>Ga0070727_10002226_pt1 | contig 19067 bp, 17 predicted proteins | sample tdAd472_FD_66722 | JGI IMG/M metagenome (GOLD analysis project Ga0070727, IMG submission 66722) | Marine sediment microbial communities from the Atlantic coast under amendment with organic carbon and nitrate - tdAd47.2 | ecosystem: Environmental > Aquatic > Marine > Coastal > Sediment | place...
AGGATGTACTCGTAGATCTCGTCGGTGACCGCGATGACGTCGTGCTCGACGCGGAGCCGCGCGATGGCCTCGAGCTCGTCCCGTGCGAAGACCTTGCCGGTCGGGTTGTGGGGGGTGTTGACGATCACCGCCCGCGTGCGGGGTCCGAAGGCCGCCCGCAGCTCGGCCTCGTCGAGCGTCCAGTCCGGGGCGTGCAGGCGCACCATGCGCGGCACCGCGTCGGACAGGATGCAGTCGGGACCGTAGTTCTCGTAGAACGGCTCGAAGACGATCACCTCGTCGCCGGGGTTCAGCAGGCCCAAGGTCGTCGCCGGGATCGCCTCGGTGCAGCCGGCGGTCACGGTGACCTGCGTGGGCGGGTCGATGTCCTGTCCGGTCCGCTCCTTCCATCGGTCGGCGACGGCCCGGGTCAGTTCCGGCACGCCGCCCATTGGGGCGTACTGGTTTGGCTTCTCGTCGATGGCCCGCTTGGCGGCGAGCTTGATGAACTCCGGCCCGTCGAAATCGGGAAAGCCCTGGCCAAGGTTCACGGCCTGGGCTTCGACCGCCCGGCTGGTGATCTCGGCGAAGATGGTGGTTCCGAAGGGCTCGAAGCGGTCGGCAACGGTCATGCGTGGGCTTTCCGAGGTGGATGTAAGGTCTTGGTGAGCATAGCGAGGGGGGAGGCTCGGTCACCTGCGAGAGGGCGGGAAACGGGCTAGACTGGTCGTCCCGAGAGGGTGTTTGTTTTTACTAACTTGGCGGCCTGGCCCGGCCAGTCCAGCCACTTTTTACGGCTCAACCAGCGGCTCTCGCCGCGGAGGATGAACGACCATGCGTCGCGCGAAGATCTCGATCATCGGTGCTGGAAACGTCGGAGCGACCTGTGCCCACTGGGCTGCGGCGAAGGAACTGGGCGACATCGTCCTGCTGGACATCCCCGATAAGGAGGGCGTCGCCAAGGGCAAGGCCCTCGACCTCGCCTGCGCTTCGCCGATGGAGCGCTTCGATGCAAACGTCACCGGCACCTCGGACTACGCCGACATCGCCGGCAGCGACGTGGTGATCGTGACCGCCGGCCTGCCGCGCAAGCCGGGCATGAGCCGCGACGACCTGATCGAGACGAACGTGAAGATCGTGAAGAGCGTTTCGGAGAACATCAAGCAGCACGCACCCGACTCGGTCGTGATCCTCGTCTCCAACCCGCTCGACGCGATGGTCTACACCGCGTGGAAGGCCACCGGCTTCCCGACCAACCGCATCGTCGGTCAGGCCGGCTGCCTCGATGTGGCCCGTTTCCGCTGGTTCCTCGCCGAGAAGATCGGCTGTTCAGTGGAGGATATCTCCGCGCTGCTCCTCGGTGGCCACGGCGACGACATGGTCCCGCTGCCCCGATTCACCTCGGTCCACGGCGTGCCGGTCTCCATGCTGCTCTCCGAAGCGGAGATCACCGAGTGCGTCGAGCGTGCGAAGGTCGGCGGCGGCGAGATCGTCAAGCTCATGGGCACCAGCGCGTACTACGCCCCGGCCTCCGGTTCGGTCCAGATGGCCGAGGCGATCATCAAGGACAAGAAGCGGATTCTGCCCTGCGCCGCGTACTGCGAGGACGAGTACGGCATCGGCGGCTACTTCGTCGGCGTGCCCTGCATCCTCGGTTCCAACGGCGTCGAGGGCGTGATCGACCTCAAGCTCGAAGGCGACGAGAAGAAGCTGATGGACGAGTCGATCAGCCACGTGAAGGACCTCGTCGGTACCGTCAAGAAGATGTTCCCCGAACTGGCCTGACGCGGTTCACGCAGAGATCATGAACGACCGGGTGGCGAACAGCCGCCCGGTTTTTCGTTTTCATCGCAGAATCTCCGACAAGGCTATTGTGCGTAGGTCGTGTATTGACATAGGCTTACGATCCATTGGGGCGATGGGGTACAGGAGCGACCAGGCCGATGCTCATTGAGTGGTACCAGTGCCCCAAGTGCGGGCGACGAGAACGGTGGCGTGCGGAGATCGCCGGCGCGGAAGTCGAGTGCATCTGCGGGGCGTGGGTGCTCTGCCCGGATGTGGACGACCTTTCTGAGTCCGGTGTCCATGCCTCGGAGTCTGCGGACGGGCTCGTCGCTCGGGTGCAGGCACCCCGCGATGCGGACGCCGTGGACGACGAGCTCATCCAGATGGAAGAGGAATCGCCCGCAGAAGCGGAACGGAAGCGGGTGCACCGGCTCGGGCGAATTGGTGCCTTCGGACTGACCGCCTGCGGGCGGGTCATTCTGTGGTTCGCGGTCTCGCTTCTGGGATTTGCTTTGCTGATCCACGCCCTCTACCTGCAGACCCTGCCGTACATCGTCTCCGCGGCGATCGTTGCGCCGGTCTCCTGGTTCTGTCTGTGGCGGGCTCAGCGCGAGTGGCTGGTCGGGCGCCGGCTCCTTGACGGCGTGCAATCGCTCGTCGAAGGCCGGGAGCGCCTGAGGATACGGTCCTGATCGCGTGGGATTCTGCTCAGTTGCGGATGTATCTGTCGCCGTCCGGCGGGCACCTATTGGCGATGTGCGTGCGATGCATTCGCACCGAGAAATGCCATTCAGCCCTCAGAATCGAGAATCGACCATGACCAGTTCACCCGCACGACTCCCCGTGACGATCCTCGCCCTGCTCACCGCCGCCGGCACCGGGGTCGCCGCCCCTTCCGTGGCTTGGCGCGTGCCCGTTGCCGGGCCCGGGCTGACGCAGCGACCCGCGATCGGACCGAACGGCGAGATCGCCGTGCACGGCACGGAACTGGTGGTCATCGAGCCGGACGGCACGGTGCGGTTCCGCCAGAGCATCGGCGTTGCGAGCTCGACGAGCAATGTCTGCGACATCGATGACGCGGGACGGATCTATGCGACGACCTTCGCGGGGCTGCACGCGTTCAGCCCGGAGGGGGTACTTCTCTGGACTGCCGGGAGCGGTTCGCCGTTCACGACGCACGCCGGACCGAACGTCGGGCCCGACGGCAATATCTACCTGATCGAAGAGGGCCCCGGCGATCTGGGGATGGCCTCGTTCGATCCCTCGGGGGCGCTGCGTTGGAATGTGCCCGGGTACAACAACGAGATCTTCCAGAACCGCATGGAGATCGCCTTCGATCACGACTCCGTGTTCGCGGCGTCGGACTTCATCCCGGTTGATTGCGACTGCCTGACCTCCGGTGTGATCAGCTACACCTTCGATGGCAATCAGGAGTGGGTCGCGCTGACCGCGCTGCCGCACCAGCCGGTGGTCTCGGCGCAGGGTTCGATCCACCTCCGGATCGCGACCTTCGACTTTGCGACAATCGACGCGGACAGCGGCGATGTCTCATACGCCTCGTTCTCGCCGCAGAGTGTCACTTCGAGCGCCCCGGCGGTGGCTCCCGACGGCACGGCCTACGCATGGGTCAGCGGGAATGACTTGCTCAAGGTCGATGCGAACGGCTCCACGCAGGAACTCATCAGCGGCAACGGCTTCGTCGCGATGGGCAACCCCGCCATCAGCGCGGACGGATCCGTTCTCGTTTGCGGCACAGCGGAGGCGATCTTCGGCGTGCCTGGCGAAATCAGCGGGTTCGATCCGGCGACCGGCCAGCGCCTGTGGAGCATCGACCTCGGCACCGAAGGCGGCTGGAACCTCGTCGCGACCGGTCGTCCTCGCTTCAGCGCGGACGGCAGCACGGTCTACGTCGGCGTGAACGCCGGCAACAGTTCGTATGTCTACGCCGTGGACCTCGTCGAACCGGTGTTCCCCGGCGACGCCGACGGCAGCGGGACCGTCGATCTCGCGGACCTGAACATCGTTCTCGGCTCGTTCGGGCTGGACGTGCCCGAAGGCGATGTCGACGGCTCGGGGGCGGTGGACCTCCTGGACCTGAATATCGTGCTCGCGAACTTCGGCACGGGTCTCTGATCCGCATCCGCTGTCCGAAACACAATCACCCCGGTGATTCTGCGTCGCGATCGAGAGCGCGGCATGGGCGCCGGGGTGTTCTTCGCGCATGAAAAACGCCCGCTCGTAGCGGGCGTTGGAGGAGCAAGCGTTGCTACCGATCAGCTGGCTTCGGCGCGGGGGTGCGCATCGTCATAGGCGTTGCGCAGGCGCTGCGTGGTCAGGTGAGTGTAGGTCTGCGTCGTCGAGAGCGACTGGTGACCGAGCAGCTCCTGGACCGAGCGGAGGTCCGCGCCGTTGTCCAGAAGGTGCGTCGCGAAGGAGTGGCGCAGGGTGTGCGGGCTGATCGACGGGTCGAGGCCGACCTGGCGGAGGTACTTGTCGAGCTTGCGCCGCACCGATCGGGAGGACAGCCGCCCGCCGTGCTTGTTGATGAACAGGGGCGGGGTGTCCTTGTCGGGAGCCCAGGCCGACGAGTACCGCTCGTCGTTGGTCAGCACATTGACATAGTGACGAATGGCGGCGAGGGCGTGCGAGCCCAGCGGAACAAGGCGTTCCTTCTTGCCCTTGCCGCGGATGCGGAGGGCTTCCTGATTCTCATCGAGGTCGTGCATGCCGAGTTCGACGAGTTCGGAAACGCGGATACCGGTCGAGTAGAGCGTCTCAAGCATCGCACGGTCACGAGCGCCGAGCACATCGTTGTCGTTCGGAGCCGAGAGGAGCTGCTCGATCTGCTCGACCGTGATCGCCTTCGGCAGGCGCTTGGCCTGACGCGGCGTGCGGATCATAGTCATCGGGTTCGCATCAACGAACGAGTGCTTGAGCGCCCACTTGTAGAACGAGCGGAGCGTCGCGATCTTCCGCGCCATCGTCGCCGGCGAGTAGTTCTGGTCGGCGAGGTGGTTCAGGTAGACGCGGATGGCGTCGGCGTTCGCCTCGCAGATGTGGCCGGTGAGTGTGCCCGAAGCGGACGAGGCGGATCCGGATCGGACCTGTTCGACGGCGTTGGTCTCGGCCGCCTGATCGATGCGGATGTTCAGGTCATCGGAGAGAAACTCAACGTACTGACGAAGGTCAGCGCCGTAGCACCGGGCGGTGTACGGGCTGAAGTGACGCTCATCGGTCAGGTAGTTCAGAAAGCGATCGATCAGCGGAAGTGAGGAGTTCGTCATTGAAGCGCTCCGAGTGGCGGTGGTGGGGGGACGTGGGAAGAGAAAACGCGATTGCCGGTCGCCCGGTCAGCCGCGCGGTGATTCGGGTTCGGGGTCAGGGGTGGTGAACGATTCGAGGGCGGCGTGCACACGACGCTTGAGTTCGTGGGCGATCAGAGCGGCGTCGAACCAGTCGAAGTCGATGTCGTCGGATTCGGCGAGTTCGGAGACCGCTTCGAGCAATTCGGGTTCCTCACCGGTTGCGCAGGCCAGGCGCCAGCGGTGGCCGTTCTTGAGCAGGGTGACCTCGTGCTCGGCGCACGGATCGCCCTCGCCCTTTGGGCCGTCGTTCTGGTTGTCTCTGGCGCGCGTGTGCATCGCCGGATCTCCTTCGCCGCGCCGAGCGCGGCGGGAGCCGGCGTCAGCGGGTCGGACTGGTGGTCTGCTTCTGGCTACGCTCGGCGAGTCGCTGGCGTTCTTGATCCAGCAGCGCCGAGAGCGCCTGGAAGCAGGCGAACTCTTCGAACCTCGCCATGCTCTGCGTATACCGTTCCCAGCCCATGGCCGACTCGGGGTCGTGGCGGGCGTGGGCGTAACTCTGAATTTGCTGTCGGACGAGACCGTTGGTCGCGTCGTACATCGCGCTGACCTGATTGATGGCCTGGCCGGGTGTGCCGGATTCCGCGCGGAACGCGGTGTCGCTCGGGGCGGTCTGGAGCGAGCGGGGATTGAACTCGCCCTCGTGACGGAGCTGCATCGTCTCGGACCGAGCGAAGAGCACGACGTTGACGCCGAGTGTGGGCGGGTCGTAGGGGTCCCAGGCGGTGATGGTCCCGACGAGTACGGCGTCGGCATCGAGCCGTCGCGCGAGCTGCAGGGCCTGGCCCGGCGTTTCGATCGCGGGAAGCCCCATCGAGCGCATCGCCTCGATCGATCGGTTCAGCGGCAGGGCGGTCACGCCCCGGGCTTGCACGATCTGCGACACCATCGCATCGGAGATGCGAAGTTCGTCGGCGAAACTCACGCCCGATTCGTTGCGGAACGGCACGACCGCCCAGATCACGTCCTGCTGGTTCGCGTAGGGCGAGACCAGGATGAGCGGGTCTTCGTCGTACCGCTGCTTGGTGGAGCATGCGCTCGTGATGAGGAGCACACACACCGAGGCGATCGCCGCGAAGCGGCGCAGTGAGCGGTTGAGCATGGCGTGTTCGGTTGTCATGGCGTCCTGCCCGATCCGCCGGAATCCTCCCGACGGTAGAAACGAGTTGCGTGCCGCGGCCCGAATCCGGGTGGGCGTCCGTATACCTATCTCGGACGACCGGTGGGGCTGGCTTGCGAATCGCGGCGGGGGCCTTCCGGCCAGCACCGCGAGAGAGAGACCGGGGCGCCGGGTTCGGAGCCCGGGCCGGTCGGAAGAGAGCGAGGGATTACTCGTTCGGATCGACCGAGACGTTGGCCAGGCCGGTGCTGCTGGGCATCTCGTAGCCGGCGGCGGTGATCGCCTGTTCCGGGCCGATCGACCAGATGTTGTCGTTGCCCGAGCGGTCGGAGATGAAGTAGATCTGGTTGTCAGGGCCCCAGGTCGGCATGACGTTCACGAACCAGCCGCCAGTGAGGTTGGTGCGCGACGAGCCGTCGAGGCGCTGGATCCAGATGTCCGCGAAATCGGGCTTCTGGGTCTCGTCGGCGGGCGGGTTGAAGACCGTCGAGAACGCGATGTACTGACCGTCCCAGCTCCAGGAGGGGTTGATGATCGCCGCGACGGCACTCGAGGCGATCTCGGTCGGCATCGTGGCTTCGCCGTTGATGTAATCGACGGTCCAGAGGCTGAACAGGCGACCGCCTCGATCGCGTGCACGCTGGAACATGATCTTCTGGCCGTTGGGCTGCCACTCGGGGAACAGGCCGTAGGTCAGGAACTTGAGCTTGGAGGGCATACGCACGTCGGTGACCCAGACTTCCCAGCGGTCGCTGGTCTCACCGAGACGGCAGAAGGCGAGGGTGCGGCCGTCGGGCGACCAGGTCGGGTGCAGGTCGTTGGCGGTGTCCGAAGTGATCTGCACGGCCTGGCCACCGTCGGAGTTGACGATGTAGATGTCCCACGACCCGTTGCGGTTGCTGGCGAAGGCGACGCGCGAGCCATCGGGGCTGACCGCCGGCATGATGTCGTGGGCGGGATCCGAGGTGATCTGCGTCACCGCCGTGCCGTCGATCGACTTGCTGTAGATCGAAGCGGTGGGGGTATGGCGGGTCGAGCTGAAGTAGATCGTGCGGCCGTCGGCGGCGATGGTCGGATCGAAGTCGATGCCTTCGCCGGAGAACGTGATCTGGCGGATGTTTTCCGTGGCGTCAGGCAGCGTCTGGTACGCGTGGGAGCGGGCGTTGGCGTTGGGGATCTCGCCGAAGAGGCTGAAGTTCGGGGAGCGGGTTGTGCCGTTGATTCCGGCGTTCGCCTCCGTGAAGGACGCAGGAACCGTCGTGCTGGGCGCGGTCACGTTCCCGCGACGACCGGCGAACTGTGCGAAGGGATCGCGGTAGAAGGTGCCACCGGTCGCCTGCTGAGGCTGAGATTCCACCTCCGGGGTGGTGCTGACGCGGGCGGTCGGCTGCGATGACGAGCAAGCGGTGAGAATCGCCGCGGGGCAGAGCAGCGCGACGAGTCCGAGGCGACGGGTAAGCGTGTTCGAGCGGTGCGACATGTGGTACGAGCCTCCAGCGGCGAGTGGTGGTAAGAGCAACCGGACCCGGCACAGGGAGATGTGGCGGGGGACCTGATGCCCGTGCCGCCGACTCCGTCGACAACCAGGCAGGAACAAATGTGTTCAGAATGTGATCGCCGGCTCTGGCCTTTGCGTCGGCATCGGGCCGGCTCCCACCGCGTTCCACGCAGAGGGTCTTATCGGACTCGTGTGTGGCCTCGCTTGAGAGCGAGTTACACGATCCAGACCTTCTATTCGGACTTCAGCGATTCGGACCTGAGCCGAAAGCGGACCGGAACGGCAACATTTCTCGGAACCGGGGGGCGAGAGCGGTTTTTGCGCGTGGAACTTGGAGTACACCGCGAGCCGGCGGGCGCTCCAGCCAGCGCCTCCTCCAAACGCTGGCGAGCACTCCGATCCGGCTCGCGGGTATTGGCTTATCCGACAGGTTATCCACACTCTGCCCGAGTGAACGCCCACTGTAACGGAGGCTGGTTCCGATGGAACCGCCAACCTTTTGATTGCAACAAAAAAACCCGCCTCGGTGGCGGGTCTGAACATTGCATACCTGAATGTGGTGGTTTCGGCGCGGGAGGGAATTACTCGGAAACGGACTCAAGACGCCCGGTCTCGAGGACCTCGTTGGCGACATCGATCAGTTTCCTGCGGTTGTTGCGGGCCTCGCGCTGCAGGCGGGTATGGGCCTCGGCCTCCGTCCAGCCGTGGGCTTCGATGAGCTTCCACTTGGCCTGTTCGACGATCCGCCGGTGGGTCAGGGTGGTTTCGAGCTGGTCGATCCGCTTGGTCTGCTCTTCGGACGAGAGCGCTCGAGCCCACGCGATCGAGATCGTCACACGCAGGTTGTCCGTGGATACGGGCTTGAGCATGTAGCCGAACACGCCGTTGGCCTGGGCTTCCTCGATGTACTTTTTGTCCGAGAAGGCCGAGACGATGATCGAGGGGATGCCGTACTCCTCCCAGAGCACCCGGGCGACCTCGAGGCCGTCGACCTCGGGCATACGGATGTCGAGAAGGGCAATATCGGGGTCCTCGGCATTGGCCAGATCGATCGCTTCCTGGCCGTTGGAGGCCGGGCCGATGATCTCGAAACCGAGGGATTTGAGGCTGGAAGCCAGCCCGGTGGCCATTAATGACTCGTCGTCGGCAACCAGAACCGTGTGGGGCATGGAGAGGTGTGTCATCGTTTTGTGCTGCGGCTCAATGAAGAAGTGGGAGAGGCTGGTGAACCGACCCGACGACGAACACAGGGACGCGGGGGGCAAAGAAAAGGGAGCAAGTCGCCGCTTCTGGGCGCGATGGACCCGAGAGCATAGCGGATGTTCGGCGCGTGTAAATCGCCGGGGGACGAGAATGCTTCGTTGCGACCCGGTTTCAGCGGGGCAGGCCGCCTGGTGAAACGGGGTACCCGTTCAGTCGAGCCAGTCCTGCTTCTCCAGTCTTTCGGGGACATAAACCTCGGAGACATATGATATGTCTTTCGTGATCAGGGATTCGACCTCCATTTTGAAGCCGTTGGAGAGCATTTTCTTGATCTCCATCTGCCAAGGCTTCTTGTCCTTGAACCAGGGGTATTCGGCGATCTGCTTTGCCCGGGTGATATCCCGTTCGTTCAGGGAGATCTGGACATCGTCGGAGAGATCGCAGCGTTCGTAGTCGATGGCTCGGATTCCCATGAACTTGGCGTCGGGGATGGCCATCCGCTCGGATTCGTACGCCAGGGCGATCGAGCCCTGCTTGAGCACCGAGTAGATGTAGTGCCCCCAAGGGTCGCAGTCGAGCAGGCAGTAGACCGGCAGGCCCAGTTCCTCGTTCAGGCGACGGAGCATCCGCCGGACCCCCCGCGGCGGCTGGCCCGAGCCCTCGGTCAGGATGCAGTTGTGCTTCTCCCAGAACCGGTCCTCATTGAACCGCTGCCAGACCGTGTCCTTTTCGACGTGGAGGATGAAGTCGGCCTCGCACTTCTTGAACTTGATGACCGACTCCTCGCAGATGGACGGGATCGCGTACCCACCGGTTCCCATCTTGCGGCAGTTGATTTCGTCGCCGTTGTCGAGCACGGTGATGTTGCCGACCATAGTGCCGCGCTTCTTGGCGAAGATGTGCAATTCCTCGCGCAGAGCCCCGAGGATGACCTCGAGGTCTTCGAGGACTGCGTCGGACTCGGTTTGGTCGTTGAGGGTCTTTTCCTTGGTGCCCTGAATGGTGTGCAGGGACTTGTAGTACATGCCGCGAAGGCTGAGCGTCTTGCTGGCTTCGAGCAGGTCCTTCACGCCCGCTGACAGCAGCAGGGTCTGCATGAACTTGCGGCTGGTCTTGAGGTCGAACAGCGGGCGGGCGCTGGTGAGGTCGCCCATCTCGAGGATGCGGGCTTTCTTGTTGTAACTGGTGTTGCTCAGCGAGCGGCTGGGCACATCCATCTCGGGGTCTTTGCCGGCGAGCCCGGTCTTGGCGACCTGGGTCGCGAGCGACTCGATCGCCTTCAGGGTTTTGGCGTCGGTCGAGCGACCGGCGGGGCCCTTGGTGGTCGTCCGCGCGGGGGTGGCTTTCGAGACCTTCTTGGAGGTCTTTTTCGTGGTCTTCTTTCCGACCTTTTTCGTGCTGCGTTTCTTGGCCATACCACGCGGATGATAGCGGAAGGCAAGGGCCTCGACCCGAGATGGACCGTTCAGGGATCCAGCCGTTCACGCTTTCGCTTCGTTTCGTCGATCTCTTCGAGAAGCCTGAACGCGAGGAGGCGTCCGAACTCCGGACGGCCGGGTGCGGCGTTCGCTCTGGCGATGTTGACGAGCGATTCGAGGATCCGCGCCTCGTCCTCGCGGTTTCCCTTGCCGCGGAAGTGTCCGGACCGCCCGAGCGCGGCTTTCATGAGCAGGTGCCAATGTTCCGACGCACGCAACTGCGCATCGGTGAACCGCTGGTACTCCTTGCTGATACCGTCCTTCTGGAGTTCCTGTATGCGTTGGGCCCACTGCGCCTGGGAGAACGGCGTAAACAGCATCAGTTCGGTTTCGCCGGAGAGGCCCGACGCGATAAGCGTGTCGACCGCGGCCGAGTTGAGCTCCACTGCGTCAGTCACACTGCGGGCGTTGCGAACAGCTTTCGGCGCCGGTTGCGCGGACGCGGTCGCAGCTGGCCGTTCGCGACTTTCGACAACTTCGGTGAGCCGGCCGACGCCGAATCCCGCAAGTACCGAGGCGAGCATCGCGAACGCGAGGTGATGCGAGGAGAACGATGATGTCATGATCGCGTTCCTGTTCATCCATGGCTTCGACCGGCGCGTCTGCTAGGGCTGCTCATTCGCTGGTTTCGACCGGGGCGTTCTCGTAGTACTGAGCGAAGCCGTCGGGGATCTCCCTCGAGTCAATCCGATCCGCGGAGACGGTCTGATCGTTGACGACGAGCGTCTGGACCGAGTATGTCGCGATGACGGCGGGCTGGCCGTCGGCTCCGAAAACGGTCTGCTCGATCGACATCGGCCAGACAGAATCATGATCATTCGAATCGGTGATGGTCTGGTAGTTGGTGAATTCGATTCGAAGCACGATATTGCCGGTTGCTTTGTCGATGTAGTCGTACCGGAACGGTCGCTCCGGCGCGGCCTGCAGCGTCGAGATCGAGAGCGTTCTGTCGTCGACTCCGTGCGATGCTTCGAGGTCCATGCTTGTTGTGAAGATCTGGCGTCCGCCGTCGTTCTCCGCTTGCCAGGTATGCGTCGTGCTGGCCGTCTGGATCACAGCGCTCCGCAGCGTAGGCACCGTCGGCGCGATCATGCTCTGCTCACTGAACGGGGTCAGGTAGTCGAACATAGAGAACACCGGTAGGCGGAGGAAGCCTCCTTCGGGCTCGGTGTCGCCGAGCATCGGAACGGTGTTGGCGTACCCCGCCTCGTAATCGATGCAGGTCAGTTCATCATCTCGCTTTATCGCCTCGACGCTCATGGCGGTCGTCAACTGCGGATCGACGTGCGAAAAGTACCGCCAGTCGCTGCCGTCGTAGTCGTACTCGATGGCGCCTTTGTAGACCGTGCCGGAGGGCATCGTGTTGTTCTCGCAGATGACATCCTGCAGAACTTCAAACTCCGCGACGACTCCGACCGAGATCGCGTCCACCGAGAGCATCTGATTCGATAGGCCGGCGAACATATCGACCGAAGCGGCAGCGGTCCCGGTTGCGACCGCCAGTGTGCCCGACGCTATGGTTTTTGTGATTGTCATGGGTAACGCCTCGTTTTGCTGAGCGCGTGCTTCGCACGGGGTGGTTTCCTCAGGACCCGATGCAGTGGATGGTGCCGGTGTTCTGGCCGCATCTGACCGTGAAAATGATCCCGCAGCGTCGGACGCCGCAAGGTCGCGGGTCCTGAAGGTCGTAGGCGTAGCCGGCACCGCCGGGATACATCGGCGTTCCGGTCACACAAGGGAGGAAGGCCATGCCCGTGCTGAGCTTGCACTTGCTGTCGTTGACATCGGGTGTGAATGTCGCGCCCTGACAGAACGACGGGGTGGGATCTCCTGCGTGCGAGCGATCGGGCGCGAGAGTCGCCAGCACGACGAAGGTGAGCCCCGTCGCAGACGCGCGCGACGCCGATGCGAGACTGATTCTCATGGTGTTCCTATCCATGCGATCCCTTGCGATTGCGCGAGGAACGGAAGATCTGACCATCGCGAAACCGCGAGGCCGTTCTATCAATTCATACCGTTTAGCCGAGCGAGGGCAAGCGATCTCATCCCACTATGAGGTGGCTCTCATGTTCAACGCCGATACACGCGCAAATGCGTGGGTTGTGTTCCCTCGCCCCGGCTTCTTCGATCAGAAGCGGGCGCGGCGACCTGAGTGGATGAAAAGTTCCTCGCGTTGATTTCACACCCACTTGAGCCTTGCCCAGTCATTCGCTCATCCGCTCGCTCTTGCGTGTGAGGGCAGTCAAGCGCCGGGCTCGTACCACGCCTCCAGAACGCCCCTGTCCAGTCGGTTGAAGCGGATAAGGCGAAGATTGGTAGCGCGATCTGATGGGCGGAACAACGGTATGCCGCGGCCGAGGCGCACGGGGACGGTGTAGATCTCCCAGCGGTCGACCAAACCACCTCGCTCAAACGCTTCAATGGCGCGACCGCCGCCCATGTGCCAGATGTCGCCCGTTGCCGTGTGCCGGATCTGCTCGACGAGGGCCTGCGGGTCTGAGAACGCATCGACGTTGTCGGGGGCGCCATCGATGGGACGTCGAGTCAGCACGCGGATGCGTTTGTCCTTGTAGAGCCACCGGTCCATCGCGATCGCCTGCTCGAAGGTGCGGCGTCCCATGATGATCGTGTCGATGCCCGTGATGAACTCGTCCCACTCGGTGAAACACTCGGAGTATGGGTCGAGAAAATCGAACGAGCCATCCTCGCGGGCGATGTAGCCGTCGATGGTGACGGCGAGCATGACGCGCAGCTTCGGAGAGCAGTTTGCGGGCACGGTCAGCTATTCCCGCCGCCGCGCTTTCGCTTGACCTTCTTCTTGACGACCTTCTTCTTCACACGCCGCTTTTTCTTGGGCGGGTCCGATTCGCCGAAGAGGTTCCGATCGCTATCGTCGTCATCGTCGGAGTCGCGCTCGCGTTCGTCGGCGATGGCGTCGAGGTCGAGGTCGGAGCCGCGCGAGGCTTTGGTCTTGACGGGCGGCCCGTCGTTGCTGTTGAACTCGCGGATGAACACCGAGTCGTCCTTGGCGAGGCGTCCGCCGTCGTCAACGACCTTGCCCTCTTCGTCGAGGATGTCGTCGAACTGGGCGGTCTTGGACTCCGCGGTCGCGAGCAGCGCGGCGTAGAGCTTTTCAGTGTCGACGCCGGTGATGTGGTTGCAGGCTTTGGAGATCTCGCCGATGTAGCGCTTGAACACGCCGCGGCGCTCGCCCTCGCGCTTCATGCGCTGGCGTCGGCGCAGGTAGGTGCCGAGCTTGCGTCCGCAGTCCTGCAGCGCGAGCTTCATCTCCTTGCGGATCTCGTCGTAGTCGGCGATGGCTTCCTTGGACTCGCTGGTGAAGGGCACCCAGACCGAGGCCATGTGGATCATGAAGATGATCGGGCCCTGGGGCAGGCCGTTGCGCGGCTGCTGGAGCTGGTAACCGCGCCAGTTGGTTTCGAGCACGGCCTTGAAGCTGGAGCAGGCCGACTGCTGGTACTGCAGCGGCACGCGGTTGGCGAAGCGGAAGACCTTGGCGGTTTCCTCGGAGGGCAGGTTGCCGCCGTAAGCGATGCCGGCCTCGATCACGAAGGGGCGTCCGCGATAGACCGCGGGGGGGCGGCTGGAAGCGGTGATGAACTCGGGCTCCATGCCCTGCTGCAGGCCCTTGAGCAGCGTTTTCACGCCGATGGGGCTCAGGCAGTTGGTCGGCGGGCCGATGACCTTGACCTCCTGCAGAGCCTTGTACATCTGCTCGGCTTCGTGGTGCCCGACGGACTTCACCCACGAGCGCGTGGTGAGCCCGGCGCGGTCGGTGACTTGTTGGGCGACCTTCGGGCCGATGCGACAGAACTCGTTCGAGAAGAACCCGCCGAGTTGGGAATTGTCGGTGCGCTCGAGCATGGAGATCAGGGTGCCCAGCTCGATGCCGTGCGGGTGCGGCTTGATCTCTTCGGGCTGCTCGGGGAGTTCGTCGACGCTGCGCTCGAAGACGATGCGCTCGCCGTCGGGGCTTTTGGAAGTGGGGGGTGTCTTGTACTCGAAGCGTGCGTGTGGGTTGGCGATGGCCGAGAGTTGGATGTATTCGTCGACCGAGCGCGCGCCGGTGAAGTACTTGCCCTGCAATTCGATCTCGACGCGGGTGCCGGTGCCGGTCTTGCCTCGTGCGGTGAACAGTTCGTCGAACTCGGGCGCTTCTTCATCGCGGATGACGTCGGCGCGGTTTTTCGAGGTGTCCATTTTGAGGATCATCTCGTGCGTGACCTTGCGCGGGCCGGGCTTGGAGAGGATGCGCACCGGCTTGCCGGTGGTGATCAGGCCGTACATGCCGGCGGCGGAGATGCCGATGCCCTGCTGGCCTCGGCTCATCTTGAGGCGGTGGAACTTCGAGCCGTAGAGGAGGCGCCCGAAGATATTCTCGATCTGCTTGCGGACGATGCCGGGACCGTTGTCCTGCACGATGACGACGTAGCGGTCTTCGGCGACCTTGGGCTTGTGGACGATCTCGACGGAGATGTCGGGCAGGATTCCGGCTTCCTCGCAGGCGTCGAGGGAGTTGTCGACGGCTTCCTTGATGGTTGTCAGCAGGGCCTTGCGCGGGTTATCGAAGCCGAGGAGGTGGCGGTTCTTGGCGAAGAACTCGGAGACGGAGATGTCACGCTGCTTGGTGGCCATCGACTCGGCGTCGGCGGGCTTGCGTGACGATTTGCGGCTCGACTTGCGAGATTGTGCTGCGGTCGCCATCCGTGGTGTCGCGCTCCGGTTCGAGGGGGAGATTGGCCCGGCGGCTCCGCCGCCAACGAGCCGAGTCTAGCAAGACTTGCGGGGCATGCGTGATCGGGCCCGGACGCAAAATACGCTATGATCCTCGGCCCGGCGGCGGAGGAGCCGTCCGGTCCCCTCACCCACGACAGACCGAACCATCGCCGCGAGCGAGAAGGACATCGACCCATGGAAACGACCCTGATCATTCTCAAGCCCGACGCCGTTCAGCGTGGCCTGATGGGCAAGATCATCACCCGCTTCGAGGAGAAGGGCCTGCAGATCGTCGGCGCAAAGATGATGCAGATCTCCGATGAACTCGCGGCGACGCACTACCAGGACCACAAGGGCAAGCCGTTCTACGACGGGCTCGTCGGGTTCATGACCTCCAGCCCGGTGCTGGTTATGGCCGTTCGCGGCGTGGGGGCGATCGCGATCAGCCGCTCGATGATGGGCGCGACCTTCGGTTCCAAGGCCGACTCGGGCACCATCCGTGGTGACTTCGGCGTCTCCAACTCGTTCAACCTGATCCACGGTTCGGACTCGCCGGAAGCCGCCCAGCGCGAACTCGGCCTGTTCTTCAACGACGGCGAGGTGCTCGAGTATGAGCGCCCGATCAACAAGTGGGTCTACGACTACGCCGGCGGCAACCCGGAGTAAGCCCCTGCCTCAATGTGACTCTCGAAGCCCACCCACGAGGTGGGCTTTTTCGTGGGCGGCGATTGGAGGATCAGGCTGGAACGGGTACGCGCGCCTGCTCTGACGATCTGGCGGAACCCGGCGCAACGAGACGGAAGGTCCAGACGGTGAGCATCGCGCCGAGCGCAAGCAGGGCTGCGCCGGTCATCTGGTGCATCGTCGCGACGAGCACGGAGGACGCGGGACGCTCTGCGGTCAGGGGCGTGGTGCCGAGGGCTTCGTCGTAGTGGGGGACGACGACCATGAGGGCGACCCAGCCGAGACAGAACTGGAGGAACACGACCCCGAGGACGCCGCGTCCGAGCAGGGGAAGGGGCCTCGAATCGCCGTGACGCAGGACTGCGCGACCGGCGACGAAGAACGCGAGCCCGGTGACGATCACCGAGAACCCGATGTGCGAGTAGAGGGCGTGGGTGTGCTGGAAGTGGCGGGTGACGGACCCGAGCGAGAGCTGGAGCACCGCGGTGACGAGGAACGCCGGCGCGGCGAGACGCAGCAGGCCGTCGGCCTTGCCCGCGAAGGCGGCCGTCCGGGCCCAGCGGACCGAGAGCACGCAGGCGATGACGCAGAGGAAGGCGAAGGTCAACTGGCCGGTGATCCCGTGGACGACGGCGAGGCCGAGGGAGGTTGTGTTGTCGGTGGTGAGTGCGAGCGAGCGTGAAATCTCGGGCATCGCCTCAACGGCGTTGCTCCACGATTCCTGATCCGTCGACCCGTCGGCGAGCACAACTCGGAAACCGCCGATGACGCCCTGCACGAGGACCGCGAGGCCGGCTCCGAACGAGAGCAGCGTGGCCACACCGTAAAACCGACTGCGGTCCGAGTCGGCGCGTTTGGCACCGATCCAGGCGGTCAGCGTGTACAGAAAAAGGCCGAGGGCAGCGACACCGGCGAGAGAGCCGAAGAGTCGGTGGGTGTGCTCGTAGAGCTTGCCGCCGGTCATGGACGCGACGGGGTAGAGAAACATGTTGGTGGCGTAGGTGTTGGGCCAGTCCGGAACGGCGAGCCCGGCCTGATTGGAGGTCGTCAGCCCACCCGTGAAGAGGACCGGAACGACAGCGAACGCAGCGACCCAGGCGAAGCGGGAGACCCATCGGTCGTGACTTGAGTCCTCGAAATCGGTTTTCTCATCGGATGCGAGAAAACGGCTGCCCAGCATCGCGCCAACGATGCCGATCACGACGCCTATAGAGAGGTATCCGGCGACCATGATTCCCGCGTCCGGCCGGACCGCTTGGTCGGCCTGGACGCGGACGGGCTCTGTGAGGACCGAGCCGAGGATGAGCAGGTTCAGGACGCTGGTGGTCAGGCCGGTCGCAAGCCCCAACTTCCACGCGGCGCGGTCCCGTGAGGCGTAGCGTCCGGCGATTACTGAACCCCCAGTCTGGGCAAGGATGAGCGCGACCCCGGTGAGCCACGGCTCTGCGGTGAGGCCCTGAAGGTGAAGGAAAAACGCGATCAGCCACATGACTACCGTCGTCGCGAAGCCGACGACGATTCCGATGCGCCAAGCGGGGTAGTGCGAGCGGGTGGCGTGCTTGCTCTGCATGATCGAATGATATGGCGCGGTCGAACCATTTGCCTCCGTCGCGCATAGTGTTACAGTAATTTTTCTTGTTTGACAGAAGTCGGCGAGGCTCTGATTCGACATACTCGACTGGCCTGTGTGGGTACCCATTGAGACTGAGTATCAGTTGTTGAGGGGTTCTCAGGGCGGGTTGACAGCGATGGAGCGGGCCATGTCTACTACTGCCTGACTGCAATCTGTACGGTCTGCGAGCATTTTGCCCATTTTCCCTGCCACGGGAGGGCGAGGTGTTTTCGGACCTACCCGGGTTGTTTGGGTCTTGGTCTGAACGGCGGCTTTTTGTCGCCACCACAGAGATTTCAGGAGCTGCTCGTGTCGACGCTCTTTCCCCAGTGGATGAATGCCCTCCCGGGCGCTGTGGCCGTGGGCCTTGGCGCGGCCGGCGTCGGTGTCATCGGCGGCGTGTGGTACTACTTCACCCCCAGTTACTGGGAAGTGGGGTACATGCCGGAACAGCCCGTGGCGTTTTCGCACCAGATCCACGCGGGACAGCTCGGCATGGACTGTCGGTATTGCCACACCAACGTGGAAGACTCGAGCCACGCGAACGTGCCGGACACCGCGACCTGCATCAACTGCCACGCTGGCGACGATGAACTCGGCGGCTATTTCAACATCGATCTCTGGGAGGCCCACAAGGTCAATCAGAACCTGGTGAAGGTCCGCACCGCATACGCGGAAGAGAAGCCGATTCAGTGGCGCCGGATCCACAAGGTTCCCGACTACGCGCACTTCAACCACGCGGTTCACCTGAACGCCGGCGTTTCGTGCTACTCGTGCCACGGGCGCATCGATCAGATGGAAGTGGTCTACCAGAAGGAAAGCCTGTCGATGGGCTGGTGCCTGGAGTGCCATCGCGAGCCGGAGAAGTACCTCGTCGATGTCGACGGCGTTCTCGACCCGGAGAACCCGGTTCGGATCACGGACCTCGCGACCGTCGAGAAGTTGCTCAACAGCCCCGACCAGCGCGAGCGCGGCTTGAAACTGGTCGAGACCAAGCAGCTCCAGCCGCCGGAACACTGCGCGGCCTGTCACTACTGAGACCCGCCCGCCCCGACCACCCCGTCGCCCCATCAGGGCACGCAAACGACTCCCTCGGCCCGCGGATCTCCGACGGGCCACTCAAGCAAGCGAGACGCGATGAGCAAGCTCGATCAATGCCCTTCAAGCAAGAAGCAAGGCCTGCCGGTGGACAAGGCTTCGGGTCCGCGTGAGCGCAGCCACGCGACCGGCAAGACCTACTGGCGCAGCCTCGACGATCTGGCGCAGACCTCTGAGTTCAAGGAGTTCCTGCATCGCGAGTTCCCGGCGAACGCCTCGGAGCTGCTCTCGGGTTCTCGCCGCGACTTCCTGAAGATCATGGGCGCGAGCGTCGCGCTCGCCGGCGCCGCGACCATGCCCGGCTGCCGTCGTCCCGATCACAAAATCATCGCGTACAACCGCAAGCCCGAAGAGATCATCCACGGCAAGCCGCTGTTCTACGCGACCTCGCGTCGGCGCCCGAACGGCGGGGTTGACCTGCTGCTCGCCGAAACCTTCGAGGGTCGACCGACCAAACTCGAGGGCAACCCGCTCGACTACGCCAGCGGCGGCGCGCTCACGATGCACGCGC
>Ga0070727_10002232_pt1 | contig 19036 bp, 17 predicted proteins | sample tdAd472_FD_66722 | JGI IMG/M metagenome (GOLD analysis project Ga0070727, IMG submission 66722) | Marine sediment microbial communities from the Atlantic coast under amendment with organic carbon and nitrate - tdAd47.2 | ecosystem: Environmental > Aquatic > Marine > Coastal > Sediment | place...
CGCCCACTGCTCCGCCGGATAACCACGCCCCATGATGTCTCCTCCCCAGGAAAGCCCCGAAGAATAAACACCACGTCAACATGCACTTCAGCTGGCGCTTACTGACCGTCCGTCAGAATGGAGTCGACCGGCGCCTGACCGATGTCCATGGCCACGTCGTTAAAGAGATCCTGTCCTGAGCAGCGCCTCGAATGTGAGTTCACCGACGACGTGACGCTTCCCGTTTATTGTCGAACCTTCGCACGGCTCGACAGACCGTTCGCACCGATCGTCGTGACGTGACTGAGCGTCTTCCCGTCGATCAACTTTCCGATTTCATCAAACGACAGCTCGACCTTCTGTGGCAGTTCGTCCTTGAACTCGCGGTGCGAATAGACGTCCGGCCCGACCCACAATCCGACCCAGGCGACGCCCGAATCCGCAGCCACGGTGACCTGCTTCTTCTCTTCATCGATCACGATCCGCGGACGTTCGTTGCTGACAGGTTCCTGTTCGTCGAGCTGAAACCAGCGACTCCATTGCAGATACGAAGCGCTGATCGGTGCAAAGTACGCTTCCTCTTCCTGCGCAAAGACGTGCTCCTCGCGGTTCCGACCGCTGGGCGGTTCGATGAACGTGAAGACTCGATTAAAGTGATCGAAGCCGCGGGTCATGATGCCGAAGCGGTCCCTGCAGTGCGGCAGTCCAAACGTGTGCCCCATCTCGTGAAGCGTCGCACCGATCGTTGTGGACGCGAGGCCCCAGTTGGTGCTGCGTCCGACGCTGTCATCGTGAACCCGAGTCGGATCGACTCGCGTGGCGTCGTGAAAAACGCTCACGGCGTCCGGAATGGTGCGCGGCCACGAGAAGACAGACGCGCTGCCGAACAGGCCCAGGTTGCCACCACCCAGAGCGGTGTGCGCCTTCATTTTCCCCGTCTCCGGGTCTTTCCGAGTGAACGCGGCGAGCACGATGTTCTTCGCAAACGGGTCATCGTACTCCTGGTTGAGCCAGCGGTAAGTCTCGCCCCACCACGGACCGTCCTGCAGCCCGTAGTAATACTCCGCCTTCTTCGGAGCCTTCAGTGTGTGGACGATGATCCGCCCGTCAGTGTCTCGCTCCAGTCGGAATGTCCGCCGTCTGAAACCCAGGTCGTGCATGCGCTCGGCTGTGAAGGTCTGCATCAGCTGAGCCGCCGTTCGCAGCCTGGCCGCGTAGTCCTGCGGCACGTCGTCGGACGGAGCGGCAAATGTTGTGTCGCCGTCGCTGTCCGTCATCCAGATCACACGGACGTAGTGCGGATTCGTCTGTGGCAGATAACTGATCTCGATCGAGTGCTGCTCGTCGTCAGTTTTCAGCTCGATGACATTGCGGCCCGACTTCAGTTCGACCAGCGACTTGAACCGTTCCCCGTGCCGGACAACCGTCGAGTCCGACTCCGTGCCGGCAACCCGAACGGTCAACTCCTTTGATGCGGGGTCCACCGTGCCTCGCAGGAGAATGACCGGATACCGAACCGTCGATTCATGCTGATGATTGGCGATCGAAATCTCAGCCAGCGTCGAACGGGCGCAGGTAAGAACGAGGGCAGCGACAAGCAGCTTCTGAAACATGGTGGGCCGGTTCGTAGAGGCGTTCTAACGATGAATCTCAGTCCTCGATCCGGCGTCTGCGGCGTAACGACCGCGGGCCGCTGCGCACGGCCTTCGGTTGAGTACCGTAATCGCAATACCACTCGGACTGCGGCGACTGTTCGGTCTTCCCGAACAGCAGTGGTGAGAGATCAACGCCGTCGATCTTCCTGGCTGTGCTCGGGACTCCTGCCCCCGCACTGGTCCTGACGAACGTCTCCGTCCTGATCACGCCAGCCGTGCTGCAAAGGCACGAGTCGAAAATAACTTCCCGACTTCCGTGGCCCATGGCGAGGGTGTCGGGAGACCTGCGACAAGCGGGGCACGCCTCTGAGCGGTGGACTGATCAGCCGCCGAAGTCGTCGAAGCGGATGTTTTCTTTTTCGACACCCAGATCGTCGAGCATCTTCTGGACGGCGGCGTTCATCATGGGTGGGCCACACATGTAATACTCGACGTCTTCCGGAGCCGGGTGGTCCTTCAGGTACTCGTCGTGCAGCACCTGGTGGATGAATCCCGTGTAGCCCGTCCAGTTGTCCTCAGGCTGCGGTTCGGACAGAGCGATGTTGAACTTGAAGTTGGGGAACTCTTCCTCGATGCCGCGAAAGTGGTCGACATAGAAGAGTTCACGCAGGCTGCGGCCACCGTACCAGTAGGTGACCTTGCGACCGGTCTTCAGGTTCTTGAACAGCTCGAAGATGTGCGACCGCAGCGGAGCCATCCCGGCACCACCGCCGACGTAGATCATCTCGGAATCACTGTCGTTGATGAAGAACTCGCCGTACGGGCCGGAGATCGTCACCTTGTCACCGGGCTTCAGACCGAAGATGTACGACGACATCTTGCCGGGCGGCGTGCCTTCCGGAGCCCGCGGCGGGGGCGAGGCAACTCGGACGTTGAGCATGATGATGCCCTTCTCGCCCGGATAGTTAGCCATTGAGTACGCTCGAATGACGGGCTCGTCGACCTTCGACACGTAACGCCAGACGTCGAAGCGGTCCCAGTCCTCGTGGTACTCCTTGTCGATGTCGAAGTCCTTGTACGCGACGGTGTGCGGCGGACATTCGATCTGGATGTAGCCACCGGGCTTGAAGTTGACTTCTTCGCCTTCGGGCAGTTTCAGCACCAGCTCTTTGATGAAGGTCGCGACGTTGTCGTTCGACGCGACTTCGCATTCCCACTTTTTCGTCTCGAGTGCCTCGTGCGGCACTTCGATTTCCATGTCCTGCTTGACGTTCACCTGACAGGACAGTCGGCAGCCTTCGCGGGCCTCGCGTTTGCTGATGTGCGACTTTTCGGTCGGCAGGATGTCGCCGCCGCCGGAGAAGACTTTGACCTCGCACTGAGCACAGGTGCCGCCACCGCCACAGGCAGACGAAACGAAAATGCCTTCACCGGCCAGCGCGCCCAGCAGTTTGCCGCCGGCAGGGACTTTCAGAATCTTCTGGCCTTCATTTACCGAGATCGTCACGTCGCCACTGGCGACAAGCCATGCGCGTGCCCAGAGAATGATTCTCACGAGGGCCAGCACAATGCCGGTAAACATCAGGACGCCGAGGACAATTTCCATCGTTCGACCAGGAAACAGGATCGAGTGAGTTTGAAGTCAGTGAGCCGCGAGGCTGATGCCGATCAGAGCTGGATTCCGCCCAGCCCCATAAAGGCCATCGCCATCAGGCCGACAACGATGAACGTGATGCCCAGGCCGCGCAGGCCGTGCGGGACATCGCTGTACTGCATCTTTTCGCGAATGCCGGCCAGTGCGGTGATCGCCAGAGCCCAGCCGACACCGGAGCCCAGGCCGAACACGACGCTCTCCGGGAAGTTGTAATCACGTTCCACCATGAACAGTGTTCCGCCCAGGATCGCACAGTTCACGGTGATCAGTGGCAGGAAGATGCCCAGTGTCGTGTACAGAGCGGGGATGTAGCGGTCGAGAAACATCTCGAGAATCTGGACCATCGCGGCGATCGTCCCGATGTAGCAGATGAGACCGACGAACGTGAGGTCGACGTCAGCAAGGCTCGGTGACAACCAGGCCAGGCCGCCTTCTTTCAGCAGGTGCTGATAAATCAGGTTGTTGACCGGCACTGTGATCACCTGCACGGCAATGACGGCAATGCCAAGCATGAAGGCCGTCTTGACGTTCTTCGACACGGCCAGAAACGTACACATGCCGAGAAAGAAGGCCAGGGCCATGTTCTCGACAAAGCACGCTTTCAGAAACAGGCTCAGATAGTGTTCCATCTGAAACGCTCGCGGTCAGATTCGCGTTGAACAGTGAAAACCGCCGGCAATCGGCCCGCGGAAACATCGAAATCTATTCGGCTTCCATCTGAGAACGGTCCCAGGTGCGGATCGCCCAGATAATGCCGCCGATCAGGAAGAAGGCACTCGGCGGCAGCAGCATCAGGCCGTTCGGGACGTAAAATCCGTTCTCCCCGGTCGCCAGGACTTCGTACCCCAGCAACTGTCCCTTGCCGAGCAGTTCGCGGAATGTCGCGACGGCCACAAGCACAAAGCTGTAGCCCAGCCCGTTGCCGACGCCGTCCCAGAAGCTGTCCACCGGACCATTCTTCATGGCGTAGCCCTCGGCCCGGCCCATCACAATGCAGTTCGTAATGATCAGCCCGACGAAGACCGAAAGCTGCTTGCTGATGTCGAACAGGTAAGCTCGCAGAAACTGGTCAACCAGAATCACCAGCGTCGCGATGATCGTCATTTGAGCGATGATGCGGATGCTGTTCGGAATGAAGTGGCGGATCAGCGAGACGCCAAAGCTCGACAGCGCCGTCACCATCGTCACGGCGATCGACATCACCAGAGCTGTTTCGAGCTTCGTCGTCACCGCGAGTGCCGAGCAGATGCCGAGAATCTGCAGGGCGATCGGGTTGTTGCGGAAGATCGGTTTGATCAGGACCTTTTTGGTCGAATCAGCCATTGGTCTCTCCCTCGTTCGAGGTGGACTGCGAGCTGTCTGCGGTCTGCGAGTCGGCGGACCGAACTCGCGCGAGATACGGGCCGAAGCCATCCGGCCCCAGCCAGTACTGCACCAGACTGGTCACCCCGTTCGAGGTGATGGTCGCCCCGCTGAGAGCATCAATCTGGTGTTCCCCGCTGGCTCCTTTTGCCACTTCGATGACAGGCGTTTTACCGTCGTCGCCGAATGCTTCCTTTCCGTCCCAGAGCGCCTTCCAGTCGGGATTGTCAACCTCGCCGCCGAGTCCCGGCGTTTCGCCGTGCTCGTAAAACGTGATGCCGCGAATGGTTTCGGTGTCAGCATCCAGAGCCAGAAAGCCGTAGAGCGTCGACCACAGGCCTTTGCCATAAACCGGAAGAATGATCTGGTCCAGCGAACCGTCGTCCTTCTTGAGAAGGTAGACGAAGGCGAATCGTTCCCGGCGAGAAATCTGCGGCAACGCGCCCTGGGGTTCGACGGGGTCGCTGAGTTCCGGAAGCTTTGACGCTTTGCGGGCATCGTACGTTCGGAGGTCCAGCTTCTCGTATTTGGCATCCTCTTCCGTGACAACGGTGCCCTTGTCGAGCCAGATGAGCTGGCGTTCGACCTGCGACGAGTACTGGCCGGAGACCGGTCGGCCTTCGTCGTAGACACCGGCAACCTTCAGAATGTTCTTCTGAATGTCGAGCGTCTTGTTCTCCTGCTGCGTCGGGCGGAGGACGACCGCAGCCGTCGAGACCAGCACCGAGCAGACCAGGCACAGGCACGAGGCCACAATAAATGTCTGTTTGACGGAGTCACGCTGCATTGCGGTTCTGCCTCCGTTTGATGTTCTGTGAGACGAACCAGTAGTCGATCACTGGAGCGAACACGTTGCCGAACAGAATCGCCAGCATGATGCCTTCCGGGTAAGCCGGGTTGATGACTCGAATCACGATCGTGAGCATTCCGATCAACAGACCGTAGACCCACTTGCCGGAGTCGGTCATCGCTGCCGAGACAGGGTCCGTCGCCATGAACACCGTGCCGAACGCGAACCCGCCGACAACCAGATGCCAGTGCCACGGCATCTGAAACATCGGGTTCGTATCGCTGCCGACGCCGTGCAGGAACATCGCCAGTGCGGACGCTCCGACCACAACGCTGACCATGATTCGCCAGGAGCCGACCCCCGTACCAACCAGCACGGCCGCTCCAAGCAGACACGCCAGCGTCGACGTTTCGCCCATCGATCCCTGCATCGTCCCGAGGAACGCGTGCATCCAGCTTTCCGAGATCGTGGCCATTCCCTGGGCGACTTCGGCGGTTGCCAGAGCACCCAGCGGTGTCGCTCCGGAGAAGCCATCGCACGCTGTCCAGACAGCGTCGCCGACGATCGCCGACGGGTAAGCAAAGTACAGGAACGCTCGCGCCGTGAGGGCAGGGTTCAGAAAGTTGCGGCCCGTTCCGCCGAAGACTTCCTTTCCAATCACAACACCAAAACTGATTCCGACCGCGACCTGCCACAGCGGAATCGTGGGCGGCAGTGTCAGCGGAAACAGAAAGCCGGTGACGAGAAAACCCTCATTGACTTCGTGCTTGCGAATCGTCGCGAACAGAACTTCCCAGAAGCCGCCCGCGATGTTTGTCACGATGTAGGCCGGCACGAAATACAGGGCACCGTGAAGCAGACAGGCGAGAAAACTGTCAGCCGAATAGCCAGTCCCGAGAGCGTTCAGAATGCCGTATCGCCAGTTGGCTGCGGCATCGGTTGAGACGCCGAGCGCGTCGATCGCGAGATTGGCCTGTCGGCCCGTGTTCCACATCGCCATGAAAATGCATGGCAGCAGTGCGACGACGACGGTCGTCATCATTCGTTTCAGGTCCATGCTGTCGCGCACGTGCGAGGCGCCTTTGGTGACCTCGCCCGGCGTGTACAGGAACGTGTCCGCTGCTTCGTAGAGCGGATACGCCCAGCGCAGTTTCCCTTCTTTGAACTGCGGCTCGATGGAATCAAGTAACCGTCGCAGCGGTTTCATGACAGGCTTTCGATTATCGACAACTCTGATTGCTCAGATTCTGGATACTCAGATGACAGGCTCTTCTCTTGTGGAACTGACCGCTGAATCGTCCTGAGGGATCGCCCGCGGCATTAACCTTCCAGCTCAATCGTCGTGAGGCACTTTCGCAGCATCGGGCCATACTCGTATTTCCCCGGACAGGCGAAGGTGCAGAGCGCCAGATCTTCTTCGTCCAGTTCCAGAGCCCCCAGACTCGCGGCCTGTTCGGTGTTGCCACTGATCAGTGCCCGCAGCAGAAACGTCGGCAGGATGTCGAGCGGCATGACGTCTTCGTACATCCCGATCGGAACCATTGCCCGGCGACTGCCGCCGGTTGACGTCGTCATGGGAAGCGACTGACCGCGACGCAGAAACGCCGACGCAAACACACGTTTGATCGAAAACTTGTCGAGTCCCGGCTTCTGCCAGCCGAGAAACTCGCGGTCGCGACCTTCCTCAATCACCGACACCTGCACGTCATAGCGGCCCAGCCACTGATTGACGTCGTCACAGGAACGACCGGAAAGCACCGACCCCGAGATCACTCGCAGGTCGCCATCGACCAGTTCGCCAGCCGTCAGATTCACAAGGGACGCACCGCGAATCGTGCGAACGAGCCGCGGATTCTTTACGCTGGGACCAGCCAGCGAAACGACGCGTACCGGATCGAGCTTGCCGGTTCGAAACAGACACCCAACCTCAATGACGTCCTGATACCCGATGTGCCAGACCGTCTTTTCCGGCCCGACAGGATCGAGAAAATGAATGTGCGTACCAACCAGCCCGGCGGGGTGCGGCCCCTCAAATTCGTAATCGTCGATGCCCGGCAGATTTTCACCCGGCAACGTGATCCCTGGCGAGCTGATCAGGAAGACCTTGCCGTCGGTCAATTTCCGCAGTACCTGCACGCCGAACAGGAAGTCGTCCGATCGCTGATCGATGATGACTTCAGGCACCGGGGCCAGCGGATTTGTATCAGTTGCCGTGATGAACAGAGAATGCGGAGTCGTTTCCGACGACGGCACCTTGCTGTACGGTCGGGTTCGCAGAGCGGTCCAGAGGCCGGATTCGACCAGCGTGCTGACGGCTTCTTCGCGCGTCAGCGATGTCACGTCTTTGTTGCCGAGCCCGCCGAAGTCGATCGCATCGTCGCCTGACGGTTCAATCACGACCGACTGAAAGGCCCGCTTCGCACCGCGATTGACAGCAGTCACCGTTCCGGAGACCGGCGAGGTGAAGCGGACGCCGACGGTCTTCTTATCGGTGAAGAGGACCTGCCCGCACTTGACGCTGTCGCCTTCGCGAACTTCCATCGTCGGTTTCATACCGACATAGTCCGCGCCCAGGAGCGCGACGCTCGACACTTCCGGCCCGTCGTAAACCGTTTGCTCGGGCGGATTAGCGATCGGAATGTTGAGGCCTTTGGTGATCCGCTTCATTTCTCGCGGAAGTCCTTCTCTGACAGGCAGATCGAGCTGAAATCGCGCGGAGTTTAGTGGGTCGGAATCGAATTGGTAGGGTAGCAATTTCGTCGAAAAACGCCGTTCCCGCGTCTGAGAACAACGTTCGCGGCTGCCACCGAACGCGTCTGAGACTGACTGGCAAGTCCGGAGAGCTGGTTAACTCCGGGGACGACAACTTGAGCTGCGCGCCCCTCGAGAACCCTGGCAGCTGAACTCTCGGCAGTGGCACCTCGAGATTCCAGAGTCGTTCACGGATCCTCGCCGTCACGCCGGTCGTCCAGCACGTCGTCACGCTCGTCATCCAGCCGGTCGTCGATTTCCCCCTGCTCTTCGAGCTGCCGGCCATGTTCGATCACGGCTTCCTGCCGAGCTTCATCGCCCCTGCGACCGCGACGGCGCTGATCCAGCTCCTCGATCCGGCGAATCGGCCCGTAAAGCACCAGTGTGTCGCCATCGTGAACTTCCATATCGCCGGTCGGAGCTCCCAGCCAGGCTCCCTCTTCGCGCTTAATGCCAAGAACGAGGACGCCTTCCTGTGGCAGCTTCAGGTCGATCAGAGTCTTGTCAGCCAGCCAGTCGTGCGGTTCGACATGCAGCTCCGACACCGCATAACCATTCTGGAGCTGCAGGATGGCGACGTAGTCCCTGACCTGCAGCTTCGCCCAGCGCGTCAGAAAGTAGGCGATGGCCCGATTCAAATGCCGCTCGATGAATCGGCTACTCGCGACGAACCACAGCGTCAAAAGCCCGAGAGCGATCACGATGACGTACTGCCACCACTCGGTCGAGCGGCTGGTTTCCATGAAGGTCAGCATGCTGGCGGCGACGACGGTCGCGATCCCGGCGTTTCCCAGCAGCATCAGCAGCATGACGATCCGTCGCCGGACGGGATGCGACACGATCCCCTCGGACTCAGTCGTGGTGAATCCGACGCCGGTAAACGCCGAACGCGACTGAAACCGAGCCCCCTCGCGGGACATGCCGGTCAGCATCAGAGCCATCGACGCGACTCGAGTGATGAGCAGCGACAGCGTGAGCGTTATGAACAGCGAAGCAATTGCTGCCAAGGGACCCGGCTCTCCAACGAAATCGGAAATTCACAAACAGTCGGGCCCGCAGCAGACTCTATCGCGACACAGACAGGGAAGCACTCCCGCCAGAGCGAGCCGTCCAGTCCAGTTCTCAACAGCAGGCGGCGGAGGGCTACTTGAAAGCCAGCTCGTCAGCCTGCGGCAGTTCGTCGAGATGGCCAATGCCAAACACCGACAGGAACCGCGGCGTCGTCGTGTAGGTGACGCGCTTGCGATTCTCTTCGTCACGATGCAATTCGATAATCTGCCGTCGCAGTAACTGGCGGAGTACGCCGCCGGGAGAATCCTTGCCGAGTTCTTCAATCTCTTTCTGAGTAATCGGCTGCCGATAAGCGACGAGTGCCAGAACTTCCAGAGCGTCCTGCGAGAGCTTCACCTCGCGGGGGCCGATGCCAAAGACACGATTCCGGACAGCATTGAATTCTTCGCGCAGAACGATCCGATAGCCGCCTTCACCAAGCCGGATCTCGTAAGGCCGCTCCTCATCGATGTACCGCCGGTTCAATTCGTCGATCGCCAGTTCGATCGCATCGAGGTCGTAGTCGCCTTTGAGCATGTAGCACAGCCGCTTTGACGTCAGCGACTCGCCACCGACAAACAGGGCGGCTTCGACCACCTGCGACATCCGAATCCGCTGCTGCGGCGGCGGTGCTGGCGATTCAGTTGCCGGGCCGTCATCGCCAGACTCGCTGGCGACACTCTGAGCGCCGACCCCGCCGCTCTCCGCCGCCTCGGAACCGTCTTCGTCAGCGTTAAGACTGGCAGCCTCTTCAGCCTCGCCACTTTCTCCAGCGGAGTCAGCCGCAAAATGGCTGAAGTCCCACTCCACGGAATCATTCGCTTCGAGTGCTCGACGGTAGGCCGATTCGAGGTCTTCAGCGGGCCACTCGGTTTCAGCTTCCGGATCAGCCGCCGCTTCGCCCTCACTGCCCGACTCTGAGAGACGTTGAAATGCCGCCGCAAAGTCAGCATCCCCAGCGTTTGACTCTGCAGCGGCAGTTCCCTCGTCAGCAGAGTCTGCAGCATCTGCCGGTTCGCCCGGCAGAGTCTCATCGCCCGGCAGAGTCTCATCGCCCGGCAGAGTCTCATCGCCCGGCAAAGTCTCGTCGCCCGGCAGAGTCTCATCGCCCGGCAGAGTCTCATCGCCCGGCAGAGTCTCGTCGCCCGGCAGAGTCTCGTCGCCCGGCAGAGTCTCGTCGCCCGGCAAAGTCTCGTCGCCCGGCAAGGTCTCATCGCCCGGCGAGGTCTCATCGCCCGGCGAGGTCGCCGCTGACGCCTCTTCATCCGGAGGCGACATTTCGAACTCGGACAGCGAGTCGATCATTCCGGCTCCTTAAACCCGGCCTGACGGACTTCGTCATCACGCAGCCCGGAACTTGGCCGCAACGCTCCGCCGACACCAAGCACCTCCGGATGCCGTGCGACCTTGTCCGAGAACTCGCGCATATCCCGCACGACTGGTTGCAGGTTTCGCAACAGAATCGACAGCGACGTCGCCGAACTTTCCAGGTCGTCATACAGCGACGGGTCAGACAGGAACCGCTTCAACGAACCATCCGAGCTGGCCGCGATCTGAGCGACGTCCCGCAGTTCTCCCGTGAGCGTTTCCAGATTCGCGAGGCTCTGATCAAGCCGCACAACGATCGACGTGGTGTGCTTCGCAAGCGGCTGCGTAACGCCCTCGATGTTCTTCATGTTGCTGTTGATCGACGTCACGGTCTGCCGCATCGCTGTGATTGTCTGCTGCGTTTCTGAGACGATCTGCGGCAATCCAGCGAACGCCTTCCGCAGATTCTGCACGGTCTGCGGGTCGCCGATCACGCGGTTCGCGTTGTCGAACGTCTGAGCGGCCCGCTGCATCGTCACCGAAAAATCATCGAGAGACTTTGCCGTCCGCTCGACCACGACGCCGAGGTTGCCGCGATTCGTCTGCACGATGCCGTTGATGTTCCGTGCGACAACCTGCCACTCACGGCTGGTCGCTTCGAATGAGGCCATCGTTGTTTCCAGCTGCCGGTCCATCTTCTTGACGATCGACGTCATGTCGAACGGCGGCTTGCCGTGGAGGATCGTACCCCGGTCAAGCTCGGTGTCGCTCTGGCCGGGACTGATTTCGACCACGGCATCGCCCAGCAGCGACTGCTGCAGAGCCGGCACGGCGTCTGAGCGCAGCGAGTATTTCTGTTCGATGCTCAGCGTCAGCAGAACACCGCTGCCCTGCTGGTCGAGATGGATGTTTCCGACCTGCCCGATCTGCACGCCATTAATCCGCACCGGCGAACCAACGAGCACGCCGGGAGCTGACTCGAACCGGGCCAGCACGTTGTAGCGCTTCTGCAGCGCGTCACGCACTTCGCCGAACTGAAACACCAGCACACACACGACGCTCAGTGCCGCGATGACAAACAGCCCGACTCGAAACTGAAGCTGCCGTTCGTTCATGGAATTGCTCGTCCGATCCTTCGTTCCACATTTCGTAGGGTGGGTCGAGGCACGAGGCCCACCATTTGACTCGTTCCTACGCTCCGCGTGGGAACGTCCTTCCGGACGCTCTGCGTCTATCAATCATCTGATCCCGAGGAGATCGACCATTCGAAAGCTCGTTACTTCGCTTCGGGCTTAAGCTGCGAACTCCTGCATCCGCTCGCCCGCCTCGCCGTACACGAACTGCCAGACTCGCGGGTCGTCCGATTCGAACGCCTCGTCCGGCGTGCCCTCGAACACGATCTGCGACTCCCCCGGCTGCAGACGACTCAGCGGATAAAACATCACGACGTGGTCCGCGACCTTGCGGACGGTCGTCATTTCGTGCGTGACGATGACGCTGGTGACCGGCCGCCGTTTCCGCGTTTTCAGAATCAGGTTGTTGATCACGTCGATCATGATCGGGTCGAGCCCGGTCGTTGGTTCGTCGTACAGAATGATGTCCGGCATCAGGGCGAGTGTTCTCGCCAGGCCGACGCGTTTCTTCATGCCGCCGGACAACTCCGACGGCATCTTGTCAGCCGTGGCCGGCGTCAGCCCGACGTCCATCAGACGCTGAGCGACAACGTCCCGCATGAACGCTTCCGACATCTTCGTGTTCTGCCGCAGTCCAAACGCGACGTTCTCAAACACGTTCATGCTGTCGAACAGCGCCGCACCCTGAAACAGGTAGCCAAACCTCAGCCTGTCCCGTACGAGTTCCTCGTCCGTCCGCTTATCGACTGGAACGTCATCCCACAGAACGTGCCCGGACGTCGGCTTGAGCAGGCTGGCCATCAGCTTCATTGTGACGCTCTTGCCGCAGCCGCTCTCGCCGATCAGGCAGACGGTGTCTCCCGCGCGAATCGTCAGCGAAATGTCGCGCAGCACTTCATGATCGCCGAACTGCTTCGACACTCCGTCCAGACGAATGATCGGCTGCCCGAACTCATCGCCGGTAAACGGATGATCGAATGGTTCGCGCCGGGTTGTGGCAGGAGGGTGCGGCATGAACTGGTCGTCGAATCGGAAAAGTGGTCAGGCGAGTTGCCGTAGCTGGATTCGCCAGAATTCAGACATGTCGATCTGTCAGAATTCTGGCGAATTCAGCGACGAGACTGGTCAGACGAAGGACGCCGGGCCGGGCCAGATCGTCCGGTAAAGCTCGTTGAGAAACATCCCGAGAAAGAAGTCGAGAACGAGGATGGCGACGAACGACAGCACGAACGCACTCGTCGCCGCCCGCCCGACCCCTTCGGCACCCGACCCGCAGTGAAAGCCCTGGTAGCACGAGATCATCGAAATCGCTGCGCCAAAGAACATGCTCTTGAGCAGCCCCGTCCAGACGTCCCAGGCCGTGACGTACGCCTTGGAATGGTGCCAGTAATACGTGCTGTCGATATCGAGCGACTGCGTGCTCAGCAGCCAGCCGCCGACAACGCCAATCCCGTCCGCGATCGCCGTCAGCATCGGGATCAGCAGGAAGCAGGCCAGGAAACGCGGGACGACAAGGTATTGAATCGGGTTGGCACCAAGAGCCCGCAGCGCGTCGATCTGCTCGGTGACGCGCATCGTCCCGAGTTCGGCCGCCATCGCACTTCCGACTCGACCGGCCAGCATCGTGGCAGCCAGTGTCGGGCCGAGTTCTGCGACGAGCGCCATATTGATGACCGCTCCCAGCCGCGTTTCCATCTTCAGCAGGGCAAACTGAGCGTAGCCCTGAATGGCCAGCACCATGCCAATAAACAGACCGGTGATCAGCACGACGGGAATGCTGCGCACGCCAACTTCGTACATGGTTTGCAGCACAACCGTTCGCCGCGGCAAACCGCGGAACAGCCAGCGCAGCATTTCCAGCGTGAACAGCACGAGATCCCCGACCGTCCCCACAAAGCCAATCGTTGACCGACCGACGATGTGAACGATCGAGGCTCGCGGTGGTACCGTAGCCGTCGACATGACTTCCCTGTCCCGGAATTCTCAGCGGCAGACGTCCCTCTCCGTCTGCCCGAATCACCGGCAGCCTATCGAAGAACGACGAATCGGAGCGAGACCAGTTCCGAAGCAGCCTCGCTCCCGGCCGGACAGGGTGACCGCGCCTCAACCCGGCGCACAAAAAAACGGACGAGCCACCCTCGAGATGACTCGTCCGCTTGTTTCAATTCTGCCGACGTTCTGCCTCAGCAAGGCAGCATTCTGTCAGTTGGCAGCAACCGCTTCTTCCGCCGCAATGTTGATCCGGCGACCTTCGCGATCGAAGTAAACCTTGCCGTCGGTCAGGGCGAACAGCGTGTAGTCACGGCCCATGCCAACGTTCTTGCCAGCATGCCACTTCGTGCCGCACTGGCGGATCAGGATGTTTCCAGCGATGACCGCCTCGCCGCCAAACTTCTTGACGCCCAGACGCTGTGCCCGCGATTCGCGACCGTTTCGGCTGGAGCCCTGCCCCTTCTTATGAGCCATTGTTCCGTTCCTGTCGTGAGTTTCCGATGTGTGAAGCGGCCAGTCCGAGACCGTCGCCGCAGATTGTCTTCCGCTGAAGGGCGGGGAGTATAGCGAGCTTTCAGCGCAGGTCCAATCGACTCGCCGCCGACCACACGAATGTCATAACCTCTTGTCAGTTCTGCAGTTCCGACCGAACACTCCGCAACTCTGGCGGGACAAACCACATCGCCAGAGCCACGCCGAGGCCAAACGCCACATAACACCCGGTCAGGACAACCGAGCTGGCTTCGACGAACAGCAGATCGTGAATCCACCTGGCCAGAAAGTCGCCCTGGTAACTCGCCTGGCCAGCTTGAGTCCGCAGCCATTTTTCCAGCGTCGTCAGCGGGCACACAACCCCGAGCAGGCTCTCGACGACAACGATCAGAATCGCCGCCAGGTGAAGCAGCCGAAACCGGCGGCCGCGAACCCACACCCAGCCTCGCCACGCCCCGAGAATGATCGCCATCTGCCCCACCAGAATGAACAGCGCATACGCCATGTGGCAGACGACGGTCAGATCAGCGGCGAGGCGGAAGAGGAGCTGCATACCCGCCTTGATCCGCGAACCGTGCGGGATATTCCCGGAGAGTGGGCTTCACCGTGGCAGGATCACGGCTCACTCGTAAATCGGGAAGAACGAGTTGAAGGCAGCCTCGCAGAAATCGCCGGGGTCGTTGAAGCGGCGGTGACGATTCAGGGCCGAGATCGCTGCCATCTCATCGGCGGTCAGCGAGAAGTCGTCGATCGCCAGGTTCTCACGCATGCGTTCAACACGGCTCGTTTTCGGAACGACAGCAGTTCCTCGCTGCACGCCCCAGCGAAGCACGACCTGCGCTGACGTTCGATTGTGAGCGGCGGCGATGCGGCGGACCGGTTCAGACTCCAGGACCGACTCGCCCTGCTCGGCCATGTTCAACGAAAAGTACGACTGGGCGCCCAGCGGTGAGAAGCCCGTCACCGCGATGCCGGACTCGCGGCAGAATCGCAGCAGTTTTTCCTGCGTCAGATACGGGTGCAGTTCGACCTGCAGAACAGCTGGCGGGATCTTAGCGCTGGCAAGCAGATCACGGAGCAGCGACACGCCGAAGTTGCAGACGCCGATTTCTTTAACGAGTCCCGCGGTGACAAGCTCTTCCATCGCCTGCCAGGTTTCGTGAATCGGCACGGCCTCGGGTTCGAGGCAGGGGCTGTCGGCATTCGGGTCGAAGAACCACTCGGGCGGATAGCGTTCCTCGAACGGCACAAACTTCAGCGCGATCGGAAAGTGGATCAGGTACAGGTCGAGTTCGTCGAGCTGCAGATCGCGCAGCGAACGCTCGCACGCCGCGCGTACATGCTCGGGCCGGTGGTACGTGTTCCAGAGCTTCGACGTGACCCACAGTTGCTCGCGCGTCACCGTGCCCGACTGCAGAGCCGCCGCAATCCCCTCCCCGACTTCGGCTTCGTTGCCGTAATCGCAGGCGCAGTCCAGATGCCGGTAGCCGGTTTCAATCGCCTGCTGAGCCACATCGGCAGCGATGTCGCGTCCGACCTTCCAGAAGCCCATGCCCACCGCCGGAAGCTGCCGGCCACTCTTCAGCGTCAGTGATGTCGTCATTGGTGCCTCCCGCTCGAAGTTCATCCTCGTTTGACCCGCAGCCGCAGGCGCAGGCGTTTTGTGGGCTGCCTGAAACGCCTGCGCCTGCGGCTGCGGGTCAAACAGTTGCGCGGCATTGTGTCCGAGCAGTCATCACCGCGAAACCGTTTCCTCAACGCGCAAACAAACGGGGAGAGCAGCCAGTGCCACTCTCCCCGTGTCGGTGTCGTTCAAACAGCAGTGCTCAATTTCAAACAGCAGCGTTCAGGATGAGATCCGGTGACGAACAACGTTGCGCCCAGTCATTCGTCACTGGGATCCGGGTTCCTGCAGGAATCTCTCAGCGGAACGACACGCTGCGATACCGTGGCACGCGCGCCGTTTCCGGCGGAGCAGGTGCCGGTTTGGCGGGAGCCGGTGCCGGCGGAGCAGCTTCTGGGGCGGCACAGGCGGGCTTGCAGCCGGCGCCGCATTTGCCGTCGCAGACCCACTCGCAGACGCACTTCTCGCCAACCTTCTTCGACGACTTCTTCGGAACTTTGATGCAGCGCGAGGTCGGACACAGGCCCATTCCCAGCATCTCTCTCAGACCCGAAAGCAGTCCGCCGCTTTCACAGCAGCGATCGGCGCCGCATCCGGCACCACACTGCCCGTTCGAGCCACACTGGCCGCAGGCAGCTTTCGCACCGCACTGGCCGCCGCATTTCTCACCGCAGACATCAGCACACGGGCTGCGGTCCCAGGGAAACACGGTCGGCGGAATGCAGATCGTTTTCGTTTCGATTTCGTAGCACGTCTTTTTGATGTCGACCATCTTGGCCACTGGCTTGCAGCAGCACGGCGTGCATTCACGATCAGGGTTGCAGCCAGCTGGCTTGCAGCCCGCTCCGCCAGCGAACGCGGTCGCGGCGGTGAATCCGACAATTGTCAGAGTCGCAAGAAACTTCATCGGGATTTCTCCGCGAGATGAGTTGGTTGGAAAGGTCTTCCGAAGCCAGGGTCAGACTTCAGAACCGAAACAGCCGGGCCGGCCTGGTCCACCGGCCCGGCGATGAGCAAAGCAGCCGCAACTTTCCGGCTTAGAAGTCCACCATGAAGCGTGCACCGAGGACGTTGTAGTTGCCACTTGCTCCAACGACAGGAATCATCATGTCAGCGGCGTTGTCGCGAATGACTCTGTTCGCTGAGTTGGTAATCTCGCCGTGGATGTAGTTGAACTGAAGGCGAGCGTTCGGATTCCAGTGCCAGTTAATACCCAAAGTGAATGCAGAGCCAATACCGCCATTCACGTCGGCATCATTGAAGTCGGCGTAGGAGTATCGAGCAGCGACCTGCCAGGCTCCCCAGCCACTTTCCGTGCATCCATCGCACGTGTTAACCAGGAAGAAGTTCTGGAACGGCTTGACGCGCCCCAGCTGGCCGGACTTCCGCTCCCATGGGATGTGTTCGCCGGTCAGGAAGTAGGACACGTACCCGTACGCACCCCAGAGCTGGACATCTTCGGAACCGCCACCACGGTTCACCCAGGTGCTTTCGTATTCGCCGACAAGCTGAAGAGGACCGAGATTCACGACGCCTTCAAGTCCGAGCTGCTGGTAGTGCTCGGTATTGGCAATCGAGCCAGTATCCAGCCAGTCATCGCGGGTACGTGCCTCTGGACGAGTATCAAATCGAGCCTGATTGCCACCGACGCCGCCATTGCCGTCGGGCCAGGCAGATGAACCAGCGATGGCCCAGTGAATGTAGCTGCGACCGTCAGTACACTCGTCGTACCAGGCTGTATTGGCGAGACGGCCTGAAATCTGTCCCTGCCAGTGATCGCCAGTGTAACCCTCGTCGCCCTGAGTCAGTTCCGGGTTGTAGAAACCCCAGCGCCAGTTCCATGCCTGGTCGTCACTGACACCGTACGACGCGATACCAAGACGTCGAGCATCCTGGTTGAACGCTTCAACCACGAACGGTCGTTCGAGGAAGACGTTGTAGCGCGAGCTGTTGATGTGATCGAGACCCAGGGGACGTTTCTGGTTACCGATCAGCAGCGTGTGGAGGAACGGCAGGTCGTTGAACCCGACGTAGAGGTCGCGATACTGAGTGTCGTTCGGGTCAGCGAACTCCATCTCAATCTTGTACTCCATGTTCTCTTTGATCTTGCCCTTCACGCCGAAACGAACGCGCCGCCAGATCAGGCGGTCCTGCGGGTTGCCGTCGCGGTCCAGCCGATTCACGTCGTCATCAACGCCTGGGAAACCCCAGGCATCACCGTGAATTCGCCCGGAAATCTTCATCGTCGACCCCGACGTGCCATCCTGGATGAAGCCTTCCTTGAGCTGATCGAGGACGCCGTCGTGCGACTCCTGCAAATCCACCCATTTGTTTTCGAGCGTCTCCAGACGCTGCAGTAGTTCCGCATCCGCCGCGCTGCTCAGCGAGGCATTGCGATGCAGCGATTCCGGATCCAGAAAGCTGGGTGTGCCGGGATCGGCGAACTGCGGTGCCGGATTGACATCAACAGGAAGGCCAGCAGCCTTCTGTGATTCCAGCTCGCTGATCTTCGCCTCGGCCTGTTCCAGCCGCTGCATCAGAGCGTTGAGTTGTTCGGCCGAGACGGTGACATCCTCGGCGACTGCTGCTCCCGCAGCTCCAATGCCGACGGCCGTGGCAAGCGCCGCCGACGCCAGTCGCTTGAATAGCATTGTGACGTTCCTTCTGTGTGAGCGCTTTCGCGCGAAGCTCGCGATCCTGACACCGGATCACTCCAGTTAGCGTGCAGAGAAGGAATCGTCAGAAAACTCCGAAGAGAATGTTAAGAACGGCTGGGTGCCCCGTAGCGGCACTGCCGGAGGAGCCTGGCGTTCCACCTGGTCCGATTATGCCGGTTATCCGTCCGCAGGAATCGCTTCAACAGGACAACCCACACGGCAGACTTTGCCGGTCAGGCAGGGTGTAGGGTCGCTCGCACCGGATAAACCGATTGTTCGCTTCGGCGTCGCCGATGGCCATTCGAAACCGGTCGCTGACATGACCACAACGTGGTCAGAGATCAAAGCCTGGGATCAGCCGCGCAAGGACGCGACCCCGGGCTCTGTTCTGAAACCGCGTTGCGGTTCTCCTTCGGTGACAGCGCCACCGGAACCATCGTCTGCGAATGCTGCGACGTGCGCGTCAACGTTCTCAGTGACACGGATGGCTCACTACACGCACGCTTTCGTCGTCGATCGTCAAAGCACCAGCCTGCTTGCCGACCGTTCGCTTCGCCTCACACGGTCCTGCCGCGGAACACTGCCCGGATTCTCCGTCACCCAGTCGGATGTTCTCCGTCACCCAGTCGGATGTCAGGAACCGATCAAT
>Ga0070727_10002238_pt1 | contig 18997 bp, 18 predicted proteins | sample tdAd472_FD_66722 | JGI IMG/M metagenome (GOLD analysis project Ga0070727, IMG submission 66722) | Marine sediment microbial communities from the Atlantic coast under amendment with organic carbon and nitrate - tdAd47.2 | ecosystem: Environmental > Aquatic > Marine > Coastal > Sediment | place...
AAAAGTACAATTGCAAATGACAATCGTGCTCCGGTTGCCGTTGCTGCGTAAGCAGTAACAGTACCGAAACTTAAGCCCTTGCGCCTAGCAGTGTAAGGCGGGGTTCGCAGGCACCTGGCAACAGAAGCCTGCACTTTCCTTCTTCGCTTTCAGGCTTTGTTCAGCAATCTGAGTCAGTGTCGCATCTGCAAGAGGATTTGAGCATGACCAAAAAAGAAATTCTTCAACGCTGGTATGACGAGGTCTGGTGCAAGGGCAACCTAGACATGATTGACGAACTGTTTTGCCCTGACACTATCGCCAGCGGGATCATTCCCGAAATGCAGATGGGCCCGCAGGATTTTCGCGACCTCATCTTTGCGGTGCGCAATCTTGTCGGCGATATCTCGGTTGCGTTGCCGGTGACCATTGAACAGGATGACTGGCTGTCAGCCGTGCTAATCGTCAATACCTGCCGCAACGATTCAGGCACCCCGATTATCGTGACCGGACAGGTGATCGCCCGGTTCGACGATGGCCGCATGGTCGAAACCTATAACCAGTTCGACTGGATGTCGCTGTTTGAACAACTCGGTCAGTTTCCGCCGGAAACCTTGCCGGTTTGCATGGCAGGTCAGCGTCTGGATTGGGTCTGATCCGCACCACGACGACGTAACGCCCATTGACCGCGCGGGATCAACAGCGCTAGAACGCGGTCATGGGGTTGCCTGCGAACACCCCGTGAGGCGTCAGCCCAAGATTCGCATGTTTCCGTTTGAGAGGATGCATGCCATGGCTGCCCCGAATGAAATAACCGTACAACAATTGTTGCGCCTGATCGGCACGCCGCAGGCGCCCGTTCTGGTCGACATCTCGATCGATCCCGATTTCAACGATGACCCGTTTCTGATCCCCGGCGCGTTTCGTCATCCACACTCCGACCTGCCAGGGCTGATACAGCGCCTGAATGGTCGGCCATGTGTCGTGACCTGCCAGCAGGGTATCAAGCTGAGCCAGGGGTTGGTGGCGCGGTTGCGCTGCGAAACCCTGAGCGCCGAGTATTTGCAGGGTGGTAACTATGCCTGGCGCGCCCACCCCGGCGCACCTCGCATCCCGGCCGCCGCGATACCTGATCCGGTTGACGGGGCATCATTATGGGTCACCCGGCACCGCCCAAAGATTGATCGTATTGCCTGTCCCTGGCTGATCCGGCGGTTTGTCGATCCGGCAGCCCGCATTCTGTTTGTTTCCCCAGCCGAGGTTCATGGCGTCGCCGAGCGCTATGGTGCGACCCCGTTCGACATCGAGGACGTGTTCTGGAGCCACCGGGGTGAGAATTGCACGTTTGACACCATGCTGGACGAATTCAACCTGCACACGCCCGCACTGGACAGGATGGCCACCGTGATCCGGGGCGCGGATACCAACTGCCACGATCTGGCCCCCGAGGCAGCCGGGCTTCTGGCGCTGTCGGTGGGTCTGTCGCGTCAGTACCGCGACGATCTGGAACAGGTGCAGGCCGGAATGGCGCTTTATGACGCCCTTTATCGCTGGGCGCGGGATGGCCATACTGAAGGTCACGACTGGCCAGCGGGACGCGCCACATGACATTGCCTTCTTATACGTCGATGTTCCGGGTCTTTGGCCGCATCGGGTTGTTGTCCTTTGGCGGACCTGCGGCACAGATCGCGCTGATGCATCGCGAACTTGTTGACCAACGCAAATGGCTGGATGGACCAACCTATCTGCGCGCCTTGTCGCTGTGCATGCTGCTGCCCGGTCCCGAAGCGATGCAATTGGCCACCTATGCCGGATGGCGGTTGCGCGGTGTCCCCGGCGGATTGCTGGCGGGGGTGCTGTTCGTTTTGCCGGGTGCGGTGCTGATCGCCGGTCTTGTGGCGCTTTACGCTGCTTATGGTCAGGTCCCGATGGTGCAGGCCGCCTTCACCGGGATCAAAGCCGCGGTGATCGTGATTGTCCTTCAGGCCCTGTTGAAACTGTCAAACAAGGCACTGACGGGCTGGCCTGCCTACATCACCGCCGGGCTCAGCTTTGTCGCGATTTTCGTTTTTGACCTGCCATTTCCGCTGATCATTGGCGCAGCGGCCCTTTTTGGCCTGTTGCGCACGCCCAAGGCGCAGGCGGCGGTTTCGCATCATCCGCATCCCAAAACGACCCCGCTGCGCACGGCGATCTTCGGGCTGACCCTTTGGTTAAGTCCGCTGATCGCCCTGTCGTTTGCCGGGGCAACGTTGCTGTCTGACATCGGATGGTTCTTTGCCCGGCTTGCAGTGGTTACCTTTGGTGGCGCTTACGCGGTGCTGGCCTACATGACTCAAACGGTGGTCGAGCAATATGGCTGGATCACCACCGCCCAGATGATCGACGCGCTGGGGTTGGCGGAAACCACACCGGGTCCGTTGATTTTGGTGACACAGTTCGTCGCAATGCTGACCGGGATGGCGCAGGGCGGCGTTCTTTTGTCGCTGGCCGCCGGCGCCGTTGCTTTGTGGGCCACGTTTGTGCCCTGTTTTCTGTGGATTTTCCTCGCCGGTCCCTATCTGGATCAGATAGCAGCCCGCCCGCGCCTGTCCGCCGCGCTCAGCAGTATCTCTGCGGCTGTGGTCGGCGTGATCCTGAACCTGTCACTCTGGTTTGCACTGCACGTCCTTTTTGCGCGTGTCACCACGTCGGGTGGCGGTCTGACCGCGATGCCGATACCTGATTTCGCGACCGTGAACTGGACCGCGCTGGCGCTGACAGCGCTTGCCGCGCTGCTGATGCTGGGCCTGCGCGTCGGGTTGGCGACAGCGTTGTCAATCATGGCGCTGTGTGGTGCTGCGACCGAGTTCATCTAGCCTCGGAATCTGCACGGCACGGTCTTTTGTTTCTGATCGAATCCCCTATGCTGAAACCGGTACGCAGAGGAGAGACGATGTCTCGTGAAATCGACTATGGAAACCTGATGCATCAAGCCATGCGTGGCCTGATTAAGACGGTGCTTCAGGATATTGCGGATAACGGGCTACCGGGCGCGCATCATTTCTTTATTACATTCGATACTTCGCACCCGGATGCCGAACTGGCCGACTGGCTGTCTGATCGCTATCCCAGTGAAATGACGGTTGTGATCCAGCATTGGTTCGACAATCTGGATGTCGGCGATGACGGGTTCGCCGTCACCCTGAATTTCGGGGACGCGCCGGAACCGCTTTATATACCGTATGACGCGATCAAGACCTTTGTTGATCCATCCGTTGAATTCGGCCTGCGGTTTGAATCCGCCGAAGACGACAATGATGACGGTGACGATCCTGCACCAACCGACACTGATTCTTCAGATGACGCTGATGAAGACGATCACAATGACGCAGAGGTCGTGTCGCTGGACAGCTTCCGCAAATAACGCGCGCGGCTACTCGCGCTCCAGAAATGTCGAAACCGAACTCAGCTTTTTACCGTTTCGCAGCCGGTTGAACACAAGGTTCAGCCCGCCAGCAACCACGGTGCGGTCAAACTGCTGGATTTCGTACCCGCCTGCCGCGTCGACAAACAGCGAATAAACCGTCAGCGTATCGCCATAGATCTGACCCCACACATAGGGTTCGCCTTTCATCGGGTCCAACTGCACTTCGTGCCCAAAGACGTTCTTCTTCATCGCTGCTGCAAAGACGCCGTCCCGGTCGCTGGGCACAAAATCAATCTCATAGGATTTGTCTTTGGTGCGGCCGTCGGGTTTGTAGGTGGTCGAGGTCCACTGAACCCGGAACCCTTTCTTGGTTTCAGATATCTCGACGCTCATATCGCGCTGCTGCGTGGTTCCATCAACATTCTCAAGCTCCGCAGAGCCAGAGTAACTGCCCAGGAATGGCGTGATTTCGGCCTGCGCCCGGGCGGGTTGACCCGACATAACCAACATCGCCATTCCGAGTGAAATGATAAACGCACGCACCGCGTTGAACGGACCGAATTCGATTTGGGGCACACTATGTCCTTTCTGACGGGCTCAGGTGGATCTATGATCCAACATCCGCGATACCGGTTCAGCCTATACTGAATCACCGCTGTTCGGGAAGGCCGGAACGCGCGACCTGCGGTCCCACATTTTCGTGTTCAGGGCGAAAGGAATGGCGGCAGGCTTAAATCCGCCAGCACAAAGCGGTATACTGCGCGCAACTGGCCGATTGCGGTCGCCGCAGCGCGCCGTTAAACGGCATACAACAGCATACAAACGGAGCCCCCGATGTCTCAGACCCGTACCGAAATCGACAGCTTTGGACCGCTCGAGGTTCCCGCCGACAAATATTGGGGCGCCCAGACCCAACGCTCGATCATCAATTTCCCGATCGGTTGGGAAAAACAGCCCGTCGCCATTGTGCGCGCGCTGGGCGTGATCAAAAAGGCCTGTGCACAGGCCAACATGGACTCGGGCAAACTGGATCCACAGCGCGGAAATGCGATTGTCGAGGCGGCTGGCGAAGTGATCGAAGGCAAGCTGGACGATAATTTTCCATTGGTCGTGTGGCAAACCGGATCGGGCACGCAATCCAACATGAATGCCAACGAGGTGATCGCCAACCGCGCCATCGAACTTCTGGGCGGCGTGATCGGGTCGAAAGACCCGGTGCATCCCAACGATCACTGCAACATGGGCCAAAGCTCGAACGACACCTTCCCGACAGCGATGCATATCTCGACCGCGATGACCGCGCGCGACGTGCTGCTGCCTGGACTGGAGAAACTGCACGCGGCATTGCAGACCAAGGTCGAGGCGTTTGACGGGATCATCAAGATCGGCCGCACCCACACACAGGATGCCACGCCGCTGACGCTGAGCCAGGAATTCTCCGGCTACACGCATCAGGTTGCAATGGGCATTCAACGTGTGAAAGACGCACTGGGCCGCATTTATGAGCTGGCCCAAGGCGGCACCGCTGTCGGCACCGGGCTGAATACCACTGTCGGCTGGGACACAACCGTTGCCGCCAACATGGCCGAAATCACCGGCCTGCCCTTTGTCACCGCGCCAAACAAATTCGAAGCGCTTGCCGCCCATGACGCGATGGTCGAAATGTCCGGCGCGCTGAAAACCGTGGCCGTGTCGCTGTTCAAGATCGCCAACGACATCCGCCTGCTGGGCTCCGGCCCGCGCTGTGGTCTGGGCGAGTTGATCCTGCCGGAAAACGAACCCGGCAGCTCGATCATGCCGGGTAAGGTGAACCCGACCCAATGCGAGGCGCTGACGCAGGTCTGCGCCCATGTGATGGGCAACGATGCTGCCGTCGGCTTTGCCGGCTCGCAGGGGCATTTTGAACTGAACGTCTACAAACCGATGATGGCCTATAACGTGCTGCAATCGATGCAATTGCTGGGTGATGCGTCCGTTGCGTTCACCGACAACCTGGTGGACGGGCTGCGCGCCGATGAAACGCGGATTGAAAAACTGATGCGGGAATCGCTGATGTTGGTGACCGCGCTGGCGCCGGAAATCGGGTATGACAATGCCACAAAAGTTGCCAAGACCGCACATAAGAACGGAACGACGCTGAAAGAAGAGGCGATCAGCCTCGGCTATGTCGACGAAGAAACCTTTGACCGCGTGGTGCGCCCGGAAAACATGGTTGGTCCCAAGGCGTGAGCGAACCTGTCAATCTGAACCGCTACCGCAAGGAAAAGGCCCGCGTTGCCCGCCGACAGCAAGGCGATGAAAACGCGGTGCGGTTCGGGCTGACAAAAGAGGAACGCGCGCTGGACAAAGAGCGCGCCGCCAAGGCGCGGCGCGATCTGGACGGGCATGAAACCGAAGCATGAGCCGCCGTCCGAAAAAACGCTCCCTGACTTTGCGGGGGCACCGCACCTCGGTGTCCCTGGAGGATGAATTCTGGGACGCTTTTCGCGAAATCGCCGCGCAGGACACGCGCCCGATCAACGCTCTGGCCGCAGAGATTGACGAAAGCCGCGGCACCGAGATGGGGCTTGCCTCGGCCATTCGGCTGTTTGTTTTCAAACGCCTGACAGGCCGGTAAAATGCGCGCCTTAGGCGCACTCCGTTTTTTCTTGATGAGGGACGCTGTCCCTCAAACTCCCTGGAGTATTTCACCCAAAAAGAAGCAAATTTGACCTTTGATCTTCATTTTTGTCAAAAATACTCATTGCGCATCGCCCGAGGGGCAGCAGACGTTTGAGAATTTCAGATCGATTGATACCGCGCTTCTTGACGCGGGGTCCAAAGCACGGTGATATCAAAGCCGGTTTCGGTCTGCGTTTCAGACTGCACAAGATCCTGCTCAAACAACCAGGCGCGTTTGCGCCCATCGGCAAAGCTGAGGCTCAACTCGCTGATATGTTTGACGCCCTGCAGTTTCTCGGCCACCGCCGCCAGCAGGTCGTCGACCCCTGCCCCGGTCAGCGCAGACACCGCAAAGACATCCGGGTCACGATCTGCACGGGCCTGTACAGCGTCGCGCTGGTCCGGGTCCAACAGGTCCAGCTTGTTCCACACCGAAACGTGCGGCCGACTTTCATCGACGCCCAGCGAAGTCAGGATTGCTTCGACATCGCGCGCCTGTTCTTCGGTTTCGGCATGGCTGATGTCGCGCACATGCACAATCAGATCGGCTGACAGCACTTCTTCCAGCGTGGCGCGGAATGCCGCCACCAGGTCGGTGGGCAGGTCGCTAATGAACCCAACTGTATCCGACAGGATCACTTCGGGGCCATCGGGCAGAACGACACGGCGCATGGTCGGGTCAAGCGTTGCAAACAACATGTCCTGCGCCATGACATTGGCGCCGGTCAACCGGTTGAACAGCGTGGATTTACCCGCATTGGTATAGCCGACCAGTGCGACAATCGGGTATGGCACCTTGGCGCGGGCGGCGCGGTGCAGGGTGCGGGTTTTGACAACTTTGTTCAGCTGGCGTTTCAGCCGGACCAGTTGTTCGTCAATCGCACGGCGGTCCGCCTCGATCTGGGTTTCGCCGGGGCCACCCACAAAACCCAACCCGCCGCGCTGGCGTTCCAGGTGGGTCCAGGCGCGCACCAGTCGCGTGCGCTGATAGCTGAGTGCCGCCATCTCGACCTGCAACACACCTTCGCGGGTGGCGGCACGGTCACTGAAGATTTCCAGGATCAGCCCGGTACGGTCAAGAATTTTGACTTTCCAGGCGCGTTCCAGGTTGCGTTGCTGGACCGGCGTGACTGCACCGTCGATCAGGACCAGTTCGACCTCGGACTCGGAAAATATGCGCTTGAGTTCTTCGATCTTGCCGGTCCCGAACAGCAAACCCGGATGCGGGCGCGCAAGTGGCACGGTTGTTGCACCTGCAACTTCGAGATCGGGCAGAGCCGCAGCCAACGACACGGCCTCTTCCAGCGCCGGACCCGGGGCCCGGCGGCTGTTGTCGTTTTTCAGATCGGGATGCAACACCCACGCACGGGTGACGATCCGGTCATGCTCCATCAAGAGGCGTCTTCGCCCTCGTATAGGCTGATCGGCTGAGCGGGCATGATTGTCGAAATGGCGTGTTTATACACCAATTGCGATTGCCCGTCGCGTCGCAGCAGGACACAGAAATTGTCAAACCAGGTGATAACGCCCTGCAATTTGACGCCGTTGATCAGAAAAATTGTAACCGGAACTTTGGTTTTTCTGACATGATTCAGGAAAGCGTCCTGAAGGTTTTGTCTGTCCGAAGCCATTTTAAAAAATTCTCGCCTTTATTCTTGCTGCGCGCTGCGGACCAACGCGTCCCCGGCGTAAAGTATGTCGCGGGACGTGTCCAGATTCCACACAAAAAAACAGATTGTTACGGTGCGCGCGTGCTTAGCGCGTCAGCTACGCCACAAATCTGGTGTAAACAACGCAATAATCGCCAGCATTTCCAGCCGTCCCAACACCATGGCCGAACACAACACCAACTTGGCAGCGTTTCCCAGTTCGGCCAGTCGGATCGGCATTTCACCCGCCACTTCGGTCAATGGTCCGGTTGTTGAAAGCGCGGCGATTGACAGGATTATGGACTGTTCAAATCCTACACCCAGCGCCGCCAGAACTACGGTGAAAAAAGCCAGCGACATCGCAAACAGCATGAAGAATATCCATGCTATGAACGCACCGTTGCGCTGAATTCGGCGTGTATTGCCGCCATCACCGCTGACCGATGAAGGATGAACCAGCTTCTCCATTTCACGCAGTCCGTTCAGATACAGCGCATAAACCCGCAACAATTTGACGCCCCCCGCCGTCGTCGCGACACCGCCGCCCATCACCGCCAACCCCATCAGGATCAGCCCCGGCGTGTTCAGACCCGACCAGTTTTGAGCCGTGGACCAATCCGCGCTGACAAAGCCGGTGGTGGTCAGGAATGACATTACCGTGAACACGCTGCCCCAGAACGCCTTGAACGCTTGTTCGGTGATTGCCACGTCCGAAACGTCAAACACCGCAACCCAGTGCCGCAGGAACAACAACAACGGCACGCCAAAAACCAGCATCAGACCGATGCGAAACTCCGGGTCTTTGTCCAGACGGGCGTAGCCTCGCGTCGCGGTATCCTCGGAAAATGTCAGCCGTGACAGGGCGAAAAACATGAACAAAAACAAGATCGCTTCCCCGGGGAAGCCGGACACACCGTTTGCCACGCCGCCAACTGGCGAGATCCCCGAGGTCGCCATGATTGACATGGCGTGGCACAGACCTGTCAACGTTTCCTCGCCGGCGATCATCAGCAATGTCCAGATCACGCCCGTCAGGCCAATATAGATTGGCGCAAGCGTAACCGTGATCCGGAACAGACGTCTGCGCGAATCGACCTGCTCGATCTTGATCGGCACATCTGTGTGACCGGGTTGGCCTTGCGCCGTTACTTCGAACCCGCCCAGTGACAGCGGCGCAAGAATAGCGGATGCCGCAATCCACATCAGCAAACCACCCAACCAGCCCACTTCGGCCCGCCACAAATGCAGCGACCGGTCCAGACGCGATGGATCCTCGAACAGGTTTGCGCCCGTGGTTGTGACCGCACTGACCATATCGAAGTAAGCATTTACAAAGCTGGTTGAACGCAGCGAATCCTGCACCGGGATAGCGAGGAAAATCGGCAGGACCGCAAAAGTCGCAAGCAATGACAGCAATTGCCCCAGCGATCCATAACGCGGGCGACGCTGACCCAGGGCGACCGCAATCAGCCCGACCGTCATCATGCCCAAAGTTCCGCAATAAAAAAATGCGCGCGAGGCCGGGTGATTATCCAGCACCAGCGCATAGGCGGCCGGTACATACATCGACAGCGATGCAACGCCCCATATCAGCAGAAACAGCGGCAACCGTTCCAACACACCAAACTGCGCCTCTGCGCGCGCCATTCAGAAAAAATCGATAGAGACCTGCATCAGCCTCTCGACCTCGGGAACATCTGCCGCCATCGCGAAAATCGCAACGACGTCGCCTTCTTCGATTCGCAACCCGCCTTCGGGGCGCACCACCTCGTCGTTTTTCATCACCGCCCCCACCAACACACCTTCGGGGAAGGCTATATCGCGCAGGCGCTGGCCCGCCATCGGGGATGTTGACATAACTTCGGCTTCGATGACTTCGGCTTCGGCGTCGCCGATGGAATAGACCTCGCGCACGCGCCCATGGCGAATGTGGCGCAGAATGGAGCTGACGGTTGTCGCGCGCGGGTTGATATAGGCGTCAATGCCCAATGGGCCCATCATCGGCACCAGCGTTGGATCGTTGATCAGCGCGATGGCCATCGGGCAGCCTTCGGATTTTGCGCGCACAGCGGCCAGCAGGTTGGTTTTGTCGTCATCCGTCACCGCCAGCATCGCATCTGCGCGTGATATCCCTGCCTCGTTCAGCAGAGCAACATCCAGACCGTCGCCATGCAACACAATCGTCCGCTCCAGCGCTTCGGCGGCGCGTTCAGCACAGGCGCGGTCGCGTTCGATCACCTTGGCGCGCACCCGGCTTTCGCGTGTTTCAAGCGCTTGTGCCACCGTCAGACCGACATTGCCGCCACCCACAATCACGACACGTTCCTGTTTGCGTGTGGTTTTGCCAAAAATTTCCATCGTGCGATCGACATCTTTGACATGGGTAAACACATAGCAATTGTCGCCGACAAGCAGTTGGTCGTTGGATTCCGGCGCAAATAGGGTGCCGTCCCGCCGGATGCCCACGACAATCGCACGCAGGGTTGAAAACAGATCGGTCAGCTGGCGCAGCGGGGTGTTGACGATCGGGCAATCTTCCTCCAGCGCGATCCCCAGAAGCTGGGCGTTGCCATCCATGAACGTCTCGGTATCAAAGGCCGCCGGCGCCGAAAGCCGTTTCATCGCGGCGCGCGCGACTTCGCGTTCGGGGCTGATCACAACGTCAATCGGCATGTGGTCGCGCCGGTAAAGATCGGAATAGATCGCCGTCAGATAGGATTGCGAGCGCAGCCGCGCAATTTTGCGATTGATCGCGAAAACCGAGTGCGCCACCTGACAGGTCACCATGTTGACCTCGTCCGAATGGGTGGCCGCAATGATCATGTCAGCGTCCGCAGCACCGGCGCGTTGCAACACGTCCGGATAGCTGGCGAACCCTGCGATCCCCTGAACATCCAACGAGTCAGTGGCCCGCCGTACCAGATCCGGGTTGCTGTCCACCACGGTTACGTCGTTGGATTCACCTGACAAATGCCGTGCGATTTGCCATCCAACCTGTCCGGCACCGCAAATGATGACCTTCATGCCTGTCTGCCCTGTGGCCGCGTTTGCAAGGCCCATTGGATGACAGATGGCTTGGGACGGGTCAAATCAATTGTCACCGCTGTCTGGCTGGGGCAGCATAGCGCCATGAAGACCGTGTTGAACATCATCCTGCTTACCTCAGTGCTGGCCGCCTGTGGCCCGCTTTCACTGTATTATCGCGCCGGTGTCCCGGTCGCCAGGATGCAAACGGATCAGACCAATTGCGAAGTCAAAGCGTTGCGTGACGCGCCGGTTGCCAACCAGATCCGACAACGCCCACCAATCTTCTTTCCGGGCCGTCAGGTCTGCACCTCGGCTGGCGCGTGTTACTATGAACCCGGCTACTGGATTGATGGCGGTGTTTACACGGTCGACGTAAACGCCGACCTGCGGGGGCGCGTTCTGGGCCAGTGCATGGCGGCCAAAGGCTATCAGCCGGTCAATATCCCGCCCTGCCCGACCTATGTGGCAAGCAAGATTCCCGCCGCCCAGACCCAAACGCTGCCACAGCTGACACAAACCAGTTGTGTCATCAAAAATCAGGACGGCAGCTGGCAAATCGTAAATCGCGAGTAACGGGCGGCGCGTCCTAGTCCACCGGCTCTGCGGGTTCATCAACATGGGCGATCCGTGCACCGGATTTGTTTGACGTCACCACCCCCAGCGATTTCAGTTTGCGATGCAGTGCGCTGCGCTCCATCCCGACAAAGGATGCCGTGCGGCTGATATTGCCGCCAAACCGGTTGATCTGGGTCAGCAGATATTCGCGTTCAAACGCTTCGCGGGCTTCGCGTAGTGGCAAGGTGGCGAGCGCCCCGGACAGCACGACACGACCATCCTCGGTCTGCTTGTCTTCTTCGTTGGGCAATTCGCGCGCCTCGATCGGGCCGGTATTGTCGCCCAGGATCAGAACCCGTTCGATCAGGTTCTTCAACTGGCGCACGTTGCCGGGCCAGACCATCGTCTGCATCAGCGTAACTGCCTCTTCGCTCAGGAGACGCAGTGGCAGGCCCTGGCCGGTGTTGCAGGCCTCGATGAAATGTTCGGCCAGCACCGGAATGTCTTCGCGGCGCTCTTCCAGCGACGGCACCGCAATCGGCACCACGTTCAGGCGATGATACAGCTCCTGGCGGAACCGTTCGGCGATGATTTCTTCTTCCAGGTCCTTGTTCGTGCTGGAAATCACACGCAGATCGACCCGCACCTTGTCGCTGCCACCGACGCGTTGGAATTGCTGATCGACCAGAACGCGCAGGATTTTCGACTGTGTACCGATGGGCATGTCGGCAACTTCGTCGAAGTAAACCACGCCGCCATGGGCCTCTTCCAGCAGGCCGGATTCAACGCCGCGTTCGGCGGTTTCACGGCCAAACAGCACCTCTTCCATGCGGTCGGGTTCAACCCCGGCGCAGTTCACGGTGACAAACGGACCATTGGCGCGGTTGGAATGGGCATGAATATAGCGCGCGGCGATTTCCTTGCCCGATCCGGCCGGCCCGGTCAGCATGACGCGGCCGTTGGATTTGGTGACCTTGTCCAGCTGTCCGACCAGCGCGCGGAACGCGCCGCTGGCGCCGATCATGTCGGAACTGGTGACTTCGCGCCGCTTGAGCGAGCTGTTCTCGCGTCGCAGCCGCGATGTTTCCATCGCCCGCCGGATCACCACCATCAGCTGGTCGATGTTGAACGGTTTCTCGATGAAATCATACGCGCCCTGCTTGATCGCGGCGACGGCGATTTCGATGTTGCCGTGCCCCGAAATGATCACAACCGGCACTTCGGGGTTGTCGCGTTTCACCGCTTTCAGAATATCGATGCCATCCATCCGGCTGTCTTTCAGCCAGATATCCAGGATCAGCAATGCGGGTGGTTCCAGGTTGATCGCCGCCATGCAATCGTCCGAGTTTCCGGCCAGCCGCGTGGCATAACCTTCGTCCTCCAGAATATCAGAGACCAGTTCGCGGATATCACGTTCGTCGTCAACAATCAGTATATCACTCATGTTTGCCCTGCTTCTTGCGTCACTCTTGTTTCTGTTGCGTCATTCTTTGCGGCCAATATCGGCAATTTGATCACCGCCATTGCGCCATATCGGATTTGCCCGTCAAACACCGGCGCGTCTTCCAGCACCAGCGTTCCACCGTGTTCTTCGATGATTTTCTTGACGATCGGCAGGCCCAGTCCGGTGCCCTCGTCGCGCGTCGTCACATAGGGTTCAAACAGGCGCGCGCGGTCTTCCGGCAACCCTATCCCATTGTCGGCAATCGTGATTCTGCACGCCTCACCCTGCGTTTCCAGCGTCACCCTGATCTGCGGGACCAGATCGTCGGGGTTTTCCTTTTTCCGCAGCGTTTCAATCGCTTCGCCTGCGTTCTTGATCAAATTCGTCAGCGCCTGAGACATCATCGTTGCGTCAATATCCGCCACAACCGGCGTCTGTGGAAGCGTGGCGACCAGGTCCACATCCGGTTGACCGGATTGCTGCAGCAACACAACATCACGCAATAGCGCACTCAGGTCTTCGGTATGGCGATCCGGTTCGGGCATGCGCGCGAATTTCGAAAACTCATCGACAATCCGGCGCAGATCGTTGGTCTGACGTACAATCACATCCGTCATCGCGATCAGTTTGTCCGCGTCCTGCGTGATCAGCGGCGCAAACTTGCGTTTGATCCGTTCCGCGCTCAGTTGGATCGGGGTCAGCGGGTTCTTGATCTCGTGGGCGATCCGGCGCGCGACATCGCCCCAGGCCGCCATGCGTTGGGCGCTGACCAGATCGGACACATCGTCAAAGGCCACAACATAGCCCTCCAGATTGCCGTCTTCGCTGCGTCGCGTTGCCATGCGCACCAGCAGAATTTCCTGCCGCCCTTGCCGTGACACCTTGATCTCGTCCTGTGCAATTTCGCTCGCAGAGGCCTGCATTTTATCGAACAGCGCGCCAAATTCGGGAACTGCAACGGACAACGCCAACGATTGCTGATCTCCTGACCAGTCCAACAGGCGCCGCGCAGAGCGGTTCACGAATGTCACGCGCCCGTCCGAATCCAGCCCGACAACACCCGATGTGACCGAACTCAGCACGGAATCAAACAAACGGCGGCGGCGTTCGATCTGTTGCGTGTTGTCCAGCAGTGTCTGACGCTGGCCTTTCAACTGGCGGGTCATCTGGTTGAAATAGCGCCCAAGCATGGCGATTTCATCATCGCCGTCTTCTTCTTCGACCTGAACATCCAGATCACCGGCCCCCACCTGTTGCGCCGCCCCGGCCAGCCGCCCAACCGGGCGCGACAAGCGTTCGGCGAACCACAGCCCCGACCAGATCGCCGCCAGGATCAGGATCAATGCGAACCCCAGGTAAAGTAGCCCGAATTCAAACAGAACCCGGCCCCGTTCATTTTCCAATTGCTGATACAGACGGACCGTTTCCTGAGTTTCGTCCAACAGGTTCAGGATTTCGCCGTCGACCTCGCGGCTCACATATAAAAACCGATCCACAAACGCCGTAATCGGGACCAGGGCCCTGAATTCGTTGTTTTTCCAATCTTCGATTATCAACAGGCCGTCCTTGCTGGCCTGAGCAATCTGATCTGCTGTGGGGCGTTCGAAATCAAAAAGATACGACCGTTCGCCCCGGGCGCGAATTTCACCAGTTCCGTCAATGACATAAGCTTCGCGCAACCCGCGCTGAATCTGGCTTTGCCCTTGCACCAGAACCTGACGGATTTCGCCGTCTGTCATATAGAAGGTCAGGTTCCGGCTGCTGTCCAGGAACCGCGCCAGCGCCAGCGCATCTTCGGCCAGCCCTTCGCTTTGCTCGTTCTCATAAGCTTCGGCAGCGGCCAGAGAATTGCCGACAACCTGGCGTACACGATCCGAAAACCACCCCTCCAGCCCGATATTCACGGTCAGACCGGCAAACACCGCGACAATCACGGTCGGAATCAACGCAAGCAGCGCAAACACCCCGGTCAGCCGCAGGTGCAGCCGCGAGCCCGCCGATTGAGCCCGCCGCGCGGCAATCAGGCGGGCGACCTGCCCCATGACCAGCGCCGCCACAACCATGATGTAAACAAGGTCGGCCAGCAGAATGAACCGCAACGTCGGCGCAGACGTGTTCCAGTCAAACGGCCCCAGCGCAAGGAACGTCGCAAGCGCCAGCAACGGCCCCAGAATCACCAACCCGAGGGTGGCGAGATTCTTCGCGTTGCGTGACCTGCGCCAGCGCGACATCGTGATAAACGGATTGCTCTGTGACCGGGTTACCACCCGCATGCCTCATACCTGATGTGCCGCATTCGCGGCTAACCGCCATATATCGTGGTCTTGCGCCGGTACTGACACCGGTCCGCCACGGTTCTGTGGCCATTTTACATCAATTTGCGGCGCCGTGTCACCTGTATATCCAACTCAGTTATCTTCTTGCGCAGCGTATTTCGGTTAATTCCCAATAGATCCGCACATTTAGCCTGATTTCCACCGGTTGCATCCAATGCAATTTCTATCAAAGGCATCTCTACTTCGCGCAAAATGCGCGCATACAGCCCCGGAGGTGGCAACATAGTGCCATGCAGATCGAAGTATCGGCGCAAATGTCGCGCAACAGACGCCGACAGTTTTTCCGAATCGCCGCCGCCCAGAACCGGTTCCATTTCCGGCTGGCTGCCCAACACAACTTCGACTTCGGCGCGGGTGATTTCATCGGCGCGGCTGGTCAGAACCAGGCGCCGAACCGCGTTTTCCAACTGGCGCACATTGCCCGGCCAGCTATAGGCGCGGAACAATTCGCTGGTTTCCTGGCTCAGCCGACGTTTCGGCGCACCTTCACGTTCTGCGCGCAGCAGGAAATGTTCGGCCAGCAGCGGAATGTCATCGACCCGCTCACGCAGTGACGGGACATTGATCGTCGCACCACTGAGCCGGTAGTAAAGATCCTGACGGACCTTTCCATCCTCCATCGCAGCGGCCAGATCGCTTTGGCTGGTCGCCATGAAACGCGGCACATGTTCGCCGGGTGCATCCATCATGCGCACGATTCTGGCCTGAATTTCTTCGTCGATATCGCTGATTTCGTCGATCAACAGGGTGCCGCCCTTGACCCGGGCCAACACCCGCGCCGGTCCTTCCAGATCACGCAAATCCGCCGCCGTCACCGTGATGAACGGCAAGGTTCGCCGATCCGAAAAATCATGAATTGCACGCGCAATCAGTGACTTGCCCGTGCCACTTTCACCAGACAGCAACACCGGGATATCTGTGTTCATCACCCGTGCAACCAGGCGGTACAGCGATTGCATCACCTGCGTGCGCCCCACCATCGGCAATTCATCGGGGCGCTCGTTTTCATCTGTTGGCGTGATACCGCCAGACCGGCGTTTCAGTTCCAGCGCACGTGCCGTCCGCTTCATCAGGTCCGGCAGGTCAAACGGTTTGGGCAGATAATCATAGGCCTCGGCCTCGGCCGCCTGAATCGCCGTCATGATCGTATTCTGCGCCGAAATCACGATCACCGGCAAACCGGGGCGATCCTGTGCGATCTTGGGCAGCATTTCCAACCCGTTCCCATCCGGCATCACGACATCCGATATCACCACGTCGCCTTTGCCTTCGCCGACCCAACGCATCAGCGTTGTCAGCGAACTGGTTGCATGCACACGGCACCCGGCGCGTGTTAATGCCTGCGTCAACACGGTGCGGATTGTGCGGTCGTCGTCAGCGACCAGAACAGTACCATCCATCAGGTGGTCTCCTTGAGCGGCCTGGGGTCTACCCAGTTCTTGGGAACACGGGGCAATGACAGTCGGAAGACCGTGCGCCCCGGTACGGAAGTGACTGAAATCCAGCCGTGGTGTTCTGAAATAATCTTGCTGACCAATGCCAGGCCCAGCCCGGTGCCGTTTTCACGCCCCGAAACAAACGGATCAAATACATCCGCTTTGATCTTTTCGGGCAGGCCCGGGCCGTCATCAATGATCTCGACCTGCAACGGCAACGACTGGCCACTGCCATCACTGCGGCGCAATCGGAAGGAATGTTCGAAATACGAATGTATTCTGATGGTTCCTCCTTTTGTATCAGCCGCTTCAGAGGCGTTCTTCAACAAGTTCAGAACCACCTGCAGCAGCTGATCCGGATCACCAAACGCCAACGGCAGCGACGGATCGTAATCTTCGATGATCTTCATATGCGCGCCAAAACCCAGCAAAGCCGAACGGCGTGCGCGATCCAGAACATCATGCAGGTTCACCGGCCTGAAATCCGGTGGGCTTAGATTGCCGAACTGTTCAACCTGCTCCAGCAATTTCACGATCCGCCGACTTTCGGCCACGATCAGGTCGGTCAGCTCCAGGTCATCCGCGCTCAGGTTCATGCTCAGCAATTGCGCCGCGCCGGTGATCCCCGCCAGCGGGTTCTTGATTTCGTGGGCCAGCATTTCGGCCATGCCAATCGCGGATTGCGCCGCCGATTTCACCGAATGGCTTTGCGTCATGCGCCCGGCCAGTTCGCGTGGCGATATCATCAGGATCATGCGTCCGGTATGCCCCAGCAACGGCGCGATATGCAGCGCGCATTGCAGCGGTGCGCGGCTGCCGGAACCAACATCGACATCATTCACAAACAGCGGTGTGCCATTCGCACGCGCACGTGCAAACGCTTCTTCCAGCGGGGCGTCGACGGCGATCTGATCCCAGACAGGCGTACCGATGACCGCTTTGGCCGAGGCGTTCAGGAACCCTTCGGCGGCGGAATTGGCATCGGCAATCTTGTCATCCGGGTCGATCAGCAACGCGGGCACCGGCAACGAGGCCCAGATGGCCATATCCATACTCATGCCGCCACATCCACGATTGGCGTCAGGGCATCCGGCAACAGCTTCTGAACCTGCGCCGGATCGCGCGAGGTCAGGATGGCACGGCGCATTTGCGTCGGCGTGGCTGCCCCGTCCATGTACCATCCCAGATGTTTGCGCGCGACGCGGAGGCCCAACTCGGCTCCGTAAAAGGACAACATGGACTCGTAATGCGCGATCACCATTTCACTCAGCCCGGCCGCTTCGGGCACGTCCGGTGCAGGTGCGCCGAACACCTCGTGTGCGATCATCGCCAACAGCCAGGGCCGCCCGCCCGCACCACGCCCGATCATCACACCATCCGCGCCGGATTGCGCCATCGCGCGCGCTGCGGTGTCGGCGCAGACGATATCGCCATTGGCGATGACGGGGATGCCGACCGCGTCCTTGACCCGGCGGATCGCGGCCCAATCGGCGGTGCCCTTGTAGAACTGGCAGCGCGTACGCCCGTGGATCGTCACCATCTGAATGCCTGCGTTTTCCGCCCGCTGCGCCACATCGGGCGCGTTCAGCAGGCTGTCATCCCAGCCCAGCCGGGTCTTCAGCGTCACAGGCAGGCTGACCGCCTCGACCACCGCCTCGATCAGGCGCAGCGCGTGATCCGGCGTTTTCAGCAACGCCGAGCCGGAATAGCCGTTCGTGACCTTTTTTGCGGGGCACCCCATGTTGATATCAATGATGCGCGCGCCGTTTGCTTCGACCTGACGGGCCGCTTCGGCGATCCAGTACGGGTCGCGCCCGGCCAGTTGAACAGCGGTGTTTTCCACATCCGCACTCAATTCCGCCCGTTCGCGCACGCCCGGCTTGGCCTGCACCATTTCCTGACTTGCGACCATTTCACTGACAACCAGCCCCGCACCGAACCCGGCGACCAGGTCACGGAACGGCCGGTCGGTGATTCCGGCCATCGGAGCGAGGAAAACGGGCATGTCAAAAAGCTTCTGCGCCAGTGTGTTGGTCAAATGATTAAACCTTGTGCAACTGTTAGTTTTTTAGCTGAAACAACTGTGAAGACACAATGATACGCGGCACCGCCGCGACATCGAAAATGTCGGTTGCCCATTTTTTAAGCGATTTCCCGGAACATTGCCACCTTGGACCGGAGCGCTTAAACACACACAGCGACATTTCCCGCACCGGAGTTCGACCATGACAACCGCCGCACTGATCGTTGCCGCCGGACGGGGCCAGCGCGCAGGCGGAGATGTGGCCAAGCAATGGCGCATGCTGGCGGGACGGCGCGTGGTCGACTGGACGCTGGCGCGGTTTCGCGCTTGCGCGGCGGTGGATCTGATCGCGCTGGTCCTGCCCGCTGATGATGATACGGCCTGGGCGGAATTCGCGGACATGCCCGACATGGTGCTGGCACGTGGCGGCGCCAGCCGAGGCGCATCTGTCGCCGCCGGTCTGGCCACGCTGGCAGAT
>Ga0070727_10002239_pt1 | contig 18995 bp, 6 predicted proteins | sample tdAd472_FD_66722 | JGI IMG/M metagenome (GOLD analysis project Ga0070727, IMG submission 66722) | Marine sediment microbial communities from the Atlantic coast under amendment with organic carbon and nitrate - tdAd47.2 | ecosystem: Environmental > Aquatic > Marine > Coastal > Sediment | place...
AGCGACCGCAGAAAACGCGGCGAGTTGAGGATCGTCTTCTCCGGCCCTCCGCCGGCTCCCGTGACCGTCCTGACGTGCAGCACAAAGGGATCGTTCTGATTTGCGTCGTCCACCGGGCTGTTCCGATTTGCCTGAGGTAACGGTTGGCCGTAGTCGTCTGATGAAGTCTGTATTCCACTGATGCGTGGCCGGGTCTGGACTGAGCCTGCGAAGGAAGCACCGACCGTGACTGATTGCAGCCGACCGGGGCTTCGGTCGCACCTCGCTCCAGCCCCGGCCATCCACAATCAATGCACATCCAGACCAGCCCTTCAGACCGGGAGGGCGGCGCGGCAAAAGCCGACGCGCGGTGTGCCCCGGTTCGTTTACGTCACACGGTCGAAAGGGCAAATCGGAACGTCGTGCGAAGCGTGCCTACGAAGTGCCTCAACGGGCGGGCGCTCAATTGGTCCGAGGTGACACGTCGCGCGGGCGCTGCACAGGAAACTTCGACCGCATGGCAAAAGGCAGCGGCGGCTTGCGGCGGACAACCTGTCGGAACAATCCGGCCATTTGCGAAAAATCCGCAAACGTTCCGCGTCGAGCGTCGTCGTACCCTACATTCAAATGGTGGAATACAGTCCGGATTCTGCCTGCCCGCTGCAAATGGAACATTCCTTGCAACCCGCCTAAACTGTCACGCGGCAGCAGCACTCTGCGTTCACACAGGATGAGATTTTATGTGGGGCAACAGTCGAAGTGGAAACGGGTTACGTCGAGGCGAATCTCCGACGGGCTTTTCCTGGCGTCACCGCCTGTTCGGTCTGGTGGCGATGATCCTGCTGAGTGGGTCCGTGTTTGGCCAGGACGAGAATCCGGGCTCGCCGCCTCCTCCGGAGACGCCGACTCAGGCCGGGGCGCCGGCTGATGCCGAGGTCGAGACTGGCGACGCGGACGGCGGCTCCGTGTGGGACCGCCTGGTTTATCTCCCGTATCGCAACCTGAAGGACGCGTTCGATCGTCACGGCTCGACGGTCTTCCTGCCGTACAGCGAGTATCTGAAACGCTGGCGCGACGCCGAGCCCGAAGCGGCAACGATCGACGGTGTCATCACCGAGGCTCATTACCAGGGCCGCGTCGACCAGTCGCTGCTGCGGATCAACGCCGAGCTGACCGTGCAGGTGCTCGGCAAGCCGTGGGTCGAGATTCCGGTTCAGTTCGGATCAGCCGCGGTCGGCAAACTGACCGCTGGCGAAGGTCAGCAGGTCCTGCTGCGAGGAACCGGCAACGGCACGTACGCGTTGCTGTTCGGCCAGACCGGCGAGCATGTTGTGAAGCTCGAACTGGCGGTTCCGATCAGCACGTCGCCGGACGGTCGCTCGGCGAGTTTCTCCGTTCCGCCCGTTGGGATCACAACGTTCGAGCTGGCGATTCCCGAAGCGGATCAAACCGTTGAACTGACACCTCAGCTCGTCTCACTTCCGGTCGAAGCGGGTGCGGGCGAAACACGAATCAAAGCAACGCTTGGTTCAACAACGAACATCGCGGCGAACTGGCACGCAAAGACCGGCCTGAAGCCGGACATGGATCTGCTGGCAGCCGTCACCAATCATCAACAGGTGACGCTCCGCGACGGACTCGCTCACACCGATGTCTGGCTCGACTACGACATCCTGCGTGGCGAAATGTCCGCGGTGGCGATTGCGGTTCCAACGTCGCACCGCATCCTGGGAGTTTCGTCCGGCAACGCGAAAATCCGTGGCTGGAAAGCCGAGCCCGGCGATGACGCTCAGACACTGACGATCGACTTCCTGAATCCGGTCCGCGACGACATCACGATCGAGATTCACAGCGAGCGGGAATTCGGCACGGATCCCCTGCCGCTGGCCGGTCGCGACGACGACGGAAAGTTTCACGGGATTCACGCCATCGATGCTGTGCGCGAATCCGGCCAGGTTTCGGTCGCGGTGGCGAATGATCTGTCGCTGCAGTTCGAGAAACTGACCGGCCTGGCTCGGATCGAGACTGCTGAAGTCGCCGAACGTTTGCGTCGCGCCGGGACGCCCACATTCAAGTTTTACAGTTCCAGTATCGAACTGATCGTCACCGCGAAGCCGATCGAACCTCGGTTGCTGGTCGATTCTGACTACCGCTTTGAACTGACCGATGACGAACTGAAGTTGAACGCCGCGTTGAACTACACGGTCGAACGGGCGGGCGTGTTCGAGCTGCGAGTGGCCGTTCCTGAAGGACTTGTCGTTGACAGCGTGTCCGACAACGCCGGGCTTTATCGCGAGCATCATCTGGAGAATGGCGACCAGAACGTGCTGCGTGTCGTCTTTGGAAAAAAGTCGGCAGCGTCCCAGCAGTTCACTCTGCAGGTTCGCGGCCATGTGGCTCTGGAAGACGAAACTGACGAGCTGGAACTGACGCTGCCGATTCCCGAACCGCTGGACATTGAACGCGAGATCGCGCGCGTGTCGGTCATTGCGTCGCAGGGCATCGACATCATCACCGATCAGGAATTCGTCATTGCCGCTCAGCCGGCTCCGATCGACGGCCTCGTTCGCAACCAGCAGGTCGCGTCGCAGCGATCGATCGTTGCCTGGACGTTCAATCGACGACCGGTCGAGATTCCGATCCGCACGGAACGCCGCCCGACCCGGCTGACGGCGCAAGTTGGCTCGACCGTCAACGTGAAAGAAGAACTCGTCGAAGTCACGACGCAGTTGACGTACGACGTTCAGTTCGCGGGGCTCGACACGTTCCGCTTCGCCGTGCCGGAAGCGGTTTCGGAAAAGGTCCAGGTCGTCTCGCTGGAAGGCGGCGGCGCTCCGGCGATCAAGCAGAGCGTGCCCGCAGACGAAGCCGTTGACGGCTGGATCACCTGGACGGTCACGATGCAGCGTCCCGTAACGGGCCGTCATCGATTTCAGGTCTCGTGGGATCAGACCCCGGAAGCCACTGTGGAAGCGGCGCCGGAAACAACTGCGGAAGCGGCAGCCGAAGCCGCACCGGCAGCCGAAGACGCGACCGACGACGATACACCGGCAGCCTCCACGGACGACAGCACCGCCGACAGTCAGTCGGTCAAACTGGTCTTTCAAACGCTGCGGGTCCTCGGTCTCGACGGAGAAGGCGAACAGCCGGAAGTCGCGCTGGCAGACGTCTCCGGAGAAGTTGTTGTGCAGAAAGACCGATCGCTGGCCGTCGAAACCCGGCCGCTCGACGAGGGGCTCGAAGCGATCGATGTTCGCGAGCTGCAACTGCTGCCTCAAAGCGGCGCGGTCGCGTATCGCTACTTCCGTCAGCCGGTTGGCCTGCAGATCGACGCGACGAAGCACGAGATTCAGAAGGTTGTCGAGACCGTCGTCACGCGCGGGCTCGTCGAAGTCGTCACGCGGCGCGATACCAAAGCGAACTACCGCTGCCGGTACAGAATCCGGTCCAGCGAGCGGCAGCGGCTGCGGGTCGATGTACCAGTCGGTTCGGAACTGCTCGGCGTGTTTGTCGATGGCCAGACCGTCAATCCCGAACGCAACAGTCAGCCGCTGGAAAGCAACGAATGGGATTCGTACTTCGTCAACGTTTCGCGCCCGGCAGCGTCCGACGAACCGTTCTCGCTGACCGTTCAGATGATGACGCCGATTTCCGAGGCGGCTCCGTTCGTCGAAACCTGGGGCGGTCGCCTGCTGCTGAGGCTGCCGCAGATCGGCGGGTACGACAACACCGCCGTCGCGCTGCAGCAGCTCAACACCGTGATCTGGGTGCCCGAGGAGTTTCGTCTGGTCGGTGACGCCGAGGGCTTCACCAATGAAACCGAGCTGCGGCTCGACCGCGCCCTGAATCCTGACCAGGGCCGCTGGATGGGCTTCGACCCGCTTAACGTGGAAGACTGGATCAACGTACCGCGCGCCGGTTTCATCGACTTTCCCACGGAAGGCAACCGGTATCGGTACAGCAGCCTGGGAGGTGCTCCATCGATCACGGTGCGATTCGTCAATCATGACCACTATACGTGGCTGTGCAGCGGAGCCCTGATCGTCATCGCGGTGCTGCTCCGCGGCCTGTCATGGGACACGAAGCTCCTGCTGGGACTGATCGCCGCTTTTACTGTGGCGCTGTGCGGCCTGACCGCTCCGGGCTGGACCGCGGAAATCGTCTCGACGGCCCGCTTCGGCGTGTTTGCTCTGGTCGGAATCTGGGTGCTGCATCTGCTGTTTAACTGGCGTGAGCATGCCGAGCAGGCCGCTCCACCGCCGCCGTCACCGACAGCTCAGAGATTTCAGCCGACCGTCGCCGCCGTGATTCCGCCACCGGGTGTCTTCGACGACCTCCGCAACCAGTTTGGTGAGTAAGGAGGCCGCCATGAACCACGAACGAATATCACGCTGGAATACCAATTGGCGGGGTGGCCGGGGTCGATCCTCAGCGAGCCCCCGGAACCTTTCGTCGGGAGACATCACCGGGCAAGAGACAGCCGGACTGGAGGGGCACTGTACTCGCCCCCAGCCACCGCACCGTCTGCTGATCATCGCCCTGTTCGTCAGTAGCGTGCTGTTATCCAGTTTTTCTGCCAGCGCACAAATCGGAGTCCGTAGCGGCTCGTCCGAAAACCCATTACCAACGCAGCAGACGTTCGTGCCGGCGTCGGAACTGGACGTCGTGATCGCTGGCGACGCCGAGGGCGTGCTACTCGAACGCGACGAATTCGACCGTCTCTATTCGGCGGCGAAGAAGAACGCCGAAGCAGCTCCGCGCGTGCCGACGGCGCTTGTCGTTTCATCGGCGGATTACTCGGCAAGGATCGACGGCGATCATCTGCTGATCGACGCAACGGTGCAGTTCGAACAGTTCGCTGATGGCTGGCAGACACTGCCGCTGCCGCTCGGAGGTCTGGCTGTCGAGCAGGCTTGGGTGAATGGTCAGCCAGCCCGGCTCGCGCGCACGGAGTTCGTTCCGCCGGTTCCGCAACCTCGACAACAGGCTGCCAATCAGCAGGTCCAGGGTCAGCAGACGCAGATTCCCCAGCAGGCCCTGCGGCAACAGATGCAGCAGGCAGACAGCCGGCTACCCGAACCGGCACTGCTGCTGTTTCACAATCAGTCTGGCCCGGCCACGTTGACGCTCGCGTTGTCGACGCGACTGTCGGCGACCGGCAGTGATCTGGCCGCCATGTTCCGTCTGTTGAACGTGCCGTCGGCGACGCTCAGCGTGACGGCTCCCGCAGGCAAGCATCTGAGAATCGGTGGCCGGCAACTCGACCGCCCCGCTCCGGTCGAACAGCCGGCAACTTACGTTGTCCCGGTTGGTGGTTCGCGCGACCTGCGGCTGCTGTTCACCGAGCAGCAGGGGCAGCAGACGGCGGATTCGCTGACGTTCGCGTCAACCGGGTACGGCGTCAGTGTGGTTCCCGGTGAAGTGGCCTGGCAGGCGAAGACGACGCTGCAGGTGTTCGGTTCGCAGCTCAACCGCCTGGTCTGTCTGGTGCCGCGCGAACTGGAGATCACCGATGTCGCATCTAACGGTCTTGAGTCCTGGGAACTCGCCGACAGCACCGACGACGCGAATGCCGTGCAGATTACGCTCAACTATCGACAGCCGATCGACGGGCAGCGTGACATTGTCTTCAAGGGCGTCATGGCAACCGGCGTCGGTGAACCGTGGTCGCTGCCGGCTCTGATGATTCGCAATGTGACGTCGCATTCCGGACGCGTTGTTGTCCAGCACGCGGCAGGCAGCCGAGTGCGACTCGTCGAATCCACCGGCGTGCGACCGTCGACCGGCCAGGCGGGAGCGCAGGTGTTCGATGTCTGGCAGGAGAACTTCTCGCTGGCGTTCGAGACACAAACACGGCGGCGCGAAGTCAGCGCCGTTGTCACTTCGCGGCTGGATCTCGACGACACGCGGGTCACGTTCGGAGCGACCCTGGCATTGAAGAGCCGGTTCGAACCGCTGTTCGATGTCGAGTTTCGATTGCCTGCCGAGTGGCTCCTCGAACAGTTGCAGATCAACGGGCAGTCCGCAAACTGGCTGGTCAGTTCGCGCGAGGCTGGCTGGAACAACTACTCCGTTCGCCTGTCGCAACCGCTGCTGCCCGGAGAGTCCCTCAACGTGCAGTTCCTGTCGCGGACGGACGTCGAAGGCTGGCCGATCGAAGAAGACGATCTGGAAGTCCCACTGCCAAACATCGAAGTGGCCGAAGCGTCGACGGTTGAAGGCACACTGATCGTAACGTCGCGGCCTGATCTGACGGTGTCGGTTCTCGACCCGTTCGCACTCGACCCCGCTGAATCGAAGGCCAGCGAAGAGCGGCTGCGGTACTTCTTTCAGCAGGCGGACTATGCCGGCACAGTGCTCGTGTCGCGGGCGCCGTCGCTGATTTCGGCCAGCACGGTGACGTTCGCGCGGCTCGATCGCGAAACACTGTGGTCACATCTGGAAGCCGACCTCAACATCGACGGCGGCGGCCTGCGCGAGCTGCAGGTCGGCTTGTCGGAATCTGCAGGCGAAGATCTGCAGTTCACCGCGTGGCAGCACGGACCTCAAGGCCAGCTGCTCGCGCCGGTCCAGATCATTGAACAGCTTCCGGGAGAGTCTTCCGGCGGCCTGCGTCTGTGGACGCTGAAACTCGATCGCCGGGTGCTTGGGCCGGTCAGCATTCTGGTCGACGCCTCGACGAAGCGCAGCGGTGAGGACGAGTTCGCGGTCCATGAACTGACGATTCCCGCCGCCGAACGAGTCAACGGGATCATCGCGATCGAAGGCGCGTCGGATCAGCAGCTCGACGTGACTGCCGTCAGCTCAGACGGATCGGTCCTGCGAGCAGTCGATCCCGTCGACGTTCCTGAGCCTCGACAGTACGCCCCGGTCGAGCGGATCGTCGCGGCCGTCCGCTTCACCAGCGCCGGACATTCGGTCGGACTGAGCGAAAAGCGGTTTGACCGAGTCGCGGTACCGACTGCGGTCTGTTACGGCAGCTCGATTCAGAGCGTCGTTGGACAGACCGGCGAGTGGCAACAGCGTGCGGAGTTCCAGTTTGTCGCTGTCGGTGCTCAAAGCCTGCGAATCCGTCTGCCGGAACCGACCACTGGCAAGGCGACGAAACCGGCGCACCTGTGGGCGGCACTGATTGATGGAACTCCGATCGAGGTCCGTTCGGTCGGCGACAGTTATCTGGTGCCGATTCCGCTGACCGGCCAGCCCGACGCTCAACGCACACTGACGCTGCTGTACCGGACGGAAGACGGCGTGTTGAAGGCATCCGGGGAACTCGAACAGGCTCCGCCCGCCGTGACCGTCATTCACAGTTCCGGATCAGAACAGCGGCTCGAAGTGCTCAGCCAGGCTTGGCAACTCCACTATCCGGACGATCTGCTGATCACGGCCAGCAGTGGCGAGTTCGCCCCGACCGACGACCTCGACACCGTGAGTCTGCTCGGCGACCTGCGATCGCAGCTATCGCGCATCAACCGCCGCACGCTGCAGCAGAACGGCCTGATTGCGTTCTTCGCAGTGGTCGTCAGCGGTGCGATTGCCGTCGCCCTGCGGCGTGCCTCCGCAAACGGCAAGCTCGGCGTTTTCGGTTGCAGCAGCGCCTTCGTCGCCGGGCTCGTCTGCCTGATCCTCGTCCTGCTGCTGTTGCCCGCGCTGCAGAGTGAACGAGAAAACGCGAAGAACTACGGCCTGTCAAAGCTCGGCGATGCGGATTACGAATCAGACTCGACCGCTGCCCCGTCAGGAGTGAGCTTCTTCGATGACTCGGCGGAAGGTCTTGGACAACGGACGGGCGCCACTCAGTCTGGAACGATTGTTGGTTTGGCTTCTCCCGGCACAATTGAAACTGAAGAGGGCACGGTCGATCACGAGGCAAAGCCAGCGAGTGAGCCGGCCCATCCTCTCGCAGCAGCTCCCGAGGCTGCCCCTGCGTCAGACTTGCCCGAGATGACTCTCGGAGCGCAGGTCAGCCCGCTTGACGATACCACTAAGAAGCAGCCCGAAGACAAAGACTCCAGTTTCTACGACCAGCTCTGGGAGGTTGAGCAACGTGAGCTTGCGGAGATTCGCGGACAGGAACGCGTCGGCGCAGCTGCGGCTGGTGAGCAATGGAACGAGTTGACTGTTCGGCGTCGATTCCGCTCCAACGTTCAGCGCGACAAGGGTGGGTTGCTGTCACTGTCTCTCGACCTGGAAGTGCCGGAAGACTCGCGATCGATCGAACTCCAGTATGCCGGAACACGGGATTCTCTGGATGGTGTTGGCCTGCGGCTGCACTGGCAGGATCGGCAGACGGGCGAACTTGGTCGCGTGTTTCTGATGCTCGCGGTGGCTCTTGTTCTGTGGCTGATGCTGGGAGCAAGCCTGCGGACGCGACTGATCGTTGCCGTGCTGTGCATCACGCTGCCGCTCGGGCTGGTCTCGATCGCGCCGGATGCCCTGCACGCGGTGCTGGACGGCGTGTTCCTCGGCGGGCTGCTGGCAGTCGGGCTGTGGATCGCTCGCGCTGTGCTGACGTTCCTGCGACGAGTGCGACTCAATACGCTGCTGACAACTCCTCTGGGCCAGGCAACAAAAACATCAGCCGGATTGCTGTTCGCCCTGCTGATCTTCACTGAGCCTCTGGTTGCGGCAGAACCACCGACAGCAGCGCCGCCTGTCCCTCCAGTGGCACCTCGGACTGACGTCATCGTCCCGTTCGATCCCGCTCAGAATCCAGCCATGGCGGATCGCGTGCTGCTGACGCGTGAGCAGTTCATTGATCTGTGGAACCTCGCCAAGCCCGACGAGAAAGTCACAACGCCGGCACCGCGAGATGGCGTGCTGGCCGACGCGTTTTATCAGTGCGAGCTGAACGCAGCCGACGGTGTTTCGCCGCGCGTCTCCGTGACGGCCACGCTGATGCTGGTCAGTTTTCGCAATCAGCCGATCACACTTCCCGTGCCGCTGTCGGGAGTGGCGTTGAGGTCTGTCCAACTCGATGGCCAGCCAGCGGCGCTGCGCGCTTCTCAGACCGACGGACGCAACTCGCTGGAAGTCGTGCTGCCGAGCCGCGGCCTGCACACCCTCGATCTGAAGTTCGACGTTCCGGCTCAAGTCTCCGGCCAGACGGGTCAGTTCACCGTGCCGGTCTTCCCGTCGCCGTCCGGGCGAGTCGTGTTCGCTCTGCCGACCGACGACCTCGTGTTACGAGTCAACGGCTCAACGAGTGCTTACCGCAAAGTCGCGACAACCAACAACACGGCGGCTTTGATCGTTGTGCCGGTCGGCTCGGGACAGCCGCTGACAATCGCGTGGCGACCGCCGCAGCAGCAGGGCATGGTCGACGCGATCGTGCATGTCGACACGGCCACAACGGTGCAGCTCGACGATCGCGGTATCTCCGAAACGTCGCGTTACTCGATCAGCGTGCCGCAGGGAACCGTCGCCGATCTCTCGTTCGTCGTTCCAGAAGGTCTCAAGGTTCGCAGCCTCTCGGGGCCGCAACTGTCCGGCTGGGAAACCAACGAAGTTGACGGCCAGCGGCGATTGCGGGTCTTCTTCAACCCACCAGTCAGCGGGCAGACTCACGTCGACGCTCAACTGTTTGTGACGGAGTCGGTCACCGACGATGAAACAACAATTGCGCTGCCGACCATCGCGCCGCTCGATGTGACTCGGGATGCCGGCACGATCGCCGTCTCGGCGACAGACAGCTTCAGCCTGCGCGCTGGTCAGACGGACGGCCTGCGACAGATCGAGATCAGTCAGCAGCCGAACGCCCGCCCCGGTGATTCCACAACCCAGCAGCGTCTTGCCTGGCGATACGCGGCCCGACCGTTCTCGCTGCAGTTCGTCGTCGCTCGCCGGCAGGCCGAATCGACGGCTCGGGTCGAGCACGCCATCGTCGTTCAGCGCCGCAAGGTGCACCTCGGGACGCGCATGGTCGCCACACTCAAAGGCGCGCCAAGGTCGGCGCTGACGTTTGAACTGATCGACGGCTATCTGCCGCTGAGCGTGCAGGCGACGGCGCTCGCCGACTGGTACGTCACCGAATCCGACGGGGCGTCGCCGCGATCGCTGACGGTCGAGTTCACTGATCCTCAGCTTGGCAACGTCGAAGTCATCATGACCGGTCGGACGACCAAAGATCCGCGCGACCTGATCGTCGAAGCCGTCCCCCCATTTCCGCTCGACATGACCCGCCGCACGATGTGGACGGGGGTGTGGATCGACGATGCGTACGCAGCGACGGCCAGCGACCTGTTTGGCTGGGAGCAGGTCGATCCGAATCGGCTGCCGACTGACATTCGCCGCCAGCAGCCGCGACCGGTTCAGTACGCGTTCCAGTCAACAGTGGACGAGGCGGGCGTCATCAGTTTTGAAGTGGTGCAGGCACAGCCGCGACTGAGTGCCGACGCCGTTGTCGTGACGACGGTCGACGATACGTTTCTGGATTACTCGCTGGCGTTGAACTGGAAGATCGACGCGGCGGCGACGGACCGGCTTTACTTTCTGACGCCGCCGTCACTGGAAAATCGGCTCAACGTCGAAGGGGATTCAATTCGCAGCGTCAAGAGCGAGAAAGTCGGCGGCGAGCTTCGCTGGACCATTCAGCTCAACGATGCAATCCGAGATCGCTACTTCGCTCTCGCGACAGCGACACTGCCTCCAGCCACAACAAAAGTTGAAACGCCAGTCGTGCGGTTCGAGCAGCCCGTGTTCGACGAGTTCGGTGACCCGGTCGGGTTTGAAAATGTCGAGCCGCAGCGGCTGTATTCGATTCTCGTGAACCAGTCGCAGGGGCAACTCACCGGACGCCACGACGGCAGTGTCGAACCGGTTCTCGCTGAGGACCTGCCGATCCAGATTGGAACGCACCTGACCGATCAGGCGGCCGAGATCCTGCGTGTCCGCGACACCGCGAAAGCGCCGTCGTGGAACGTGCGTCGGTTCCAGCAAACGGTCGGTGCCGCGGCATCGGTCAACGTGGCCGATCTGACACTCGTCGTTCATGAAGACGGAACATGGCGCGGGCAGGCGGTCTATACCGTGAGAAACCTGCGACGTCAGTTTCTGGGCGTGCGATTGCCAGCTGATTCGCGGCTGCTGTCACTGTTCGTCAAGGGTCAGCCATCGCGTCCTGTTCTGACCGAACTCGAAGGACAGACCGTGCACCTGGTGCCGCTGCCGAAAACGAGCAACGCGGACGTATCGTTCTCCGTGAAACTGGTCTTCGCCGGGAAGTTCAAGCGGGAACTGCCATCGGGGCTAGCGCTGCGACGGGATGAACTCGACCTGCCCGCGCCGCACGTCATCACACCGAACGAAAGCACCGAGTACGGCATCCCGGTGGCGCGAACTCTGTGGAACGTCTGGCTGCCTCGTGACATTGACGCTCTGCTGATTGACGACGGCGACCGCACCAACGTCAACGTTGCGAAAAACAGCGACACCGCCGAGGCGTATCTCAAGTCACAGCTTTCTGACCTGAGCGCGTTGCTGAGCGTGACGACCAGCAGTGAGTACTCGCGCCGTTCACAGAACGTCGCCGCGAACAACCTGAAGAACCTGAATCTTGGGCTGCAGAATTACCGCGATGGTCTGCAGTCCGAAGAGCTGCGGCAGCAGTTCGAGCAGGTGCAGCAGCAGCTGGCCGAGAATCAGGGACAGATTGATTCGCTGGCAGCCGGTGGCGAAGCGGGACAGGCCACCGGTTCCGGCAGCGTCTCGGAACAGAATCGCACGAACGTCAACTACAACAACCGGGCTCTGCTGCTGGGCAACTCCGCGGTTGGCGTCGAGGTTCTCAGCGAGGACATCAATCGCAACGGTCTGCTCGATGCTGGCGAGGACCTCAACGGCGACGGCGTTCTGAACACAGTCGATGCCGACTCGCTGGGAATCACACTCTCCGACCAGCAGAAAGCCAAAGGCCTCAAACGGTCTGAGGGCCGCAGCTCGAACGACATCTTCGACTATCGTCTTTCGATTCAGGCTCCCGCAAAGCCCGCGGCTGCCACTGACCGACCAGCGCCGGAAAACCGCCGCAAGGGCAAGAGCGAACTCAAACGTTCTGCCGGAAAGCAACAGGAGATCGAGAAGGAGAGCCGGCTGCTGCAGCGCCAGCAGAGTGTCGACAATCTGAGCGGCCTGAATTCATTCTTCGATCAGCAGGGAGCCGCGAAAGCACCGACCACGGAGAACGCTCCGGCACGAGGTCTTCAGTCTCGATTCGGACGCCCGGCCAGCGGAATCCTGGCGGGTGGAGGCGGGTTTGGCGGAGGATTCGGTGTCGGGAGTTTCGCCGGTGACAAAGCTCCGGAAAGGAATCAGGTTCGAATCGCGCCCGGCGCACTCGACGATGCAGAAAGCATCTCGCAATCAAACGCCAGACTCGGGGCAACCGAGTTCGAGCGAATCCAGCTCTCTCCGCAATGGACACAGGTCGGAGGTCTCAGTCTCCCGGTCGAGATCCCAACCACCGGCTACCGGCTGACGTTCTCCAAGGTCAGTGGGCAGCCCCGACTGGGGCTGAGGGTGCAGTCGCGCGAGCTTCTGGATCGCGGCATCGGGCTGGTCTGGACCGTCGTGTGGCTGGCCATCGCCGCGGCACTGATCGCCGCTTCCCGCAAGCTCGGACCGGGCCGCTGGTTCAGCCCGACGCTCGTCTGGACGGCGTTCGCGATCGGACTGCTCGCCTGGCTGCTGCTGCCCGGACCGCTGGGCGGTTTCGGCTTCGTCGTCTTCGTCACCGCCTGGCTGATCGGCATGTTCCGCTTCGTAAAGTCCCGCCAGATTGCCTGACGGAGGCCTTTACCGCAATTCGGTCGGCCTCGATTCAAAAAACGGCGCGCGTGTTCCATTCTGCGGTGCATAATCCCGCCCGCCCGCTGCCCTCTCGCCTGCCGACCGGAACACCAAAGGCCGCCCTGAACCGTTCCAGACAGATTTCAGCAAAACAGAACTACAGAGAAGCCCCCACGCTCAACGGTCCGGCGATTGCAGCACGTGACGGCCCCGTCTGCTACGAAAACACATCATTGCATCTCAGACCACGCGGTTTCCGTATGAGCAGCTCTGTTTCAACGCCGACAGCGTCGTACCTCGTCGTCTCTTCCGGAGGCTCGTCGTGCGACATTTACCGCCTGAAATCTCAGCGCCGAGTGACAATTGGTCGCTCCACTCACAATCGGATTGTCGTCTCTGATCCCAAGTGCAGCCGCAATCATGCTGAAGTTGTCTGGCTGCGTGGCAACTGGTACGTCGGCGACAGTGGCAGCCAGAACGGCACGATCGTCAATGGCCAGAAGATTGCCGGGTACCACCAGCTGTCCCCCGGCGACTGCATCCGCATCGCGTCGTACGAATTGCGGTTCGCGGATGACCTGATCGCTGATTCCGCCACGGACAGCGGGATCGCGTCGGATCTGAGTGACTTTCCCGTCCTCGACGCGCCGACGCGGATGAGCCGTGACGAGTCCACGCGGCTGGACCTGCAGAGAGCGCCGACGTCGTCGCACAGGCTGCCGCACGTCGACCTCGCTGCGAACGACGGCGCTTCGGCCGACGGCAGTATCGCCTGACGACGGTCAAGCTTTGACGATTACGCAAGGCAGCGACTCTAAGTCGCGGGACACGCCTGCGACGGTCACAGCGGTTCAGACTCTGGTGCTCGATTTGGCGTTCACCTTGTGACGAAGATACCGCCAGTGCCGCCAGGCAGATGCTTCCTGCAGGGATTGGGGAGCCGCCGGCTGACCAGCAGGAGATCGTCACCGTGCTTATTCGAACGCTCGTCCGGGAATGGATTTCTCGCCGCTCGCCACACAGGGCGAGTCGCGTCAGCCGATACGCCGTCGCCGCGCTGCTGGCCAGTGTCGGTCTGTCGTCGATCACCGTGGCTGGCGAGCTGCCAAAGCTCGAAGCCCTGCTGAAACAAAAGGCGGCTTCTAAAGCCAAAGCCGTTCCGGCGCGTGTTCAGCAGGAAAGCCAGTTCGACGTGATCGACCCGCAATGGGAAAAGCCCGCCGTTGCCGTTGAACCAGTCGTTCCGACCGCCGCGGAAACAGCCAGGCTGGAACCGATTCCCGCATCCGCCGCCGACCTGATCGAATCGATCGAAGGCGATCGTGACGCGGAGCAGCAGATCACGCGAGCCCTGCCGCAGCGACCTCTGGAACCGCCAAAGACTCTGAAGCCAGCTCCGGCCATGACTCGGCGCAGCCCGGCACTCGCAGTCCGACAGCCCGCTCCCGCCGCCGAAGAGCGGCCCGCCGTGCAGCCACCAGCGAACGCGCCGAAAGAATTCGTTCTGGGCAGCGTCGAAGTCAACAAGCTGCTCGCTCGCGCCCGCCGCGAACTGCAGGCTGGCGACATCGCCATGGCCCACGCGTTTACCGAAGCCGCTGCGGAAACTGAAATTCCACTGGCGCTGTTTGAAGAAAACGCCGGACTGCTGATCGACGAAGTGGAGATCGTCCGCAAGGTCCGATTCGAACAGGCCGTTGCCTGGCAGGCCGGCGAATTGCCTGCCCCTGACGAAGACACCAAACCGGAGACACTGGCAGACACGATCGAGCAGCAGCCGCATGTCTGGCGCGCCCTCGGCGGCCAGAAACTCAGTGCTGCTCCGCCAGTCGTCGACCGCGACGGGTCGCGTCAGGAACTGCCCGAGGCGCGCGGGCTCCGCCTGCTCTCGCAGGTCCCGAAGATGAACCAGACCATGGGCGCCGGACGAGGCTGGGAACCGATCTCATACTCATGGGAAGCGCCGGCACTGAAATACAACCCGTTGTATTTTGAAGACCCGCAGCTGGAACGCCACGGCAACGAAATCGCCTATGTGCAGCCGGTCGTGTCGGCAAGCCGCTTCTTTGCGACGATCCCCACCCTGCCCTACCAGATGGCCATCGAGGACAACGGGGTCTGCCACACGGTTTACGACCTGGGCAACGACCGGCCCGGCACCTGTCAGCCGTACTCGATTCCAATTCTGCCCTTCAGCCTGACCGGAGCACTGACGCAGGGCGGAGCGGCGACGGCACTGATCTTCATTCTGCCGTAACTCGCGCCGCATCCCTTGAAAATCCAACGCGGTGGTCACAGCCTGAGCGCAGTGGCCGCCGCGTTTCTGCTTTCACGGTCGCCTTTCAGCCTCCCTTCGATCAGCAGAGACTGACCGTGGCCAGCCGTCCTGACCCTCGCCGCCGCTCGGGATTTCTGCGCCGCCTGTTCGGCGACCGAGGTGAGAAGGCGGCCGCGAGATTTCTGAAGCGCAAAGGCTGCCGCATTCTGGCGCGACAGTTCGAAACGCGCTGGGGCGAACTCGACCTCATCTGCCTGGACGGTGACTGCATCGTCTTCGTCGAGGTCAAGACGCGCCGCTCCGCAACGACGACGCAACCCGGCGAGGCCGTCGACCGCCACAAGCAACTGCACCTCACCAAAGCCGCGTTTTACTGGCTGAAGCAGAACCAGCTGCTCGACCACAAGGCCCGCTTCGACATCGTGACCGTCGTCTGGCCCGATGACAAACAGCAGCCGACGATCGAACACTTTGCAAACGCGTTCGAGGCCGCCGACTTCGGCCAGATGTTCTGAGACTCGCGGCGAGCAGTGAATGCCCACCGACGATCGGCCATACTGCCTCGCAGCGAAACTCGCGCAGAGTTTCAGCCCGATCCCTGACGGGTAGCGAAACTCGCGCAGAGTTTCGGCCCGACGACGAGCCGCAAGCCTGCCCGCCCGGCGCTACAGGAAGAGCGCAACAGTCCAACCTGGCTCCCGGTTCCGCTTCTTGAAACACATCCAACGAGGTGACTCCCCGATGTCTGTCCGTTGTCTCCTGGTGCTGGCGATCTTTCTGTCCGGTAGTTCGCTGACGACTGTCGCTGACGACCGGCCCAACATCGTCTGGATCATCGTCGATGACATGTCGGCTGACTTCTCGTGTTACGGCGAGACATTGATTCAGACGCCCAACGTCGACGCACTTGCAGCACGCGGCACACGTTTCACGCAGGCGTTTGTGACTGCCCCCGTCTGTTCGACCTGCCGTTCGGCGTTCATTACCGGGATGTATCAAACGTCAATCGGGGCACACCATCATCGCAGCGGTCGCGGCCGGCAGAAGATTGATCTGCCTGACGGAGTGCGTCCGATCCCCGAGCTGTTCCGCGAGGCTGGCTATCACACATCGATCACTGGCTGGCCGGTCCGGCGGGGGCGTTTCGGCAAGACGGACTACAACTTCGAGTGGGGCGCGGCGATGTACGACGACGTCGACTGGTCGACTCGAAATGATGACCAGCCGTTCTTCGCACAGATCCAGCTCCCCGGCGGCAAGCTCCGCGGTGGAACACAGGAATCCGCCGAACGCTTCGCTGAGAGAATCGACGAGAGTTTCGGTACGCGTACGAAGACCGCAGACGTCATTCTGCCGCCCTACTACCCGCGTGATCCCGTGCTGCTGCACGACTGGGCGGCGTATCTCGATTCCGTCCGCGAGACCGACCGCGTCGTCGGCGAGATCCTCGACCGTCTCAAAACTGACGGCGTGCTCGACAAGACGATCGTGCTCTTCATGACCGACCACGGCATCAGTCACGCGCGCGGCAAACAGTTTCTGTACGAGGAAGGCATCCACGTCCCGCTGATCATTGCCGGGCCAGGACTTGCCGCGGGCAGAACGCGAACAGACCTTGTCGAGCACATCGACATCGCGGCACTGTCACTCGGCCTGGCCGGAATTCCAAAACCGGCCACCATGCAGGCGCGCGACATTCTGGCGGCAGACTATCAACCGCGCGAGGCCATCTTCGCCGCGCGCGACCGCTGCGACGAAACCGTCGACCATCTTCGCTGTGTCCGGACCGAACGCTACAAGTACATCCGCAACTTCCTGCCACAGCGACCGCACCTGCAACCATGCGCCTACAAGGACCACAAATCGATCCTCATTGCCCTGCGGGAAGCTCACAGAGCCGGCAGCCTGAACGAGCTTCAGGAACGGCTGCTGTTTTCACCGACGCGTCCGCCCGAAGAACTCTACGACCTGCAGAACGACCCGCACGAACTCCACAACCTCGCTGAGGATCCCGCTCATCAGGCAACGCTCGCCCAACTGCGAACGCGACTCAACGACTGGATGGAGTCGACCGGCGACCAGGGCCGCAACCCGGAATCCTCCGAGATGTACGACAGCGACATGCAGGTCTATCTCGACAAGCTTCAAAAACGTGACCCCGACCGGGCCAAAGAAATCGCCGCAAACATCGCCCAGATGAAAGCCTGGGCCGCCGCCGGCAAGTAAGTCGCTGATCGCTCCGCGATCGAAGCGTCGCGCCCGAGTCGTCATCCTGTCAGACATGGGATCTCTGTGGGCTCGCTATACTCGACCACAGCCACCCATCCGCGATCAAAGCGCCGTGGGAATGTTCCTCACGCTCCCGTTGGGCAGTGGTCTCTACACAAGTCGATTCACAGACCACTGGTGATTTCACCCTCCCTCTGGGAGGGTCGCGGTCTCAGCCGCGGGGAGGGCTTCCCGCACGACTCATCGAATGGCTGGCAACTCAGAGAAGCGTACCAGCAGAATCACCGCTGCCCCGCAGAAGACACGCTGGGGATAACGAACGGCGCCTCAACAGGTCCCCTCACCGTGGCTGAGACCGCGGCTCTCCCGCAAGCGGGAGAGTGAACGGAGCGAAGAGTGGCAAAGACCTCCGCTCAACCAGGGCCAACTCTCACAAAAGCCTTCATCCCGCTCTACCCGAACAGCTCGCCGATCACTGTCCCGTTCGGCACCAGGCTGACCGGGCGGTTCGTGCGCGTGTAGTACTCTTTGTGATGGTCGATCCCGAGAGCGTGGAACATCGACGCGCCCAGATCGTCGGGATGAATTTCGGTGTCGTCCGTCGGTGATTCGCCACCGGCGTCCGTCGCTCCGATGAGTTGTCCCGGTCGCACGCCGCCGCCGGTCATGATGCACCAGTTGACGCGCGGATAATGGTCACGACCGACGTTCTGGTTGATCTTCGGCGTCCGGCCAAACTCGCCCATGACGATGACCAGCGTTCGTTCGAGCAGCCCCTTTTCACTCATCGCCGTCAATCCGGCGGCAAAGGCGGCGTCGAACGGCGGGATCAGTTTGCGGTGCCCGTCGAAGTTGTCGAGGTGCGTGTCCCAGCCGGTATTCGTGACCGTCACAAAACGCACGCCGGCTTCGATCAACCGCACGGCCAGCAGCATGCTCTGACCGAATTCGTCCGGCTCGAACATCGAGCTGATACTTTCCGGCTCCAGACTGACATCGAAAGCCGCGCGCGTCCGACTCGACGTGATCATGCTGTAGGCCTGCTCGCCAAACGTGTCGAGCGCGTCGAGCAACTGGCTGTTTGCTTCGGTCCTGCGGAAGCGGGCATTGAGATCCTGCAGCAACGTTTCACGCCGCGCAACTTTCTCCACAGTGACGCCCTGCGGCAGAGTGATGCCGCGAACGGAAAACGGCTCTCCAGGCTTCGGGACAGCGTTCGTCTTGAACGGTGAAAACGAATCACCCATGTATCCGGCATTCCACTCGGTCTGCGGAATGGCCACGTACGGCGGGAGGTCCGGATCGCCAGGCCGCTCATTCATCACCACCGACCCGTACGACGGATACTTCAATGCCGGCCCCGGTCGGTTGCCGGTCGCGATATAGGCCTGCCCCTGCGGATGGTCACCGGTCGTGTGACTGATGCCACGCAGCAGCGTGAACTGATCGGCCAGAGCCGCCGTCTTCGGCAGGTACTCGCACGCCAGCAGTCCCGGCAGCTTTGTCTGAATCGACTGAAACTCGCCGCGCGTCTCTGCCGGCCCGTCCGGCTTCATATCGAGTGTTTCAAGGTGCGATGGTCCACCAGCCAGATTGACGAACAGAACACTGTCCGCCGTCGCCGAGCCTGAGGTTCCACCGTCTTCGGCACTGGCCAGCCGGAGCGAGTCCGCCAGTGTCAGCCCCGTCAAGCCGAGAACTCCAGCCTGAACCATATCCCGAC
>Ga0070727_10002242_pt1 | contig 18983 bp, 17 predicted proteins | sample tdAd472_FD_66722 | JGI IMG/M metagenome (GOLD analysis project Ga0070727, IMG submission 66722) | Marine sediment microbial communities from the Atlantic coast under amendment with organic carbon and nitrate - tdAd47.2 | ecosystem: Environmental > Aquatic > Marine > Coastal > Sediment | place...
TTGTCGCGCTGGTGCAGGCCGATGCTCGGCTCGTCGAGCACGTAGAGCACGCCGGAAAGCCCGCTGCCGATCTGGCTGGCGAGCCGGATGCGCTGGCTCTCGCCCCCGCTCAGCGTGCCACTGGTACGGTCGAGATTGAGGTAATCGAGCCCGACATTGTTGAGGAAGCCCAGCCGCTCGACGATCTCTTTCAGGATGGCGCGGGCAATCTGGTTCTGCTGGTCGGTGAGCTTTGCGGGTAACGCCTCGAACCACGCCAGCGCGTCGGCGACCGAAAAGCGCGTCGGCTGCGAGATATCGGTGTCTGTAATCTTCACCGCGCGCGCTTTCTCGTTGAGGCGCGCGCCGTGGCATGTCTCACAGGCTTGCGCGGTCTGGAACTTGCTCAGCTCCTCCTGCATCCATGCACTTTCGGTCTGCGCCATGCGGCGATTGAGATTGCCGATCACGCCCTCGAACGGCTTCTCGACCGTGTATTGCTTGCGCCCATCCTTGAAGGTGAGCGGCACGCGGCGGCCCTTGGTGCCATAGAGGATCACGTCCTGATTGGCCTCGCCCAGCGCATTCCACGGCGTTATGAGGTCGAAGCCATATTCCTTCGCGAGACTGCCGAGAACCTGCATGTAATAGGGGCTGGGTGGATTGGATTTCGCCCACGGCACCACCGCGCCCTTCTTCAGCGTCAGCTCTTCATTCGGGACGACAAGCTGCGGGTCGAACAATTGCTTCTCGCCAATCCCGTCGCATGTCGGGCAGGCCCCCTGCGGCGCGTTGAAGCTGAAAAGCCGCGGCTCGATTTCCTCGATGGTGAAGCCGCTGACAGGGCAAGCGAATTTCTCGGAGAAGACGATGCGGTTTTCCGGGACACCGGCACCCTTGAGCTTGCCTTGAGCCCTCTCCCTTGAGGGAGAGGGTTGGGTGTGGGTATCCGACGCTTGCGAGGTGGCACCCCCCACCCCCGGCCCCGGCCCCGCGGGGAGCGAAGCAAGTTCGGCAACAGTCCCATCGGCAAGGTCGACATAGGCCAGCCCCTCAGCCAGCTTGAGCGCGGTTTCGAAGGAATCCGCCAGCCGCGTCTCCAGCCCCGGCTTCACCGCGAGCCGATCCACGACCACCTCGATATCGTGCTTGAACTTCTTGTCGAGCGTGGGCGCGTCCTCGATCGCATACATTTCGCCATCGACCCGCACGCGGGTGAAGCCGGCCTTCTGCCACTCGGCCATTTCCTTGCGATATTCGCCCTTCCGGCCACGCACGACCGGCGCGAGCAGATACAGCCGCGTGCCTTCGGGCAGGGCCATCACCCTATCGACCATGTTGGAAACCGTCTGCGCTTCGATCGGCAGGCCGGTGGCGGGCGAGTATGGCACCCCTACCCGCGCCCACAGCAGCCGCATGTAATCGTAGATCTCAGTGACGGTCGCCACGGTCGAACGCGGATTGCGGCTGGTGGTCTTCTGCTCGATTGAGATCGCGGGAGACAGCCCGTCGATATGCTCGACATCGGGCTTTTGCATCATCTCGAGGAACTGGCGCGCATAGGCAGACAGGCTCTCGACATAGCGCCGCTGACCCTCGGCATAGATTGTATCGAACGCGAGCGAGCTTTTGCCGCTGCCCGACAGGCCGGTAATGACGATCAGCGCATCGCGCGGCAGATCGATATCGATACCCTTGAGATTATGCTCGCGGGCGCCTTTGACGGATATTTTGGTGAGAGCCATGGCGGGTCACTTGGGGGCTGGCTGGCGCTGAGTCCATAGGGGCTGATGGAGGTGTTGATAACGACGCTGACGGGGCAGCAATGTTCATGAAATGTTCGGCGAGGTCAAGGGGGGCTAGATCAAGCTTGCGCTTCTCCGTCAAGGATCAGCGTTGAGCCAAACCGGTGGACTATCCACAATTCGCTAACTCATGAGTTTCGAGATGTAACCAATCTGGACTAGTCCATTCGCCGAAAGCTTGCACCCAGAGCGTTCTTACGGCATATGATTCATGTTTTGTTCTTATCGCTCGGAGAGAAATCTTGTCATTCCGACCAGCTGTGATTGACTTATTCTGTGGCGCGGGCGGACTATCTGAAGGCTTCCAGCAGGCGGGCTTTTCAGTCTTGGCTGGTAACGATTTCTTCGCCGCTGCTGGCAAGACGTTCGAAGCAACGCACCCCGAAGCCAAATTCTATGGAGAACCGATTCAAGAAATCTCCGCTGAGCGGCTGCTTCATGAAACTGAGCTCAAGCGCGGTGAACTCACCTGTCTGGTGGGCGGACCACCGTGCCAGGCCTTCTCGGTCTATAACCACCAGCGTGGAATGCACGATGCCCGTGCCGGTCTCTTTCGCGAGTATCTGCGGATGGTTGAAGGCCTCAACCCCGAATGGGTGGTGATGGAGAATGTGACCGGCATTCTTTCTGCCGGTGGCGGCGAAGCCGTTCTGGCGATTATCGAGAGCCTCAATGATCTTGGCTATGCCGTCGAATATCGAACACTCAAGGCCGAAGAGTATGGCGTGCCACAAGAACGCCGCCGCGTTGTATTCATGGGCAATCGCATCGGTGCACCAATCGTATGGCCAGAGCCGACCCATGGCGAAGGACGCTTGCCGTTCGTGACCGTTTGGGATGCTGTTGGCGATCTACCGAAGCTCGAAAACGGCGAAGCTCCCAGCGGGCACCTGAAGTATGGCTACGCTCCGTTTTCCGATTACCAGCGGCTACTTCGCGGCAATGCTGTCTCGGTTGCCAACCACCAGGCGCCGCGCCTCGCTCCGATCAACGAGCAGCGGATGCGGCACATTCCCGAAGGTGGAAGCTGGCGGGATATTCCGCGTGATCTCTTGCCCGCCGGTATGAAAAAAGCTCGCCGTTGCGATCATACCAAGCGTTACGGGCGACTGCGTCGTGAAGGCCTGTCTTCAACAGTGCTGACGAAGTGCGATATCCACTGGGGGGCGTACATCCACCCCGATCAGAACCGCTCGCTCACCGTCCGCGAAGCAGCGCGCTTGCAGTCCTTCCCAGATTGGTATGAGTTTGCTGGCTCCCGTACTGAGCAGTACGTGCAGGTCGGCAACGCTGTGCCGCCGCTTCTCGGTCGGAAGATCGCGGAAGCGGTGTTAGAGGCGTTCGAACGTATGAACGAGAGTGTGCTGGAAGCTGCCGAGTGACAATGCATGAGCTTTGACCCGACCGATGCAATTGAGGAAATCCTCGGGCACAGAGCAGAATTGGGATTCCAACCGGCGGATCATGACTATCTTTGTCCGTTTACGGGCAAGACCTGCAACAAACGTAGCACTGCCGACAAAGCCAATCCCTATCCAGTCTGTTCACTTCGTAAGAAGAATAGCGATGTGGTCGCCGTGTGCCCGAAGCGGTTTTACGAGCGGGACTTCCTGCAAGATGTGATCGAGCACGCTTGGGTTGGGTCAAAGCCAGCCAATCCTATCATCACCAGCGAAGTGAAGATGGAGGGGTTCGGGAATGTCGATTTCGTCATTTCCGATGTCGCCGACGATGGCAGTATCAATCAATTCATGTCGGTTGAATTGCAAGCCATCGACATTACCGGCTCGGCGCGCCTAGCCTATGATGCAATTCTGGCGGGGGTGCTCCTCCCCAAGCGCCCGACCTACAATTTCAATTGGAAGAACGTCGCCAAGCGGTACATGAACCAGCTCATCTCCAAAGGTTACTACCACCACCACTGGGGCACCAAGATCGTCGCGTCGATCCAGGACGAGGTCTATGACTACTTCCGAAAAGATGCGGACTTCATGACCAAGACCGACATTGCCGACCCGCAGGTCAACATCATCTTCATGGTCTATGGCTTCGAACCGGGCGGCACCGATGGCCGCGAACAGACGCTGGTTTTGAAACGGGTCGAGGGCACCCACCACTCCCTTTTGCAGCAAGCCGTTCTATACAAGAGTGCGCCGAGCCGGGATGTGTTCATCAAGCGCATCAAGAAGGCGATGGAACGCTAGTTCCAAACCCCCATGCTCATCGCCTTCAACAAGCCTTTCGGCGTGCTTTCGCAGTTCAGTTCGGGCAAGGGTGACAGCCCGCACCCGACGCTGTCCGGCTTTGGTCTGCCGCCCAGGGTCTATCCGGCGGGCAGGCTCGACCGCGATAGCGAGGGGTTGTTGCTGCTCACCGATGACGGACGCTTGCAGGCGCGCATTGCCGAGCCTCGTCACACAATGCCCAAGACCTATCTGGCGCAAATTGAAGGCGTTCCCGATGAAGCAGCGCTGGCGGCTTTGCGGCGCGGGGTGCAGCTGAAGGACGGATTGACCCGCCCCGCCCTTGCCGAGGCGATCGATCAGCCCGTGCTGTGGACGCGCGATCCGCCGATCCGCTATCGCAAGAGCGTGCCCGACAGCTGGCTGCGCCTGACCATCACCGAGGGCCGCAATCGGCAGGTGCGGCGGATGACAGCGGCGGTCGGTCACCCGACCTTGCGGCTGGTGCGCTGGCGCGTTGGCGAGTGGGTTTGCGAGGGTCTCCAACCGGGCGAATGGCGCGAGATTTCGCCCTAGCCTCCTGTCCCGGCTCTCGATCACACATTCGCGAACGGCACGGCGCTCGCCAAATTGGCTGATCGCTGTTATACGGCGCGCGCATGAACGGGGTCGCGCCGTCAGCAGCCAGGAGGGGAATTGGGCGTGCCGCAATTGCGACTTGATAGCTATTCACAGGACATGCGGGCGCTCGCTCGCGCGGTTACCGATGTGCCAGCGGCAACCGGCCAGAGGGTCCAGCGCGCAGGTTCAACCACCATGGTCGATGTCAATGTCCATAACGGCGCCGAGCAGGTCACCATCCTGCTGCGCGAAGGCGGGCTCTATGTGAAAGGCTTTCGCAACGATCAGGGCACCGACTATTTCTTCAAGGAGCCCGAGGCCGCCGGGAACCAGCTCAAATTCTCGTGCAGCTATGTCGGCAATTACTCGATCGGTATCTTCACCGATCCCGACCACCGCGACACCAAGGCCACCCGCAGCCGTAATGACCTCGACCGCGCAGTGCGCGATCTTGCGGCTTTTCGTGGAGGCAATGATCTGCACCTCAAAATCCCGCTCGCGCTGATGGCGTTCTCGATTTCGGAATCGATCCGTTTTTCGACGGTTTTCGACCGGATGATCGAGGTGTGCCGCGGCAACAAGACCTTCACCTTCCTCGAATTCAAGGATTATGTGCAGAACTGGCAGGCGATCACCGAAGGCCGCGTGCCGGCGGGTGTGAAGCCCAATTCGGTCTTTACCAACCACGGCTGAGCAGTGATCGTTCGGCACTGGTCGGATCATCGGCGGCGTGGCATGGGCTCGCCATGAGCTCCCGTCGCCTGTTCGTCGCGCTGCGTCCGCCCGAGGATTTCTGCGAAGCCCTGCTCGACGCGATGGAAGGCGTTTCCGGCGCGCGCTGGCAGGATGCGGACAATCTCCACATCACCCTGCGCTTTATCGGCGAAATCGACCGGCATATGCAGGCAGACGTCATCACCGCGCTCGAAAGCGTGCCGTTCAGGCCATTCCCGATTGCGCTCTCGGGGGTCGGGCACTTCGAGCGCAAGGGCCGCTCGAACGCCATTTGGGCGCAGGTCACGTCCTCGCCGCAGCTCAGTGAATTGCAGCACAGTGTAGAGATGGCCTGTCGCCGCGCAGGGCTCGCTCCCGAAATACGCAAATTCGTGCCGCATGTCACACTGGCGCGGCTCAATTCGGGCAGCGGACCCATCGGCGATTGGCTCGCCACGCAAGGGAGCCTCGCGCTTGGCCCGTGGCAAGTCGATAGCTTCAGTCTCTACGAGAGCGACCTGACGCCCAACGGTCCGATCTATGGCGAAATCGCGGAATTTCGCTACACCCGATGAGATCGACGAACAGCAAATTGCGCCGTTCAGCGACTTGGCAGCTACGCCTGCTAGGAGTAAACGCATTGTTTCAACGGCAACCACACGGCCAAAACCAGATTGCCGCCACACGAGAGAGAAAGAAGGGTCCGCCCGAAATGAAAACGCGCTTGCTCGCCACAACCGCGATGATCGCCCTGATGACCAGCGCTTGTTCCACTATGCAGGAAACCGAAGTGGAGGCCATTCCGGAAAATATCGCATACGATCCGGCCATCCCGCAGGCGACGAGCATTTTCGCCGAGCTGTCTGCGCTCTACATGCACGCTCCGCAATTCGATCAGGTGGCTGACAGCGAGTGGCAAGGCATTATCGAGGAAGCGATTGCCATCCAGCTTGCCGAAGTGGAGGCCATCGCCAACAACCCCAATTCGCCGACCATGGAAAATACGCTGGTCGCGATGGAGCGCTCGGGGCAGGTCTTTTCCCGCGCCTATGGTGCATTCAGCCAGATCGTTGGTGCCAATATCAACGACACCATCGCCGCCACGGACGAGGCGCTCGCGCCGCAGATCGCCAGCATGGTCGACAGCATCTACCTCAACCCGGAACTGTTCGGCCGCGTGAAAGCGATTTACGACAATCGCGCGGCGATGACGATGACGGCGGAAGACGCGATGCTGCTTGAGACGACCTATGCAGAATTCGTCCATCGGGGTGCCGAGCTTGGTGCAGAACAGCAAGCCGAGCTGCGCCAGATCAACGAGCGACTGTCCTCGCTGTCCTCGCAAATCTCCCAGCTGATCACACAGGGCCAGAATGCCGCTGCCGTCGTGGTCGACACGCGCGAGGAACTTGCGGGCCTTTCAGACGGGCAGATCACCGCTGCTGCAGCCGCTGCGACCGAAGCCGGGCATGACGGCAAGTTCATGCTGGGGGTCAGCAATACAACGGGGGTTCCCACCCTTGCCCAATTGCAAAATCGCGATGTGCGCGAACGTCTGTTCCGCGCCAGCATCGACCGCAACCAGTCGGGCGAAACCAGCACGCTGCCGATGATCCGCGAGACAATCGCTCTGCGCAATCGCCGCGCGCAATTGTTCGGCGAACCGAGCCACGCCAATTGGCAGATGTATGACCGCATGGTGTCCGATCCTGCCCGCGCCATCGGCTTCATGACCGACATGGTTCCTGCGCTGCACGCCACACAGGACCGCGAAGCTGCAATATTGCAGGCGCGTATCGAGCAGGACGGGCATGATTTCCAGCTCGCCCCGTGGGATTGGGAATATTATGCCAGTATCGTCCGACAGGAGCGCTACGCCCTCGATAATGAGGAGATCAAACAATATTTCGTGGTTGACCGTGTGCTCGAAGACGGCGTGTTCTACATGGCCGAGCAGCTCTATGGCCTGACTTTCGAACAGCGCGACGATATCCCGACCTATCATCCCGATGTGAGCGTCTACACCGTGTTCCACGATGGTGAACCGATTGCGCTGTTCTATTTCGACCCGTTCAGCCGGCCGTCCAAGCGCGGCGGCGCGTGGATGAGCAATTTCATCGAGCAGAGCCATCTGCTTGGCCTGCGCCCGGTCGTCACCAACACGCAGAACATCGCTCCGCCCGCTGCGGGTGAACCGGCACTGGCGACGTGGGACGATGTGAACACCATGTTCCACGAATTCGGCCACGCGCTGCACGGAATTTTCGCCGACCAGCAATATCCTTCGCTTTCGGGCACCAATACCGCGCGCGACTGGGTCGAATTCCCCAGCCAGTTCCACGAAAACTTCGCCGCCGTGCCCGAAGTGCTGCAACGCTATGCACGCCATCACGAAACCGGCGAGGTCATCCCCGACGAGCTGATCGAGGCAATCGACCGGTCGAGCAAGTTCAACCAGGGCCATAGCTTCGGCGAGATCATCGCTGCCTCGCTGCTCGACATGGAATGGCACACGATCGACCCGAACCAGCCCGCGCCGAGCGATGTCATGGCGTTCGAAGCCGGGGCGCTCGAGCGGATCGGACTGCGCTCCGATCTCGTCCCGCCGCGCTATCGCACACCCTATTACCGGCACATTTTCGAGCATGGCTATGACGCAGGCTATTACGCCTACACCTGGACCGAAATGCTGCACCATGATGCCTACAGCCATGTCGAGGCCAATGGCGGTATGAACCGCGAGATGGGCGACCACATCGTGGCGACCTTCCTCGGCCAGGGCCATTCGAAAACCTACGAGCAGATGTTCCGCGATTTCACCGGGCGCGATCCGCGCGTTGAGCCGTTGCTGCGCGCGCGTGGTCTGCTGGCTGAGGGCGAGTAATTTTCGCTCACAAAGGCACAAAGGCACAGAGGGGTCGGCGCTTGACGCGGCGGCCCTTTTTTTGCGCCGCAGGCCAAGTCGGATTCACGCGGAGACTGTTACATCACCAAAGCGCGCGCGCCGGCCTCACCGATCCACTCGCCGAAGACACCCCAGCCGTTGGCGATATTGTCGGGCGACAGCGCCGCTTCCGGCGCGCCATCGGCCACCAGCCGACCTTCGCGCAGCACCAGCACCCGGTCCGCATGGTTCATCGCCAGCGCGAGATCGTGCAGCACCAGCACCACGCCGCAGCCCGCTTCGGCCTCAGCGCGCAAGACCTTCAGCATGTCCAGCTGGTGCGCAATGTCGAGCGCGGCGAGCGGTTCGTCGGCGAGGATCCATTGCGGTGTTCCGGCCAGGACGCGCGCCAGCAAGGCACGCGCCTTCTCTCCGCCGCTCAGTGTCGAGACAGGGCGGTCGGCAAACGCGTCAAGCGCGCAGGCACCTATTGCTTGCCTGATCTCGGCCTTGCCCTCGTCACGATGCGGCAAGCGGCCCAGCGCGACAAGATTGGCAACCGACACATCCCACGCGACTTCCGCCGATTGCGGCAGGTAGCCAATATTGCGCGCACGGGTGAGAGGGTGCATGTCGACGACCAGCCTGTCGCTCAAAGTGACCGAGCCCGCCGCAGGAGCGATAAGGTTCCCCAAGGCCGAGAGCAGCGTCGACTTGCCCGCGCCATTGGGTCCGCAAATCGCGGTGATATCGCCGGGCAGAAGCTTGCAGCCAATGCGGTCGAGCACCAGATTGTGCTCTCGCACCACCGAGAGATTTTCGCACGCCAGTATCATGCCAGTCCCCCGCTCATGCTGAGCCTGCCGAAGCACGCATGCGCAGCAGCAACATCAGGAAAAACGGCGCGCCAATCAGGCTGAGCGCAATGCCAAGCCGCAGCTCGGTCACCAGCGGCAGAATGCGGCACACCACATCGGCCACCAGCACCAGCAGCGCGCCCGCTAATGCGGACGGCACGATCAGGCTGGATGGGCGCCTGTCGGTCAGCGGACGCACAAGATGCGGCACGATCAGCCCGACAAAGCCAATGATCCCTGCGACTGCGACGCCGCTACCGACGGTCAGCCCGGTGCCGAGCACCATCAGCGCCATGAGCGCACGCGGATTGACGCCGAGCGAGCGCGCAGCTTGCTCGCCCAATGTCAGCGCATCGAGCGAACGACCCGCGCGCCACAACACCAGCACGCCCGCCAGCGTGAGCGGCGCGGCAAGTGTCACATCGCTCCACCCGCGATCGGTGAGCGCCCCCATCAGCCAGGTCACAATGCTGCTCATCGCAAAGGCATTGGGTGCCAGGCTGATTGCAAGGCTGGTGAGCGCGCCTGCAAGGCTGGCGATCATCATCCCAGAAAGCGTGAACAGCGCGATGCCATGCGCGGGATTGGCGGTGCGTCCGGCAATCAGCGCCAGCAGCGCCATCGCACCGCCCGCTCCGGCGAGGGCAAACGCATTGAGCAAAACTGTCGATGCTGCGCCGATATAGATCGCGATCACCGCGCCCAGCGCAGCACCCGGTGCAATGCCGAACAGGCCCGGATCGGCGAGCGGATTGCGCAAATAGCCCTGCATCGCCGCCCCCGCAGCGCCCAGTCCACCGCCAACCACCAGCGCCAGCACCGCGCGCGGCAGGCGCAATTCGGCAAGGATCAGCGCGGCATTGGGCGTGCTCGCCGGATCGATCCACACGCGCCCCGCGAGCAGCGAAAGCGGTATGGCGAGCGCGAGAAGTGCAGCAAGAGTGAAAGTCGCACGGGTCATTGCAGGCTCTCGCGAATTTCGGACAACCGCTCCAGCGCGCGCGGAATAGTTGGCCCGCCGCAATAGAGCATCGAAGCGTCGAGCGTTTCGTAGCGCACGCCCTCAAGGTGACGCAGCACCGGGTGAGCAAGCATCCGCTGCTCGCCCGCTGCCAGCACCACTTGCGGTGGATCGGCGAGCACCTGTTCGAGCGGCAAATAAGCGCCCTGCCTCAACCCGCGCGCTGCCGAATGGCTGGAAAAGCCCGCCTGTTCGAGCATGGCGGTGGCGAGTGTGCCCTCGCCCGGCACAATGCCTCCCTGCTGCCACAACAGCGCCGAGGTTGGCCCTCCCTCGAATGCTGCTTCGTCCCAGGCGAGTTCGATGCGCGTCACGAGCGCCTCGGCTCCCTGTGCGTTGCCGGCGAGTGCCGCCAGCCGCCGGACCTGCTCGCTGCTTTCCTCCGGGGTCGCGACAATGCCGAGCAATTCGACCTGAACGCCTGCCCGCTCCAGAGCGGCACGGGTCGATGGCGCCAGAAACGCATCGGCGACGACGATATCGGGCGCGAGCGCCAGCACTTCCTCCGCCGTTCCGCCAGTGGTCGCGTATCGCGCCGCCTGAGCGAGCGGCATGGAGCTGGACCCGGACTGCTGGCTATAGTGCGAGATCGCGAGCAATTGTCCCTGTTCCGTGACTTCAGCCAGGATCGCATCGGCGCAGGGATTGAGGCTGACGATGGTGGGCGCGCCGCTCGACATTGGCCGAGCCACTTCGCCACACCCACTGATCGTCATGCCCGCGCAGGCGGGAATCCAGAGGAAGAACCGTCGCAATCGGGATCCCCGTCTGCGCGGGGATGACAAAGAAGGAAGGTGGCTCACAAACCCAGCCGCGCCCCGACAAAGGCCGCGCGCCCGCGTGAATTGTATCCGGCCGCCGTCTGGTAATCTTCGCCAAACAGGTTCTCGACCCGGCTGAACAATTGCACCTGCTCGCTCACATCAAGCGTGGCGCGCAAGGTCGCCACTTCATAGCCATCGAGCGGCGTGAAATTGCCCGCATCGTCGTAGGCGTCGGACACGATCCTGAAATCAGCTCCAAATGTGAAGTCGATCACCGGCGACCATTCTGCGCTCAGCGTTGCAGCATGGCGCGGGCGGCGGGCGAGCTGGTTGCCCGTGTCGCGATTTTCCGCATCGGTATAGGCATAGGCGGCGCGCAATTGCAGGTCATCCGTCACCATCGCGCCTGCTTCAACCTCAACGCCAGTGGCACGGGTGCGGGCGATATTGTCATAGGTGCCGAACGGACGGTTGTCGCAGATCGGATCGGTGCTGCCGAAGCAACCGACAAATGCGATCTGATCCTCGGTCTGGCGACGGAACACGGTCACTGCGCCGAAAAGCCGCTGCGAGCGATCACCATAGGCCACGCCGAAATCCATGCTGGTGCTGCGCTCAGGTGTCAGCGTCACATTGCCGAAATCGGAGAAAAGCTGGAACAGGCTCGGGGCTTTGAACCCTTCCCCCACGCTGCCGCGCAGACGCCAATTGTCGGCGAACTGATAGCTTAGATCGGCCCCAAAACTGACCTCGCTGCCGAAATCGGCATGATCATCCACGCGCAGGCCTATATGGCCGGAGATTCCGCGCCACTCGATTCCTGCTTGTGTATAAGCACCGAATATCTGTGTGTTATTGCCACTATCGAACAGTGTTTCGTAGCTCGTCCATTCGTTCTCCGCGCCGAAATTGACGAGCAGTGGACCGATCGGGCGCCATTCGCCACGCAGGCTCACCCGATCTGATCGACCATCACTCGCGAAGCTCACCAGGCCACTGTCATCAAAATTATCGCGCGCAGTGTCGGCAAAGCTGTAGCTTGCCTGCACAAACAGCGGCACGGTATCGTAGACTGCCCCAGCCGATCCGAACGTCTGTCGTGTGTCCTGCACATCATCGGTATCGGCAAGAATGAAGGCGGGCGACGGGAAGCCATCGATTTCCAACTCGCCTTCAGCCTGCCTGATGCGCGCGAACACTTCGAATATGTCGGAGAAATAATAGCGGCCATGGCCTTCGAGCACCCATTGTTCGAAGCCATCGGGTTCGGTGCCGCTGGCGGCCGCGGAAAAGCCATCGCTGCGGGCATAGCTGGCCGATGCGCCGAGAAAGCCGGTGTCGGGATCGGAAATGCCGCCCGATGCCGCGCCGGTGAAGCTGTCATCCGCGCCGTATTCGAGCATTGCGGCAAGTCCGCTCTCAGCGCGGGTCGAGGCGACGATCACACCGCCAATCGCATCCGATCCCCAGATCGTGGAATTGGAGCCGCGCAGCACTTCGAGTTTGGCGAGATCGGCGCTCAGCAAATTGCCGAAATCGAACCCGCCCGACGGTGCGGCCGGATCGGCCACGCGCACGCCATCGAGCACGACCAGCACCTGTTCTGCTTCCGCACCGCGCAGGCGGACACCGGTGAAGCTGCCGAGGCCGCCATTGCGGCTGAGCGTCAGGCCGGGAACACGCTCCAGCACGCGCGTGAAATCCGGGCCCTGGAGGCTCTGGATTTCACCTTCGCCGATAACGGTGATGGCTTGGCCGGTATCTTCCAGCTCGATCCGCGTGCCGGTCGCTGTGACGGTGATAACCGAGTCGTCATTCCGTATGTCCGTAAGGGTGATGACCTCGCGCTCATCGTCTTCTTGCGCCTGAATAGGCACAGTCAGGACACTAAGAGAAACACCAAAAAACAGATATTTGTACATAATACCTCCAATCAAAAGCGAACACGCCGCTCATGACGGAGGGAGCGCCGGAATGGCGCTCTCCCGCTAGCTGTCGGTACACCCCGCCCGCAGCCGAACGACCGTCACCCGGCAGGTCTCCTGGCTCCCGGATCAACGGTCCGCTCCCGCCTTCCCGTCGCAAGACAGTGGCATAATGGGAGCGGCCCTCCCCGGTCACAGTTGCGGGGGCAGCGGAGGCTTCGAACCTCCTTCCCTCTCAGGTCCATGCTAATGGACAACCCGTGACGTCGGCGCTTCTCATAGGCGGCGTGGCAGATGTCGGCAAGGCGCAGATGCATCTTCGAACCGGGTAATGAGGGAGCGAGCCATCGTCCCGCAACGGTACGCGGGCGTATCGACACAAGCGCAGAAACGCTGCGCCCGCTATCGCAGCAGGGTGAAACAATCGCCTCCCATCCAACCAGTCAACAGCGCGCAACGGCGCGATTTTCGCACGCGCCGTGTCCCTTTGCGCAAACGACTGGTGCCGCTGGCCAAGCGTCTGGGCATTGTCGGTATCGCTTTCGCCGTTCCCGCGCTTGCCGCAGAAGCGGCCATGGAAGCCCAGCAAAATGCACCTGCGGAAGAAACCGTCGTGCTGATGCCATTCGAAACACCGGGACAGAGCTTTCCCGGATCGGCTTTCTATTATCTCGAAGACACACCGCAATTGGTCGATGCGCATGGCTGGGCCGAGCCTGTCGAAGTAATCGGCGAACCGGCAAGGGTCGGCGGTGAGCTTGCCGAGCCGCCGCTCGCTGCCGCGCCGCTGCGGATCGATGGGTCGGACCGCGATCATCTGCGCGCGCAGGAATGCATGGCGCAGGCGATTTATTATGAAGCCGCGAGCGAAAGCGATGCAGGCCAGCGCGCGGTCGCGCAGGTGGTGCTCAACCGCGTGGCGCATCCCGCCTATCCGCGATCCGTGTGCGGCGTGGTGTATCAGGGCAGCGAACGGCGCACCGGGTGTCAGTTCACCTTCACCTGCGATGGATCGCTCGTCCGCCAGCGTTCCACCTCCGGCTTCCGCCGCGCCAGCCGCATCGCGCGCGAGGCATTGTCGGGCGTGGTCTATGCGCCTGTCGGCACGGCGACGCATTATCACACGCTGGCGGTCAATCCTTATTGGGCGAGCAGCCTTGAGAGCGTGGGCGTGATCGGCGCGCACATCTTCTATCGCTGGCCCGGAGCAGCAGGACGGCCAGAGGCTTTCACCGCGCGCTACAGCGGGGCAGAACCAGTTCCGGCCCGCGCCCGCGCGCGGACTTCGCGGGCACCTGATCCCGCGATTGCGCCGACCATCGCGGGGGCGGCTGCCTTGACCGTTCCCGCAGCGCCTGCCTCTGCCGCACCGGAACTGCAGAGCGAAGTCCGCCCGCAAAGCGGCGATGTGCGGTCCGAATATGTCAATGCCGGTCGTTGGATCGAACACCCCTGACAATTGGCTGGCGCACTTCCGGTCAGAGGTAAGAGTCCTCAAGACAAGGCTAAGACTCCAGCAACCATTCTGGCGAACCTTCGCTTAGCGGGCAGTTTGTAGAAGGAGCGCGTCGCACATACGGCGTCCATCACCTTGTAACAGCAGGACCAAGGCAAACCATGTCAATCCGCTTCGCCGCCCCTCCCTCGACCAATCCTGTGCGCATGGCGCCTGACGTAGTGCGCAATGTCCGCCCGATCGCCGCCAATGACGATGGCGATCTGGTCGGCGACGTGCATATCCATGCCGCGCTGCGCCATTTCGCCAAATATGGCATTGCCGCCGCGCAGCATGCCCGTGAGCAGGCAATTGCCGCGAGCGATGCGGGTGATCGCGAAACCTGCGAATGGTGGCTGGAAATCTGCCGCGCACTCGATCGGCGGATGGCGCGCGCGATAGACCGGAAAAATTGCACCGAATCCGCCTGATTACCGATATCTTGCATCAGCCTAAGGGCTGACGACATAAGGCTCTGCTTAATCTCGGAGTGACTCCGCACCGGCTAGTTCGGCGGCCATGGTAATGCTTGGTCGCATCATGAATGCTCTGCATTCGCGCGGGGCACTGGCGCTTATGGCGCTCTCGCCTGCCCTGCTTTTCGCGCTGGTGTGGATCGGCACCTCATCCTTGCGGACGGGCCTTGCCGCTTGCGCGCTCGTGGGGAGCAATATCTGGCTCGGGCGCGCGGTTCACGCGAGGTGCGAGGGGCACTTGAAGGCCGCCGAGAGCCGCTATCGGGAGGCTGAAGCGCTCAGCGCTGCCGCGCATCAGGATCCGATCACCGGGCTGGCCAATCGGGCTGGTTTCGACGCCGCGCTGCTGCGGCTGGTGGAGCACCTGCTGCCGGACGAAAAGCTGGCGCTGATGTGGATCGATCTGCGTCGCTTCCGGGATATCAATCTCACGCTTGGCCATGCTTTGGGCGATGACATCCTGCGGCAGGTAGCCAATCGGCTGCAAGGCAATGCGCCGGATGACGCCTTGATCGCACGCTTTGCCAACGACAAATTCCTGCTCGCCGCTCCCCTGTCCTCGCCCGACCAAGCTCACGACCTTGCCTTTGACATCGCCCATACTTTGGCGCAGCCGCTGCGGATCGAAGGGCATTGCATCAATAATGGTGCTGCCGTCGGTGTGGCGGTGATGCCCGGCGATGCGAAAAATGCCGAGCAGCTGGTCGAGGCCGCAGACCTTGCACTTTATCACGCCCGCCGCGAGCCAAGTCCAAAACCGTGTTTCTTCGATAAAAGGATGACCCGCGCGCTTGCACGACGCAAGCAGATAGAGGCCGATCTGCGCGATGCGGTGCTGATGGATGAATTGTCTGTGGTCTTCTTGCCTATCGCCGATGTGCGCAGCGGGCGTATCGCCGCGTTCGAGGCGCAGTTACGCTGGTCAACACCGGACAGAGGCGAAGTGACACCGGGCGAGTTCCTTCCCGTGGCCGAGGAGAGCGCACTCAGCGTCACGCTCGGCAATTGGCTTGTCGTCGAGGCTGCCAAAGCGGCCAGCGCATGGCCGGACGACATCTCGCTGAACATCCGCCTGTCATCCATGCAGATGAAAGCACCCGGCGCCGCGCTGGGGGTGATTTCGGCGCTGGGCAAGGCACGATTGGCTCCAATGCGGCTGCAAATCACCGTGGCCGAGGCCTTGGGAGGGGGCGGCGCGCGGACCGAGGCCTTCGTGGAGCAGGTTTCGAACATGGGCGTGCGTTTCGCATTCGACGACCACACCGAGCCTTCGCCTGATCGACATCAATCCGAAGTGGCGATCACCGCCGATATGGCTGCCAGGCTGCTGAGGCAGGATGAGGATGAATTGGCGGACCCGGACCACCTCGCACGCCGCAATGCAGCCGGATGGTAATCGTTTTGCACCAAGTCCGTCGCGGCGGGAACAAGACGGCGTTCCCAGACGTCACTTCAGGCATGGAATCGAAGGTAAGACTGGCGCTTAATGCTATTGCGAACTACTATCATAGACTACGACTTTTATCTGGTTGCATTGGCCTTTTTCGCGGCCTAGGGCGGGGATGGAATTCGGCGCGCGGCCCTTTGCAGGGCGCCTGGTCGCGTGCCCAGAGCGAAGCAATATCGCGATATCGCATTACGCGCCCGAGGCATCAAAGGATCAGGCTTTCCCATGGCACGCAAGAAAATCGCCCTTATCGGCTCCGGCATGATCGGCGGCACCCTCGCCCACCTCGCAGCGAAAGCGGAAATGGGCGATGTCGTCCTGTTCGACATTGCCGAGGGGATGCCGCAGGGCAAGGCGCTGGATCTGTCGCAATGCGGCCCGATCGAAGGCTTCGACGCGAAGATCACCGGCACCAATGACTATGCCGATATCGCTGGCGCAGATGTGGTGATCGTGACCGCCGGCGTCCCGCGCAAGCCTGGTATGAGCCGCGACGATCTGCTCGGCATCAACCTTTCGGTGATGAAGGCCGTGGGTGAAGGCATCAAGAACAACTGCCCCGACGCTTTCGTGATCTGCATCACCAACCCATTGGACGCGATGGTATGGGCGCTGCGCGAATTCTCCGGCCTGCCGCACAACAAGGTGGTCGGCATGGCTGGTGTTCTAGACAGCGCGCGTTTTGCAACGTTCCTCGCCTGGGAATTCGATGTCAGCGTGAAGGATGTCAACGCCTTCGTGCTCGGCGGCCATGGCGATACTATGGTGCCGGTGCTCAGCTACTCGACGATCAACGGCATTCCGGTTGCGGACATGGCCAAGATCAAGGGCATCTCGGAAAGCCGCCTCGACGAGATCGTCGATCGTACCCGCAAGGGCGGCGGCGAAATTGTCGGCCTGCTCAAGACCGGCTCGGCCTATTACGCCCCCGCCACCAGCGCCATTGCGATGGCCAAGGCGTATCTCGGCGATGAAAAGCGCATCCTGCCGTGCGCCTCCTATGTCACCGGCAAATACGGCGTGGACGGCCTCTACGTCGGCGTCCCCACGCGCATCGGCGCGGGCGGCACCGAGGACGTGATCGAAATCGAACTGTCGGATGAGGAAGCCAACAACCTCAAGACGAGCATTGATGCGGTCGAGGAACTGCTTGAGGCTTGCAAGGGGCTGGATAGCAGCCTTGCGTAGAGGGCCCTTTCTGTTTTTGGCCGCGAGCCTGAGCTTGGCTTCGAATACAGCCTTTGCTCAAGCAGATCGTCCTCTTGACGCGCTGTCGGCCCTCGCTTTGTGCCAAACCGTAGTTGAGGATTTTGCCAACGCCCGTACGCTCCTTGAAGCTGATGGCTGGCAAGCTCCCGATCTCAGCCCAGCAGTGGCGGAGATTTACTCAGAACCTGACACAGGTTGGTACGTTCGTGGAGAAGATTTTGTGATGTTCCACGCGAGACATGGAGGAGGATTGGACGGCGATGGAGAAAAACTGGGCAATTGCTACTCTGCCTTCTACGGCGACAGCAACATATCTGCCACTGAAATTGCCGCGCACCTTGATATCCCCGCCAGCGAATTTCGCCAGAATGTCCGAAACACCATCGACAACTTCGTCTTTACTTTGCCGGATCACAACGTGTTTGTAGCAAGCAGAACGGTCAGGGACGAACCTGCTCGATCAAGCGGCATAACCATCGTGGTCGTCGAACCAGTTACACGGCAAATTGAGAATTGAGGAGCCTAAATGCCCATCCCCGCAATCAAAAGCATCAAGCTCACCCTCCAACGTCACCCCGGCGAAGGCCGGGGTCCAGTTGCGACGGACTCGGACTTGCTGGATTCCGGCCTTCGCCGGAATGACGGTTGATGCGGGAAGATGGAGAAACGCGGATATGTCTACATCATGGCCAGCAGGCGCAACGGCACGCTCTATATCGGAGTCACAAGCGATCTGCCCGGCCGGGTGTGGCAACATAAGGAAGGCGTTATCGATGGCTTCAGCAAGAAATATGGATGCAAAATTCTCGTCTGGTATGCCGTATTTGATGACATCGAAGCGGCCATCGTCCGCGAGAAGCAAATGAAGGAATGGAAGCGCGCCTGGAAACTGCGCGTTATCGAAGAACTAAACCCCGACTGGGACGATTTGTACGACACAATCTGTCACTAGCTGGAACCCGGCCCCATTAGTATCTGGCGCCGGGATGACGACAAAGGAAGAAGGCGCGAATAAATGTCCATCCTCGTAAACAAAGACACGCGTGTAATCACGCAGGGCATGACGGGTAATACCGGCACGTTCCACACCCAGCAGGCGTTGGATTACGGGACGCAGATGGTGGCGGGTGTGACCCCCGGCAAAGGCGGTTCCGAGCACCTCGGCCTGCCGCAATTCAACACCGTGCAGGACGCCAAGGATGCAACTGGCGCGACCGCATCGTGCATCTATGTGCCGCCGCCCTTCGCCGCCGATGCCATCCTCGAAGCCATCGAGGCCGAGATCGAGCTAATCATCACGATCACCGAAGGCGTTCCGGTGATGGATATGGTGACAGTAAAGCGCGCGCTCACCGGCTCCAAATCGCGGCTGATCGGGCCGAACTGCCCTGGTGTCCTCACTCCGGACGAATGCAAGATCGGCATTATGCCGGGCAAGATATTCCAGAAGGGCAGCGTCGGCGTTGTCTCGCGCTCGGGCACGCTGACCTATGAGGCGGTCCACCAGACCACCGCCGTGGGCCTTGGCCAGACGACCGCTGTCGGCATTGGCGGCGATCCGGTGAACGGCACCAATTTCATCGACGTGCTCGACCTGTTCCTG
>Ga0070727_10002247_pt1 | contig 18943 bp, 7 predicted proteins | sample tdAd472_FD_66722 | JGI IMG/M metagenome (GOLD analysis project Ga0070727, IMG submission 66722) | Marine sediment microbial communities from the Atlantic coast under amendment with organic carbon and nitrate - tdAd47.2 | ecosystem: Environmental > Aquatic > Marine > Coastal > Sediment | place...
TCTACGAGGGCGTGGTCCTCGAGGACTACGTGTTCTGCGGGCCGAGCATGGTGTTCACCAACGTCAAGACGCCGCGCTCGAAGTTCCCCAGGAACACGGCCGACGACTACCTGGAGACCCGGGTCGGCTACGGCGCCTCGATCGGGGCCAACGCGACCGTGGTGTGCGGGGTCTCGATCGGGGCCTGGGCCTTCGTCGCGGCGGGCGCGGTGGTGACCCACGACGTGAAGCCCCACGCGCTCATGGTCGGCGTGCCCGCCCGGCGACTGGGCTGGGCCTGCGCCTGCGGGGTGCGGCTGGTCGAGGGGCACGGGTCGCTGGGGTGCCGCGACTGCGGGCGCGAATACGCCGTGCGGGGCGGCGGCCTGGTGCAGACCGGCGGCGAGCCGGTCTAGCCGCTAGTGTGGAGCGCATGAGCGTCGAAGAACTCATGAACCGGATCGCCGAGGACGGGACCTCGAAGCCCACGCAGGGCAGCTACTACAGCAGGGACGGCGATTGCGTCTTCTGCCACGTGGAAGACGTGCCCTACGTCGCCGAGCGCGTGGACGAGCTGCTGACCGTCTACCTCGCCGAGGACGACCGGCGCCTGGTCGGGGCGCAGATCAAGGGCGTGAGCAAGCTGCCCAAACACGACGTCATGGGCGTCGAGCTGCGTCAGGACGACGAGGTGGGGATCCTCGATCTGCTCCTGCTCACGTTCACGACGCAGGCCCCTCGAGCGCTCGAGTCCGGGCTCACCGGCGTGGTGGGTCGCAAGGCGACCTACTTCGACGCGCTGACGCGCCTGCGCGGGTGCACGATCCCAGCCGCGGACCTCCAGCTCACCTGAGCTGACTGAGGGCCTCGCTGCGCCTGCTGCTTCTGCTCTCTCGTCGAGGGCGGGGCGGAGCAGCGCTACGTGCTGCTGCTGGAGCTGCTCGACAGGCCTGTCTAGCCGGCTCCGGTCGGCTCACCCGGGGTGACGCGAACGGGCAGGCCTTGCCCGTCCGGCACGCTGAACCAACCTGTCTGTTGGGGTTAGCCCGGCCCGCGGGCTGCATGGTCCCGGGCATGAGCCGCAAGCCCCACGACGAGCTGACCCAGCGCGCGTTCTCCAACCTCGCCGTGGTGGGCGGATACCTGAGCTCGGCCCTGCCTTCGGAGCTCGCGGCGCGCCTCGACCTCGCCCGGCTAAAGCCGCTCAAGTCGCGCTCGGCCGGCCCCGCAGGCCACGAGCGGGTCGCCGACTTCGTCTACGAGGTGCCCTTCGCCGGCAAGGGGTCTTTGCTCCTCTGCGTGCTGCTCGAGCACCAGAGTGGGGTAGATCCCCTGATGGCCGCCCGGCTCTATGTCTACACAGCCCGCGCCCTCGAGACCTGGTGTCGCGCGCACCCGCGCGAGCGGCGTGTCCCCGCCGTGCTGCCGCTCGTGCTCTACAACGGCCGCGCCCCCTGGACCGCCAAGCGCTCGCTGCAGGGGCTCAACCAGCTCCCCCCCTCTCTCACTGCCGAGGACCGGGCGTTCCTCCCGCAGCTGCGCTACGGACTCGACGACCTTCGTCGCCACACCGACCTGGCCCTTCGCCGGCGCCCGTTGCCGCCGCTGGGGACCGTGACCCTGCTGCTCCTGCGCCACGGCCGCGACAGCCGCCTGGAGTTCCTCGCCTTCCTCCGCCGCCACGGCGACGCGTTCAACGCGCTGGAAGATCGCGACGACTGGTACACAGCGATCTGCTATATCTACACGACGTCCGAGGCCTCCAGCGAGGAGGTGCTCGAGATCCTCGAGCCCCAGCTCGAAGCCCGCGCCAGAGAGGTTGCCGTGACCGCCGCCGAACAGCTCCACGAACAAGGCCGCAAGAAGGGCCGCGAGGAAGGCCGAGAGGAAGGCCGAGAGGAAGGCCGAGAGGAAGGCGCCCGTCAGTTCTTCGTGCGCCTGGTCAGCAGCCGCTTCGCCGTGACCCCCGAGGTCGAACGGCGGGTGGAGCAGGCAGACACCGCCCAGCTCCTGGCCTGGGCTGAGCGTGTCCTGGGCGCCACCTCCCTGGACGACGTGTTCGTCGAGTAGCCTGCTACTCCCCCCCTCGCCGCGGTGCAGGGCGGCGGGCTCGTGCAGACCGGCGGGGAGCCGGGCTAGCGCCTGGCGCTCCTCCAGCCCTGCTGCTTCTGCTCTCCCACCCGGGCGCAGCGCTCGCGCCGACGCCGCGGCGGCCCCGGGCGCGAGGGCTGGCGAGTCGTGGGCCGCGGCCCTTACAGTGTGGGGCCTGCACCGATCCGAGCGGCGCCCACGCGCCCTCGACCCACCGCCCAGGAGACCCGTGAACCGGCCGACCCCCTACGTCTCGGACAGCGGCCTCGAGGTGCACCTCGTCGAGGGCGGGGCGGAGCAACGCCACGTGCTGCTGCTGGAGCTGCTCGAGGCGCTACGGGCGGCCCTCGACGGGCTCTCGCGCAAGACCCGCAGCAAGGGCCGGCGCTACCGGCGCCGGGTCTCCCTCGACTACGCGGTGGTCGAGGAGTTCGGCGGACAGTGGGACGCCGGGGTCAAGGGCTCGGCCCCGCGACCCTACGACGTGCAGCTCTCGGTGGACCTCGAGGACGAGCAGACCGTCGCGCGCTGCAACTGCCCGGCCTTCGGCCGCTGGGGCGGCGCCTGCAAGCACGTGGCCGCGACGCTGTTCGTGGTGATCGAGCAGCTCGAGGGCGAGGTGGGGCTGAGCCCCTCGACCCCGCGGCAACCGGCGACCTGGGAGCGGAGCCTGCAGACCCTCGACGGCTACCTGCGCAGCGCGGGGCTCGACGCCGAGTCCGAGGGGCGGGCGCCCGATCGGATCGTGTGGCGCCTGGCCCCCCACAGCCCGACCCACGCGGTCTTGCACGCCTACCTCCAGCGGCCCAAGCAACGCGGCGGCGGCTACACCAAGGGCGCCAAGCTCACGCGCAGCGCGCTGCTCGAGCGCACCGACCTCCAACGCGACCCGGAGGTCGCCGCGCTCTGCCGCGTGCTGCAGCAGGTCCCCTTCTTCTACGCCAACGCCCAGGGCGGCGTCGCCGGTGACTCCTCCCAGGTGGCCGCCGCGCTCTACGCCCTCGCCGACAGCCAGCGGATCACCTGGACGCACCGCCCCGAGACCCCGGCGCGGGTGGTGCGCGCGACGCTGCGGCTGCGGCTGCTGGCGCGCGACGACGGCGGCGTGGCCCTCGAGGCCTGGCTGGGCGAGCTGCCCTTCACTCCGCGCTACGTGAGCAAGCTCTCCCGCGCCCAGGTCGAGGTCGACGACGTCACGGTCTACGTGGCCAAGGTCGAGCCGCGGGTGGCCGAGCTCGCGGGAGCGATCCAGCGCGCCCGGCCCGTGTTCCCGCCCGAGGCGGTGGAGCAGCTCGTCCAACGCCTGCGCCGGCTGGAGGACGCCCTGCCGCTGGAGGTCGACGAGGCCCTGCGCACCGGACGCGAGGCCGCCGACGGGCGGCTGCGGGTGCGCTTGACCCCCGACGGCGACCGGCTGCGGATCGAGCTGCGGGTCGCGCCCACGGCCCACGCGCTGGAGGCCCCGGGGGAGGGGTCGGAGGTGCGCCAGGGCTGGCACGGCGGGCGCCTGCGGGAGCTGGTGCGCGACCTCGACGCCGAGCGCGCGCTGGGGCTGGAGGTCGCCGCGGGGCTGGGGCTGGCCGACGACCTCGAGGGCTGCACCTTGGCGCGCTGGGGCTGGGCGCTGGAGCTGGCCCGCGGCCTCGACGCGGTGGCCGCCCTCGACGCCGGCTACACCGACGACCCGCGGGTGCTCGTCGAGTGGCCCCTGGGCGAGGCGTTCAGCGTCTCGCGCACGCTCTCGACCGCGGACCTGCGGGTCACCGTGGACGAGAGCCGCGACTGGTTCGGGCTGCAGGCCGGGGTCGAGGTCGACGGCGAGGTCGTGCCCCTGGAGAAGCTCTTGGGCGCGCTGCAGCGCGGCGAGCGCTACGTGGCCCTCGACCGCGGGCGCTGGCTGGCGCTCTCCCGCGAGCTGCAGCGCCAACTGCGCGCGCTGGTCGACGTGGCCCAGCCCGTCGAGCGCAAGGGCGAGCTCTTGCGGCTCGAGCTCGACGCCACCGCGGCCCCGGTGCTGGAGGAGGTCCTGGGCGAGGCCGGGCAGGTGCAGGTCGGCGCGCGCTGGGGCGAGGTCCGCAAGCGCCTGGCCCGCGCGCGGCGGGTGGGCGTGACCCCGCCCAAGGCCCTGCGCGCCGAGCTCCGCGACTACCAGCGCGAGGGCTTCGCCTGGCTCAAGCGCCTGGCCACCTGGGGCGTCGGCGCCTGCCTCGCCGACGACATGGGGCTGGGCAAGACGCTGCAGGCGCTGGCGGTGCTCCTCGCGCGCAAGGCCAGCGGCCCCGCGCTGGTGGTCGCGCCGACCTCGGTCGGCGCCAACTGGGCCCGCGAGCTCGCGCGCTTCACCCCCACCCTGCGCGCCGTCGACTACCGGAGCAGCCCACGCAGCGCGGAGTTCCTCGCCGGGCTCGCCAAGCGCGACGTGGTGATCGTGAGCTACGACCTGGCGCGGATCGACCGCGCCAAGCTCGCCGGGCGCGAGTGGGGCAGCGCGGTGTTCGACGAGGCCCAGCAGGTCAAGAACGCGACCACCAAGACCGCCAGGGCCCTGCGCACGATCCCGGCCGCCTGGCGCCTGGCGTTGACCGGGACCCCGGTCGAGAACCACCTCGGCGACCTCTGGAGCCTGTTCGCGTTGATCTCCCCCGGCCTGCTGGGGAGCTGGGAGCGCTTCAAGCGCCGCTTCGCCCAGCCGATCGAGCGCGACCGCGACCCGGAGCGAGCCGCAGCGCTGGCGCGGCTGATCCAGCCCTTCGTGCTCCGCCGGACCAAGGACGCGGTGCTCACCGACCTCCCCCCGCGGACCGAGATCGAGCTCAGCGTCGAGCTCAGCAAACCCGAGCGCGCGCTCTACGAAGAGACCCGCCTGGCCACGGTCTACGAGCTGACCAAACCCAAGGACCCCGGCGAGCGCGAGCAGCAGCGGCGGTTCCAGATCCTGGCCGCGCTGACCCGGCTGCGGCAGCTCGCCTGCCACCCGGGGCTGATCGACGCGGGCTGGAGCCAGGGCTCGGCCAAGCTCGAGGCGTTCCTGGAGCTGGTGGCCGACCTGCGCGAGGGCGGGCACCGGGCGCTGGTGTTCAGCCAGTTCGTGCGCCACCTGCAGCTCGTGCGCGCCGAGCTCGAGGCCGCCGGGGTCGCCTGCCTCGAGCTCACCGGCGCGACCCCGGCGCGCCAGCGCCAGCAGCTCGTCGACGCGTTCCAGGCCGGCGAGGCCGAGCTGTTCTTGATCTCGCTCAAGGCCGGCGGCAAGGGCCTGAACCTCACCGGCGCCGACTACGTGATCCACCTCGACCCCTGGTGGAACCCGGCCGTCGAAGACCAGGCCACCGACCGCGCCCACCGGATCGGGCAGACGCGGCCGGTCACCGTGTATCGGCTGGTGACCCAGGGCACGATCGAAGACAAGATCCTCGCCCTCCACGCGGAGAAGCGCGACCTCGTCGACCAGGTCCTCGCCGGCGGCGACCGCGCGAGCAAGCTCTCCCCCGACGAGCTGCTCGCGCTGCTCCGCGGCGACGCCGACCTCGGCCCCCCGCCCGGACCGCCGCCCTCGACCTCGAACGTCCCCTCCGTGCGCGACGCCCAGGTCGCCCCCCTGGGCCAGGGCCGGCGGCGCGGCACGGCGGCCGGCACACCGGCCGCCGGCAAAGCGGGCAGCACCCGCAAGCCCGCGGCGGGCAAGGCGGGCAGCCCCCGCAAGCCCGCGGCGGGCAAGGCGGGCAGCCCCCGCAAGCCCGCGGCGGGCAAGTCCGGCAAGGCGGGCAGCCCCCGCAAGCCCGCGGCGGGCAAGTCCGGCAAGGCAGGCAAGGCGCCAGCCGCCGCGCGAGGGCTGGCGACCCGGCTGAAGGCGCTGCGGACGGCGCACGGCCTGACCCAGACCCAGCTCGCCCAGCTCCTCGAGGCGAGCACGGCTTCGGTCTCACGCTGGGAGCAGGGCCACCGCCCGCGACCCGCCGTAGCCGAGCGCTTCGCCCGGCTCGAGGCCAAGTCCGCGCGCGCGATCCGCCGCGCGCTCCGCCAGGGCTGACCCCGGTTCGCGGGGGGCGGGCGGAGGTAAGCTCCGCCCTTACCTTCCGGCTCGGACGCCCCCCCTGGCTCGGTTGCGCGATCGGCTCACCCGGGGTGACGCGAACGGGCAGGCCTTGCCCGTCCGGCGCGCCGAGCCAGCGGCGCTGCTGCGGTTAGCGCGGCCCGCAGGCTGCATACCCCTGAGGCATGAGCCGCAAACCCCACGACGAGCTGACCCAGCGTGCGTTCTCCAACCTCGCCGTGGTGGGCGGCTACCTGAGCTCTGCCCTGCCCTCGGAGCTCGCGGCGCGCCTCGACCTCGCTCGCCTGAAGCCACTCACGTCGCGCTCGACCGGCCCAGCCGGCCACGAGCGGGTCGCTGACTTCGTCTACGAGGTGCCCTTCGCCGGCCCGGGGTCGTTGCTCCTCTGCGTCTTGATCGAGCACCAAAGTCGCGTCGACCCCCTGATGGCCGCGCGGCTCTATGTCTACACCGCCCGCTCCCTGGAGGCCTGGTGTCGCGCCCACCCGCGCGAGCGGCGTGTCCCCGCCGTGCTCCCGCTCGTGCTCTACAACGGCCGCGCACCGTGGACCGCCTCGCGCTCGCTGCAGGGGCTCAACCAGCTCCCCCCCGACCTCACCGACGAGGGCCGAGCGTTCCTCCCGCAGCTGCGCTACGGCCTCGACGACCTCCGGCGCCACACCGATCTGGCCCTCCGCCGGCGCCCGTTGCCCCCGCTGGGGACCGTGACCTTGCTGCTCTTGCGCCACGGCCGCGACAGCCGCGAGGAGTTCCTCGCCTTCCTCCGCCTGCACGGCGACGCGTTCAACGCGCTGGGGAACCGAGACGACTGGTACACCGCGATCTGCTATATCTACAGGACGTCCGAGGCCTCCAGCGAGGAGGTGCTCGAGATCCTCGTGCCTCAGCTCGAAGCCAGCGCCCGGGAGGTTGCCGTGACCGCCGCCGAACAACTCCACGAACAAGGCCGCAAGAAGGGCCGAGAGGAAGGCCGAGAGGAAGGCCGAGAGGAAGGCCGAGAGGAAGGCCGAGAGGAAGGCCGAGAGGAAGGCCGAGAGGAAGGCCGAGCAGAAGGTGCCCGCCAGTTCTTCCTGCGCCTGGTCCGCAGCCGCTTCGTCGTCACAGACGAGGTCGAACAGCGAGTGCGCCAGGCAAGCACGGCCGAGCTCCTGGCCTGGGGTGAGCGTTTCCTCGGCGCCACCTCCCTGGAGGACGTGTTCGCCGTCTAGCCGGCTACTCCCCCCACTCGGCGAGGCGGAGCTCGGCCCAGGCCCGCGGACGCTGACTGCGGTGGGGGTAGGCGCGGGCCTCGCGGTAGCGCTCGCGGGCGAGCTCGAGGTCGCCCTCGCGCTCGGCGCGGAGGGCGAGGAAGCACGCGGCGTAGGCGCGCTGCAGCGGCGTGTCGCAGGCGGCGTAGAGCGGGGCGGGGTCGACCGGGCCCTCGCCGAGGACGGCCTGGGCCAGCTCCCTGATTCCGGCCGGGGCGGGGGTCTCGGCGCGCACGAGCTCGCGGAGGGGCGCGGGGCGGCCGAGGCCGGCGAGCCAGAGCGCGGCCTCCCAGACAAAGGGCGTGGCGGGCGGGGCCGCGCTCAGGGCGCGCTCGGCGGCCGCCTGGGCGGCGGGGAGGTCGTCGATCAGGGCGTCGGTCAGCACCCGCCACAGGTGCAGCTCGGCCGCCGCGGGGGGTTGGGAGGTCGCCGCGAGCGCGGCGGCGAAGTGCTGGCGGGCGCTCCCCAGCTCGCCCAGGAACAGCGCCGCGCGGCCGGCGTAGTCGGACACCCAGCCCGGCGCCGGGTCGAGCTCGGCCGCGGCACCGGCGAACTCGCGATACGCGCGCTCCAGACTCGCGATCGTGCGAGTGCGGTCGAGGCGCTCGCGGAAGGTGAGGTGCGAGAGCGGCGCCAGCTGGTGCAGGCGGAAGCGGGTCGGGTTCCTCCGCTCCTGCCGTTTGCCCTGGGCGCGGTCCAGCCGCAGCCTCGCCGCCAACGCCCCGACGTCGTCGGGGCGCGCCTGGAGCACGCGCTCGACCACGGCCTCGGCCTCGGGGTAACGCCCGAGCTCCTCGAGCAGGATCGCGCGGGCGGGGAGGTCGCGAGGCGCCCCCGCGGCCTCCGCGCGCCCGAGGTCCTTCAAGGCCTCGGCCTGGCGACCGGCCTGGCGCCAAGCGCGGCTGCGGAGGGTCAGGACCTCGGCGTCCCCGGGGTCGAGCTCCAGCGCGCGGTCGAAGTCGGCGAGCGCCTGGGGCCACCGGCTCTGGGCCAGCCAGGCCGTGCCGCGCAGCGTCCAGCCGCGGGGCAGGTCGGGCTCGAGGGCCAGGTAACGGTCGAGGGTCTCGACGGCCTGGGCGTAGCGCTCGAGGCCGAGCTGGCACATGCCGAGGTTCAGCCACAGCGAAGGGACCTCGGGGTTCTCGGCCACGAGGCGGACCAACTCGATCTCGGCGCGGGCGTATTCTCCCACCTCGAGGAGCAGCGCGGCGCGCTCGGCGCTCGCCTGCCCGAGGCTGGGGTCGAGCTCGGTGGCGCGCTCGAAGGCCGCCAGCGCCTCGGTGTGGCGCCCCAGCTCGCGCAAGACCTGGGCGCGCACGGCGTGGCTCCCGGCGTCGGACGGCGACCTGGCGAGGACCGCCTCGATATCCTCCAGCGCCGCGGCGTAGTCTCCCACGCGGAGCCTGAGCGCAGCCCGATTGCCTTGGGCCTGGTTCGAGCCCGGGTCGAGCTCGAGCGCGCGACCGAAGGCGACCTCCGCCTCGTCGAGCCGCCCGACCTCGCGCAGCGCGACCCCGTAGGTGGTCCACGTGATCGCGGGCCTGAGGACGCCTGGGTGCTCGGTCCCGCGGCGGAGGTCCGGGAGCGCGTCGGCGTAGCGACCCAACATGGAGAGGAAGTGGCCGCGGACCACGTAGGCGTCGTCGAGCGTCGGCTCCAGCTCGATCGCGCGGTCGAGGTCGGCGAGGCCCTGCTCGAGCTGTTCCCGTCCGCCGCGGAGCCGCGCACGCAGCAGCAGCGCCCGGGCGTAGTCGGGCTGCAGCGCGAGCGCGCGCTCGACAGCGCGCTCGGCGTCGGCGGTGTGCCCCTGGCGCCAGCAGGCTCGCGCCAGCAGGTGGTGCGCCCGGGCGGAGCCGGGGAAGGCCTGGCAAGCCTCCCGCGCCAGGGCCTCCGCCTGCTCGAAGCGACCCCGGGACAGCGCGCGCTTGACCTCCCCCAACGCCGCGGCGACGTCGGGCAGCTCGGCCTCGGCGGGCTGCGCAGGCGGCTGCCCCGTGGAGGACCCGTCGATCGCTGGGTCGGAGGGCGCGTCGCTCGACTCGCCCGCAGGCAGCTCGAGGGTGGACGGAGTCGCCGCGCCGTCGCGGGTCGTGACCCACACCGCGCCCCCGACCGCGAGCAAGGTCAGCGGGAGCACGAGGGCCAGCGCGCGCCAGGGCGGCGCCTGCGCCGGGGGAGGCGCCGCGGCGCCCCCATGCAGGCGCCGCGCGAGCGCGTGGGCGCTCGCCGGCCGGCCCGCGGGGTCGGGGTCGAGGCACTCCAGGCAGAGCGCGCTCAGCCAGCGCGGGACGTCGGGCCGCGCGACGTGGGGCGCCTCGACCCGCTGGAAGGTCTGGGTGCGGAGGAAGTCGGCCAGCGAGTCGCCCACCAGCGGCGGCCGCCCCACGAGGCAGGCGTAGAGCACGGCGCCGAGGCCGTAGAGGTCGGTGTGGGGGCCCTGCTCGTGCTTGGCGCCGTGGGCCTGCTCCGGCGACCAGTAGCCGGGGGTCCCGAGGAACGCGCCGGTCGCGGTCAGCCGCGTGCGCTCGAAGTCGTCGGCGTCGAGCACGAGCCCGAAGTCGGTGAGCAGCGCCTCGCCCCCGCGGAGGAGCACGTTGGCCGGCTTGAGGTCGCGGTGGACCACGCCGCAGTCGTGGAGGTAGGCCACCGCGCTCGCCAGCTGTGCGGTCAAGCGCACCGCCTGCTCGACGGGCAGCGGCCCTGCATGCAGACGCTGCTCGAGGCTCTGGCCCTCGACGAACTCCAGCGCCAACCACGGCACGTCGTCGTGCTCGCCGGCGGCGAGCAGGCGCACCAGGTGCGGGTGCCGCAGCTTGGAGAGCGAGCGCAGCTCGTGGAGGAAGCGCTGGCGCACGTGGGGCTGCGCCGCGCGGTGGGGGAGCAGGACCTTGAGCGCCACCACCTGACCGGCGGCGTCCTGGGCGCGGTAGACCACGCCCATGCCGCCGCGGCCGAGCTCGTCGAGGGTCCGGTAGGGGCCGACCTGCACGCCTAGCGCTCCAGCTGCGCCAGGCGCAGCTCGGACCACACCGTGCAGAGCACGCCGCGATCGGCGTAGCCCGCGGCGTAGCGGTAGCAGGCGCGGGCCAGCTCGGGGTCGCCCCGGCGCTCGGCGGCGAGGCCGAGGAAGCAGGCCACCCGGGCGCGTTGAAAGAGCCCGGGGCAGCCCGCGAGGGTCGGCTCGAGCTCGGGCAGCGGCCCTCGGTGGAAGGCGGCGAGCACGGGGTCGATCCCGCGCAGGCCGCCGGGGACCGTGCCCTCGAGGTGCAGCAGCCCCTCGGGGTCGCCGAAGCCCGCCAGCCAAAGGATCGGATCCCACGCCGAGGGCTGGTCGACGACGGCCGCCCGCGCGCGCTCGGCGGCGGCCCGGGCCTGCGGCAGGTCGCCGGCGAGCGCGTGGGCCATGGCCTCCCAGGTGGCGAAGCGGGAGACGTCCTCCGCGGCGCTGGAACCCTCGCGCGCGCGGGCGAAGTCGGCCTGCGCCGCCGGCAAGTCGCCGAGGGCGAGCCGGCAACGACCGCGGAGGCCATGCAGCCAGCCGGGAGGGTCCGCGGGGAGGGCGGCGACGGTCCGCGCGAGCTGGTCGAGGGCGGCCTCGTAGTCGGCGCGGGTCTCGCAGGCGTAGATCGCCGTGCGCCAGCCGATCCGCGACCCCTTGCTCTTGGAGTAGGCCTGGGCCGCGGCGCGGCGCATGCCGTCGCGGTCGCCGCGGGCGCGCGCGAGGACGCACTCGAGGTTTCGCGCCGACACCGAGTCGGGTTGGGCGGCGACCGCGCGCTGGCACTCGGCCCAGGCCTCGTCGAGGCGGCCGACGTGGAACAGGTTCAGCGCGTAGGTGGTGCGGAGGTCCGGGTCCTCGGGCTCCAGCTCCAGGGCGCGCTCGAGGTCGCGCAGCGCCTGGGCGTAGTTGGCGAGGAGGCTGTGGACCTCGCCGCGCATGCGCAGCCCCTCGACGTGGTCGGGGTCGCGCTCGAGCACACCGTCGAAGTCCTTCAGCCCGCCGGCCAGGTCCCCCTGCTTCACCCGCAGCAACCCGCGGGCAGCGCGCGAGCTGAGGGAGTCGGGGTCGAGGCGCAGGGCCTCGTCGAAGGCCTCCCGCGCCTCCTCGTTTCGCCCCAGACGAAAGCTCGCCAGCCCTACGTTGTGCCAAGCGCTGGGCACGCCGGGGTCGATCCCCAGGGTGGCCTGGTAGTCGGCGAGGGCCTCGCGGAATCGCTGCAGGCGAAAGTAGGCCTCCCCCCGCAGCGCCAGGGTCTTCCCGTCGGCGGGGTCGACCTCGAGCGCGCGCCCGTAACTCACCAGCGCCTCGGGGACCCGGTCCAGGCTCGCGAGGACCTCGCCGCGCAGCCGGAGCAGGGGGACGTCGCGCGCTTGGCGCAGGAGGCACCAGTCGATCTCCTCCAGCGCCTCCGTCCAGCGCCCCAGCCTGGCGTAGGCCATGGCGCGGTTGGCGCGGGTGAGCACGTCGTCGGGCTCCGCGGCGAGGCACACCTCCAGGCTCTCGAGGGCCTCGGCCGGTCGCTCGAGGTTCAACAGCGCCAGCCCGTGGTAGCGCCGAATTCGGGGGTCGCTGGGAGCCAGCTCCAACGCCCGCTCGAACAGGGGCAGCGCCTCGGCGTAACGCCCGGCGGTGGCCAGCATGCCCCCGGCCACCACCCACGGCGCGACCAGCTCGGGGTCGAGCTCGCGCGCGCGGCGCAGGTCGTCGAGGGCGGCGGCGGTCTCGCCGTCTTGCGCGCGCATGCGCCCGCGCAGGTAGTAGGCCCAGGCCGAGGGGCCGAGCTCGAGGGCGCGGTCGACGGCGACGCGTGCGCCCGGCTTGTCCCCGGACCCCAGCAGCGCGCGCGCGAGGAACACGTGGGCCAGCGGCGAGTCGGGGTCGCGCTCGAGGTAGGCCTCGACCTTGGCCAACGCGGGCGCGAAGTCCTCGGTCCGCAGCAGCGACTCGACCTCGACCAGCTCGGGGGAGCGCGCCTCCCAGGGCTGACCCCTCGACTCCGGCGCCCGCGCCTGCTCCTGGGCGTCCGGGGCTTCCCCGCCGCCCAGGAGCAGGCTCGCGGCGAGCCCGGCGCTGGCCCCGGCCACGAGCACCGCCCCGAGGAGGACCCACCCCAGGCGGCGCGTCGAGCCTCCCGCGGCCGCCTCCGCCCCGGAGTCCGCTCCCTGCTGCAGGCGCCGCGCGACCTCGTTCGCCGAGGCGGGGCGCCGGGCGGGGTCGGGGTCGAGGCACTCCAGGCAGAGCGCGCTCAGCCAGCGCGGCACCTCCGCGCGCTCCACGTGGGGCGCGCGGATCCCCTGGAAGCGTTGGGTCTGGAGGTACTCCGCGAAGGTCTCGGCGACCACCGGCGGCCGCCCGAGGAGGCAGGCGTAGAGCACGGCGCCGAGGCCGTAGAGGTCGGTGTGCGGGCCCTGCTCGTGCTTCTCGCCGCGGGCCTGCTCCGGCGCCCAGTAGCCGGGGGTCCCCAGGAAGGCTCCCGTGGCCGAGAGCCGGGTCGCCGCGAAGTCCTCGTCGTCGAGCACGAGCCCGAAGTCGGTGAGCAGCGCGTGCTCGCCGCGGAGCAGCACGTTGTCGGGCTTGAGGTCGCGGTGGATCACCCCGCAGTCGTGGAGGTAGGCCAGCGCGCTCGCGAGCTGAGCGACCAGGCGCCGGGCCTGGTCGACCCCCAGCGGCCCCTCGCGCAAGCGGCCCTCCAGGCTGGGGCCGTCGACGAACTCCAGCGCCAGCCACGGCGCGCCCTCGTGCTCGCCGGCGGCGAGCAGCCGCACCAGGTGCGGGTGGCGGAGTCGGGAGAGCGAGCGCAGCTCGTGGAGGAAGCGCTGCCGCACCCGGGGCTCCGCCGCGCGCTGGGGGAGGAGGACCTTGAGCGCGACCACCTGGCCCTCGGCGTCCTCGGCGCGGTAGACCACGCCCATACCGCCGCGGCCGAGCTCGTCGAGGGTCCGGTAGGGGCCGACCTGCATGCCCTACTCGTCCAGCGCCGCCAGGCGAAGCTTGGCCCACACCAGGACCCGGCTGCCGTGGGCCACGTGGCGTAGCGCCCGGTCGTAGTGGCTGCGCGCGGCGTCGAGGTCGCCCCGGCGCTCGGCGAGGATCCCGAGGTAGCTCTGCATTTGGGCGCGCTGCCCCGGGGTCGTGCAGGTGGCCAAACACGCCTCCGGGTCCGGGGGCTCGTCGCTGAGGAAGCCACCGGCGATCGCGTTGATCGCGGCGAACGGGTGCCGCCCCTCCAGCCGCTGCAGCCCCGTCGTGTCGCCGAACAGCGCGAGCCAGATCGCGGCCTCCCAGCGCACGACGCTGTCGCCGGCCTGCTCGAGGGCGCGCGCGGCGGCCGCGCGCGCGGCGGGGAGCTCGTCGCGCAGCGCGTGGGTCACCGCCACCCACAGCGAGAGCCGGACCGCGACCGGGCGCTCCTTGACGAAGGCCGCCGCGGCGGTGAACCGCCGCTCGGCCTGGGCGTAGTCGCCCAGCAGCACGTCGCAGCGGCCGACCAGCTCGAGCAGCCAGCCGGAGGGTCGCTCGCGCTCGCGCTCGAGCGCCTCGAGCACCTCGCGCGCCTTGGCCGGGGGCTCGACCTCGAACACCAACGACCAGGTGAGCGGTGACTCGGGGAACCGCTCCTGCATGGCCCCCAGCTGGGCCCGGGCCGCGTCGAGCTCGCCCCGGGCGAGGTGCAGGCGCGCGAGCATGACGTTGGCGTTGGCGTCGTCGGGTGCCGCGGCGAGGGCGGCGCGGCAAAGCGGAAGCGCCTCGTCGTAGCGCCCGAGCTCGTAATACAAGGTGGCGAAGGTCATGCGCACGGCGTCCGCGGCCTCGGCGTCTCCGCCCAGCGCGCGCTCGAGGTCGGCGAGAGACTCGGCGGGGCGACCGAGGCTATGCAGCACCCGCGCCCGCAGCCCAAAGAGGGTGCTCTCGGTGGGCCGCAGCGCGAGGACGCGGCCGCAGTCCGCGAGCGCCTCCTCCAGCCGGCCGACCTCGAGGCAGAGCCGAGCGCGCGCCTCGAGGGCGTCGGCGTGCGCGGGCGCGAGCTCCAGCACCCGGTTGAGGTTCTGCAGCGCCTGGCCTCGTTTGCCGTCCTGGGCCAACTGGACCCGGGCCAGCTGCAACAGCGTGTCCGCGCGACGGGGGAAGCGCCTGACGACGATCGCCAGGTCGGCCTCGGCGGGCTCGGGTAGCCGCAACGCGAAGTAGGCCTCGGCGCGGCTGACCCGCGCGGCGAACGCGTCGGGGTCGCGCTTCAGGACGTGGGTGAAGACCTGCAACGCCTCCGACCAGCGCCCGAGCTTGCCCAAGGTCCTCCCGTGGAGGTGCAGCACGGGGATCGAGTCGGCCCCCTGGCCGAGCGCGAACTCGAGGTCCTCGAGGGCCTCGGCGTAGCGCTCGAGGGAGAAGCGGGCCAGCGCACGGTTGCCGCGCGCCCGGTGGTGGGTCGGGTCGAGCTCGAGGGCGCGGTCGAAGGCGCCGAGGGCGTCGGACCAGCGCTCGACCGCGTTCAGCGAGAACCCGTAGTAGTTCCACACGTCCGCAGGGTTCTCGGTGTCCACCGGGTTTTCGGCGGCCAGGCGCAGGTCGGGCAGCGCGTCGGCGTGGCGCCCCAGGAACGCGAGCATGCAACCACGGGCCAGGTGAGCGTCGTGGAGCTGGGGGTCGAGCTCGAGGGCGCGAGAGAGGTCGCGCAGGGTGAGCTGAGGGTCGCGGCGCAGCGCAGCCGACAGGCGACCGCGGAGCAGGTAGCCCTCCGCCGAGCTCGGCGCGAGCTCGAGCATGCGCTCGATCACGGGCTCGGCCTCGGCGTAGCGCATGAGCCGGGTCAAGGCGCGGGCGCGCAGCGCGTGCGCGCGCGGGTCGGTCGGTCGGAGCGCGCACAGCGCCTCGGCGTGCGCCAGCGCCTCGGCGAAGCGCCCCCCTGCGAGGGCCGCCCAGCCCTCGCGCTCGAGCCTCGCCGCGTCGGTCCCCTGGGCGCGGGCCCCCTCGACGAGGTCGGAGTCGACGCCGGGGACGTCGGCGGAGGCGACGGGCGAGACCCCGCCCTGCGCGAGCTCCGGCGCCCCGCGGAGGGCCGCCCACAAGGCGCCGACCCCGGCCAGGAGGGTCAGGGGCAGGACCACGGCCAGCACCACCTGCAGCCCGCGGTCCGAGGGCTCGACCGCGACGGGCCCCAGCCCCGACTCCTCCCCCACCAGCAGCCGCCGCGCGAGGTCGCCGGCCGAGGGAGGCCGCTGGGCGGGGTCGGCGGCCAGGCACTGCATGCACAGCCCGCTCAACCACACCGGGACCTCCGGGCGCAGCGCGCGCGGCGTCTGGATCTGGCGAAAGCGCAGCGTCTGCAGGTGGGCAACCAGGGACTCGGCCACCACCGGCGGCCGGCCGGTGAGGCAAGCGTAGAGCACGGCCCCCAGGCCGTAGACGTCGGTGTGCGTCCCCTGCGCTTCGCGCTCCGCGCGGGCCTGCTCGGGCGCCCAGTAGCCGGGGGTCCCGAGGAACGCGTCGGTCGCGGTCAGTCGCGAGGTGTCCAGCGCCTCGTCGAGCACGAGCCCGAAGTCGGTGAGCAGCGCCCGCTCGCCGCTCAGCAGCACGTTCTCGGGCTTGAGGTCGCGGTGCACCACGCCCTGCTCGTGGAGGTAGCCGAGCGCGCTCGCGAGCTGGGCCACGAGCTGGCAGGCCCGCTCGACCCGCAGCGGTCCCTGGCGCAGCCGCGCGTCGAGGGTCTCGCCCTCGACGTAGTCCAACGCCAACCACGGCCGGCCTTCGTGCTCGCCGTGGTCGAGCAGGCGCACCAGGTGCGGGTGCTCGAGCTTCGCCAGCGCGGCCACCTCGAGCTCGAAGCGCCGGCGCTGGTTGGCGCTCTGCGCGTCGACCAGGACCTTGAGCGCCACGACCTGACCCTCGGCGCCGCGCGCGCGGTAGACCACGCCCGCCGCGCCGCGGCCGATCTCGTCGAGGGTCCGGTAGGGGCCAACCTGCATGCGCTCAGGGTAGTCGCGGCGGCCGGCGCGCGCCGGGGTCTAGCGCTCGAGCTGGGCCAGGCGCAGCGCCGCCCAGGTGCGCCAGCGCCCGCCATGGTTCGCGTGGCCCAGGGCGCTGCGGTAGCGGGCGCGGGCGGTGTCGAGCTCGCCGCGACGCTCGGCGGCGAGGCCGAGCACGCTCGCGGCCAGGATCCGCTGGCCGGGGCCCTCGCAGGCGAGGTAGTGGGGGGCGAGCTCGAGGCTCGCCCCGGGCTCGAAGGCGCCGAGCAGGAGCGCGGTCCGCTCGGGGAGCCCAGGCTCCTCGCGCAGGCGCGCCGCCTCGCCCGGCTCGCCGAAGGCGGCGAGCCAGAGCGCGGGCTCCCAGGCCAGCGCCGGCGCGGTCTCGGCGAGGGTCCGCCGCGCGACCCGCAGCACGCCGGCCACGTCGTCGTCGAGGGCGTGGACGATCACCTGCCAGAGGAGCAGCTTCGTGCGCGCCTTGGCGCCCACGCTCCCCTCCAGCGCAGCCAGGAACTGCTCGTAGGCCGCAGTGCGCTCGCCCAGCCGCAGCAGGCAGCGCCCGAGGAGCGCGCGGGCCCAGGGCTGGGGGCTGCCCTGCCGTTGGTGCAGCGCGCGGAGCTGGCCCTCGAGGGCGCGGAGCGCAAAGGGATCGCGCGAGGCCTCCAGCGTCCGCAGCCAGGACACCTCGGCCTCGGGGGCCACGCGCAGCATGTACTCCACGAGGCGGCGCTCCTCCTCCTCGTTGCCCAGCACCCGCGCGAGCTGGGCCTGGATCCCGAGGACCCCCGGGTCGTCGGGGATCACACTCGAGAGCTTGCGGCACTCCTCCGGGATCCCGGCGTAGCGCCCGAGCTCGAACATGAGCCGCACCGCGGTGTAGAGCCACGCGGGCGGCACGTCGCTCGAGATCGTCATGCAGCGCTCGAGGTCCGCCAGCGCCGCCCCCGGCTCGCCCTGATCTTCGTGGGCCTGGCTGCGGAGGAAACAGTACTGCACGTTTTGAGGGCGGACCTCGAGCACGCGGTCGAGGTCGGCGATCGCGCGCGCGGTGTCGAGGTGCGCGAGCGCGAGGGCCCCTCGCCCCGCCCGGGCGGAGACCAGGTTCGGGTCGAGCGCGAGGGCGCGGGTGTAGCTGACGACGGCTTCGTCGACCCGGCGCAGGGCGTGCTGCGCGATCCCCAGCCCCTGCCAGAAGTCGGCGTGGCGCGGGCTGCCCTCGACGGCCCCCCGCAGGTCGCGCTCGGCGGCGGCGTAGTCGTCCAGCTCGGCGTAGGCCAGCCCGCGGAACCCCAGCGCGAGGCTGTCGCCGGCGTCGAAATCCAGCGCCCGGGTGTAGGCGCCCACCGCCTCCTGGTGGCGACCCACGACCCCCAGCAGCGAGCCGCGCATGCGCAGCATGGGCGGGTCGTTGGGCTCGAGCGCGAGGCAGCGCTCGGTGTCGCGCAGCGCCTCCTCGGGCTGCCCCATGCGCCCGTGGACCACCGCCAGCTCAGCCCACACCTCGCGGCTCTCGCGGTCGAGGGCGCTCGCGCGGAGCAGCGCTTGCTCGGCCTCGCCGTAGCGCTCGAGCTGGCGCAGAGCGATCCCGTAGGTCAACCAGATCTCGCCGCGATCCTGGTTGGCCGGCCGCGCGAGCACGCGCTCGAAGTCCTCGGCCGCCCGCTCCCAGTCCTCGAGCTTGGAGTGGAAGATCCCGCGCAGGCGGAGAGTGGGGTCGAAGTCCGGCTCGAGCTCGAGGGAGCGGTCGAGGTCGGCGATCGCCCCCTCGCGCTCGTCGAGCTCCCAGCGCGTCAGCCCCCGCTTGGCCCAGGCCCGCGCCTGGCTGGGGTCGAGCTCCAGCGCGCGGTCGTAGGCGGCGCGGGCCTGCACGTAGCGCTCGAGCAGGCGCAGCGCCGAGCCGCGCAGGTAGTGCGCGTGGGCCACGTCGGGGTGCGCGTCGAGGAAGGCGTCGATCACGGGCAGCGCGTCCTGGGGGCGGGCAGCTTCGAGCAGCGCCTCGACCTCGCGCAGCTGGGCCTCGGACTCGGCCGGGAGCGCGGCGGCGGCCGGCGGCGCCCCGCGGGTCAGCGCGAAGGCCAGCCCGCCGACCCCGAGCCCGGCGAGGGCCACCGCCCCCAGCGCCAGCCCCCAGCTCGGCCGCCGGGGCTCGGCCGCTGGCCCGACCTCGCCGCCCTGGCGCAGGCGTCGCGCCAGCTCGTGGGCCGACGCCGGGCGCCCCTCGGGCTCGGGGTCGAGGCAGCGCAGGCAGAGCGCGCTCAACCAGCGCGGGACCTCCGCGCGCAGCACGTGGGGCGGGGTGACCCGGAGGAAGCTCTGGGTCGCGAGGTAGTCGGTCAGCGACCCCGCGATCACCGGGGGCTGCCCGGTGAGGCAGGCGAAGAGCACGGCGCCGAGGCCGTAGAGGTCGGTGTGCGGGCCCTGCTCGTGCTTGGCCCCGCGCGCCTGCTCCGGCGCCCAGTAGCCGGGGGTCCCGAGGAAGGTCCCGGTGTTCGTCAGTCGCGTGCCTTCGAGGTCTTCGCGGTCGAGCACCAGGCCGAAGTCGGTCAGCAAGGCGTCGTCGCCGCGGAGGAGAACGTTGGCGGGCTTGAGGTCGCGGTGGATCACGCCGCAG
>Ga0070727_10002255_pt1 | contig 18882 bp, 13 predicted proteins | sample tdAd472_FD_66722 | JGI IMG/M metagenome (GOLD analysis project Ga0070727, IMG submission 66722) | Marine sediment microbial communities from the Atlantic coast under amendment with organic carbon and nitrate - tdAd47.2 | ecosystem: Environmental > Aquatic > Marine > Coastal > Sediment | place...
TTCCCCCCAGGCACCTCCTGGGACTGGGGCCGCTGGGGGCGTGACCGCGACGAGGTCATGGGCACCATGCTGCGGGGGGTGGTGCTCTCCCTGGCGGTGGTCATCCTGCTGATGGCCGCGCTGTTCGAGTCGTTCTCACAGCCTCTGGCGATCGTGATCACCCTCCCGCTCGCCTTCTCGGGAGCGTTCTGGGCGCTCTGGCTCCAGGGCCACGAGCTCGATGCCGTGGCGTTCATCGGGGTGATCATCCTCGTGGGCATCGTCGTCAACAACGGGATCGTGATGGTCGACCACGTGAACGCATTGCGTCGCAATCGATCCCGTGTGGACGCGCTGCTCGATGGCTGCGGGGACCGCCTGCGGCCGGTGCTGATGACCGCGGTCTCGACCCTCGTGGGTCTGATCCCATTGGGGTTCACCGGCCCCACCGTGGCGGGCGCCTACATCGACAGCCTGGCCATCGCCGTGATCGGCGGCCTCGCGACCTCGACCGTGTTCACCCTCATCGGGCTCCCGGTCTGGTACACGTACATCGAGGACCTCTCGGCGCTGACCTTGAGGTTGCTGCCTCGGCATGCGGCTCGCAGGGACTCCGCTGAGCGAACCGCGACTTCGACCGCCACACCCTAAGCAGCCAGCAGTTGCGCCTCGCTCGACCGACCAACCGGAATCTTTTTCCGGGTTTCGTTCAGCGGGGTTTACAGGGAAGGCGCCATGGCAAACACGAAGGCACTCGTCCAGCAGGTCACCTTGCGGGTCACCGAGACGGACATCGATCAGATCGAGCGCGTCAGCGCAAACCTCCCGTTGAAACGCAGCGCGATCATTCGCGCTGCATTGCGATTGGGAATGCGGCAGCTGGAGGCGGACCCTACACTCCTGCTTCAGGCCAACGCCCAGCCGCTGATCGAGACCCCAGCTAGCCCCTGGAAAACGTTCTAGCAAGGACTTAGCGCCCCTCCCCTCCTTCTCCGGCGCGCTGAATTCGCGGCCGCTACCATGCGTCCGCGCCCTCGAGGCAGAGAAGGAAGAGTTCACATGGCCCGCTTGTCTCTCGCAGCCCTGATCGGCCTCGCCGCCCTGGCCCCAGCCTCCGCACAGTCCTACCTCCCGCTCGCCGACGGCCAACGTTGGGTCTACACGTCCCTCGAGGAGGTCTCGGTCGGCGGCGGCGTCAAGACCAAGAAGGAGTCCACGGCCCAACTGGTCGTTGTGGAGGCGACGGAGGTCGATGGCCGCACGGCCTACATCCTCGGCTGGAAGAACCACGGCGAGCGGCAGGTTGTCTCCGTCGAGGGCGACGTGATCGTCGTCCACCGCGGCAACAAGGAGCGCCTGCTGTTGCCCGCGGACTTCGCCAATCCGGCGGCCAGCGAGAAGCGTGTGCGCATCGGCGACCTCGAGGTGCAGGAGCACCAGGTCGGCAAGGCCGAGACCGTCGAGACCCCGGCTGGCACCTACGAGGCGGTGCCCGTCTCAGCCGTCGTCAAGGCCGCCATGACGGAGGTTCGCTCTACCGTGTGGTACGCCCGCGGGGTGGGGCCGGTGAAGCTCGTTGAGGCGGTCAAGGCTCCCGCCACCTCGGTGACCCGGACCCTGTTGCTCCAGTCCTGCTCCTTCGCCTCCGGCGAGGATCCTGCGGGCGAGGGCGCCGTTGAGCTCGAGGCGCCCACCCCCGCAACCCCCTCGGGCGCGATCTCGATCACGGACCTCGTGACCCGCGGCGCGAGCGCCGACCTCAGCGGCGTCCAGCAACGGGTGGCCGCGGTGATCAAAGCGGCGAGCGGCCTGCACGAGTCTGGCTCCAACGGCACGATCCCCGGAGGCGCGATCACCGCCCAGGAGTCGCTGAATGTGGTGGACAGGGTCGAGCACAAGCGCCTCGTCTGCGGCTCGGGAACCATCGCCGGGGAGCTCCGCCACTGCCTCGTGATCTGCGACGGCGACTTCACCATCGCAGGAGAGGTGCGCCACTGCGTGCTGATCGTGGGCGGCAAGCTCACCGTCGCTGGCGAGCTGCGTCACTCCCTGGTCATCAGCAAGGGGGACGTGAGCGTGCCCGGCGAAATGCGACACGGGACGACGGTCAGCCACGGCCAGATCTCGGTGATGGGCAAGGCCAAGTACATGGTCCTCGAAGCCGCCAAGGTACGCGCCCTGGGTGAGATCGAGCGCAGCGCCTTCACCAACACCGAGGCCACCGCGGGGAAGGGCAACGAGGCCCGCACCTGCTCCCCGACCCTGCGCGAGTGCTTCCCGCTCAAGTAGCTCCCTTCCTGCGCCCGCTTCGGCTGCCAGCGCCCCGGATCTTGGCTACCATTCGGTCATGCCAGCCAGCGTGATCGTGGCCATGCCCGGACGCCAGCCGTTCGAGGTCGCTCTCGACGCCGACCTCGTCACCGTGGGTCGCGCGGAGGACAACGTCATCAGCCTGCGCGACATGAACGTCTCGCGCTATCACTTCTCCATCGAGCGGCGTGACCCGCTGGGGTTCGTGATCCGCGACCGCGACAGTCGCAATGGCACCGTGGTCAACGGCGTCTCCATCATGGACAAGGTGCTCGCCGAGGGCGACGAGGTTCGTGTCGGCGGCTCGGTGTTGACCTTCCGCAAGCGGGCCGGAGCGCAGGCGCTCTCCCTGGCGGAGCTGACTCCCCCCAACGCCTCGGAGCCTTCGCGTCCGGTCCCTCGCCCCGTGCCAGCCGCGGTCTCTGCGCCGCCCGCCTACGAGTCCGGTCACAGCGGGACGATCAAGGTCAAGAAGCAGCGCGTGATGGGCGACCAACGCTGGCAGAAGCTGGCCGAGGTCGCCTGCGCGATCAACCTCGAACACGAGATCGAGCCGCTGCTGGGGCGGATCCTCGACGCCGTGCTCTCGCTGGTGCCCTCCAAGAGCGGGTTCCTCATCCTCAACGAGGACGATCAGCTCAAGCTCACCGTCGCTCGCAGCGAGTCGACCGCGAGCTTCGGCGAGGGGGGCGGCGAGGGTCGACTCTCGCAGCAGATCTGCCGCGAGGCCATCGCCCAGCGCCGGCCGGTGCTCTCCCAGGACGCCGCGGGCGACGAGCATCTGGGCCAGTTCATGTCCGTGGTCAACATGCGGCTCAAGTCGATCCTCTGCGTGCCCTTCAGCGCGCAGGAGGAGTGCCTGGGGGTGGTCTACCTCGACGAACCCCAGGTCGACCCCTTCGCCGACAACGGAGAGGTGGTCGAGCTCGTCGGCGCCTTCGGCGACCTCGCGGGGATCGCCCTCGCCAATGCGCGGCTGATGAAGGAGATCGCCGGGCGCGCCCACCTGGAGGAGGAGCTGCGCATCGCCTCTCAGATCCAGCGGCGCTTCCTCCCCCAGGTGCTCCCTCCGGTGCGGGGGCTCGAGCTCGCCGGCCAGACTCGCCCAGCACGCCAGGTCGGTGGAGACCTCTACGACTTCTTCAACCGCAAGGAGCCGCGCAGAGAGCTGATCGTGTCCATCGGCGACGTGGCGGGGAAGGGGGTCGGCGCCGGGCTGGTGATGGGCACCGTGCACTCCCTGCTGCGGGCGCTGAGCGAATCTCATTTGAGCACCAAGGACATCCTGGCGCGCATGAATCGTCACCTGGCGCGGGATCTCGAGCCAGGCCTGTTCGTGTCGATGCTCCTCCTGCGCTACGACGACGCATCGGGCGAGCTGCTGTTCACCGGCGCGGGCCACGAGCACCTCGTGTTCTATCGCCCGAGCACCGACCAGCTCGAGTTCATGCGCGCGGGAGGCACCGTCCTCGGGCTCGCCGCGGACATCGGCTCGCGGCTGCAAGAGCGGGCGCTCGTGCTCCAGCCAGGGGACGTGGTCGTGCTCTACACGGATGGCGCGACCGAAGCCCCGGCACCCGACGGCGAAGAGTTTGGCCTCGATCGTCTGGGGGCGGTGGTTCGGGGACGCGACACCTCCCCCGCGGCGGTGGTCGAGCGGGTGCTCAAGGCCGTGCTGGAGTTCAGCCCTGGGCCGCAGCACGACGACTTGACCGTCGTCGCGCTGCGTAAACGCTGATCTCCCCGGATCAAACGCGGTTCACCTGGCGCGCGTAACTGGGGCCTCACCCCACCGGAGGTCCCATGCGTACCCGGTCGTCGGCGTTGAGTCTCGTGCTCGCGCTCTCATGTTTGGCCCCGACCCAAGCCCAGGAGCGGGAGGACGCCTCCCGCCTCGAGGCACGAGTCAGCCGCACCGCTGAGGCCGCTCGCGGGCGAACCGTGTTGGTCGTCGGCGTGATCGGGATGGGCTCGGGAGCGGTCATCACCCCCAGCGGGCGGGTGATCACGAATGCCCACGTGGTCGCAGGGGCGCGTTACGCGATCTGTCGCTGGGCCGGGGGTGAGCAGCGCCTGATGCGGCGGCTGGGGATCGACTACGAGCAAGACCTGGCCCTCCTCGAACCCGCCGAGGTCGTCGAGGCACCGCTCCCGTGCTTCACCTGGCGCGGCGCGCCGCCGCCCGAGGGCACCTGGGTCTTGGGCCTCGGCTTCCCCGGCGGATACCGCGGTGACGATTGGGCCGTCGCCAGCCTGGGCCAGATCACGGGGTCCGCTGCGAACACGACCCGAGTCAACGGGGTCTTCGCCTACGATGGGGCCCTGCGCAGCGACACGCCGATCTTTAGCGGCAACTCGGGCGGGCCCCTGGTCGACCTCGACGGTCGCTTGATCGGACTCAACGGCGCGGCCGACATTCAGGCCGCCAGCGCGCTCACGATCCCGGAAGCCCGGATCAAGGCCCGACTCGAGGAGCTCGAGCAAGGCTGGATCCTACTCCCCACCGGAGTGCGCCTGAACCCGGAGCGGACTCCGGTCTTGAACGCGTTCTACCGCGCTTCCGATCGGCTCGCTCGTCAGCTCCCCGAGCGCGTGATTGGCCAGGCCCTCTCCCAAGCGGAGCAAGGCGTGGAGAGCGCTGAGCGCTCGCCTCAGGCGCCGGCACCCGAGGCCAGCCCGGGCTTCGCCGGGCTGGCGAAGGTCGCCGCGTCCAGCCCCCGCCAGAAGCGCCTTCGCCAACTCCTCCACGGCACCGTGCGCCTGGCGACTGGGGGCGCGAGCGGGCGTGCGCTGACCTCCATCGACCCCCGCCACGCCGTGACCCTGGACGGCGAGCTGCGCGTCGGGCAACGCGTGACCCTCGGAGCCCGGACGTGGACCGTGGTCGCGCGCTCGGAAGCCGACGACCTCGCGCTGCTGCGGGTCGAGGGCTCTCCCCTCCCCCGGGTGGAGCTCTCACCGGCGCGGCCCGTGGGGAGCCTGATCCACGCCCTCGAGGGCGAGCGGGTCTTCGCCTCGGGGATCGTCTCCTCCCGCGCGAGGCGGGTCGCCTCGGGCTTCCTGCAGCACCTGCGCCCGGGGGGAGGGCCCCTGGGTGGCTTGGTCGCCGGCCTGCGCCGCGTGGTCGAGGGGCTGGGCATCGCACCCCTCCGGGAGTTGCTCGAGCAGATCGACCAGGCGCAGGAGCTGCGCGACGCCTTCTCCGGAGGCACCGCGCCTCGGTCCTACGCGTGGGTCCTCTCGGTGGACGCTCCGGTCGCGCCGGGGCAGCTCGGCGGGCCGGTCGTCGATCGGCTGGGGCGTCTGGTGGGGGTCTCGGTAGGGATCGCTCACCACGGCACGACCTACGTCGTGCCCTGGACCCGGATCTGGCGTGCGTTCGGGCGCCACCTGGAGGCTCCGCCCACTCGCAGAGGTGCGCTGCGGCTGTATTGATCGCGGATGGCGCTTGTACTCGCCGCTCGCTCTGACCTGGGGGATTGCGTATATTCACGCCAGGCCGGGAGTTACCATGCCGCGAACGATCAAGCGCTATTCCAACCGCAAGCTCTACGACACCGAGGACAAGCGCTACATCACCCTGGAGCAGATCGCTCAGCTCGTTCGCGACGGTCAGGACATCAAGGTCGTCGAGAACCAAACCGGCGAAGACCTGACCACGATCACGCTCTCCCAGATCCTCCTCGAGCAGGAGAAGCGCAAGCAGGGCAGCCTCCCCAAGGCGTTCTTCATGAACCTCATCCAGCGCAGCTCCGACTCTGTGGTGGGCTTCATGCGCAAGAACGTGCTGCACTACTTCGACAACGCGTTCCTCTCCGAGGAGAAGCTGGACGAAGACCTGCAGCAAATGGTCGAGGCCGGCGAGCTGCCCCAGGAAGAGGCCCGCGAGCTGCGCGAGGAGCTGAAGCATCGCAGCGCGAGCTTCAAGCAGCGCCTCGACGACCTCGTCGAGCGTCGGGTCCAGGAGCTGCTCAGCAAGCTGAACATCCCTACGGCGGGTGAGCTCGAGCGCCTGCGCGCCAAGCTGGCCGAGGTCAACGCGGAGCTCGAGGCCCTGCGTGGCACGCGGAGCGCTACCCAGGACGCCTAGCGTGCGCCCTGCTCTGCCCTGCCTGCTCGTAGCGCTGGCCCTCTGCGGGTGCACCTCGCCCCAGGGTCCGCTGCCCCCCGACGCGAGCAGCGACGCCGAGCGCTTCGAGGGCGACGGCTTCACCCTCTACGTGGAGCCGGGAGCCATGGACCTCGCGGCCCGTGAGGGGTTGCTCGAGGAGCTGAGGACCGCGCGCGAGCGCTTGATCGACTGGCTGGGCCCTGCCCTCTCCCCCGGGGACTTTCGCGCCCAGGGGACCCCCCGCGCCCACTGTCCGCCGAATTGGGAGTTTGGCCCGCGCCCCACGATCCCGCCGGTAGACGTCGTGGTCCGGCGGAACGCGATCCGCTGCCACGCGGACGGCGAAGGGATCACCCTCGCAGCCCCCCACCTCAGCGTGCACCACGCGACCCACGAGCTCGTCCACTTCCTCGCGGGGAGCTCGTGGCACCCGGTGGACGAGGGCCTCGCGGTCTACCTCACCGAGCGGTTGCGGGGCGGAGCCCGCGGGGTCCCCCTCAGGATTCGCGCACGGGTCTACCGCGACCTGAACCAGCGGGGAACCCTCGACCCGCGCGTCCTGCAGCACGAAGGCATGTCGCGCCGCGACTACGACGTCGCGGGCGCCTTCGTCGGCTGGCTCATCGAGTCCTACGGCAAGGCCAAGTTCTTCGAGCTCTACTCGGGCGCCGAGCGCAACTACTACGGGGTCTACCGCATGGGCGAGCGCGACCTGCTCGATCGCTTCTGGCGCTCCATCGCCTCGCTCCAGGTGCGAGGCAACAGCGACTACTACCGCTTTCAGGCCTTACTCACCGACCTCGACGGCGAATAGGCGTAGAGCCAGGCCCGGGGGTCCCAGCTGGTCTCGACCCGCAGCCGTCCTCGCTCGGAGAAGAGCGAACTCGAGCGCGCCGGGAGCGCGCGCGTGCTGAGCAGGAGCCGCACCCGCGGGGACGCGTGCGCCAGCTCGGCCAGCGCGTCGAGCAAGGAGTCGGGGAAGCAGGTGGAGCCCGCGTAGATCACGGTGCTCCGCTCGAGGGTCGCGGCGCGCAGGTCGCCCCACTCGAAGCGCACGCGATGGCGCAGCGCCCGCGCGCGCGGGGGATCCGCTTCGCGCAGGACCCGGGACCAGCGTCGCCGCGCGAGCCGGTGGCGAAAGCGGCTGAGCTCGACCCCTCGCGCCAGGCCGACCTCGCTCTCGAGGGCGGCCTGAATCACGACGTTCCCCGCGCCGCTGCCGAGGTCCACCAACTCGTCGGCAGGGCCCAGCCGCAGCCAGCGCAGCGCGCGCGAGGTCGCCTCGGCGCTGAGCTCTCCGTAGGCTGAGGCGCCGGCGCCCGCGGCGCGATCCACGGCGCCGCGGTCCGCGGCGGGCGCGCGGTGGCCTGGGATCGGGCTGGGTGGCCGCACGGCACCTCCTGCGTGGGGTTCCAGGCTATAGTAGCCGGCTCGTCGGCCGGGACTCAGCCCGGCGCAAGAGGAGCCCCATGGATTTCGACGTCCTGATTCACAAGCTCGCCGAGGACAACAAGTGGTCCCTGCTCTACATGCAAGAGGAGGACTGCTACAAGCTCCAGCTGGAGACCCCGGGCGACCGCCACCAAGACGTCTTCGTCAACTTTCGCCGTGACGGTGAGTCGTCGTGGGTCGCCTCGATTTGGAGCGTGATGGCCAAGGTCGAGGACTTCAACTTCTCCGACCCCATCGAGCTGCTGCGCTTCAACTGGCGCCACATCTACGGCTGCCTCGCCGTCGCCGACGACGAGGTGGTGCTCCTGCAGAACCAGCTCTGCGACGACGCGAACTGGAACGAGGTCGCCAAGGCGGTGCGCAACATCGGCTTCGACGCGGACAGCATCGAAGAACAGATCTACGGCGACCTCGACGAGAACTGATCGCTTCGGATCAAGCCAACCAGAGCCACAGGTTGTAGACGAGGAGCATCATCGTCACGAGGATGGCTCCGCCGATGCCGCCGGCGATGCCCAGGTGGCGGAACTTCGTCGCCCAGAGGGAGAGTCGCCGGACGCCTGGTGAGCTGGCGCCCATGCTGCGGGCCTTGAGGAACAGCGGGTGGGTGGGCAGCTCGCCCTCGAGGAAGCGCACGATCTCCATCGTGTGCAGGTCCCCGACCACCAGGTCCAGGTGTTGGAGGCCTTCGCGTTCGGCGTAACCGAGGGCGTAGCCCGCCATGAACATCGAGCGGGGGACGATCGCCGATGGGTTCGCCCAGGCGGCCCCCAAGCTGCCCCAGCGCGCTAGCTCGTACTCGATCTGCAGTCGTGACGGCAGCGGGGGATCGGGCTCGACCCCTCGGCGGAGCTCGGGATCGAGTGCGTGATACGAGGGGGTGTAGTCGACCGGATCCCACTCCTCGTCGTCGTCGCGGCCACCCAGCTTGAACACCTCACGCAGCGACTCGAACACGAGGATGGGGAACAACAGCCCCACCTGGAGCCCAGTCACGAGGGAGCCCCGGACCCCCATCGCCACGTAGTCGGGGATCGTGAACCCCCGCTGACAGGGATAGAAGAGCTTCAGCCCATTCTCGAACCCGATCAGCGGGAGGGACTTGGTGCGGGTGTTGACGAAGGTCTTGTACTCCTTCGAGGCGCCACCGATCATGCCGTGGATCACGCCGTAGACCGCGAACCGGCGCTCGCCGCAGCAGACTTCGACGGGGTCGAGCTGCGCGGGAGCTGGAGGGGGCGTCTTGCAGGCCTCCCGGGCCAGCCGGAAGAAGTCCTTCTGCGCTCGCTGAGTCAGCGCCTCCTCGTCGGCGAAGGTCTCGCCGGCGCTCTGATACGCCGCCCGGAGCTCGGCGAGAGAGGTCAAGCCGAGGAGGGTGTCGAGGGTCACGGCAGCGGGCCCCTCGGGCGGGGGCGACGGGTCGCTGGAGCCGGGCTCGCTCACCGCGGGTCGATCCCCACGATTCGCCACGCTCCTTCACGCTGGGCGAGGCGAAAGCGGACCCCGTCCGCGGAGACCAGGCGCTCCTCGCCCTCCGAGCGCAGCTGCAACTCGGCGCCGCTGAGGGGCTCGTCTCCGTGCTGGTCACCCAGGGACGCGCGCACCTGCTCGCGCAGCGCGTCCGCGCCCTCGACGACCTCGAGGGACGCGGCCAACGCGTCCCAGTCGACGTGGCGCTCTACCTTCTCCCACTCACCGGCGTCGACCGCCGCGAGGAAGGCCTGCACCACGCGCCGGGGGTCGTCCGCTGGCCAGGTGCGGTCCTTGCGCGCCGTGGCCTCGTCGGGCTCGGGGGTCCAGCGCAGGCCGTCGGGCGTCCGCACCTCGACCAGGGCGCCCTGCTCGGCGACGGTGAAGCCCCAGGTGTCGGCGATCTCTTCCGAGCCAACCACCAGGCGTTGGGTGCCGTCTTCGCCTGGCACCTGCCAGCGCGCGGCCAGGCGCTCGGTGCGCAGCTCATCGAACTGGACGTCGACCAGCGCCACCGGTTCGGGGCCCCGCTGCAGGCGATACGGGAGGAGCAGCCGGCTGGCGAGGCCGCACACCGCGTCGACCGGGCCAGGGATCTGCGCTTCGCGCGACGCGTCCCCGTCTTTGATCGTGACCGCCCACGCGGACTCGCCTCGAGCCACCGTCACCGTGTAGCCCTCGGGCTTGCCGTCACCCTCCTGAACCGAGCCGCTGCGGGTCAGGGAGCGGAGGGTCAGCTTCGGGCCGACCCGGAGTTGCTCGTCGAGGAGTTGGCGCTCCCCGTCGAGGTTCAGCTCGGCGTGCAGCCCGACGGCGAACCCGTCGGCCAACGGCTTGCTCGTCAGCCGGGCCACCCCGACGGACTCGAGGCCCTTGCGGATGGCGAACCACTGTTCGCCGGGGAGCTTGGCTGACCGGGGGGTGAGGCCCGGATCCGCCTCCTGCGCGAACGCACCGCCCAGCGTGAGGGCACACAAAAACAGGAAGCGCGCGACGCACGCTTCCTGCTTTGGCCTCGGCAACGGCCGGGTCGTCTGCGCCTACAGTCCCCGGTTGACGGGGTAGGGGATCTTGCCTGGGTGCTCCTCGACCGGCGGCTTGGGCGGCGGCGAGTAGGGCGAGCGCTTGACGCGCGGGTTGTCCCAATAGGGCGGGGGATACACGTCGATCCCGTCGTAGCAGATCATCTCGTAGAGCTCGTTGATCACGGCGAAGGGGAAGAACAGCACTGCATCCGCGGCCAGTGAGCCGAAGATGTCGAGACCGGCCATGACCTTGCTGCCAGGGCCGAGGTCGTCGTGGGTCATGATGGCAATGTCCATGCGGATGCCGCCGAACATCGCGGGACCCTTGAGCATCTGTCCCTGGGTGATGGTCCCGCAGCCGCCCAGCAGCAACAGGCTCAGCACGAGCCCCAACACATGCGATTTCCGCATCGAAATCCCCTTTTTCAGTCCGGCTCCGCAGAGCCTTACGCGACTACCGTAACACTCCGAAGAAGGCCCCTCCACCCCCTCCGGTCAAGAGCTTACCTCGGCCCTCGGACCCGCTACCGGCCGTCGATGCGGCGGGCCTCGATGAGGTCCTCCTCCGCTCCGGGCTGACGCAACGTCTTGCGGAGCTTGCCCCGGAGGCGCAGAACCCGGGCGAGCTCAGGGGTGGCCCTGCTGTTGGGTGATTCAGGCAGCGCGGCGGTCAGGACCTGCACCGCCTCCTGCAAGCGACCCTGTTGCTCGAGCAGTTGGGCGGTCCGGAGGTTGGAGTCCAGCACTCGCTTCGCGGCCTCGTGCTCGACCTGCCCCGCCCGGAGCTCAATGGCGTTGATCTGCTCCCGCAGGCTGGCCACCTGCCACCCCGAGACCAACAACGCGCAGACGAGCAAGAGCAGCCCGGCGACCCCCAGCGCGTTGGGGATCGCGACCTGAGAAGGCGGCGTGCTGCGCACCGGGCGGCGTCCCCCCAGGGGACGCGTGGTGGAGCCGGAGTCGGCCCCGGCGGCCTCGTCGTGGGCGACGAGCCAGCGACGTAGCGAAGCGACGAAGTCGTGCATCGACTCGGTGCGTTGCGCCCGGGGCGAGATGGCCTGGCTGACGATGGCGGCCAGCTCCGGGTCGATGTCGCGCACCTGACTCTCGATGGGCACCGGGGGGTCGCACATGATCCGCTCGAGGAAGCGACGTGTGTCGTCGTCGTAGTGCGGGAGGCAGTTGGCCCCCGCCACGGCCTCGTAGAGCACCACCCCCAGGGAATAGAGGTCGCAGAGCTCGTCGTAGGCGGTGCCTTCGACGTATTCCGGGGCCATGTAGGGGATGCTCCCCAGCAGGTCCTCTTCCTCGTCCATGGCCGGGCGGTTCTTGCTGTCGATGCGGCTCGCGATCCCCCAATCGACGAGGTAAGGCGTCCCCTCGTCGTCGACGATGATGTTCGCCGGCTTCAGGTCGCGGTGGACGACCCCAGCCCGGTGGGCGTATTTGAGCGCCTCCGCGATGGGGATCACGATCTCCACCGCTTCGCGCGGATCGAGCCGGCGCCGCAGGATCAGGCGATCCAGGGACAGGCCCGCCACGAAGTCCATCGTGAAGTATTCGATGCCTTCGTGGGATCCGACCTCGTGCACGGCGACGATGTTCGGGTGGCGGAGCCGAGCCACCGCGCGCGCCTCGTCGCGGAACATCCGCCCGGCGTCGGGGTTCGTGACCAGCTCCTCCTGACGCAGCGTCTTCAGCGCGACGATGCGATCGAGGTCGAGCTGCCGCGCCTTGTAGATGATCCCCATTCCGCCGCGCGCGATCTCACCCAGGATCTCGTAGTTGCCCAGGGTCCGGAGCGCGTAGAGCTTGGCGGTGTCGGTGTGCTCTCGCCGCTGCAGCCGAACCGTCGAGCCCCCCTCAGGGGTGTCCGGGGTCACCTGCAGCTGATCCTGGACGGCGACGCTGGCCGATGGGTCTGCGGGGCTGAGGCTGCCTACGGCGTGGCACGACGGGCACTCGTAGCGCCCGTCCTCGACGTAACCCTGGACGTTGAACTGCGCCTTGCAGCCCGAGCAGGCGAGGATCACCAGCCGCTGGGCGCTGAGCACGCGCAGCACCTGCTCGGGGGTGAGGAACCCACCGTCGACGAGGATGTGGCCCAGGCGCGCGAAGTCGCCCGCGCGGCTTCGCTCGCGCTGGAGGGTCAGCGCCTGCTCGAGCTCGGCCGGGCTGAGGAGCCCCAGCTCGAGCACGATCTGACCGAAGGTGGCTGGGGAATCCGAGGAGCTGCCGGGGCGCAACACACCCAGGCTCCCAGAGGGAGAGCGGGGGGACACGGGTGTCTCCTCTTGGCTCACACGGGCAGTCTAACGGGCAAACCTGGCTGGCGTTAGGGGGCCGGAGCGCTCAGAGCTTCGCTTTTTTCGCGACCCGGCGACGAGCCTTGGCGTCGAGTTGCCGCTTGCGCAGGCGCAGGCTGCTGGGGGTCACTTCGACCAGCTCATCCTCCTGAATGTAGGCCAGCGCTTCTTCGACCCCGAAGCCGCGCGGGGCGGCGAGGACGACCTTTCGCTCGGCGGTCGCGCTGCGCATGTTCGTCACCTGGCGCTTGCGGCACACGTTGACGTCGATGTCTTCGGGTCGCCGATGCTCGCCCACGATCTGTCCTGCGTAGACCTCGTCGGCGGGGCTCACGAACAGCTGCCCGCGAGACTCGAGCCCTTCGATGGCGTAGGCGGTGACTCGGCCGGACTCCATCGAGACCTGAACCCCGGTGCTCCGGCTCGGGAGGGGTCCTCGCCAAGCCCCGTATTCGCGGAACTGGCGGTGGAGGGTCGCCTCGCCCCCAGTCGCGGTGAGCAGCAGCGGGCGCAGCCCGATGAGGCCGCGAGCGGGGATCGTGAACTCCAGACGTTGCTGGTCGCCGCGGGGCTCGATGCTCACCAGCTCGCCTCGCCGGGGCCCGAGGAGTTCGATGACCTTCCCGGCCATCTGCTCGGCGACGTCGACGACGCAGTCCTCGATCGGCTCCAGGCGCTCACCGTTGGGACCCTCGCGCTCGATCACCGTGGGCTTGGCCACGCTGAACTCGTAGCCCTCGCGACGCATCTCCTCCACCACGATCCCGAGGTGCAAGACGCCGCGCCCGCGCACCTCGAAGCTGTCGCTGGAGTCGGTGTCGAGGACCTGCAGGGCCACGTTTCCCCGCGCCTCCCGGAGCAAGCGCTCGCGCAGCTGGCGAGAGGTGATGCGGTCCCCGTCGCGGCCTCGCATGGGGGAATCGGTGACCACGAAGTGCATGGCGACGGTCGGTGGGTCGACGGTGACCATGGGGAGCGGGTTCGGCGCCTGGGGGGCGCACACCGTGTCTCCGATCTCGACCTGGTCCAGCCCGGCGACGAACACGATGTCCCCCGCGCCGGCCTCGGCGACCTCGCTGCGCTGCAGCCCGCGGTAGGCGAAGAGCTTCTTCGCCTCGCCGGTGATCCGCTTGCCCTCGGTGTTCACCAGGACGACCTTGTCACCCGGGTGCAGGGAGCCCGCGTCGAGTCGGCCGAGGGCGATCCGACCGACGTAGTCGTCCCACTCCAGCTGCGCCACGCCCATCCGCAAGGGCTGCTCGAGGTCTGCCTTGGGCGGGGGCACGTGTTCGACGATGGCGTCGAGCACACAGGTCAGGTCCTCGGAGCTCTCGAAGCCTTCCAGGGTCGTGGCCGCCCGGCCCTGCTTCGCCGAGGCGAAGAGCACGGGCGCGTCCAGCAAGCGCTCATCGGCGCCGAGTTCGATCAGGAGTTCGAGGACCTCGTCCGGGATCTCGCTCGCGCGCGAGTCCTTGCGGTCGACCTTGTTCACCACCAGCACGACCTCCAGGTCGTGGGCGAGGGCCTTGCGCAGGACGAAGCGGGTCTGAGGCATGGGCCCGTCGTGGGCGCACACGACGACCAACGCCGCGTCGACCATGCGCAGGACGCGCTCGACCTCGCCGCCGAAGTCGGAGTGGCCTGGGGTGTCGATCACGTTCAGCCGGTGGCCCTTGTAGTCCAAGGAGCAGGCCTTGGAGAAGATCGTGATCCCTCGCTCGCGCTCGAGCTCGTGCTGATCCATGACGCAGTCCGTCATGACCTGGTGTTCGCGGAACACCTGGGCATCGCGCAGCAGCCCATCGAGGATGGAAGTCTTGCCGTGGTCGACGTGGGCGATCACGGCGACGTTACGAATCTTGTCTGGGCTCATCACGGCGCCAGTGTAACGTCGAGACCTGCGGGCGCTTTCTCTAACTCATTGAGGTCAGAACATTTTGCGTGCCGGGTCGGTCTCGCAGCTGGAGACCGTTGCTGCGCAGGAGCCCCGATGGGACGCTCGCGGTAACCCCTTGATCCCCGGTTGGTTGCGGAAGCCGATTCTCGGCTCTACACTTCAACCCGGGCGTTGGAATATCTGTGCAAGAGTTGGCGCTGCGCTACGTCACCTCATTGTGGGGTTTGAGGGAAGAGAGCCCTGAGGGTAGGGATACCCAAAGGGGTGGGAGAAACCCGATGAAGAACCAATCGCGGGAACGCGGCACGACGCTGCTGTTTTCCCTGGGCATCCTGACCTTGCTCGCCGTCTTCGGCGTCACCTTCGTGGCGGTGACGAAGACCGAGCGCTCAGCATCGGCCAACTACACCCAGGCCGTTCGCGCACGGCTCCTGGCACGGGCCGGGATCGAACGCGCCCTGGCTGAGCTCCAGCGGCTGGCCAAGCACCGGCACTACAGCCACCCCGTGGCCGATGGCTGGGCCTACAGCGACACCCTGCCCGCGGACAACCCCGGCGCGATTCCACTGGGCGACCGCAACGACCTGCTCTACACCGTCAACCCCAGCTTCCCGACCACCGAGGCCGCGATTCCCTTCTTCGGCTCGCCCCTCGTCCACAGCGCCGAGCCCAGCGGCATGGGCAGCTCCTTCAGCAACGGGATCGACTGCTACAAGCTCAAGATCCTCGACGTCCCGAGCATGCTGAACCTGAACCACCCCGACCCGGCGTCGATCAAGCGCATGCTGAAGAACCTGCTCACCGCGGCGGGCATCGCCCCGGGCACCGCGGCGACCATCGCCATCGACACCATCAACAATCGGCCGGGAGGCGGGTTCACCTCCAAGAGCGAGATGCGCTCGGCCCTCGAGTCGGCGGGTCTCCCCCCCGTGACCAACCTCACCGCCCCGGCCAACTGGTTCACGATTCGCGACATGGTGACCTGCTACGGCTGGGTCGACGAAAAGGTGATCCGCCCCTGGGCGCTGAACTCCTCGCCCTCGGATCTGGAGGAAGCCGCCGACCTCGAGGTCGCACGCCACGCCCTCGACCCGTTGCCTCGCGCTCCGATCAACATCAACACCGCCCCCTACGAAGTGCTGGTGGCCCTGTTCGCCGAAGCCCGCGGAGTAAACGAGCGCTATGGCTCGTTCAAGATCGGCTATCAGGGTGCCGCGGACATTGCCGCCGCGATCATCGCCCACCGCGACGGAGCGGCGGGCCCGTTCAAGACCTGGCGCGAGTTCGAGGACTTCGTGGACGGCGTCGGCCCCTCCGCTTGCCCCGCGGCAGCATTCCAGGCCGCGAAGCATACGGTCTCGCTCGCTCCGTCGGCTGCCAACACGGGCGCGCCCACCGAAGCCGTCCCCGGTGCTGACCTCCCCGGTCACCGCTGGCGGAGCGAGATCCCGGTGGAGGGCAATAGCCTCGTCACCCGCGCCTTGAACCCCGCTGGCCGGAACCAAGGCATCCGCGACCTGGTCAAGGCCGTGGCCAACCCCAACACGATGCTCTCCAAGTTCGGCGCCCCGGCCAACTCGGGAAGCCGGGTGATCCTCACCGGTCCAGCCATCGACACCCGCATGCCGCGCTTCATCGACAAGAGCGACATCGTGGCCCTGACGACCGAGGGCTGCTTCGACGCCATGGGTCTGTTCGAGATCACCGCCCTCGGCCTCGTCCTGCAGCGGGTCGAGAACGACGCGGGCGGGTTCGACACCATCGTGATCGCGGCCCAGACCGAGAAGCAGGTGGTCCACGTCTACTCCGTGTTCCGCCTCACCACGCAGGAGGACTTCGAGCGTCACCGGGCCTCGATGATCTCGGGCAACTTCATGCCGGCGCAGGACCTCAACTGGTCCTACTCGATCAAGGGCGCAAACAAGCTCGCCTACGGCCCTTTCACGCACACCACCGACCCCACCCAGAACCGGACCGAGGGCTTCCAAGGCTGGCCGGGGGTGCTCACCGGACCCAACTACAGCCTCGAGCGGCTGGGCACCAACACCATGTGGCAGATCGCGGACGAGTACGTCCCCGCCACCTACGACGGGAACCTGACGCTCAACAACCTGCTCGCGCTCAAGACCGAGCCGCCGGACTTCATGATCGGCTTCTCCCGCGGACAGCTGAAGGCGTTCAAGGTTCGCGCCTGGTGGGAGCCCCGCGACCAGACCGACACCGGGAGCCCCGCGGACGTGAATCGCCCGACCCACCCCGCGGACGACTTCCAGGCTACGGGCGTCGACCCGCAGTCGGGCGGTGAGCTCGACCGCCTCGCGACCCCGCTCAACAACGTGGCGCATTGGCCGCGGACCAACGGCGTGGTGGCCTTCGACGAGCGGAGCGTGATCGACGAGCTGCCCCCGGGCACCCCCGAGACCTCCGCCCCGCGCAACCTGTTCCTCGAGGGCTCCTCCCTCTGGAACGGCGGCGTCGCGATCCACGGTCGCCGGCAAGACCCGGGCAGCACCCGGGCGCAGTTCCTCGCCTACGACAGCGCGAACCTCGACCTGCTCACCGGCAGCTCGGTGCGCTTCTGGGTCCAGCCGCTGGTCGACCCCTACCTCCGCGAGGAGGAGGTGCTGCTCAGCTGGGTCGGCGACGACGGCCAACACACCGGCATCGACAGCAGCGGCAACCCCGCCTACACCGACCGCAACGCCGCGGTCAACGGCGCCGACGCGCGCCGCTTTGGCTTCCGGGTGGTGAAGAAGTACGACCCGATCCTGGGCGAGATCTTCCTCCGGCTCGAGGCCATCGGCGGCTGGGCGACCAACGACGGCGGCGCGCCAGACAATCGAGTGCAGTTCGTGGTCACCCCCGACACCGGCGCCGTGAACCCCCTCAAGCCCGAGTGGCTGCCGAACTCGTGGCACTGGGTCGTGGTCAACTTCGGGCCGACCGGGCTCAGCAGCCCCCCGACCCGCGTCAGCCTCCAGGTCGACATGGTGCTCTCCGATCCGACCAACAGCTTGCGCGTCAAGGGTGACGGGCAGGGTGGGCTGATCGAATACGGCGAGCTCCACGGCCACGACTGGGGCTTCGGCGGTCCCTTCGACCGCGGTCCCCTGCGTCCCGGCGCGAGCAACGCCTCCAGCTTCTGGACCGAGCCGCGTTTCCTCGGCGATTGGTTCCACTGCGACGTGGGCCTCGGCACCACGACCAGCAGCGGCAGTGCGACCTTCGGTCCCAACGCGGTGGTCTACAACGACCCCCCCGGGAAGTATCAGCAGGGACCGGACTGGCCGTCCACGAACCCCTTCCCTCCCGGTTCGTTCAACCGCGAAATGAGGCTCATGTTCTCGGACAACGACCCGGACGACGGAGTGGACCCGCCGCCGCCGGTCGACATGATCAACACCGCTCCGGGGAACTCGCCGCCGAACTGGAACCACACCTTCGACTCCACCGAGATGGGCCCCGACGGCGTCGAGGGTGGACCCGAGTGGGGCATCAGCGTACGCGCCAGCTGGGACACCTCCTCGGTGACCGGAGCCAAGTGCAACTGCTGCGAGCCGGCCGCAGACGGTGGCGTGGGCGCTGCCCACGACTCGATGGCCACGGGCAAGTCGGGTCGCCCGACGCAGATCGGCCCGGCCGGGAAATACTCGTACGTCCAGTGGTGGGGGCCGGGCAAGATGTCACCCAGCCTCTCGGGCGTCCCCGACACCGGCAACACCGCTCAGGGCTTCGGCTTGCACGCCGAGGGCGACGACTGCCACGGCTGTGAGGCCTGCGACGTCGACGGTCCGATCTTCTTCGGCGGCGAGCCTGGGCCCGCCGTGTTCAGCCCCTCCTCCCCGCCCAGCGGCGCCAACGGCAACTACGGTGGCCTCGGCGGTGACGCGGCGCCCAACGGTGTGAACCCCTCGACTCAGGCCTACGCCGTGTTCGACAACATCGCGATCGTGAATGGATCGGTGCGCCGAACCGACAACCTCAACGACCCCAATGTGCACTTCTTCGAGGACCGCTACTTCGAGACGACGCTCGCGTTCCACGCCAACGCGCTGCTCAGCGAGGCGAACTATGGCGCCTTCTACCACCGCGGGCTGCTCGAGCTCCTCGGGCAAACCGGCGAGCTCGGAACCCTCACCTGGACGGCCTACCCGTCGATGGAGGGCCTCGAGTTCAGCGTCGGGTTGTGGGAGTTGCAAGACTTCATCACCGGGCTCGGCGCCACTCCGCCGAACTCGATCTGGAACGCGACCAACAGCAACATCCTCGACAACGCCATCGCTGGCGGCCCCGGCGCGCCGACGTACGGCGCGGCGGTCCCTGCCGCGCCCG
>Ga0070727_10002259_pt1 | contig 18865 bp, 19 predicted proteins | sample tdAd472_FD_66722 | JGI IMG/M metagenome (GOLD analysis project Ga0070727, IMG submission 66722) | Marine sediment microbial communities from the Atlantic coast under amendment with organic carbon and nitrate - tdAd47.2 | ecosystem: Environmental > Aquatic > Marine > Coastal > Sediment | place...
CAGATTGCGTCTGTCGTGGTTGATGAAATTGGTAACGACAATGGGGTAATTACTACCCTGGTTGTCGATGACCCTGAGCTTGAACTGGCGCGGATACTGGAGTCTGAGCCCGATCCTTTGGTGAGTGGCTGCATTATCCCGATTCACGAATTTGCTCATCTGAAAACCCTGTTTACCGGGCCGCCTGCCCCCTGTTTTGATGAGCTCGATCCCGTCCTTCTACGGTCACTTTTCCCGGAAAATTGTCTGGCTATCAAATCCACACTGCTGATCCCGTTAATGCAGGGTGGCGAGCTAATTGGTAGCCTCAATTTTGGTAGCACCAACGAGCACCATTTCGAACCCGGCATGGCCACGGATATTATTGAACGTCTTGCAGCGATTATAGCGGTGGCGTTGCTCAATACCCTGAACCAGTATCGCCTGCGTGAGGCTGGTCTGACCGATCCTTTGACCGCCTTAAACAATCGTCGTTTTTTTGAGCAGCGCCTGGTTGAAGAGTTCGATCGAGCTCGACGGACTCGGCGACCATTATGTTGTTTGATGATCGATATCGATTTTTTCAAACAGGTGAATGACACCCATGGCCATCAGGTAGGGGACAAGGTATTGCAACGGGTGTCTCAAACCATGGTCGAGCAGATGCGACGTACCGATGTATTAGCGCGATATGGTGGAGAGGAGTTTGTCGTTCTGTTACCTGAAACCCTGGCGACAACCGCAATGGATGTTGCCGAACGCTTACGGGCCAGGGTTGCCAGCGAGATGATTGCTCTGGACGATGGTGGAGAACTATCAATCACCATTTCGATCGGACTGAGCGTGCTTGACTCTTCAACCAGTGACCAGGATACACCGAAAACGTTGGTTGCTTATGCCGACCAGGCGCTTTACAAGGCCAAGCATGGTGGCAGAAATCGGGTTGAGCAGGAAGTTGCCAGCTAGTCACTGAAGGACCCCCCTAGGCATCCGGGGGCCGGCATGATCAGGCTTTTACCGAGCCTCTGCCGTTGCCGGCCAGGCCTATCTGTCCGTTTGCGGCATAGGTCTCAGCAGGTTGTGCAGAGCCGAGCATCAATTCCAGTAAATCGGCTGCTTTTGCCCGTGAAAGCTCCAGTAGCGTTCCAATGCCCACCAGCTTGCCGCGTAATTTCTGTAGTCGGTTGATCAGGCTGGCGCTGGCTTTGGATGTCGGGTCATTAATGCTGTCGTAATGGCGTTCGAGTTGATTGACAACTGACTGTAATGTTCCGCTGTGCTCGAGCAGGGACTGGTTGTCGGTAGTGATTATTGCCTCACGCAAATCACTGAGCACCTGATCAAGCTGGTCGAGCTGCTGATGAACTTCCGGGCCCACATCATCGGTCGATCGATGCGAGTGGCGGTTATCGGCTACGGTCTGGTTAGTCATGTCGTTCCCCTGACTTTATTTCTGGTAGAGCGAATTTTCGAGGTCCAGTAGCTTGTCAGTAATGCGGTCAGCGTTAACCTCATAGCTGCCATCGGCGATCGCCTGGCGGATTCGGGCAACCTTCTCGCTATCGACGGGTACGCTGTCGCCAAGGGTGGCTTCGGCGGTGCGTAGTGCACGCGTTGCCCCATCGATGGTGAGCCGGTCTTTCGCTGCGGATGTATCCGTGCCGCCCTCGACCCCGGTTTGCGTGGTTTGAGTAGCTGGCCTGTCTGCAGCGGGGGACTGACCCTGGCCGATCAGGTTATTTAACGGTAGCGGTGGACTGCCATCTATTTTATCCAATGTCTTACTCCCGACATTTGAGTGGTAAAAAACATCTGCTGAGCACGCAAGCGTGGTCTCGTGCGGATCATAACGGCCTGTGTAAAGGTAACTTTAGTGTTTTCATAATAAATTAGTTAATGATCAGTTGTCCTGAGGTGTCAACTTTCGCCGACAGGAGTTTTTCCGTTCTGGCGTTGCGGACCTTAATGGTGGCCCCGAGCGTACCGTTTTCCAGGGCGATCACCTCGGTGGCCAGCACAAATCCGGGTTCCTTGACAGCCACCGTGACCCGTTGGCCTTTGTGAATGGCTAATGGCTGTTCCAGTTGTCGGTACTTAATCACCTTGCCCGACTGAATGGATTGACGAGCGACCATGCCGACAATTTCTTCTGCTAACTCGACAGCGCCGGCGGGCACATCAATCAGCCAGTGACTGTTACTTTCGATATCTTCGGCTTCAACCAGAGCGCCCCGGTCGATATTCTGGCGACTGTTCCAGAGCGTTACGTGGCGCTGAATGGTTGCCGGTAAATAGATTGACCACTCCGCCGGTTGGTCGCAGTGAACCTTGACCGTTACCTTGCCAGACCTGGGGAGTGGCTTGGCGGTATTGGTCGTTGGCGTATGGTGACAGTTCTTCAGCGTCAGACGCCTGTCGGGCTCTTTGATATCAATCCTCACCTCATTTTCAGAGTCGGTGAAAGCGGCTTCAAGTTCCTGTTTAGCGGCAGCAACTGCCTGATCTACTCCATTAGCGACCGGTTGTGTTGCCGCACAGGGAAGTGGTGAAACCGTGAGCAGCAGCCAAACTAGTGGAGATTTTAACGGCAGGCGAAAATTCATAAGTAGTTGCCCCTCTCCGGACTGGGGTGGCTGGATACCCAGACTTTAATAAGCATCACCGGCCAGGCCAGAGCAGCCCGATGTTGCCGATACCCGGCATCGGGCAGTGAGTGACAGGAATAGAGCAGCACCGCCCCGAGTAACCACCAGAGGCTCAGGGTCCAGATTGTGATCAATACCCAGAATAGTGCCATGTCATTTTCCCGGCGTTGCAGCCCCGGTTGTGTCAAGGGACCGGCACATTCTGCCGGTTTCCTGGATTGTTTGATTGCTGGTGTTTAGTGTCATCCCGTTACTCTTTTAGCCCTTATCGGCCCGTTTTAACGATTACTTGATGTTCCTGTCGGTAAGTTACTAAGCAAATCTAGTGCCACATTGCCGGTAGTTGCCGATTGGCTGGAGTTTGCAGGGTGTTAAAGGTGAATTTATTTAAAGATTGGCGATCGCAGGCCGTTATCTAGAGTGAGCGGTGCACTCCTGATTTGTTCTGCCCCTGGCCAATTAGACTTAATAGATAGGTTTGGTTCAGTATTCAGGTTAACGGTGCAACGATGCAGTACTGGTGGGGCCTGTGGACCGCACAGGGCTCCACCGACCGACATGGGCGGCAATATTTTTCCGCTTTGGTCGCCGTGCGTTGCCGCCGTTGCCGGGTTCTCTGCCGCCCCAGAAAAATAACTCGCTTAAAAACAGCGCGTTATTTTTTGGCACGCCAGTTGCTTTGCTATTTGCAGCAACCCAGGAGAGTGCCTTATGAGCAATATTGATGCGTTATTAGGTTTGCCAGCCCGAGCGCTAGCGGTTCACGATCAACGCAATACCCTGTTGGCAAATAACATCGCCAATGCCGATACCCCGGGCTTTAAAGCGCGGGATCTGGATTTCCGCGCCCTGTTGAAATCGGCATCTGCTGAGCCAGCACCCATCAGAACCACCCGCGCTGAACACATTTCAAGTCCAGGTGGTACCGCGCCAGCGAGTGAGCCGCTCTATCGGCGACCGCTTCAGAATTCTGCAGACGGTAACACCGTGGAGACGGATATCGAACAGGCCGCCTTCGCGGAAAACGCCGTGCGTTATCAGGCGGCTGTCCGGTTTGTCGATGGTCGTGCCAAATCCCTGTTATCGGCAATTAGGGGCGACTGATGGCTAACATATTTGACATAGCAGGCAGCGGCATGGCCGCGCAGAGCCAGCGACTTAACCTGGTGGCCAGTAATCTGGCAAATGCTGACAGTACCAGCGGACCGGATGGAGAGGCGTACCGAGCACAGAACCCGGTTTTCTCAGCGTTACTACAGCAGGCTCAATCGGGTAACGGTTCGACCAATGCGGGGGTAGCGGTCACCGCGGTTGTGGCTGATCAATCCCCACTGCCGGTGCGGTATGACCCGGGTCACCCGCATGCCAATGAAGCGGGCTACGTGGAGATGTCTAACGTCAACGCGATGGCTGAAATGGCCAATATGATGTCTGCCTCCCGCAGTTATCAAAGCAACATCGAAGTGATGAACACCAGCAAGCAACTGATGTTGCGCACCCTGCAAATAGGTCGTTAATCATGATTGAACCTACTAGTAGTTCTGTTCTGTCGAATCTCAATGGTCAATCGAGCAGTGAGGCGCCGAACAATAATGCAGACAACCTTGGAATGGATACTTTTCTGCAGCTGATGACCACCCAGTTGCGCTATCAGGATCCCACCGCGCCCCAGGATAGCTCCCAGTTTCTAGATCAGATGGCCCAGTTCAGTTCGCTTTCCGGTATTCAGTCGATGGAGCAGTCAATTAGCCGGGCGGTAGAAGGATTACAGAGTAACCGGTTGCTGCAGGCCAGCAGTATGGTTGGTAAGCAGGTACTGGTAAAGACCGACCAGCTGAGCACCTCCCAGCCGACCAGCGCTATCTCCGGTGAGATTGACCTGCCAGCCTCCACGGCTCACCTGAGTTTGAAAATACAGACCGAATCGGGGCAGACCGTGCGCACCCTCGCCCTGGGAGAGTTGCCAGGTGGTCGTCACTCATTTACCTGGGATGGCCTTGATCAAAACGGGAATTCATTGCCTGCGGGGTCCTATCGTTTCGTCGGAGAGGTTGCCGAACCGATAGAGCTGTTACCGGAAATATCGCTGCGTGACCAGGTTGTCAGCGTGACGGTCGATAGTTCTGGCGAACTTTATCTGAATCTAAACCAGGTGCCAGCGGTGAGTTTGACCCAGGTCGGTGAAGTGTCATGACCCATCAGGACCTGGAAAAGTGTGTAGCAGTGATTGCCCCGGAACCTCGTTCTGCGGCGATTAATCGAACAACCATCAGGAGTTTGTAGCCATGTCATTTAAAGTCGCCTTAAGCGGTATCAACTCAGCATCTGCCGATCTTGACGTTATCAGTAATAACCTCGCCAATCTGAGTACCACTGGATACAAAGTTAATCGGGCTGAATTTGCGAGCCTGGTCGGCGCATCGCAGGCTTCTGCCGATGGGGTGGTTCAGGGTCGCGGGGCTGAACTGGCAGCGGTGTCGCGGAACTTCTCCCAGGGTAATCTGGAGACTACCGGCGGCGCGCTTGATGTTGCCATTGAGGGTAACGGTTTTCTGGTGATGAGCGATGGCGGTGCGATTTCCTATGCACGCAACGGCGCGCTGACCGTCGATAAAAATGGTTTTGTCGTCAACTCAGCAGGCCACCGTGCCCAGGCATTTCAGCCAGATGCTTTCGGCAGCATTACCAGCACCCTTGGTGACCTGACGATAACCACGGCGGACAGCGCGCCCCAGGCCAGTGCGAACCTGACTATCGGGGTCAATCTTGATGCCAGTGAAACCAATATTGCCGCCGCGTTTAACCTTAATGACACATCAACCTATCACTCGACCTCGAGTGCGACTATTTTTGATAGCCTGGGGATTGAGCATGTATTCAGCTCGTTTTTTACGAAAACAGGCGGTGGTGCCTGGGACATGCATGCAGTATTGGACGGGGCCGTTGTTAGCACCGGCAATGCGATGAATTTTTCAACCGCTGGTGCACTGACCGCGCCGGCGTCCGGCCAGTTTACTTTTGCGCTTACCCCCGGCGGCGGTGCAGCACCACAGAGCCTGGTGGTGGATCTCAACCAGTCGACCCAGTTCGGTTCTCCCTTCAGTGTCAATAGTCTCGAGCAGGACGGTTTTGCAACCGGACGACTAGTGGATGTGAGCGTGGGTTCGGATGGCGTCGTGCTCGCCCGTTTTTCCAATGGTCAGAGTACCGCTCAGGGACAGCTGGCGCTGGCTAATTTTGCCAACCTGCAGGCATTGGCAGAAGGCCCGTTTGGCAGCTGGCTGGAAACTCAGGATTCCGGGGTGCCACTGATCGGTGCGGCGGGCACGGCAAGTTTAGGTACGTTGCAGGCCGGTGCCCTTGAATCATCCAATGTCGATGTCACCGAAATGCTAGTTAACCTGATTACTGCCCAGCGCAATTTCCAGGCCAATGCGAAAACCATTGAGACCACGGATTCGCTCACCCAAACCGTGATGAACATCCGGTAACGGGTTGTCTGACAGGAGTCTATTGTGGACCGAATGATTTATGTGGCCATGTCGGGTGCGCAGCAAACCATGCGCGCGCTACAAACCACGACTAACAATCTGGCCAATGTCAACACCACCGGCTTTCGTGCGGATCTGAATTATTTTCAATCCCAACCGTTGGACGGCGAGGCGGCTACCACGAGAACTTTTGTGGAGACCGGCGACGCGGGTTATGACTTTAGCCATGGCGGTCTGGTGCAGACAGGTCGAGACCTGGACGTGGCCATTAACGGAGACGGCTTTTTTTCGGTGCTTTCTCCCAATGGTGGCGAGGCCTACACGCGTGCCGGTGATCTTCACGTAGATGCGTCCGGGTTTCTGGTCAACGGTAAAGGTCAGCAGATGATGGGCAATGGTGGTCCCATCGCATTGCCACCCTTCGAGAAAATTGAAATTGGTGGCGATGGCACGCTCTCCATTCGCCCCGCCGGCTCAAGCGCCGAGGCGCTGGTGGTTATTGATCGACTCCGCCTGGTCAAACCGGACCTTGATCTGCTGGTTAAAGGAGAGGAAGGGCTGTTCACCCAGGGAGAACAGGCCGCACCGGTCGACGCTTCCGTGCAGGTTGTCAGTGGTGCAGTGGAGTCGGCCAATGTTAACGCCATAGAAGCGCTGGTGCAGATGGTCAGTCTTTCCCGTCAATTTGAAACGCAGGTGAAGATGATGCGCAGCGCCGACGAGAATGCGGAATACGCCCAACAGCTGTTAAGTGACAGCTAGTGGTCGCAACGATTTAATTTTAAGGAGTCAATGATGAATCCAGCCATGTGGGTCGCCAAAACCGGTCTCGATGCCCAGCAGCACCGGATCAGTGTCATATCCAATAACTTAGCCAATGTGAATACCACTGGCTTCAAACGGAGTCGGGCAGTCTTTGAAGACCTGGTGTACCAGACGGTCCGCCAGCCGGGTGCGTCGAGCTCCCAGGATAGTGAACTGCCGTCCGGGTTAATGCTCGGCACTGGCGTGCGTACGGTCGCTACCCAGAAAATCTTTCAGCAGGGCAATACGTTACAGACCGATAACTCGCTTGACCTGGCGGTCACTGGTCGCGGCTTTCTGCAGGTTCAGCTGCCCGATGGCAACACCGCCTACACCCGCGATGGTTCACTGATGGTGGACTCCGACGGTAATCTGGTGACTGCCAGCGGTTACGCCATTGAACCGGCGATCACGATTCCAGCCGATGCGCTGAGTGTTTCCATCGGCGCCGATGGGACCGTCACCGCAACGCTGCCGGGTGTGGCTTCGCCAACCACGCTGGGAGACATTACCCTGGCAGATTTCATCAACCCTGCCGGCCTGCAGCCGCTGGGTGAGAATTTATCAATCGAGAGCGCCAGCAGCGGTACTCCCACCGTCGGCACACCGGGAGAGGATGGTCTGGGTAGCCTGCTGCAGGGAGCGCTTGAAGCGTCCAACGTTAATGTTGCCGAAGAGCTGGTGAATATGATCGAGACCCAGCGCGCGTTCGAATCCAATTCGAAAGCAATCTCTACCGTGGATGAAATGCTGCGGTTTCTGAATAACAACGTCTGATGAGTAATCGGGTGGTCATGGGCATTGATGGCTGTCGTTTCCGGCGACTCCTTGGCGTCCTGTTGATGACAAATTTGTTAGTCAGCGGATGCAGTTCATACGGTGATTTTCGCGAGTTACCCACCTACCAGCCGATCCTGGATCAGCAGCCACCGCGCCAGGCAGCGACCGGCTCTATTTACGCCGCCGCGCAAAACATGGTGCTGTTTGAAGACCTGCGCGCCCGCCAGGTCGGTGACGTGATCACCATTAAACTGGTTGAGAAAACGGCTGCGAAAAAAGATGCCAACAGCGAAATTAAAAAGAACAACCAGTCGACCATTACCAATCCCACTGTGCTGGGAACGACTCCCCAGTTTAATGTTCCGGGGGTGGTGCCACTGGCCAGTAACAGCAATAACAACCTGGGTTTTGATCTCAACTCCGACAGTAATTTTAAAGGCGAGGCAGATGCTGACCAGAGTAACTCGCTGACCGGTGATCTCACTGCGGTAGTTACGCGGGTGCTGGCCAATGGCAACCTGGTGATTCGCGGCGAAAAAATAATGTCTCTCAACCAGGGAGATGAGCGCATCGGCATGGTCGGTGAAGTGCGCCCGGCCGATATCGGCCCTGACAACGTGGTGCTCTCTACCCGGGTTGCCAATGCGCACATTGTTTACGACGGCAAAGGCCAGTTGGCCGATGCCAGTCGAATGGGCTGGATTTCGCGCTTTTTTATTAGCGCGTTAATGCCCTTTTGAGGAGCGTCTAATGGGTCATCGAAAATTCTCGATTGTGCGAGGCCTGATCGGTCTCTGTGTACTGGCAGCAACCGGCGCCGTGTCTGCTGAGCGGATTAAGGACCTCGTATCGATTAACGGCATTCGCAGTAATCAGCTGATTGGTTACGGGCTGGTGGTCGGCCTTGACGGCAGTGGCGATTCAGAAGTCTTTACTCAGCAGAGCCTTAACAATATGCTGCAACGGCTGGGCGTGACCCTGCCCGCCGGTGTGAAACCGAAATCAAAGAACATAGCCGCCGTGGTCATTCACGCCGATTTACCTCCCTTTGCCAGCATTGGTCAGCAGATCGACATTACGATCTCCACCCTTGGAAGCGCCAAGAGCCTGCGCGGTGGCAGCCTGCTGATGACTCCCCTCAAGGGTATCGACAATAACGTCTATGCGATTGCCCAGGGTAATGCGGTGGTCGGTGGGTTTAGTGTTAACGGACGGGATGGGTCCAGTGTGGTCAATGGCATCCCGACGGTTGCCAGAATTCCCGGTGGTGCGGTGGTCGAACGCACCGTTCCGAGTCCGTTTGCGGATGGTCAGCAGATAACCCTGAGCCTTCACCAGGCTGATTTCACCACCGCCGAACGGTTATCCAAAACGATTAACGAGACCTTTGGCATGGGTACCGCCTGGGCTCAGGACGGTGGCACCGTGGGGGTCAGCGCCCCGGTAAACCCGGCGCACCGAGTTTCTTTTGTTTCCCTGCTCGAAAACCTTGAAATGGAGGCCGCCGAGGCCGCTGCCCGTATTGTCGTCAACTCGCGCACCGGCACTGTTGTCATTGGCCGCCAGGTCAGGGTAACCACCGCAGCCATCAGTCATGGAGGTTTGTCAGTCACCATTACCGAATCAACCGATGTCAGCCAGCCCGGGCCACTGTCCGATGGCGAGACGGCAGCGACTGCCCGATCCGATATTCAGGTGCGTGCAGGCAGTGGCCGCATGTTGCTGTTTGAGCCAGGTATCGACCTGGCCGATCTGGTGGGGGCAATTAATCGCATTGGTGCAGCGCCCGACGACCTGATCGCAATTCTGCAGGCATTGCGAGAATCGGGTGCTCTTCGGGCTGAACTGGTGGTGATCTAAACCATGGATATCACCTCCTCCAAAGCGATTGAAACGGGTCCGCGTAATCTGTTCGATCGTCAGGGTATTGCCGACCTGAGGCGCATGACTCGGGCCGAAACCCCCGAAGCTATGGCAGCTGTCGCCCAGCAATTCGAGACCCTGTTCGTCGGTATGATGCTTAAAAGTATGCGCGCCGCCAGTGGTGGTGAAGATGCGCTGTTTGGATCCTCGGCGCAGCAGACCTACCAGGGCATGTTTGATCAGCAGCTGGCGTTACAGAACGCTGATCGGGGCATACTCGGCATCGGCAAATTAATGCTACAGCAGTTGCAGCAGAAATCACCCGGCGAGGTTCAACAGGACCAGCCCGGGGCAAGTCAATTGCACCTGGCTGAACGACCCATGCGCCGGCCAGATTCCGCGTCCTCCCTCAGTGATAGCCTCACGGGTGTGACAGGGGCCGATTCCGGTATGACTGAACAAGGGATCGCCTACCGGACATTGGTTAACGAAACGCCTGCTCAAATTACCAGCACCCTGGCCGCGATCGAATTGCGGGCCTCGGGAGCGGATATTCAGGCCCAACGGCAGGCATCAGTAGTCGCGGTTAAATCCAGTAATGAGCCCATAGAAAAGCCAACGGCCGAGCAGTTTGTCGAGCAGATATGGCCACTGGCCGTCTCCACTGCTAATCGGTTACGCATTGCCCCCGAAGCAATTGTTGGTCAGGCGGTACTGGAGAGTGGCTGGGGACAGAAAACCATTGCCCATGAAGATGGGCGATCCAGCCACAATGTGTTTGGTATCAAGGCAGGAGGCGACTGGGCCGGTGACTCGGTGACCGTTTCTACGCTGGAGTATGAGCAGGGCATCGCAATTCGTCAGCAGGCCAAATTCCGGGCTTATGACTCTTACGCCGATGCCTTTGCCGACTATGCCGATTTTCTGCAGCACCGTAACTGGTATCAGCCGGCCCTTGCTCAGGGCCATAACATCGGTGGGTTTGCCCGGGGATTACAGCAGGCCGGTTACGCAACGGATCCAGATTACGCTAGCAAGATTACTCAGCTCGCAATGCAGATTAAACAACGTGAAAAGGGTAGTTAGTTTGTCGGCGAGACGATGAGCGGTGGTTTTCCATTGACCGCCTGTACTGAATTAGCAAAAAACATCAGGCACTCACCGCCGGGCGTTTTAACAGGAGCAGGATGATGGCAACAGGAATCTTGGGTATCGGCGCATCGGCACTGCTGGCTAACCAGCGTGCGTTAGCCACTGTTAGCCATAATATTGCCAACGCCACAGTCGCCGGTTACAGCCGGCAGAGCGTTGAGTTTGAAGCGCGTAGCGCACAACTGCGAGGCGGTGATTTTTTTGGTAACGGTGTCGATGTTGCCAATGTAAGGCGCCACGTTGATAACTTTATCAATGAGCAGATTTATGCCGACACCGCCAGTCAGGGTTCGTTGGTAACGCAACAGAATTACCTGGTTCGGGTTGATAATTTTTTAGGCAGCGCCTCTACCGGATTGTCAGCGGCCTTCGATCAGTTTTTTTCTTCATTGCAGGATATGTCGCTTGATCCGTCATCGATCCCTCAACGGGAGGTAGTGCTGCAGCAGGCCGGCACCTTGGTCGAGCGATTTAACAACTTTGACCAGCTTGTTAATGACATGGAACGTGAGCTTAACCTGCAGATAGAGGATCAGGTCAGTCAGGTCAATTCGATCGCTTCCAGTCTGGCGCAACTAAACGAGAAGATCTCGATTTCAGCCGGTCAGGGTGGTGGTCAGGCGGGCAGCGATCTGCTTGATCAACGAGACCGCCTCTATACCGAGCTCTCTGCGCTAGTGCCCATCTCCACTGTGGCCCAGAGTGACGGTTCAACCAATGTTTTTATGGGCAAAGGGCAGGCGCTAGTGGTGGGCACAAACGCCTATCAGCTGGCTACTCAGCCAAATGACCTTGATAGCTCGCGCCTTGAGGTCAGGTATGGCGGAGTAGCCACCAATACGATTAGTGATGCCATTACGGGTGGTTCGCTAGGGGGGCTGCTCGCGACTCGACAGGCTGTGCTAGACCCGGCGGTTAATCAGGTCGGTCGGCTGGCGGTTGCGGTGGAGCAGGCGATGAATGGTCAGCATCATCTGGGCATGGACCTCAAAGGGGCGCTAGGCGCAGACCTGTTTTCCATGGGTCAACCTCAGATTGCGGGTGCAGCCACTAACCCGGGAGTAACTACCCTGGCCGTGGCGATTACGGATCCGGCTGCACTCACTGCGGCCGATTATCGAATTGACGTGGACGCAGGCAGTATCTATCAGTTGACTAATCTGAGTGATGGCTCAGTGACCACGCTTGGAGCTGTTCCACCGGGGCCGGCAACGGTGCCGGTGACTGTCGACGGCATGACGATTGACCTGGACCCGGCTGCCGCCGTGGGAGACCGATTTCTACTGCAGCCGACCCGCGACCTGGCAGGTTCATTGAGCCTGGCCATTAGTGATCCGCGCCAACTCGCCGCTGCAGCTCCCGTGGTAGCCATCACGGATATTAATAATGTTGGTAGCCTGGATATTGCCGGGCTCACTATGGTCGATGCCAGCAATGCCGCCTTTTCGACAACGGCCGGCGCGCTTACGCCGCCCCTGCTGATTGAGTTTACCGGCCCGAACAGTTTTGATCTTTACGACAACACGGCTCCGGGTTCGCCGGTTTTACTGGAGGGTGGAGTCGCCTACACACCGGGGGGTGAGATTTTTCCAACCGGTGGTGGTCTGGATTTTGGTTATCGAGCACAGCTCGCTGGCGGTGCTGTTAACGGTGATAGCCTGCGGATCGACTATAACGGCAGTGGGCTTGGTGATAATCAGAACATGCTGGCGTTAATCGGTCAGCAGGAGCAGGGGCTGTTATTAAACGGAACGGCTAGCTACCAGGAGAGCTATCAGCAGCTAGTTGGTGAGGTCGGTGCGCGAACCAGTCGTGGCGCGATTAACCTGGATGCAGTGGGGTTTACGCTGGAGCAGGCACAGTTTCGTCAACAGTCGGTGTCCGGCGTGAATCTGGATGAAGAGGCGGCTAAATTACTTGAGTTTCAGCAGGCCTATCAGGCTGCCGCACAGACCATCCGTGCCGCTGACACACTTTTTCAATCGTTGTTACAGGTGATTTAGGGAGGCAGTGACTGGCCGTGACCCGCCGTTTTCAGTACCTGATTATTCATCATTATCGTCGAGGGGCCGATAACCCTCTGGAGGTTTCACGTTTCAGGTTTCAGAAAACTTCCCTGTTGGTTCAGAAGGTGAATTTTGGGCCCCTGTTTTATGACCGTCCTTAAGGAGTCGCCCCGTGCGTATTTCTACTCAGCAATACTTTCAGCTAAATATTAATTCGTTACAGGAGCATGCTCAGCGTGTCAGCGAGACCCAGCTACAGCTGACAACGGGCAAAAAATTCCTGTCTCCGGCAGATGACCCAAGCAGCGCGACCCGCATCCTCGGTCTGGAGCAGCGCATCGCCAGCGTCGAACAGTACAGTCGCAACGTCACTCAGCTGGAAGCTAATCTGCAGACCGAAGAAGTTGCCGTTGCAGAGATCCACTCAATGCTCGACGATGCCCGTGAGCGACTGATTGACGTTAACAACGGCATTCACAATCAGGAAGATTACCGCACCTTTGCTAATGATCTGGCGAATATCCGTGATCAGTTATTGAATTTGGGTAACGCCAGGAATGCGAATGGTGAATATATGTTCGGCGGAACGGCCACCGAGACCCTGCCCTTTATTCGCGATGCCGCGGGTGTCTATCAGTATCAGGGCAATCAGCAAAACCGTGTGGTTCCGGTGGCCGACCATCGCTCCATCCAGTTTGGCGATAGTGGCTTTGACGTATTCGTTGATATTTTTAACGGCAATCAGGGCGTTAGCGCCAGTGCGAACACGGCCAATACTGGCGATGGAGTGATTGGGCAGGTTGGCCCGACTCAGCCGGGTAGTTACAACGGTGATCATTTGCGGGTGGTTTTTAATGGGCCGGATAGTTACGACCTGGTCAACGTAACCACGGCTGCTACGGTCGCATCCGGTGTCGCTTTTACTCCTGGCGACACCCTTACCATTAGCGGTGTGATGGCCACCATCGATGGCGTACCGGCTGCGGGTGATCAGTTTGATTTTCAACCCAGCACGCGGCAGAACCTGTTAACCACCCTTGATAATCTGGTGACCGAACTGGAAATTGCTGACCCGGCGGGAGTAACTCGGCTCACCAACGCGGTCAATCGTGGCCTGGAAAATCTGGGGTCGGCATTGGAGCAGAGCAGCACGGTGCGTTCGCGGTTAGGTAATCGCCTGCAATCAGTGGATGCGGTTCGGGAAGCCAATGCGAGCTTTGAGATTGCCTACCGTACCACCCTGTCTGAAATAAATGATCTGGACTTTACCGAGGCAGCCGCTCGGCTGGGTGATCAGGTAAACGCACTGCAAATTTCACAGGCGGCGTTTGCTCGAGTACAGGGCTTGTCACTGTTTGAGTATATTTAAGACTACTGGTTGTAACGACAGCGCCGGTCGCCTGTTTCGCGTGCACCGAGCGAGATTGTCGAATTTCCGATGTTGACCCCCTCCCAGGCTGTAGGCCCTGGGGGGGTATCCTTCCGCGTTACTGCGGGCTGTTCCAATGACTGCTCATATCAGCGCCTTCAGGTGACTAGTGGGTGCTGCCGGTCACCTTCTGGTAGGCATTAATGCCGCGTCGATTATTTTTCCCCTGTCGCAATGACTCGGCAATCGAGCTGCGCTGATTTTTTGTCAGTGTCACCAGTGTCTGATTGAGGACAACGAGTTCCTGCAAGATTTTAGCGTCGTCGTTACTGGCAGGGGGCAGGGCGGTGATCAACTGGTCGCGGTCAAACTGAAGTTCGCCAAGGATTTCCCACTCGGAAGCGCGAGCGGCAGAAACCATCGCTTCAGTCAGCGCAGCTAGTCGTTGCCAGGTTGCTTGATCTGCCACGGCTTTAACGAGCCACCGAAACCGCAGGCGCGCTGGTCGCCTCGGGCTGTAGACGCTGACCCGCGGGAATTTCATGCCAGGCGCTACGGATATCTTTAATCAGGCCAATCACTTCATCAATAGCCACCGTATCGTTCTTCAAATTGGCATCGAACAGTCGACGTTCGCAATACTCGTAAAGATTGTCCAGATTGGTTGCTATTTCTGCGCCGGCGCTATGGTCGATGCTACCTCTCAGACCGCCAATGATGGAAATTGCTCTGCCGAGAGACTGGCCCTTGGCGGCGATTTCACGGCGTTCAATGTGACCGCGGGCGCTGGCCAGCCTTTGCAACAGTCCATCAAAAAGCTTCATGATCAACTGGTGCGGAGAGGCATCGCGGGCGCTGTCGCTCTGGATTTGCTGATAGCTTTGCATGGCGTTGGGGTAGCTCATGGGCGTTTCCTTAATTTAAATAGTAATTTGATTAGTTGTTGCTGGATTTGAATGTAGAACCTGGGAGGTTGGCGAGTTGCTGGGTTAAAAACCCGCTCACCGCATTTAGCTGACCGACCAGGATATCCATGGCGATAAAGTCTCGACGCAATCGCTCGTCAAGATTGTTGAGCCGAAGGTTGAGGCGGTCGCGTTGGTCATCGACGTCATCGATGCCCGCCTGGATGCTTTTGGTCCGTTGATCGATCGAACCGTCATCACCGATGAAATCATCGATAACGGCGCTAATACGTTTTGTCAGGCCGTCGTTACCGGCAAAAAATTGACCGATATCCTGAATATTGAGCTCTGCCGCCGCGTCGAGGGCGTCGGCGTCCACGGAAAGATGACCCGTCTGTGGATCGGAGTTGATCCCGAGCTGGGTGATGTTTGTGATTGAGGCTGTATCGGCGGATTCGGTTAACAGGTTTTCGCGTAATAGCCGCTCAAATCCCTTTACGGTCGAATCGCCCTGGAGCAGGCCGACCTGCTGGCTTTCCACATTAACCTGAAGCAGTCCTTTGACGACGTCGATCATGTTGTTGTAGGCGCCGGTGAACGCCTGGACCTGAGCTTTGGCACTTGCCTCATCAAAGTCGACGGTTACCCGAGTGGTTTCCAGAATATCTTCATCGAGCAGGGTAAAGGTAACGCCGTCGATGGCATCGTCGATGATATTGGTGCTGCGGGTGACTGTCTGGCCATCGATCTGAATAACCGCGTCTTTGGCGGCCTGGGTTTCGGTCATGTTGGTCGTGCCAGTGTCGAATGCCAGTCGGGAGAGACCACTGGTGTCAGTGTCATTGCCATCGCTGTCGTTGACGAAAATTGAGATGGAGGCGGCAACGCCGGTATCGGTGGTGGTCATTTGTAAACGACTGACCGTACCACCGGCGCCGTCATCTACGTTGACTATAACGGCCTGAATCCCCTTGCCGGAGGCGGCGCTGTTAATGGCGTCGCGAACGTCAGCCAGCGTGTCGGCATTGCTGTCGATGGTTACCGGAATAATATCTGTGCCGGCAATAATAGTTAAATCGCCGCTACCCACGGAGTCGGTTGGACCGGCGAAATCCACGGATTGAAGTTTTTGTACTTTAGCGAGGTTTTCGACAATGACGTCAATGCCGCCGAGCGGGGCTTTACTGGTGGTGGCGACCTCGACGTACTCCGATTTATTCAGAGAGACAGTACGATTCTGAAAATTATCCAGATTGTTTAACCCATCCAGCGCACTCTGGAAACTGGCCAGCGCTGACGAGAACTGCCCGAGGCCGGAGAGGTTGGTCTGATAACCCGTTTCCAGGGCATTGAGACGATTGGTGGTAGGAGTCGCCTCGGCAGTGACCAGGTTGGCCACAAGGCCGTCGATGTCAAGGCCGGAGCCGATACCCGCTGAAGTCAGCATGTCCAATCCTCACTAAATGCTAGTTGGTCAGATCAACCGATTAGATCTCCGATTAACCCGCCACCCTCTTTTAATCGTTGGGCCATCGACAGAACCTCCTCATTGGGAATCTGCCGAATCACCTCCTGGGTGCTCTTGTTTAATACCGTGATAACCGTTTTGCCGCTGACATCGTCAATATGGAATGCCAGGTCACGATCCAGGTGTTGAACAAGTTCTTTAATGGTATCGACCGCGTTGGTCGTATCTTGAAGGTTTTTTGGGCTTGTAGCATCGCCGTTAACTAGTTCGGATTGCGGGGGTGGCGAATCCGTGGACGTGGGAAAACCTCTTGTCTGTGCAGCAGATAGCGAAGTCGCGCCTGATGTCGGTCCGGCATTGGCAGGCTGTGCTGGTAGCGGTGGGTTGGTGGGGGAGATTTCAGACATTTTGAGTCCTCCTGAGAAGGCAGAAAAACCAGGATCAGAAAAAGTCTGATCCTGGTTTCACTTTTTTAACGACTCATACGGTTATTGAAGTAGTGACAACACGCTCTGTGGTGACGAGTTGGCCTGGGCTAACATCGCCGTACCGGCCTGCTGCAGAATTTGCGAGCGTGTCAGCTCAGCGGTTTCTGATGCAAAGTCAGTATCCTGAATCCGGCTACGGGCAGCGGAGAGGTTTTCCGCTGATGTGGCCAGACTGGCGATAGTGCTTTCAAAGCGGGTCTGTATAGCACCGAAAGTACCGCGCAGCGTATCCACATCACGGATCGCCTGGTCAATCTGGCGAATCGAGGTGTTGGAATCGGACACGGTTAGCACATTGGCCGAAGCAATGGCAGCCGCATTCGTGGTCTGCGTTCCTGCGTCCGCGATACCTGCGAAGAAGGTCTCATTGCCGGTCACGTCGGTTACCGTGATCTGCTGGGCTGAAACCAGGTCAATGGTTCCTTTGAAAGTATCCACCCGTGCGGCACTGACCGCACCGGTGGCGGTCAGGGTGTTACCCAGAAAACCGGTTACGCTATCGGCATCACCAGAGGTTGAACCAGAGATTTGTTGGGCAAATTCGATATTCCGACCGTCACTGGCGGTGAGGGCAATATCGTTATTCGATTGCAACGTGGCGGTAACACCGGTGGTTGACGCGTTACTGTTAATCAGTGAGATCAGATCACTCTGGGTGGTAATGGTCGGTGTTTCGTTCTGGGTGGTGATTTGTGTGCCATTAATTTCCAGGGTGTAAAGCAGTGTGTCGCCGGTGCCCGCGTCCGTGAAGCTCAACGCACTGCCAAAGTCGGAAGCGGTAATGGTGGCACTGGTCGCATTGGTAGTCGCGGTGGCTCCATGGGTGCCGGTCAATGCGTTGATGGCAGCGGCGATCTGAGTAGAACTACCGGCACCCAGGCCATTGGCAGCTGCTGTTGCCGCACCGATATCAATGCCGCCAATCTGGATGTCGCCGGCATTAAGTGCTGCCGCATCCGCGGTTAGCGCCGCAAAGTTTAATCCGGTGTCGGCAGCCTGGGCGGTCTGCGTCAGGCTGGTGGTGGCGACCTGTCCAACATCGGTGTTGCGCATGCTGGAGCTGACATCGACGCTAATGGTCTCGCCAACGTTGGCGCCAACCTGGAAGGTGGCGTTGCCGAGGGTGCCGTCAAGCACGTTTCGACCGTTAAAAGAAGTGTTTTTTGCCAGTTCATCATTTGCAGCCAGCAGTTGCTGAAATTCCGCATCCAGTGAAATTCGGTCTTCTGCGGTGTTGGTAGCGTTGCTTGACTGGATGGCCAGTTCACGCATGCGCTGTAAGTTGTTGGTTACCTGCTGTAGCGCCCCTTCCCCAACCTGAGAAAGTGAGACGGCATCGGCCGCGTTCCGGGATGCCTGGTTAAAGCCACGGATTTGTGAAGTCATGCGATCACTGATGGCCAGGCCAGCTGCGTCATCCCGGGCGCTATTGATGCGCAGGCCGGATGATAACCGCTGGATAGATGTTGCTAGCGAGTTCTGGCTCGAATTCAAGTTTCGTTGAGCGTTGAGCGAGAGCACGTTGGTGTTGATTACATTCGCCATTTCGGAAGTCTCCTGATAGTTGGCATGCCGGACTATGGACCGGCGGTTGCGGCATCCTGTAGGGCAATGAAGAGGAATTTCTCCACCACGCGATAGTCGCCTCAGTACATGTTTCGGACGACCTGAAAAATCCTTTAGATTATTTTTTTTCAGTGGATTGATGGTGGCTACGGGGGAGCCAATGCTGGGTGATGAATGCCCATCAATTAGATGGTGGTGGTTGCCATTGAGACCAGAGGGAATGCCGACATTGCCGGTGTCGGCAATTTGTCGCCGGTTACTGCCGCAGGTCAATGGCGAGTCGGGAAACTGGCACCGGCGTTCCTGTTCCGATCCGGTGGTGGTTGTTTGCACGCGATTAGTCCGGCTA
>Ga0070727_10002261_pt1 | contig 18861 bp, 18 predicted proteins | sample tdAd472_FD_66722 | JGI IMG/M metagenome (GOLD analysis project Ga0070727, IMG submission 66722) | Marine sediment microbial communities from the Atlantic coast under amendment with organic carbon and nitrate - tdAd47.2 | ecosystem: Environmental > Aquatic > Marine > Coastal > Sediment | place...
CCGCCCAGGGGATCATCGACGACCTGATCGACGCCGGTTGCGAAGTGCGCGGCGACGAGGAAATCTCGGCGCTCGACGACCGGGTGGTTCCGGCCAACGATGAAGACTGGGATACCGAATATCTCGACGCCATCGTCTCCATGAAGGTGGTCACCGGGGTCGACGACGCGGTGGAGCATATCGCCGAACACGGCTCGCACCACACCGACGCCATCATCACCAACGACGAACAAGCGGCGGCCGAGTTCTTGAACAAGGTCGACAGCGCCATCGTGGTATGGAACGCCTCGACCCAGTACGCCGACGGCGGCGAGTTCGGCATGGGCGCGGAAATCGGCATCTCGACGGGCAAAATGCACGCCCGCGGACCGGTCGGCGTCGAACAGCTCACCAGCTTCAAATACGTGGTGCGCGGCAACGGCCAGTGCCGCCCGTAGGCGATAGCCAATTATTGGCCACCGCACTTGACAAGGGCCAATAATTGGCCTATTCATTAAGTGCGGTCGGGGAAAGTGAGCATCATGCCCAAAGTCGAAAGCTTTGAGGGCTTTGTGATCTATATGTATTTCGAAGACCACAACCCACCGCACGTCCATGTCATTGGTCCTGATTTCAAAGCGGCCATGGCCATTGAAACCCGGAAGATCATTGCGGGCCGTCTGCCGGGAAAGATTGAAGAACAGGCATCCGCTTATGTTGAGAAACACGCGACAAGCCTCCTGGAACGCTGGACGGCTTACCATTAAAGGACCTCCCGCCATGCGGCTGGCAGATGTAAAGGCATTGGACGGCTTCGTTCTCGAACTAGAATGGACCGACGGACATAAAAACCGGGCCGACCTTTCCGGGCTGGTGATGGCGTCGAAGCATTTCCGGACCTTCGCCGACACCCCCGGCGACTTTAAAGCCGTTGAAGTTATCAATTGGGGCGACGGCATCGCCTGGGAAAACGGCTTGGACTACAGCGCCGAAAACCTGCTGCGGATCGCCACCATGCAGGCCCAGCACGACGACCGAACCGAAATCAGGGATTTTCAAGCCCGGTTCAACCTGACCAACGATCAGGCAGGCAAGGCGCTGGGCTACAAAGTCAGTCAGATCAAAAACTTCCGGTCCGGCCACAATCCTTTGCCGACCTCGGTGCGGGTCGCCATTCGAACGATGGAAGAAGACCCGACCATTCTCTACGCCGCGCTTGCTTCCGACACGTCGAAGAAGGAAGCCGTCCACTGACCCCCAAGCCCGATAGTTTTTGGATCAAACCGCCGGGAATCGTGCCGCGGCGGGTTGGGCTGCTGGGCGGGTCGTTTAACCCGGCCCACGACGGGCATCTGCACATCAGCAAGCTGGCGCTCAAAATGCTCGGGCTTGATGAGGTCTGGTGGCTGGTGTCGCCGCAAAACCCGCTAAAAGCCGAAGACGACATGGCGCCGCTGGAAAAACGCCACGCCTCGGCCCGCGCGGTGGCGCGCCATCCACGCTTGAAGGTCACCGACATCGAGGGGCGAATCGGCACGCGGCACACCGCCCTGACGCTTGCCCGGCTGCAAAGACGCTTCCCCAGGACCCGCTTCGTCTGGATCATGGGGGCGGACAATCTGGCGCAAATTTCCCGCTGGCATCGCTGGCAGGAGGTTTTCAGGCAAGTTCCCGTCGCCGTCTTCGCCCGCCCGACTTTCGAGCTGAAAGCCCTGGCAGGCAAGGCCTCGCGGCGGTTTGAGAGTCACCGGATTGCCACAGGTCGGGCAAAAAACATCGCGCGGCTTAACCCTCCGGTTTGGACTTTCGTGACTTGTCGGTTAAACCCCGCTTCATCAACCGCAATTCGAGCTAAAAAAACCGTTTGTTAAAGGTTAGAATGGTTTCATAGAGTCGAAGTTCGATTCTTATTGGCTTAACTCAACCAAAGGAGAGAACCATAGCCAGAACCACTAAGACTCCGCCGACCCCGGCGCAAGCCGTGGCCCTGGTGGAAAAATCGCTGGACGATGACAAAGCCGAAAACATCGTCACGATTGACCTGGCCGGTAAGACTTCCGTGACCGACCATATGATCATCGCTTCGGGCCGCTCCGACCGGCATGTCGGCGCCCTGGCGAACCATCTCACCCAAAAATTGAAAGAAAGCGGCATCGAGATTCTCGCCACCGAGGGTCTGGAAAACTGCGATTGGGTGCTGATCGACGCCGGCGATATGGTCATTCACCTGTTCAGACCCGACGTCCGCACCTTCTATAATCTAGAGAAGATGTGGGGCGGCCCGGAACTGGCGGGCGTGGCCGCACAGGCAGGAACGGCCTAAACAAACCCCGAGCGAACGGAACGTTTGCGACGACGGTTTGTGGTAGACAGCAAATCCCGAGTGGCCCGGAGGGCTGCGACGACGATTTGCGGCTCTTATAAGCTGTTCAGCAAGCCCAGGCCGAAACGGGCTGGGGAGGACCTGGACGATGAAAATACATGTGATTGCGGTCGGGCGCTGGAAAGCCGGACCGGAGAAGGCGCTTTTTGATACTTACGCCAAGCGCCTCAACACCCCTTTATCCCTCATCGAAGTGGAAGAGAAAAAGAAGCTGCCGCCCGCCCAATTGAAAGAGCGGGAAGGCGAATTGCTGCTGGCCGCCCTGCCCGACGGCGCAACGGTGGTGGCGCTCGACGAACGGGGAAAATCGCTGAAAAGCAAAGACTTCGCGAAAAAATTGGGCGACTGGCGCGACACCGGCGTGCGCGACGTAGCGTTTCTGATCGGCGGGGCCGACGGCCATGCGGAAGCGGTGAGAGAACGCGCCGATCTGCTGTTTTCCTTCGGCGCCATGACCTGGCCCCACATGCTGGTCCGCCCGATGATCGCCGAACAAGTCTACCGGGCCATGAGCATCTTATCGGGACACCCCTACCACCGGGAGTGAGGGGTGACGTTTGAGGTGGGACAGCGAATAAAGGGGACATGTAATGACGACATATCCCCTTTATTCGCTGTCGCAAATGTCCAGCATGGTTTTGGGAAACCATAGATAAGTTAGATGTTCCCAGAACCTCTGAGTCTAGCAGCTAAAATTAACATTTAAATTTCATATTTTGATTTTGTGAAAAAAATATGCCATAAATAAAGAAATCAAAATGCAAGAAAGGTGGACTCAATGGCTGCGACAGTGCACTTTTTGCACCCAAACTCCCCCTCGGTTTCTGGCTTTCTGCGTGTGGGCCATACGGGCCACAGGAAACTTGAGGCTTTGCTGGCCGGTGGGCGATTTCCATTCAGACGCGTCGTATTTGATGCGGCGTTTATAGGCGATCAGCAAGAGTTGGTTTCTTCACTTCGAGACAGCGGAAGTGAAGTGGTTCTAGACTTGAATTTTGCCGAAATGGCTGCACCAGGGAAATATGGGCAATCACCAAGCAAACTGCCTTGGGCAAATGGTGACAGGCCTTGGCAGCCTTCGGATTTTGGGCGCGGAAGAAACTTTGATATTGTGAAAATGATGGCCGAATTTGCTGTCGCTCAAAACGTCAACGTTGTCTTGGCCCCGACCCACATTGTCGATGGCGATGACAGTGAATGGCAGGCTGCGGATCTAAAGTTATGTACTGAGCTGCGGGACGAATTGGATCGTCTAGGCGGAAACTCCATAGCTGTGGACTACCAGCTTCTAACGTCCGCAGCATTTATAAGAGATACTCAAGGCAGAGAGCTTCTTAAAACAGGATTGAGGGACCTACCCATTGATAATCTTTGGCTCCGAACATCTGGCTTTGGAGCGACAGCAAAAGGGGCTGGGACACGAAAGTTTATTGAAGCTGTTCGATCCTTTCATGAGCTTGGAGTGCCAGTCGTTGCTGACAATGTCGGTGGATTGGCTGGCCTTGCTGCATGTGCATTCGGCGCTGTCGGCGGCATCTGCCATGGAGTAGGCCAAAAAGAATCCTTTGAATCTAGAAGCTGGAAGAAAGCTCCAAATGACATTGACGATGATGCAAGGAAGATCGGCATGTCAAGGCGTGTCTATGTCCCATCCTTGGATCGCCATTTGAAAGTGAAAGAATTAGAAGCCGTCTTTTCTGCTCATGGCGGCAAGTCGAGATTTGGCTGCACTGACAAAAGCTGTTGTCAAAATGGCGTAGAAGACATGATTGAAAATTGGCACTCACACTTTATAATACAACGTTCTAAACAATTGGCTGCCCTTTCTAGTGTTCCTGAGATTAAAAGAGCAGAGCATTTCATCACAAAAATGGTGGAGCCCATTGTTCGGGATGCAAGGCATGGAGCCAAGTTGAAGGTGTCAAATGAGAAAGTTGAAAAGATCATTTCAAAGGCGAAAGAACGCCTAGAGAATTTCAAGGATGCTGCTTGGGATTTGCTTGATAATTCAGACAGTGAAACCAGATCAATGGAACCGGTCTTTCGGGGACGTGGAGGAGTGACACAATTAGTGTCGAGGCAGAAATAATGTCAAACGCAGTAGCAAAAATAATTGATGACCTGAAGTTACAAGGCGGCCTTAGAGGTACAGATGTAGCAAATATTGCTGCAGTTTCCCCTGCAACAGTATCTAGATGGACATCAGGGAAAACATTTCCTCACCCAAAAACTCAATTACTAATATCAGACCTAAGATACGTCGTTGATAGGTTAGCTGATTTTTATACACCTGAAGAAACTAGAATATGGCTTTACTCAAAGCATAGATTACTGAATGGAGAAAGAGCCATAGATTTAATACATGAGAGTAGGACAGATGAAGTGCTCGCGGTGATTGAAAGTCTCGATGAGGGAACTTACACTTAGGAATGACCAATCGAGACCGTGTTCATGAAAGAGCGATTTTAGATGCTCTCGAAGCTATCGGCTTCGAGTTTTTTGAATCTAAAGTATGGCGAGTAACAAGAGCCGGACGGGAACCAACTATTGGTTCTGCGGCTGGAGGAAGGTGGAGTCCGCCAGGCGAGTTTGAGGTACTTTACACTTGCATTGAACGTGAAGGGGCACTTGCCGAAATTGGGTACAGACTTTCACTGGAACCTGTTTGGCCAAGTCGGATCAATCACGAAATTCATGAGATTAATCTGCGTTTAGATCGAGCTCTCAAATTCGCTGACCTTTCAAAGTTGGAGCAGTTAGACGTAGATGTATCAAGGTATCAGTCATTTGAATACGATAGGACCCAAGAGATAGCATCAGCTGCTCATTTCTTGGAGTACGATGGTCTCATAGTGCCGAGCGCCCGGTATAATTGCCTTAATGCAATTGTTTTTCTGGATAGACTTGGAGCAAACTTCCGCTTAGAGGTTGCAAACACAGCACCGATTGACTGGTCCCAATGGAAGCTAAAGCCCCAACGCTCCTAAAAGGAACATGGGCAATTGTGAGACTAAAAATGGCGGGGACAATTTGCTTATCGCCAGTCTCTCATTTACGTGACTCATTGCCGCGTCTTGGCTAAAAAGGCTCAAGCCCTTTACAGGCCTACCGAAACCCCCATGAACTGACTATATTGAAGCCATGACCGAACAACGCGCCACTACCGGAATTCCCAAGCCCGTCGTCCTGTGCATTCTGGACGGATGGGGCGAACGCTCTGATCGCGAGAATAACGCCATCGCTATGGGGTCCACCCCGGTTTGGGACCGCATGGTGACGACCTATCCGACCGGGCGGTTGAACGCTTCGGCCCAGGAAGTGGGGCTGCCCGAGGGGCAGATGGGCAACTCGGAAGTGGGGCATATGAATTTGGGCGCGGGCCGCGTCGTTTTGCAGGACCTGCCGCGCATCGATCAGGCCGTCGACGACGGCTCGCTGGCCAAGAACCCGGCCCTGGCCGACTTTATCAAGGCGCTGAAGAAAAGCGGCGGGGCGTGTCATTTGATGGGCCTGCTGTCGCCGGGCGGCGTGCATTCCATGCAGCGCCACATGGCCGCCTTGGCCCAAACCGTGACCCAAGCGGGCGTGCCGGTCGTGCTGCATGCGTTTTTGGACGGCCGCGATACGCCGCCGTCGAGCGCCTTAGACTATATGGAAGCCTTCCTCAAGCAAGTGAAGTACTTCCCCTGCTTCAGCGTCGGCACGGTCTCCGGGCGTTACTACGCCATGGACCGGGACAATCGTTGGGAACGGGTGGTCAAGGCCTACGACGCCATGGTTAACGGAGAGGGCGAACGGGCCGATCACGCGCTGACCGCCATCGAACAGTCCTATGCCGCCAAGGTGACCGACGAGTTCGTTCTGCCGACCGTAATCGGCAAGTACGAAGGAATGAACGACGGCGACGGCCTTTTGATGGCCAACTTCCGCGCCGACCGGGCGCGGGAAATCCTCACGGCTTTGGTCGATCCGGCGTTTGACGGGTTTCCCCGCAAAAAGACCGTCGAATGGGCGGCCAAGCTGGGCATGGTCGAATATTCCAACGCCCTCAACGCCCATATGGAAACCCTGTTCGCCCCGGTCCAGCTCACCAACATTTTCGGCCAAGTCATCGCCGACAAGGGCATGACCCAGTTGCGCATTGCCGAAACCGAAAAATACGCCCACGTCACCTTTTTCTTCAACGGCGGCGAGGAGCAGGTTTTCCCCGGCGAAGAACGCATCCTCGTCCCCTCGCCCAAGGTCGCGACCTACGACCTGCAACCGGCCATGAGCGCGCCGGAGGTCACCGACAAGCTGGTCGAGGCCATCGGCAGCGGCAAGTTCGACGTCATCATCGTCAACTACGCCAACGGCGACATGGTCGGCCATACGGGCATGCTCGACGCCGCCCTTGAGGCGGCGGCAACGGTGGATACCTGCCTGGGCCGTTTGGAAGAGGCCGTGACGGAAGCGGGCGGCGCCATGCTGATCACCGCCGACCACGGCAACTGCGAGCAGATGCTCGACGAAACCACCAGCCAACCGCATACGGCGCACACGCTCAATCCGGTGCCGACCGTTCTGGTCAACCCGCCCGCCTGGGCTGCTGGCTTGAAGGAAGGCCGCTTGGCCGACGTGGCACCCACATTGCTGCATCTTTTGGGGGTCAAACAGCCCAAAGAGATGACCGGCCACTCGCTGATCGCCGAAGCAGCGTCGGAAGTGGCCTAGGTGAATTTACCGACGGCCTTTTCTCTCCTTCTTTTCGCCGGACTGTTCTGTGTCGGCCCAGCCCGTGCTGCCGACGACCCATCGGCGGTAAAAGGGCAGATCAAGACCATCGAACAGGAACTGGAAGCCAAACGCAAAGCCGCCCAGTCCCTGGAGAACGAAGCCGAGCAGCTTAAATCGCAAGAATCGCAGTTACGCCGCGAGATGGTTTCAGCCGCCGCCAAGGCGCAGCAGTTCGAAACCGACCTGACCCAGGTCGAGGAAACGCTGGCGACGCTGAAGGAAGAAGAAGCGGAAACGCTGAAAAAGCTCAACCTCAACCGGGAACAGACCGTCGGGGTTTTGGGTGCCTTGGAGCGTCTGGCGCGCAATCCGCCGCAAGCCCTGATCGCCCAACCCTTGAGCACCTCGGATCTGGTGCGCAGCGCCATCTTGTTGCGCGCCGCCGTGCCGATGATCGAAAAAGAAGCCAACCGGCTCAACGCCGACATTCAATCACTCATCGAGACCCGCACCGCGGTTGAGGCCCGCCGCCAGGAACTGGCCGCCCTGACCGATCAGTTGAAGAGCGAGCGCAAGCGCCTGGACCATATGCTTGAACGCAAAAAGGCCCTGCGGGAAAAAGCCTCCGAGGAAAGCAAGCAGGCCTCGGCCTCGTTAAAACAGCTCACCGGGAAGGCGAAAAACCTCAAAGACGTTTTCAACAAGCTTGAGAAAAAACGCCTGGCCGACGAAGCCAAGCGCCGCGAATCCGAACGGCAAAAACGCGAAGCGGAGCAAAAAAAGCAAGAAGAGCAGCATAAAACCGGATCGGCGGAAGTCGCTTCGCTTCCCGTTCCGGATGGCGGGGCGCCGATCACCAAAGCCAAGGGACACCTTTGGATGCCCGCCGTCGGACCGGTGGTCAAAGCCTACGGAATCCCCACGGGAACCGGCCTGACAACCAAGGGGATTACCATCTCGACACGGCAAAACGCCCAGGTTGTCGCCACCTACGACGGCCGCGTTGTGTACTCGGGTCCGTTCCGTGGATATGGGCAACTCTTGATCATCGATCACGGCGAGGGATATCATACGCTTATCTCCGGAATGACGCGGATCGACAGTTTGGTTGGGCAGTGGCTTCTGGCGGGAGAACCGGTCGGGGTGATGGGAGCGCCCCAAAGTGGAAAACCGTCTCTCTATTTGGAAATTCGAAAACAAGGGCAGCCGATCAATCCCAGACCTTGGCTGGCCGACCGCAGTAAAAGGGCAATGCGATGAAGCGCGGACTATTTCTGTCGACTCTGTCAGCCGGTCTTTTGGCTTTCACCCTCTCGGTTCCGGCGACGGCGCTGGCCGACGAGAAAAGCGAAGACACCCGGCAGAACACCTATGAACTGCTGACCCTGTTCGGCGATGTTTTCGAGCGGGTCCGCAAGGACTACGTGGAAGAGGTGTCCGACGAGGACCTTCTGGAAGCCGCCATCAACGGTATGCTGACATCGCTTGATCCGCATTCGAGCTACCTGTCGTCCAAGCGCTACAAGGACATGCAGGTGCAGACCCGCGGCGAGTTCGGCGGCCTGGGCATTCAAGTGACGCTCGACAAAGGCGTCATCAAGGTCATCTCCCCCATCGACGATACCCCTGCCTTCCGCGCAGGGATCGAAGCCGGCGACCTGATCACCCACCTGGACAAGGAGCCGGTTTCCGGGTTGTCGCTCAACGAAGCGGTTGAAAAAATGCGCGGCCGCGTCGGCACCGATATCGTTTTAACGGTTCTCCGCAAAGACACGGAACCGTTCGACGTGACGATTACCCGCGCGGTCATCAAAATCGAGTCAGTCCGCTCGCGGCTGGAAGGCGATATCGGCTATATGCGCGTCACCCAGTTCAACGAACGCACCGAAGCCGGGGTCAAGAAAGCGCTGGAGAAGTTTAAGAAGGAAAAGAACGACTCGCTGCAAGGGTTGGTGCTCGACCTGCGCAACAATCCGGGCGGGCTACTGGATCAGGCCATTGCCGTATCGGACGCCTTCCTCGACAAGGGTGAAATCGTTTCCACCCGCTCGCGGCGTGCCGAAGAAACCCAGCGGTTCAACGCCAGACCCGGCGATCTGGCCAATGGGCTGCCCATCGTCGTTTTGGTCAACGAAGGCTCCGCCTCGGCTTCCGAAATCGTCGCGGGCGCCTTGCAGGACCACCGCCGGGCGGTCATTCTGGGCACCAAAACCTTCGGCAAGGGTTCCGTCCAAACGGTCATTCCGCTGGCCCGCCGGGCCGCCATGCGCTTGACCACTTCGCGCTACTTCACCCCATCGGGCCGCTCCATTCAATCGGTCGGCATTGAACCCGACATCTTGGTCGAACAGGCGAAACTGGAAGCCTTGACGCCCAGGAGTTCGCGCCGTGAAGCCGATTTGCGCGGCGCTTTGGACAACCCGGGCGAAAACGGCAAAACCGAAGAAGCCGAGGGAGAAGACAACCAGGAAGGCGGTGAACCGTCGGCGGCTAAACGGTTTGACTTCCAGTTGGAGCGTGCGCTCGACCTCCTGCGCGGCATCGCCATCTTCGGCAAGCCGGCAACGCCGCCGACGACCAAAGCGGCAGCCAAGTAGGAGCAACCATCGGGCATGAAGTTCGACATCGGCGGCCTCATTTCCAAGCTTAAGCCCAAGAAGGACGATGAATTCGATCCTGACGACGAGTTCGGCATTGGCGACGATCTCGAAGAGGAAGGCAAGGAACCGGCCGCCGCCAGCGAGGGAAGCGATACAATCGACGACGTTTCCGTTGAAGAAACCGGCGGCGGTGACGATACCGTTCCCCCTGAAGGGGGGGGCGACGAAGACGAAGACGATGATGACGATTTCGACTTCGACGATCCCTTCGAGGAAGAAGAGGGAAAAAGCCCGTTAGACGACAAAAAGAAAAAACTGATCCTCTATGGAGGCGTTGGCGCGGCTGCTGTTCTCCTGTTATCGGTCGGCGGTTGGCTGATCTTTTCCGGCGAAGACGAAGCGGATCAGGAGGCATCACAACGCGTCGCCCTCGCGCTTCCAAAGGTCGGCGAACAGACGGCGGCGGAAGGCGTTGCGCCGGTGCAACTGGGCGCGGGCATGGGGCTTAGGCCCAAGCCCCTGACCCAGCCGCAACAACCGGGCGCGCTAACGCCGCAGGCCGCGATAGCTCCCCAAACCTCCGCCCCCCCCGGAGCGGCCCAACAACCGGAAGGAGCCGCCCAACAACCTCTATCGCTCAACGCCGCCAAAGACATGCGGCCCGCGGCCATTGGCGGGTCGGGCATCATTGTTCCGATGAGCACACCGCAATCCTTTTCCAAAATCACCCGGGCCGAGCCGGGAGAGCCCCTGCCCAGCGCCCCCCTGCCGGAATTGATCGAATCGACCGCGGCAGGTCCCCTGCCCAAAATCGCCACCGACGGGCGGCAGCCGTGGAATATTTACGCCCGGCCAATGGCCGCGGCGGCCAACCAGCCGAGGATCAGCATAATCGTCAAAGGGTTGGGGTTGAGCGAGTCGGCCACCCAGGCCGCCATCGATTTCCTGCCGCCCGAAGTGACCCTGGCCTTCGACGTCTATGGCAAGGACCTGCTCAATTGGGTGCAAAAAGCCCGCGAAAAGGGGCATGAGGTTCTCATAACGCTGCCTATGGAACCGGTCGACTACCCGGCCTCCGATCCTGGCCCGGAGGCCTTAATGACCACGGCCACCCCCGACGACAATTTGTTGAGACTGAACCGGCTGCTCGCCAAAACCGCAGGCTATGTGGGCCTTATAACCGACATGGGGTCGCAGTTTACCGCCTCGGAGCATCATCTGCGCCCCGTCCTGATCGCTTTGAAAAACCGGGGCGTCATGATTATCGATTCCCACACGACCCCGGCTTCGCGCGTTGCGACCATCGCAGCGGAAATCGACCTGCCCCGCGCGTTCGTCAACTTGACACTGGACGAAACGCCGAGCCCGGCCTTGATTGACGCACAATTCCAGGAGCTGGTGAGAGCCGCCAATAAATATGCGGTGGCCGTAGGGGTTGCGGAACCCCTGCCGGTTTCGCTGGACCGGATCGCCGCCTGGATCCAAGTGCTGGAACGTCAAAAAGTTACGCTCGCCCCGGTGTCTTCCATCGCCAACCGGCAGATCGCCCAGTAAGCATGACAAAAGCCGAAGACCTCCCCTACCGGCCTTGCGTCGGCATCATGCTGATCAACGATCAGGGGTTGGTTTTCGTCGCCCGGCGCAAAGGCAGCGAGGACGCCTGGCAAATGCCGCAAGGCGGAATCGACAAAGGCGAAAAGCCGAAGCAAGCCGCCCTGCGGGAGCTGGAAGAGGAAATCGGCACCAGCAAGGGCGAAATCCTCGGTAAAACCAAAGGCTGGCTGACCTACGACCTACCGGAAAACCTGATCGGTAATGTCTGGAAAGGTAAATACCGCGGACAAAAACAGAAATGGTTCGCCCTCCGGTTTACCGGTCGCGACGAAGAGATCGATTTGGAGGCCTCGGGCCACGTTGAATTCGACGCCTGGAAATGGGTGCCAGTCGAGCAACTCACCGAATTAATCGTCCCATTCAAACGGGCCGTCTACGAGGAAGTGGTTTCGCAGCTGGGACATTACGCTTCCCGGCAATGATCGCTTGCCAGTACCGGTTTTTCCGTGGCACAAGGCCCTACGTTTTCCCTAGAGTGCGATCGGATTAGGTTTACGCATTCAGTGCGTTAACCTAATCCGTGAATCGCCCTCTAAACTATTGATGGGGGCGGATTCACGCTTTAAGCGATCCGACCCTAAGCTTATGGACCTGAATTTTGATGACCTACCTAACTCTCATAGCCGGCTTGATCCTCCTACTGGGCGGGGCGGAGGTGATGGTGCGCGGCGCGGTTACCTTGGCTCGCAAGCTTGAGATTTCACCGATGGTCATCGGCCTAACGGTTGTCGCGATGGGCACCTCGGCCCCTGAGTTGATCGTCGCCGTTGAAGCCGCTCTGGAAGGCGCGGCGGGAATAGCGGTCGGTAACGTGGTCGGCTCGAACATCGCCAACATCCTGCTGATCCTCGGCGTTTCGGGGCTCATCTACCCCATTGCCAGCAATCCCAAAGCGATGAAGCGGGACGGCTCCATGCTTGGGATTATGACTCTGCTGTTCGCCCTTATTTGCTGGCAGGGCGTGGTCGGGTTCTGGTCGGGCACGATCCTGCTGGTGCTCTTTTTGATTTTTATCGGCCATTCCTACTGGCGCGAGACCCATGCCGAAGATCCGGAGGCCGCCGAGCTGCATGCCAAGGAAGCGGCAGAATTCGAAGACGTCAAAGGCGGCGTTCCCGTCGCCCTGGTCGCCACCATTGGCGGGATCGCCATCCTTATCCTGGGCTCCGACTTCCTGGTCAAATCGGGTATTGCATTAGCGCGTGATTGGGGCGTTTCCGAAGAGGTCATCGGCCTGACGATGATCGCGTTGGGCACCTCGCTGCCCGAATTGGCTGCGTCGGCGGTCGCCGCTTACCGCCGCCACACGGACGTCGCGCTCGGCAACGTGGTCGGGTCCAACCTGTTCAACATGTTGGCGGTGATGGGCGCGGCAGCGATGGTGGCCCCGCTGCCGGTTGCCAAACAAATTCTGCAATTCGACCTGTGGGTCATGCTTTTTGCCACAATCCTTTTGGTCGTTTTCGCCCTCACCCGGGAAATGCTGAGCAGATTTGAGGCCGGACTGCTGTTTATCATTTATTTGGCCTACATCGCACTGCAGGCCAAGGGCGTTGAGTCGCTGCTTTAAATGGGCAATGCTTGAGCAATGAGCAAAACCGATCGACAACCGGGCACAGCCCTGATCACCGGCGCGGCCCACCGGATCGGACGGGCCTTGGCCGAAGATCTGGCGGCGCATGGTTGGAAGATCGCCATTCACTGCAACACCTCCTTGGAGCCGGCGCAGGAGCTGGCGGCGTCGCTGAAGAATAAAGGAGCCCAGGCCTGCGTCCTCGTCGCCGATCTCAAAGACGAAGAGGCGGTGCGGCGGCTTATTCCCGAAGCGGCGAACGCGCTGGGGCCGGTCACCTGTCTGGTCAACAACGCCTCGGTTTTTGAAAGCGACAGCCTGGAAGATGCGACCAAGGAAAGCTGGGCGCTGCACATGGACGTCAATCTCCGCGCTCCCTTTTGCCTCATTCAGGAGTTTTCCAAGGCTCTCCCGGACGGGTTTAAGGGAAACATCGTTAACGTCATCGACCAGCGGGTCTGGAACCTGACCGCCGACTTTGCGAGCTACACGCTTTCAAAAGCCGGGTTGTGGACTTTGACTCAAACCGCCGCCCTGGCCTTGGCGCCCAACATAAGGGTCAACGCCATCGGTCCCGGCCCGACGCTGAAAAGCATCCACCAATCGGCTCAGGATTTCGAAACCGAATGGCGGTCGGTTCCCTTGGAAAGAAAGGTGTCGTTAGAAGAAATTTGCGCGGCTTTGCGCTTTATCCTTGATGCGGAGAGCATGACAGGGCAAATGATAGCTCTTGATTCGGGACAGCATCTCGGCCGGGCGCAAGCCCCCGTCGGACCCGGAACGGAACGTGAGATTTAAATAAGGAAACGGCATGACAATATCGCGCCCCGCGACCGTGGTCCAACCGCTTCGTATTGCCGATGCGACCCGTTCGGTACGCCACGTCTTCATCCGGGATTTGTTGCTTACCTGCTCTATCGGAGTGCACGATTTCGAAAAGACGGCGCCGCAGCGGGTCAGGATCAACCTCGATTTGGCCGTCCGCGAAGAAAGCCGTCCGCTCGACGACGATATCGCCAACGTGGTTTGCTATGAAAAAATCAGCAACGGCGTGCGCCACCTCGCCGGCCAAGGCCATGTCAATCTGGTCGAAACCTTTGCCGAAAATATCGCCGAAATGTGCCTGCAAAACCCAAGGGTCAACACGGTCCGGGTCCGCGTGGAAAAGCTTGACGTGTTTGAAGACACTGCAAGCGTCGGTGTTGAAATCGAAAGATCGTCACTGACCGCGTCTTAAGCTTGTCACCCCCGCTTCACATTTTCGTGACAGAAACGTCTTATAAGCCCTTGAAAAGTCGCAGATAGTGGATTCAAGTCCTAAAGTTGTGCACAGGCGGTCAGCCATAATCGCAAGGCGGCGTCAAGAAAGGAAGAAAACCGTCTAAAATTGCGAACAACTCCCCCGGCCTTAAAAAACCATTTAATATCAAGGCCCTACAATTCTGCATATTTTTTAAGCAAACAGAAGGAATCCGCAGACCTCTGCGCCTTTTCGCCGGAATGACCGGTTTATCTACAGAGTTATCCACAAGAATCGTGGATAGTTGGCGAATGCTTTTTCCCGTGTCATATATCCTTCACCCCAATGGGTAGGAATCACCCTTAGGCCATTCGGTATAATTTAATCTTCGGTTGAACATCGTGACGGATAAAAATGCGGAAGGCGCAATAACTTCGGAAGAAGCCCCCCTTGAAAAAGGGCTTTCGGTTATTCGTTCCTACGTTAAACGGCTTCCCGGTTCGCCGGGCGTCTACCGCATGCTCAACAAGAAGGGCGACGCCCTCTACGTCGGCAAGGCGAAAAGCCTAAAACGCCGGGTGACCAGCTATACCAATCCGCAACGCCAGACCATCCGGATTTTGCGGATGATCTCCCAGACCGCTTCCATGGAATTCATCGAAACCCACACCGAAGCGGAAGCCTTGTTGCTGGAAGCCAATCTGATTAAGAAACTCAAACCCCGCTACAATATCCTTTTGCGGGACGACAAATCCTTTCCCTTTATCCGGATCACCGCAACGCACGACTTTCCACGGGTTTTGAAACACCGGGGCGCGCAACCGAAAGAGGACGAATTTTTCGGCCCCTTCGCCTCGGCCTGGGCGGTCAACCAGACCCTCGACATTCTTCAGCAGGCCTTTTTGCTGCGCACCTGCTCGGATTCTGTTTTCGCCGGGCGGACGCGGCCCTGCCTCCTCCACCAGATCAAACGATGCAGCGCCCCTTGTATCGAAGGCAAGATATCCAAGGACGACTACCGGGCTTTGGTCGATCAGGCACGGGACTTTCTGCGCGGCAAGAGCCGGCACATCATGGACGACCTGGCCGCCAAGATGCAGGCGGCGAGCGACGCCATGGAATTCGAGGAAGCCGCCCAGTACCGCGACCGCATCCGCGCCATGGCGCGGGTCAGCGAACGCCAGGACGTTCACTTGGTCAAGTTGGGCGATGCGGACGTCATCGCCATTCACCGCGATGGCGGCATGACCTGCATTCAGGTTTTTTTCTACCGCAACGGCGGCAATTTCGGCAACCGCGCCTATTTTCCCGTTCAGGCCAAGGACGCCGAAACCGGCGAGGTTCTGGAGGCCTTCATCGGACAGTTCTACGCCAACAAGCCACCGCCCAAGACCGTTCTGATCAGCGACGCGGTACCCGGCCGCGGCGTCCTTGAAGAAGCGCTGAGCGTTAAAGCCGAGCACAAGGTCGCCGTCGCCATCCCCCAACGCGGCGACAAAAAAGTCCTGGTCGATCAGGCGTTGGCCAATGCCCGCTCGGCCCTGGCGCGACGCTTGTCGGAGAGCGCATCGCAACGCCGCCTACTCGATTCTCTTTCCGACATCCTCGACCTCGACGGCACGCCGGAACGCATCGAAGTCTACGACAACAGCCATGTCTCGGGCACCAACGCCGTCGGCGCAATGATCGTTGCGGGGCTGGACGGGTTTATCAAAAACCAGTACCGCAAATTCAACATCAAGGGACGGATCGCGCCGGGCGACGACTACGCCATGGCTCGGGAGGTTCTGACCCGGCGGTTTTCCCGCGCCCTCAAGGAACACCCCGAGCGGGACGACAACTCATGGCCCGACCTGGTGCTGATCGACGGCGGAAAAGGGCAACTCGGGATCGCCTTGGAGGTTTTCGCCGAACTCGGAATCGACGACGTGCCTTTGGTCGGCATCGCCAAGGGCCCCGACCGGAACGCAGGCGAGGAAAAACTTTACCTTCCGGACCGCGACGCGCCGATCAGGCTGAACAAAAACGACCCGGTGCTTTACTTCCTGCAACGGCTCCGGGACGAGGCGCACCGGTTCGCCATCGGCACCCATCGGGCCAAACGCTCGAAGGGCCTTCAGCGCTCGCAACTGGACGATATCCCCGGTATTGGCGGAAAGCGCAAACGGGCCTTGCTGCACCGGTTCGGCTCCGCCGACGGCGTCGCCAGCGCCGGACTTTCGGACTTGGAAACGGTCGAAGGCATCAGCCGTGCCACGGCAAAAACCATCTACGATTTTTTCCATGAACAAAAATAGCGATTTTTCCCCAATTCTTGACCAGGGAAGCCTTTCCTTGCGCGGAATATGTTCTAGAATGCGCCAACCTCTAACCCCCGCCACCCGATGACCCAGGAAACAACCGGTACCCATCCGCGCATGTATTATACCTTACCGAATATTCTGACGATTTCGCGGATTGCCGCCGTTCCCATCGTGGTCGGGCTGTTTTTTCTCCCGCCCCCCTACGGCAACTGGTCGGCCTTCGGCTTTTATACCTACGCCTGCATCACCGACTTCTTCGACGGATATCTGGCCCGCGCCTGGAATCAGCAATCGGCCCTCGGGCAGTTTCTCGACCCCATCGCCGACAAACTGCTGATTGCTTCCTGCCTCATCCTGCTGGCCGGGTTCGGCCCGATGAATGGCATCCATATTTTGCCGGGGATCGTCATCCTGTGCCGGGAAATCGCCGTTTCGGGTTTGAGGGAATTTCTCGCCGATGTGAAGGTCCGGGTTCCGGTAACGCTTCTCGCCAAGTGGAAAACCACCATCCAGATGCTGGCGCTCGGCTTCCTGCTGGTCGGCCCCGCCGGGCCCGATTTCGGCCCGCTCTCGACCAGCCAAATCGGCTTTATCGGCATTTGGCTCGCCGCCGCCCTGACCCTGTTTACCGGCTACGACTACCTTCGGGCGGGGCTGAAGCACATCAACGAACAAGATACAAAAAGTCTATAGAAAGAACGGAACGGTTTGGAATGAAGGTTTTCGGTTTGGTTGGATGGAGCGGTAGCGGCAAAACGACGCTGATCAAGAAACTCGTCCCCGAACTGACCGGTCGAGGATGGAGCGTTTCGACCATGAAACACACCCATCATAAATTCGACATCGATCAACCGGGCAAGGACTCGTATGAGCATCGTAAAGCGGGCGCAACCGAGGTTATGGTGGTGTCGGAGCGGCGCTGGGCGTTGATGCACGAACTTCGGGACGAACCGGAGCCTCCGATGGAAGACATGATCGAGGTCATGTCGCCGGTCGACATTCTTTTGATCGAAGGGTTTAAAACCCACAAGCACTCCAAAATGGAGGTCTTTCGCCCGTCCATCGGAAAAACTCTGTGGAGCAAAGAAGACGAAACCGTGGTCGCCATCGCAACCGACGAACATATGCCGCCGATGACGGTTCCGGTTCTCGATTTAAACGACGTTGCATCCGTCGCCGATTTTATTCTGGATTTTTGCAATCTGCCGAAGGTAAAGGAAACCCATGGCTGACTCGCAAGCAGCGGACTGTTGTTTCCAGCCGTCCGAGAAAATGATGCCCTTGGCCGACGCCATCAAGCGCTTGGCCGAAGTCGTTACCGTTTCCGTCGGAGAGGAAACGGTGGCGCTCAAAGACGCGCTCGGCCGCGTTCTATCCGAAGACCTCGTGTCGCCAATGGATGTGCCGCCCCACGATAACTCGGCCGTCGACGGCTACGCGGTCTTCCACGCCGACCTCAATCCCGACGCCCCCACTCAGCTTCCGGTAAACGGCCGGATCGCGGCGGGCCATCCGTTCGAGCGGGCGGCTGCGCGCGGCGAAGCCCTTCAAATCTTTACCGGCGCTCCCATGCCCGAAGCGGCCGATACGGTGGTCATGCAGGAAGACACCATCGAAGCGAACGGCACCGTAACGATCAAGCCGGGGATCAAGAAAGGCGCCAACCGTCGCCGCGCCGGTGAAGACGTCAGCCAGGGCGCGGCAATCGTTGAAAAAGGGCGGCAATTGCGGCCGCAGGAAATCGGCTTGGCGGCGTCGGTCGGCTTTAAGGAGCTTCCGGTCTACAAGAAACTCCGGGTCGCCGTCTTCTCGACCGGCGACGAGGTCCGAGACCCCGGGACCAAGCTACCCAATGGCGGCATCTACGACTCAAACCGCTATATTTTGATGACCCAACTTCAGGGGCTCGGGTGCGACGTGACCGATCTCGGCATTCTGCCCGACAGTCTCAAGGATATTCAAAAGGCTCTCGATCTGGCCGCCGCGGACCATGACGTATTGATAACTTCGGGTGGCGTCAGCTTGGGCGAGGAAGATCACGTCAAGGCGGCGGTCGAAGCGCTGGGCGAGCTTCATTTTTGGAAACTGGCGATCAAACCGGGCCGTCCCATCGCCTTAGGCCAAGTCAAAGGCAAAACGTTTATCGGCCTGCCCGGCAATCCGGTCGCCGCCCTGGTCACCTTCCTGCGCATCGGCCGTCCGGTACTCATGCGTCTTGCAGGACGTGCCGTCATTGATGCGCCGACCTACAAAGTCCGCGCCGGGTTCAGCTATTCGAAAAAACAGGGACGCCGCGAATGGTTGCGCGCACGGCTCGGCCGCGACGGCGACGGCCCGCTGGCCTTGAAGTTCCACGCCGAAGGCTCGGGCATTCTGTCTTCCATGGTTTTCTCCGACGGCCTTGTCGAATTGGCCGAAGACGTCACCCAGGTCGATGAAGGAGACCTGATCGA
>Ga0070727_10002262_pt1 | contig 18856 bp, 10 predicted proteins | sample tdAd472_FD_66722 | JGI IMG/M metagenome (GOLD analysis project Ga0070727, IMG submission 66722) | Marine sediment microbial communities from the Atlantic coast under amendment with organic carbon and nitrate - tdAd47.2 | ecosystem: Environmental > Aquatic > Marine > Coastal > Sediment | place...
GCCACTCCATGCCGAGCTCGAGCGCCGGCGCGACCACGACCGGGAGCGTGGCGTCGTCGTAGTAGAAGCCGTGGTCGAGGGCCTCGAGGGTGATCCCGTCCGCCGGCAGCACCCGGCCCGAGAAGGGCTTGAGCGGGCTGTCGGGGCGCACGAACACCTGCTCGGGGTGGCCGAGCTGGGCCAGGGCCCCCTCGGGATCCCGCGCCAGCCGCTCCGCCGGGAGCAGGCAGCAGTCGCCGTGCACCAACCACCGCGCGGTGTTGGGGTAGTAGGCCGAGCAGAAGAACGCGGGGGTGCGGCACCAGGCGCCCGGGGTCCAGCTCGACTCCCCGGCCAGGCGATCGGCGTTGCCCAGGCTCCCGTGGAACACGGCCGGCCCCTCGACGGCCGGCAGCGAGGGGAGCTCCCACCAGGCGTCGTCCCAGGGCACGACGCGCTGCCCGGCCGCCTCGGCCGCCTCGGCCAGGCGCCGGTGCCCGTCGGCGAACGCCTCCCCCTCGAGGATCCAGGTCACGGTCACGCGGGGTCTTCCTCCAGGTGCTGCGGTCAGGCGGGCTCGGCGAAGACCTCGTCCAGCGAGGTGGCGCCGAGCACCCGATCGCTCCACGCCTGGAGCTGGGTCTCGCTGGCGGCGCCGACCCGCTGCTCGGCCTGCGCGGGGAGCGGAGGGAACTTGGCGCGGAGCAAGCGCAGCAGGAGCTCGCGCATGCCCTCGAGCTTGCCCTCGAGCTTGCCCTCGAGCTTGCCCTCGGCACGGCCTCGGGCGTGAAGGATCTCACCTGCGGTCACGACGTCCTCCTCGATCCTCGCGGGCAGGGCCCGCACCAAGATCTCCTGGCCCTCCTCGGGCTCCAGCTCCACGATCTCCAGCATATACCGCAAGATCACGACCAGCCCCGCCCGATCTCGAGCCTGCTGGAGCAGGCCGCTCAGCGACCTCGCCAGGGAATCCAGCGTCGCGCTCGGGTCCCGCGCCGTCCGCAGCGCCTGGGCGTGGCGCAGGACGACCAGCGCCAGCCGCGCGATCACCGGGCCGGGGCGCCTGCGGAGCTCGTCGTCGGCGGTCTGGCTGAGGTCGTCGAGGAAGAAGCGCAGGTTCGGGACGTAGCCTCGCAGCGCGGTGGCGTTCGCGTCCGAGAGCGCATACAGCTCGAGCAGCTCGGTGGGAGCCGACCAGGCGCGAGCCCCGTGATAGAGCACGATCGGAATCACGGCCGGCAGTCGCTTCGCCCGCGGGTGGTCGCGCAGGTAGCGGTCGAGGGCGCGGCCCGCATACACGAGCAGCCGCGCCGCCATGGTCGGGTCGTTGCTGCTCTGGTGCTCGAGGAGCGTGAGCAGGTAGACCTCCTGTCCGGCGAGGGGCACGCGAAACAGGAAGTCCGCGCGACGCTCGTCGAGGTCGTCGTCCAGGAACAGGCTCGGGAGCAGCTCGGCCCGGGTGAAATCCAGCTCGCGGGCCAGGGCCTCCGGGAGCACCGCGCGGAAGACCGGCTCTGCGTGCTGGGGATTCGAGAACACCGCCTGGGCGAAGCGGTCGTGGGGCGTGGGCTTGGTCACGGGAGGCTGGGACGCACGTCTCGACCCGACCTAACCCAAGCGCAGAGGCCGAAGGATCCGCTTGGGTTTCAGCTCCGGCGAGAAGGGTGGGCGGGAATTGCCCACCGACCTCGCTCAGTTCACGAATCGTGCTCCGGCCCGACGTAGAGACACGGGCCTCGCCTGGCCGACGCCCCGCGCAGCCCGCGGTCTGGAACAATCGGCGCGGAGGACGCATGGACCTGAGCGCTCGCTACGCCGCTGGCGATATCACCAAGGACGACCTGCGCTTGCTCGCGTCGTTCGGCGACGATCGGGCGGGCAGCGCGCTCGGGTGGAGCGGCGTGCCCATGAAGCCCGAGACGTTCTCGAGCTGGGCCCGCGGGCTGGGCGAGTGGGGCAAGCCCGCGGTGGGGCACGCGCTGGTGGGCGCGCTGCGGGCGGGCGACGCGTCCAGAGAGCCCTCGGTGGCGAGGGTGCTCGCGTGCCTCGAGGCCTGGCTCGAGTCCGAGGGCAAGGCGGAGCTGCAGGCCCTCGACACGGCCTGCGCCCGGGTGCACCGGGTCGGGGGCGAGGGCTGGCCGGCGGCGACCCGCGCGCTGGCCCGCGCCTGCGCCGCGCCGCTGCAGGCCAAGCAGCCGGGGGCGGCCCTCTGGGACGCGTTCAAGGCCGCGGCCGAGGCCGCGGGGGGCGAGTCCGACCGGCGCGTGGCGATCAAGCGCGCCTGGCGCGAGGCGGGCACCCGGGCGCTGCGCGCGTGGGCGCTGCGCCCGCGGGTGGTGCCCCCGGCCTACGCCCACTGGCTCAGGCGACCGACCCCGGCCTCCCTCGTCAAGCTGCTGCGCGCGCGGCGCAAGGTCGACGACGGCTACGACCGCACCCTGCGCGCGGCCGCCGCCCTCGGCTCGCACGAGGCCGGCCGGGTGCTCAGCCGCGCCGTGGCCAAGCAGATCCGCCGCGAGAGCCCCTGGTGTCGCACCCCCTGGCCCGAGGGCGGCGCGCAGGTGCGCGCCCTCGTGGAGGGGATCCGCGGGCGCGCGGCCCTGGCCGCGGCGGTGGCGGCCTTGCGCTGGGCGGCTGCGGCCCTGGGCGCGGCGGCGCAGATCCCGCCGCTCGAGGCGGGCGAGGCGAGCGCGGACTGGGTCGGCCAGTTGCAGGTCACGCCCGAGCTGGAGCCGGTGCGCCAGGCCGCCCTCAGCTGCGCCCGCGCCGTGGAGACGCCCCAGCCCAGCGACGCCTCCGCCGACCTGGGCGAGCACCGGCGCGCCGCCGACACCGCCCTCGCCGCCCTCGACGCCTGCGACGGCGAGGCCAGCAACCTGCTGCGCGCGATCCAGCGCGCGGCGATCGAGCACTGGCTGAAGGTCACCCTCCCCGAGAGCTGGTGAGCCAGGAAGGATTCGCGCAGCGAGACCCAACCCAGGGCGGGAGACCCAACCGCGGCAGACCCAATCCCGGGGGGTGACGCGGGGGCGCTGTGTCCATGCCGCAGCTCGCCCGAGAAAGCCCGAGGGGAGGGCGCCGAACGGCACCCTCCCCTCGAAACCGGATCCGCCCCGCCAGGCGGACCCTATGAGCCCCCCCCGGTTAGGGGCTCAAGCCGCGCCCTCCGACTTCGCGTCGAAGTTGGGCAGCGCAGGCGGATCGGCCACGGGTGGCGCGTTGGCGCCCTCCGCAGCCGGATCCACCCGTGGGCTGGCCTCGGCGGCCGAGGGCGCTTCCACGTCCTCGGCAGCTTCGACCGGCCCGGGGTCGTCCTCGAGCTCGGGGGTCAGCTCGTCGTCGAACACGACGTGCTCCTCCCCGGTCTCGGGGTCGACCTCGGGCACCCGACGGCGGCGGCGATACCAGTGCCGGAGCGTCCGGTTCTGGCGGAGCACCTCCTCGAGGGCGCGAGCGAGGGCTTGGCCCTCCGCGCTCTCGGGGTCGGCGCTTCCCCACCGCCCAGCGACCAGGCACACGATCGCGCAGAACCGTTCGTGGCAGGCCCGACGGGCCTCCTCGATCTGCTCGAACCGCGGCGCGTGGTCGTTGCGCAGGACCTCGACGTAGCGCGCGTGAACCTCACGCACGCGTTCGACGAAGTCCCCACCCTTCAGCTCGCGCAAGGCTGCGCTCACCTTCGGGTCGCCGTCGGCGCGCTCCAGCAGCTCAGCCACCTGAACCTGCTCCCGCATGTACGGAAGCCGGATCATGTGCACGACCCCGTGAGGGAACAGCCCCTCACGAGCCCGCGCGGCGGCCTTGCCCTGGGGAGACTCGGCTCCCCAAGCCTGGAGCGCGCTGCCCAGAAAGCTGTCCAGGGCGGTGAGCGCGCGGTCCATGTCGGCGTCGACCAACTTGGCCTCGGCCCCATGGATCCGTGCGCCACGGCTCCCCTTCCAGCGGATCTCGAGTTCGCGGACCGACCTGGCGACCTCGGCCCCGCGCTGCAGCTCGTCGAGCAGCTGCGCGAGCCCGTCACCGCCCACAGCGGCCAGCTCCCTCTCGATTTCCGAAAGCGTGTAGATCACGCGATCGGCTTTGAACCTGTAGAGGTTCACAAACGTAGTCAGGGTGATCATGCGATCTCCCTTCCTCTCTAGCCGGTTCCTTGACCGGCGTTGAAGTGAGTTCGTGAACGGGGACCTCCCCCGCTCACGGTGTGAACGGGGACCCCCCCCGCTCACGGTGCCGACGGGGAACCACTCCCCGCCGGCGTGTGAACGGGGACCCCCCCCGCTCACGGTGCCGACGGGGAACCACTCCCCGCCGACGTGCGAACGGGGAACCGCTCCCCGCTCACGAACGAGCGAGGAACCACTCCCCGCTCACTTGACTAGCCGCGCGAGCGACCCGCTTCGTGACCGCCCACTCGAAAAAAAGTGCACGAGCACGAGCACGAGTCGCCCTCCATCTCTGTAGAGCGACGAGTCCCCATTTCGTGACCGACTAAATCGGACGGAATCGGGAGCCGCCAACCCGCGACCGGCGCTAAGGCCCCGGGAGCAAACGAGCTGGAGCCATGCTTCGCAGCCGAAAAAAAACTCGGCTGCCCCACCCGGGCGCGAGCTCGACCTCGACCGCCGGCGCGGGTGACCCTGGGCCACGCGAGGGGGGGGGGACCCCCCCGTGCGCGGGTGACCCGGGGTAACCCGCGGGGGCCCCCCCCACCCGCTCCGGGGGTATCCCTGGGTAACCCGCGCTGCGACTCGAGTCGGAGCGCGGATTACCCCGGGTCACGTACGGGGTGACCCCCCTCCCCCCTCGTACGTGACCCGGGGTAACCCGCGCTCCGACTCGACCCCCGCTGCGGGTTACCCCGGGTAACCCGCGCTGCGACTCGACCCCGGCCGCGGGTTACCCAGGGTCAGGCGAGCTGGGACTCGCAGCGCCGGCTCGCATGACCCTGGGACGTGCACGCCGAGACTCGGACTCCCCGCGCGCATGACCGCGGGCGCGCGCAGCGGGACTCGCCTTGCGGCGCGCCTTACCCCGGGTCACCTGAGCCGACGCTCCGCTCCCGACTCGCGAGACCGGGGCCACACGCACCGCAACGCGAGCGCGAGAGTGGGCTCGGCGGCGCGCTGGAGGGCGTCTGCTGGCATGGGTATAGCGCACGCGGTCGCGGGGCGGCGGGTTAGCCTGGGGACGCACGCGGCGCACCCGCCGCGCAGGGAGGGCTCGTGGGCGGAGGCTGGTGGAGCGTGTTCGGGGCGACCTTCGTCGCCGTGTTCGTGGCCGAGCTGGGGGACAAGACCCAGCTCGCGGCCTTTGGCCTGGCGGCCGCGGGCAAGCAGCCCTGGGCCGTGTTCGGCGGGTCGGCGCTGGCGTTGGTGGTGGCCTCGGCGCTGGCGGTCGGTGTGGGCAAGCTGCTCGCGGAGCGGCTCGACCCCCGCTGGCTGCACTACGCGGGCGCCTCGCTGTTCCTCGTGATCGGCGTGGTCATGCTCGCGCGAGGCCCCGACGCCCCAGACGCGCCCGCTCCCCCGCCGGCCAGCGAGGAGGCTCGCTGAGGGGCGGGCCCCGGCCACACGCACGACGCCCCGCGCGCCGGTCGGCGCGCGGGGCGTCGTGCACCACGGGTGAGCGTCAGCGGAACAGCGCCATGCCGCCCGCGCCGTCGGCGACGTAGAGCCGGCCGTTGCCCAGGCAGAGGCCTTCCGCCGAACCCACGGTGGGGGCGACGTGGGTCACCTGGGGCTGCGCGGGGTCGGTCCAGTCGATCCGCACCGCGCCGGCCTCGCCGTAGGCCACGTAGACCGCGGTCTTGCCGTGGAAGTGGGTCACCTGCAGGCCCTTGGCGCCGCCGTCGAGGGTCGCGTAGGGCTCGAGGTCCTGCAGCTTGAGGTAGCCCACGGCTTCGGGGCGGTAGTCGTAGGCCGGGGTCCCGCCCCCGCCGAGCTTCCACACCTTGGTCGGGTCGGTGCCCGCGGGCAGGGGCTGGATCAGGTCGCTGATCCGGTAGCAGACCACGCCGAAGCTGTCGTAGCTGAAGTAGGCGTAGTCGCCGGCCACACCGACGTCGGTGCACATGCCGTCGGCCTCGCCCACGCGGACCTCGTCGCCCTCGATCTCGAGCTTGATCGGTTGGAAGACCTTCACCAGTCGCAGGCCGTCGAGGTTGCTGATATCGACCACGCCGACGCCGAAGGGACCGCAAGACATGAAGGCGAACGCCCCCTGGCCGGGGTTCGCCCACAGCTCCACGCCGAGGGAGCGCCCGAGCTGGGGCTTGTCCTTGGCGCCGCCAAGGTTGGCGCGAATGAAGCCGAAGGTCACGTCGGTGGGGTCCTTGGTGAGGTCGTAGATCGTGAGTCCGCTGCGCCCGTCGGCGACGTAGGCCAGCTCGTTGAACACGCGCACGTCGGCGGCGTGGTCCTGGTAGGGCAGCGGCTTCGCCACGTCCTCCTCGAACTCCTCGGAGGAGTGCTCGAAAATGTCCCCGCGGGTGAGCGACAGGAGGTGGGGCGAGCCGACCCCTCCGGCGCCGTCCTCGACGCCGCCCATGTCCAGCCGGCGGACGCCCGTCGAGCGGCAGCAGGCGTAGGCGTGGCGGGTGCTCCAGTCGTAGACCACGTTGTGGGCGTGGGGCACGGGGTAGGCCCTGACGTCGCTGGTGATCAGCGCGTGCTCGCTCTGGTAGGTGTTGGCGACCAGGCGCACGTCGTCGGTGGGCAGCCCGTCGGCGTCGACGATCCGCCAGGCCGTGATCCCGTGGGGGCCGTCGGCGAGGAACACGTGGCGGTCGGAGGCGGCCACGCCGCCGGCGTGGCCAATGTTCACCGCCTGGGTCGGGGTGCCGTCGAGGGCGGCGCCGACCTCGTCGGTGGTGGGGTAGCCGCGCAGGATCGCGAAGCGGTCACTGGCCGGCTCGGCGACGAGGCTGGTCACGTCGAGGTAGGCCATGCCGCCTGCGCCGAGGGCCAGCACGAGGTCGAGGTTGCCCGCGGCGCCGTGGTCGGGGCTCGGGCCGGGGAGCATGGCGGCCGGGTGTCCGCCGAGGTCGCCCGTGAACAGCACGAACGGCGACTGGCTGACGAAGACCGGCGGCGACTCCTCCTCGGTGGGGTCGAGCTTGGACATGTCGAACTGGGTCACATATTCCCAGCGCGGCCAGTGGTCGCCGAGCACGCCGTCGGCGAGGCTCGGGTCGTCGTTGTCGTAGGGCGCGGCGGGTCCGTGCCAGCGGGACCCCTGCGGGCCCAGCGGCAGCGCCGCCAAGCCGGCGAAGTGGTCGACGTAGAACACGGTGGTCCCGTCGCAGTAGGACTGGGCCACGCCGCCCTCGGCCAGGCTGCCGACCCCCTGGAGGTCGACGAGCTCGTTGCCGCCGCTGGCGGTGCCGGTGGGCTTGATCGGACCGTGGGCGGGGAAGGCGGGGACTCCGGTGAGGTAGGTGCCGGTGAGGAAGCCCTCGCCCGAGTCCGCGGTCTCGAAGCCGCTGACGTCCACGACGACCAGCCCGCCGAGGCCGTAGCTGATCAGCGCCAGGGTCTGCTCGCCGCGGACGACGACCTCCACGTGGCGCGCGTGGTAGTACCACTTGCCGCGGTCGTCGAAGTCGGCCCAGGGGGTGGGCGCCTCGGCGTCGCCGTGCCACACCTCGGCGATCTCGAACGCAGCCTGGCGGTAGTCGGGCAGGCCGGTGAAGTCGTCGACGAAGGGGTCGCCGGCGTCGCTCTGCACCTGGGTCGTGACGTCCATGTCAATGAACCAGTCTTCGCTGACGCTGGTGTCGGTGTAGAGCGTGTAGCGCCCGACCTGCTCCAGGCTCACGGGGTCGAAGATCCCCAGCCCCATGAAGCGCAGCGCGACGAACAGCTTGCCGCCGTGCAGCCGGAGGCTGGCGGGGCCGCCCCAGGGGCGCTCGCCGGCGAACTGCAGGGTGTAGTGCGCGGCCTCGATCGCGAGGGTCCCGTCGGCGCCGAGCACCGGGCCGCCGGCGCCGATCAGGTTCGTGAGCGCGGTGCGCTGGAGGCCGAAGCCTTTGTTGGCGATCCACACCGTGGTCCCGTCGGTGGCGAGGGCCACGATCGGCGCGCTGCTGGAGCTGATCACCTGGTCGCTGACGATGTTCCCGCCGCCGTCGCAGAACGAGATCCCGCCCTGCTCGTGGCCGACCTTGGCCACGCCGACGAGGGTCGGTGCGGTGGGCGTGGAGACGTCGACGACCGCGATCCCTTCGCCGCCCATGGCGACGAGGGCGTAGTCCTTGCCGAGGGCGTTGACGGGGACGATGTCGTGAATGAAGCCCGGGAGGTAGAGGGACGACACCGCGCCGCCCTCCGCGGTGGCCGGCGTCAGCGAGAGCCGGTTGGCGACGTTGTAGAGCGTCCAGGCGGCGTCGCCCTGGACCAACCGCGCGACCGCCGTCGACTGCCCGCCGATCTGCTGGTGGGGGTGGTTCAGCGCGGGGGTCAGGTCGGCCGGCCGCACGATCACGCTGACCTCGCCCCGGCCGGGCACGCCGCCCTGGGTCGCGAGGTCGACGCGGACGCGGATCTCGGCCTCACCCGCGACCTCCAGCCCCAGCACGTCGAGGGTCGCGTGCAGGGGGTTCTCGGGGTCGGGGGTGATCGTGAGCTTCGGCCCGCGGACGACGCTCCAGCGCACGCCGCTGGCCGCGGGCGTGGGGGGCGTGGCGACGAGGTCCACGGTCTCGACCTCGCCCTCGAGGAAGTCGTCGGGGGTCGCCGTGACCTGGACCTCGATCACCTCCGGGGGGAGGCTCGTGTGCGAGCCCTTGAACACGACCTCCTGCACGAACTCGTGCCCGCCGCGGGAGACGGTCAGCTCGAACACGAACTCGGTCCAGGCGACGTCCTCGGGGATCTCGGCCTGGCTCACGTCGACCACGGCCAGCTCGGCGCTCTCGGCGACGAAGCTGACCTTGGGGCCCGAGATCTGTCGCCAGGAGAAGCTGTCCGGGGGCGCCGAGACGGTGGCGAGCAGCTTGACCGAGTCGGTGGTCTCCGGGTTGAAGGCGGCGGGCTCGGCCCACACGCCGACGGCCACGTCGCCGCTGGCGTAGTGGCCCGAGGGGCCCTCGCTGCAGGTGATCATGCCGATCGGGACCCCGATCACGATCAGCGCGAGCACGATCATGTGCCGGCTGCCGAACCACGGGGCAGGGGTCGGCGAAGGGGTGGACGGGGTGTCCTGGGGGGTGGGCTCGCCGGTCATTCTTTCCTCCTCGTCCGCGGTAGCCAGCGCCGCGGCGGTCTTCCGCTTCCTTGTCCATTTAAGCCGGACGGTCGCTACAAGCGTCAGCGTCGCGACGACTTCGCAGAGAGCATGCGCAGTGCCGGGCCTGCGGCCGCGCGCAACTGTCTGTGTGGTGGCAGGTTCGTGCGGCGCGTTCACGAGGCCGTGACAGCTCCCGTCGCAGCGGTGGGACGTTCGAATCCGCGCTACGCTGGGTGCAATCAGGCGCGGGGCTGTGCTCCCGTGGGCGTACGCAGAGTGAGGCAGGTGTGGTCGAGCCCGAGACGACGGAGGCCGGGGTGGGAGCCGACGAGCCCGCGGCGACGGAGCTCGCGCGCCGCTTCTGGCACCTCTGCGCGCGGCTCGCGCGGATCTACCCCAGCCGCCCGCGGGAGCTCGCTCCCGAGAGCGAGCCCGCGACGATCGCCCGCGGGCTGCGCGACCTCGCCGCGCCCCTCGCCGCTGGGCTCGTCGCCAACCCCCACTGGCTCGGCGACGCCTCGGTCGGGCAAGGCGCCTGGGCCACCGTCCCCTGGGTCGGCTTCTTCGATCGGCGCTCGAGCTCGGGATCCGGCGAAGGGGTCTACCCCAGTGTGCAGATCCTCTGGAAGGGCGACTCCGGCGGGGTGCGGCTGGCGCTGAACCTCTCGGCGGACTACGGCAGCAGCACCCTCGGCGAGAAGCAGACCGCGGTCCTCGAGCGCCTGACTCAGGGCTCGCGGGACGAGCTGACCCAGCTCGGCTTCCGAATCGTCGACCAGCGCGAGCACGACTTCACCCCGGCCCTGGTGGAGCCCGGCATGGTCCGGCTGCCCCGCAGCTTCTGGCAGTCCGCGATCCTCGAGTGCGTGGTGCCCCTGGCCGAGCTCGAGGCCGACCCCGCCGGGGCGACCGCGCGCCTGGCGGCCCTCCTGCGCTGCTACCTGCGCTGGGTCAACCAGGGGGGGCTGGTGGTCGACGACGACGCCCTCGAGCAGGCGCACGCGATCCAGGACCTCGGCGCGGCCCAGAGCGCGCTGCAGCTCGCCGCCCGTCGGCGGGGGCTGGTCTACCCGCGGAGCCTGCAGCAGGCCTTCTTGATCTCGCTCAAGTCCAAGCCCTTCTGCCTGCTCGCGGGGCCCACCGGCACGGGCAAGTCGTGCCTGGCGCGGCTGCTCGAGGACCTCGGCGCGCGGGTGGCGGTGGCCCCCGTCGACCCCGGGTGGACCGACGGACGACCCTTGCTCGGGGCCCGCGACCCGCACGGCCGGTTCGAGCTGGGGATCCTGACCGAGCTCGCGCAGTCGGCCGCGCGCCAGCCCGCGCGCCTGCACCTGCTGGTGCTCGACGAGCTGAACCTCGCGCGCCCCGAGCGCTACCTCGCCCAGTGGCTGTCGGTGGTCGAGTCGCGCCGTCTGGAGGGCGGCCAGGTCACGGCCGATCCGCTGCTGACCCGGACCCTCGGCCAGCAAGTGCTGACCCCGCCCAACCTGTGCGTGATCGGGACGCTGAACATGGACGAGTCCGACGGGCGGGTCTCGCACCGGGTGCTCGACCGCGCCAACGTGCTCGCGTTGACCAGCCCCAGCGAGCTCCTCCCCGCGCGCGACGAGGCGGACGGCAGCGCCGGAGGCGTGCTCGACGCGCGCGTGTTCTCGACCCAGGTCCTGACCTGGGAAGACGTGCGCCTGGCCGCCGACCCCGAGACCGCCCAGCGGATCGAGGCCGCGATCCGCGACGTGCTGCAGCCGACGCAAGACGCGCTCTCCGCGCACCTCTGCCGGGTGCGGATCTCCTATCGGCTGCGCGACGAGATCAGCGCCTACCTCTACCACGGCCTCAGCAGCGGGCTGGCCCAGCCCGAGGAGCTCGACCGGCTGCTCGATCAGCAGCTCCGCCAGCGCCTGCTGCCCAAGCTCCTCGACGGCCGCCAACCGATCCGCCCCGCGCTGGCCGACGACCTGCACCGGCTGTGGAGCCCGCTGTGCGAGGACGGCGCCGCCGCGATCGTGCTCGCCGTCTCCGCGCTGGAGGCCGAGCTCGAGCGCCCGGTCTCCATGTGGGAGGTCCTGAGCTAGCAGGGGCGCGCTAGGGCGACGCCGTCTCCCGCTCGCCCGGGCAGCGGTGGACCTCGACGGTGACGTGCGCCAGCCCGGCCCCCTCGGGCAGCTTGGCCTTGTAGGCCGGGGGCGGGAGCGGGTCGTGGGTGACGACGGTCAGCGCGGAGGCCCAGGCGCCAGGGCCGATCGACCACACGTGCAGGTCGACCACCCGGTCGTCGCCGTCGGCCTCGATCGCCGAGCGAACCTGCTGCTGTACGGCCTCGGGGGCCTGGTAGTCGAGCAGCACCCGGCTCGTCTGGCGGAGCAGGCCCCACGACCAGCGGGCGACGAGCAAGGAGCCGACGACGCCCATGGCCGGGTCGAGCCAGGCCCAGCCGAAGTACTTCCCGCCGAGCAGCGCGAAGATCGCGGTGAAGGACGTCAAGGCGTCGGCGAGCACGTGCAGGTAGGCTGCGCGCAGGTTGTGGTCCTGCCCGTGCCCGTGCCCGTGCTCATGCCCGCCGTGCCCGTGCTCGTGCTCGTGCTCGTGCCCGTGCCCGTGCCCGTGCTCGTGCCCGCCGTGCCCGTGCTCGTGCCCGTGCCCGCCGTGCCCGTGCCCGCCGTGCCCGTGCCCGCCGTGCCCGCCGTGTCCGGGGTCGTCGTGGTCGTGGCTGTGCACGCCCAGCAGGAGCACGCTGACCCCGTTCACGAGCAGGCCGACCACCGCCACCGCGATCGCCTGGTCGAACACGATCGCGACCGGGTGCAGGAAGCGATCGATCGACTCCCAGGCCATGAGCACGGCGAACACCGCGAGCAAGAGCGCGCCGGTGAAGCCGCCGAGGGCGTTGACCTTGCCCGTACCGAAGCTGAAGCGCGCGTCCCCGGCCCGGCGGCGGGCGTAGACGTAGGCGACCACGGCGATCCCCAGCGCGAGGGCGTGGGAGCCCATGTGCAGCCCGTCGGCCAGGAGCGCCATGGAGCCGTAGCCGATCCCGGCGGCGACCTCGACGACCATGAACACCGCGGTCAGGAGCGCGACGATCAGCGTGCGCCGCTCGCCCTGAGAGACGCGTCCCTGGCCGAAGGTGTGGTCGTGCTCCCAGTCGTCGGGGTTGAGGGTGTGCATGTCTACTCCTCGGGCGCGGTCGGGGCGCCAGCTAGCACGCGCAGGTCGCTCCAGGCGAGCATGACCTCCCCCAGGGCGTCCACGTAGCCCAGCTGGATCCGCGCCCAGTCTCGCCGAACGGGGAGCAGCTCCGCCAGGCTCGCGTCACCGGCTTCGAAGCGCGCCTCGGCGTTGGCGAGCACCGTGTCGGCCCGGCTCAGCAGCTCCTCGCGCATGACCCGGGTCGCCTGCAGCAGCTGGGCCAGGCGGGCGTGGGTCGCGCGCAGGTCACGGACCAGCTCGTTGCGGGTGGCCCGCACCCGGGCCTCGGCGGCGAGCTGCTCGGCGAGGGCGCTGCGCACGGAGCCCGCGCCGCGGTTGAACAGCGGGAACGGGATCCCGACCCCCGCGTCGAAGGCGTGCTGGTCGGTCTCCTCCAGGCGGCGGTAGAACAGGTCCAGGCTCACGTCGGGGATCCACTGGACCTTGGCCAGCTCGACCCGCGCCGCCTCCAGCGCGACCTCGGCTTCGGCCGCCTGCAGCTGCGGGTTCCGCTCGAGGTCGCGGGTCAGCGCCTCCAGGCTCGGGAGCTCGAGGGCCTGCTCCAGCTCGCCGACCAGCGAGTCGATCCGCAGGGACGGGTCGCCCAGCGCGGTGGCCAGCCGCAGGGAGGCCCGTCGGCGCAGCCCCTCCACGCGCTGCTGCTCGAGCCGCGCGCGGGTGGCCTCGATCTCGACCCGGGCCAGGTCGGCGGGCACGGCATCGCCGGCCTCCACCCGGGCCTCGAGCAGCGCGACCGCGCGCTCGGCCAGCTCGCGGGCCTGGGTCTGGATCGCGGCCGCCCGCTCGAGGGAGAGCGCGGTGGCGAAGGCGCCGCGCGCCGCGCCGTGCAGCTCGCGGCGCCTCTGGGCCAGCTCCTGCAGGCGCTGGTCGACCTCGCGCGCGGCCACGTCCTCGGCCGCCCCCAGCCGACCCGAGATCGGGAGCTGGAACGTCAAACCGGCCACGTATTCGGCCTCGTTGCGCGTGCTCCCGCTGCTCCAGGGGGCGTTCTCCATGCGCAGCACGAGGGTCGGGTTGGGGAGCAGCCCTGCCTGCTCGCCGCGCCCCTCGGCGGCGGCGACGTAGGCGCGCAGCTCCGCCAGCTCGGGGTGCTGGTCGTCGACGGTGGCCAGCGCCCGGGCCAGGCTGAGGCTGGTCACCGGGGCCGCGGCCGAGGTCACCGGGGCCTCGGTCGCGGGCCCAGGCTCGGGGTCGTGACCCCAGTCGGGCTGGGGCTCGGGGGTCCCCCCGCAGCCGAGCAGGCAGGCGGTCAACAGGAACAGGACAGCGCGGCTCATGCGGCACCTCCCTCGGCGGGCCGGGGTTCGTCGGAGCGGAGAGGTGGCGGCGTGCCGCCGTCCTCGGGCGGGGTCGGGCGGCCCCAGCGCAGGTAGAGCGCGGGGACCACGATCATGTTCAGGAGCATGGAGCTCAGCAGGCCGAACAGGATCACGATCGCCATGGGCGTCTGGATCTCGTTGCCAGGCTCGCCGCCGCCCAGGGCCAGCGGGACGAGGCCGAAGCCCGAGGCGAGGGCGGTCATCAGGATCGGGACCAGCCGCTCGCGGGCCCCGCGCTCGACGGCCTCGCGCAGCTCGCGCACGCCCTCGTGGGCCTGGAGGTGCTTGATATGCGAGACGAGCATGATCCCGTTGCGGGTCGCGATCCCGAACACGGTAATGAACCCGATCACCGAGGCGACCGAGAGCACCCCGCCCGAGACGAACACCCCGACCACACCGCCGATCAAGGCCAGGGGCAGGTTGAGCATGACCAGCAGCGCGTCGCGCCCCGAGCCGAAGGCCACGTGCAAGAGGAACCCGATCCCCAGCACGACGCCCAGGCCCAGCCAGAGCAGCATGCGGTTGGCTGCCTCGGCGGCCTCGAACTGGCCGCCGTATTCCACGCGATAGCCGAGCTCCTGCCGCAGGATCGGGTCGATCCGCGCCTGGCAGTCTTCGACCACCGACGCCACGTCGCGGTCGGCGACGTTGCACATGACCACGATCTTGCGCTCGACGTCCTCGCGGCTGACCCGGTTCGGCCCGGTGTCGCGGATCACGTCGGCCACCGCGCCGAGGGGCACCTTGCCTCCAGCGGGCACGTCCACGGGCAGCTTGCGCAGCACCTCCGCGCTGCGCCCCTCTCCCGGCCGCAGACGCACCACCAGGTCGAAGGCGTAGCGGCCCTCGAGCACCTGCGACACGGTTAGCCCCTGCAGCGCCGCCTCGAGGGTGTGCGCCAGCGCCTCGACGGTGAGCCCGTAGCGGGCCATGGCCTCGCGGCGGAAGCGTACGGAGAGCACGGGAATGTCGGTCTGCTGTTCGACCGAGAGGTCGACCACGCCCGGGACCTGCTCCATTTCGGCCCGGACCTGCTCGGCCAGGGTCCGCAGCGCGTAGAGGTCGGGCCCGAAGAGCTTGACCGCCACGTTGGCGCGGGTGCCCGAGAGCATGTGGTCGATCCGGTGGGAGATCGGCTGGCCGATCGTAATGTTCATGCCGGGGACGCTCGCGAGGTCCGCGCGCAGCGCGGCCAGCAGCTCGTCCTTGCTCCGCTCGCCGAGCGCGTAGGACACGTCGAGCTCGGCGGCCTCGACCCCCTGGGCGTGCTCGTCGAGCTCGGCGCGGCCGGTGCGGCGCGCGACCGACTTGACCTCGGGCTGCTGGAGGATCACCTCCTCCACCACCCGGCCCAGGCCGTTGGACTCGTCCAGCGCCGTGCCCGGGAGGGTCACCGCCGAGATCGTGAACGCGCCCTCGTTGAACTCGGGGAGGAACGCCCGCCCGGAGCTGGCGATCCCGCCCAGGGCGAGGGCCAACAGCGCCAGGCTCGGCCCGGCGACGACCCACCACGAGCGGTCGAGGATCGGGGTCAGCAGCCGGTCGTAGGCCGCCTTGAGCCGCACGGTGTAGCCGGGCTCGTGGGCCTCGCGCACCGACTTGCTCCCGGGCAGGAGCAGGAAGCAGAGCACGGGGGTCACCGTCAGCGCCACCAGCAGCGACGCCCCCAGCGAGACCACGTAGGCCACGCCCAGGGGTTGCAGCAGCCGCCCCTCGACCCCGGGGAGGAAGAACACCGGGAGGAACACGAGCACGATGATCAACGTGGCGAACACGATCGAGCCGCGGATCTCGCAGCTGGCGTCGTAGACCACGGGCAGCAGCGGTCGTCGCTCGGCCTCGGGCAGCGCGGCGTTGGCGCGCAGGCGACGGACCACGTTCTCCACGTCAATGATCGCGTCGTCCACGATCGCGCCGATCGCGATCGCCATGCCCCCGAGGGTCATGGTGTTGATCGTGGCGCCCATGCCGCTGAGCACGAGCACGGAGGCCACCAGCGAGAGCGGGATCGCGGTCAACGTGATCAGGCTCGCGCGGAGGTTGGCCAGGAACAGGAGCACGATCAGGACCACCAGGACCCCGCCGTCGCGGAGGGCGTGGACCACGTTGCGCACGGCGACCTCAATGAACGTCGCCTGGCGGAAGATCTGGCTGTCGAGGACCATGCCCTCGGGGAGCTTGCCCTGGATCTCCGCGAGCACGGCGTCGAGCTCGGCGGTGAGGGTCAGGGTGTTGGCGTTGGGTTGCTTCTGCACGCCGAACAGGACCGCGGGCTGGGCGTTCGCCGAGCCGTCACCCCGCTTGGGCGCCGCTCCCAGCTGGACCTGGCCCAGGTCGCCGACCGTGATCGGGATCCCGTCGTGGGTGCCGACGACGGTGGCGCGCATGTCGTCGAGGGTCCGCACCCGGCCGTGGCCGCTGACCAGGAGCTCCGAGCCGCCCTCGGTCATGAACCCGGCCGAGACGTTCTCGTTGCTCCGGCGGAGCGCCTCGGTCACCTGCTCGAGGGAGACCCCCTGGTCGCGCAAGCGCTCGGGGGCGAGCACGACCTGATACTGCTTGTGGTCGCCGCCGATCGGCGTGACCTGCGAGACCCCGGGCACCGAGAGCAGCCGGCGGCGGATCACGGTGTCGGCCGCGGTGCGCAGCTCGAGGGGCGAGTGGCGGTCGGAGGTCAGCGAGAGGAACAGGACCTCGCCCATGATCGAGGAGATCGGAGCCAGGATCGGGCGCTCGACCTCCGGCGGGAGGTCGTTGCCGACCAGGCTCAGCTTCTCGCTGACCACCTGGCGCGCAGTGTAGACGTCGGCACCCCACTCGAACTCGACCCACACCACCGAGATCCCGACCGCCGTCGACGAGCGCACGCGGCGGACGCCGGCGGCGCCGTTGAGCGCGGCCTCGATCGGGAAGGTGACCTGGCTCTCGACCTCCAGCGGCGCCATGCCGTGGGCCTCGGTGATCACGGTCACCGTGGGCGCGGTCAGGTCGGGGAACACGTCGACCGGGGACACGAGCGCGGTGCGCACGCCCCAGGCGAGGAACACGGCGGCCAGGGCGAGGACCGCGGCGCGCTGGCTCAGCGACCAGCGGATCAGGAGGTCGATCATGGCTAGTGCGCGTGCCCGTGAGCGGGAATCGACGTGGCCACCGAGGCCAACTTGACCGCGTAGGCGCCGCGGTCGACGACCCGCTCGCCCTCCGCCAGCCCCGAGGTGACCTCGACCAGGCCGCCGTCGCGGACGCCGAGCTGCAGGTCGCGCTTCTCGAAGGTCTCGCCACCGAGCATCACGAAGGCCACGTAGCGGCCCTCCTCCTCGACGAGGGCCGAGGCGGGGATCGCCAGCGCTTCGCTGCTCGTGGCGGAGGCGACGAAGGCCTCCACCGCCATGCCCGCGGCGAGGTCGCCGGGGTTGGGCAGGGCGTAGAGCAGGCGCGCGGCGCGGGTCTGGGGGTCGACGGCCTCGGCGCCCAGCAGCAGCCGCCCGCCGGCGTCGCCCAGCACCGGGCGGAACGTGTGCCGCGCGCCAGGGGTTGTGAACACCACGTCGGGTTGGGCGGGCACGCGGGCGAGGGCGGTCTCGGGGACCTTGACCTCGAGCTGCAGGGTGCTGCGGTCGAGGATCGTGAACAGCGCGGCCTCGGCGGGGACGTGCTCGCCTGGGGCGCCGCTGGCCTGCACGATCACCCCCGCGATCGGCGCCTTCAGCTCGACGACCGGGAACCCCTGGGTGAGGTCGACGGGCAGCTCGCCCAGCTGCTGGGCCACCTCGGCGTAGAGGCGCTGGCGGGCCTGGGCCGCTTGCAGCTCGGCCTCGGCCCGGGCGTGCTCGTAGGTCGCTTGCTCGAGCTCACGCGGCGACTTGGCTTGGCGTTCGGCCAGCCCGCGCACGCGGGTCAGCTGCTGGGCCGCGCGCTGCAGCGCGACCTCGGCCACGGTGGCTTCGGAGCGCGCCTCGGCGGACTTGGTCTGCAGCTCCAGCCGCAGCGCGGTCAGCTGCTGGCGGCTGCTGAGGAAGCTCAGGTGGTCGGAGCCCGCCAGCGGCGGCTGCACGCGGGCGAGCACCTGGCCCGCCTCCACGCGCTGTCCGACGGTGGGCAGCGCGCCCCCCTCGGGGGCCAGCAGGCGGCCGGCCACCGGGGGCGCGACCTCGGCCTGCCCGGCGGGGGGAGCCAGCAGCCGACCCGGCAGCTGCAGCCGCTCGCTCAGCGTCTGCTTGACGACCGGGGCGGTGCCGAAGTCGAGCTTCCACTGCTGCTCCTTGAGGAACGCGATCGCGTCGTGGGGCTCGGGCTCCTCGGGGACGGCGTCGAGCTCGGCCTGGTTGGCGTAGACCGTGCGGTCGGGCAGGTGCACCACGTCGTCGCCGTCGGGGTGGGGGATCTCGATCCACACCTTCCACTCGCCGGCCTGGGTGAAGGTCAGCTCGGGGAGGTAGATCCCCGTGCGCGCGGGCTTGGGCGCCTCGAACCGGATCGGCTCGCCGTCCCCGAGCTGGCACACCAGCGAGATCGGCCCCGCGGTCCGCGGCTCGCGGGCGACCACGTCGGTGACGTGGGTAATGAAGCGCGTCGTCTCGCCGCGCACGAGGAGCGCGTGCTCGAGGAACACCTCGTGCCGCTGGGAGAACACGGTCAGCGCGTCGGTCTTGCCTTCGTCGCCGTGGTCGGCGTGGTCGGCGCCTGGGCCGTGGGCGTGGCCGTGGTCGTCGTCGGGCGGGGCCTGGGGGCAGCCCGTCAGGAGCAGCGCGCCGCAGGCGATCAGTGGCAAGGAGAGGGGGGTGAGCAGGGATAACGGGGGTAGAGGTCGAGACACGAGGTCCTCCAGGTGGGTTGCGGTCGATCACAGGGGGAGCCGCGGCGTACACGCCGCGGCCTGCGCCGGGCCTTACGTCGGCCGGCGCGGGTCGCGATCAAGCGCTGGGAGGAGCTCGAGGTCTACAGGAGGCTGGAGGGGGGTCCCCGCCCCACTGGGGGGGGGCGCGCGCCCGCAGGCGGGCTACGAGCTGCAGCTCGGGCAGCTCGGCCACCGCCTCGCTCGGCGCGAGGGCGGCGAGCACCCCGGCCCAATGGCTGGTGGCGGCGGGGGGCTGGTGGTCGGTGAGCGGGTGGTGGGGGTG
>Ga0070727_10002267_pt1 | contig 18824 bp, 15 predicted proteins | sample tdAd472_FD_66722 | JGI IMG/M metagenome (GOLD analysis project Ga0070727, IMG submission 66722) | Marine sediment microbial communities from the Atlantic coast under amendment with organic carbon and nitrate - tdAd47.2 | ecosystem: Environmental > Aquatic > Marine > Coastal > Sediment | place...
AGTAATACCGGTACCATTTCCATGGAAATGCATCAGTCCATGGTAAGACTGCCGGAAGAGCCGATGATGCCGCGACTGGCTGACGACCGGGTCGGCTATTTTTCCATCTCACAGGTCAACTTCGGGCTGGATGAGCTGAAGGCGGCGGAACAGACTTTTATAAGACGCTGGCGGCTGGAACCATCTGACCCCAATGCCTATGCTCGTGGTCAGCTGGTTGATCCGGTCAAACCGATCGTGTACTACATCGATCCGGCCACTCCTGCCCGCTGGCGACCCTATGTCAGGCAGGGCATCGAAGACTGGCAGGCCGCCTTCGAAACAGCCGGCTTCAGCAATGCCATTATGGCTATGGACCCCCCTTCTCCGGAACAGGATCCTGATTGGGCCTCGGAAGATGTCAGGTATTCGGTGGTACGCTGGGCCGCCAGCCTGGTTCGTAATGCGATGGGTCCGTCAGTATCGGACCCCCGGACCGGTGAGATCATTGAAAGCGACATCGTCTGGTTTCACAATCACCTGCGGTCCTATCGGAATCGGCTCATGCTGGAAACCGGAGCGTCCAATCCTGCTGCCCGCAGTCTCGATATGTCTGATGAACTGATGGGTGAGACCATTCGCCAGGTCATCGCCCATGAGGTTGGTCATGCGCTGGGTTTGCCGCACAACATGATTGCCTCCTCGGCCTACCCCACCGAATCACTGCGCGATCCGGATTTTGCCCGCCGCATGGGCGTATCTCCCTCGGTCATGGACTACGCCAGGCAGAATTACGTGGCCCAGCCGGGTGACGGCCTGCAGCCTACCGACTATATTCGCAAGATCGGTCCTTATGATCACTATGCCATTAACTGGGGCTATCGCGTTATTCCCGGCGCGGAAACAGTCGAGTCGGAAAAGGAAACCCTGAACGCCTGGATCATGGAGCATGCCGATGACCCGATGTACCGGTTCGGATCCAGCACCGGCTGGAACCCCGACGCCCAGACGGAGGATATGGGCAACGACCCGGTAAAATCCTCCGGGTATGGAATCGCCAATCTCAAGCGGGTAGCACCTCAGCTGATTGACTGGACCAGCACTCCCGGCGGGAACTTCGAGGACCTTGATGAACTGTATGGTGAACTGGTAGGCCAGTGGAGTCGCTATGTAGGCCATGTCATTACTCTGGTGGGCGGCCGCTATCAGAACATCAAGGCGGCGGACCAGGATGAACCGATATACACACCGGTGGCGAGGCAGCACCAGGCGGACGCCGTGCAATTCCTGCTGCGCGAAGCCTTGGCAACACCGACCTGGCTCGCACCAGCGGAAATTTTACGAAGAATAGAACATGCCGGCGCTATCGAAAGGATGCGCACCAGACAGGTCCGTTTTCTTAACCAGCTGCTGGACCCGCAGCGCATGCAGCGGCTGATAGAGTCCGAAGTCCTGGACCCGGAACCGTATCGACTTGTTGATTTTCTCAATGACCTCAGAGCAGGCATTTTTTCCGAGCTGGATGACGGCGCCGCCATCGATACCAATCGACGCAATCTGCAGCGGGCCTACGTGGAAAGACTGGAGTGGCTCATGACCGAGGAAGCCCCGGAGCCGACGGGACCCGCCGCCAGGTTTGCCACGGCTGTGGATGTAAGTCAGTCAGATATCAGGCCACTCGCGCGGGCTCAGCTGGTCAGGATAACTGCCGATGCGACCAGTGCCGCCAATGCGGCTGATGACGAACTGACCCGGGCACACCTCACCGACCTCGCTGCACGCGCCAGGGAGATACTGGAATACGGGGTCAGGGGAGTCAGGGTCATCGGGTCGGAGTCCTGACCCGGGAATCCGCCAAGAACCATCGGGGAAAGTGCGCTGTCGCACAGGGGTGGAGAATCCCGAACCTGCAGGGTAGCCTGATGAAAATTGATGATTTTGATAAACGAGCTGCAAAATACACCGATGCAAGGATTCATCGGTTCAATCGCGCCAATAATAGATTTCCCCAGGTCCGCGCCAAAGAAAGACAGTGTATGCTGGACCGCCTGAATCTTAAAGACGATATCAGGTTTTGTGACGTTTCTGCCGGTGGCGGTTACCTGGCTGACGGTGTTTTTGAACGCTTGAATGGTAAAGTAGAAATAACCTGCATTGAAAACTCAACCGCCTTCGCTTCCGCACTTCGAGAAAAGCATAATGTCGTTGCCTGCTCGCTGTCTTGCATCTCACTTTCTGACAGTCTGTTCGATCGGGTAGCTTGTCTGGCGGGAGTCCATCACCAGCGGGACAAGCCGGCATTCTACGCTGAGGCATTCCGAATTCTCAAGCCTGGTGGAATCCTGGTCATCGGCGATGTGCTGAAAGGGAGTCCTCAAGCCAGTTTTCTCAACGGGCCCGTCGATATTTATACCGATATTGGTCACGATGGGATGTTTCTTGAGGAAGGTGAACTGTCATCTCAACTGGAATACGCAGGCTTTGTCGAAATAGAGGAGAGCATTGAGCGCTATTCCTGGGATTTCCCGGACGAAGAAACAATGATTCTCTATTGTCGCGATCTTTTCAGAATGACAAAAGCAAGTTTGCCCCAGGTTCACGAGGCAGTTCTAGAGTACCTGCCCGTAAGTCGGGAAAAGGCGGAAGTTCATCTGCACTGGCAGTTAATATTTGCGACAGCAAGAAAGCCGTCAAGGATCAATTTTTCTGGGAACCTCTGAATAACCAGGGAAGTGCTCTGGCTTCCCTGGTTATTCAGAAGTTCCTTTGATTGAAAAAGCTTGGAATCAGATGGTTATTAAGAACATAGTCCGCCGATGGCCTATCGGAAAAAGTCCTTTATGGCTGGATGAACTCAGGCCACTCTGGAAGCAGCTGGAGGAGGAAAACCTTTATCCGTTAAGGTTCGCGATCGTGGATGTTGCGGATAGTGAATGCCATCTGGAGTTGACGGTTGTAGAAATTCACTCAGAAGAAAGATGGTCTGCGCTTCTTGAGATCGAACACCTTTTGACACCTGCACCCAGAACCCATTCCCCTGCAGACAAATTTTGCGTTGTTCAGATCATTCCCACGGGAATTGGTTGCGCATTTGGCGGTTACGCCGGTGACGCGACTCCGGTCACCACGCTCTTGTCAACCTGCTGCGATTTTGTGGTCACCCACCCCAATGCCGTCAATGCCTCTGACATTAACGAAATGAGTACAAATACTCTCTATGTTGAAGGAAAAACCCTTGATGATTTCATGCTCGGAGAAGTTGGACTGCAAAGGCGTATTGCACCTAATAAAATCGGTACTATCATTGATCGTGGCGGTCACGAATATTCCGATCAGATAGTGCATGCGCTCAATGCCGCCATGGCTGTGGGAGGGTTCGACTGTGACGGCTATGCGATTCCTGAGGCAGACTTTGGTATCAGGATTGAGTGGACTGCGAAAGGTTGCGCCAGTGGAACGATAACGAATCCAGAAGTTCTACTCGAAACGGCGGATTCCCTGTTGCAACAGGGATGCGATGCCATTGGCGTAGCATCAGTAATTCATGGTGTAACAGAAGAAATGTGCGAAAGGCACATCACTGCTCAACTTCCTAACCCCTCCGGGGCTGTCGAAGCAATTATCACCCATCTGTTGTCAAAAATTTTCCGCGTGCCAGCGGCTCATGCTCCCTTACCCTATTATCAGCATCTCAAATACCAGTCGGTGGAAAACCCCAGAGCGTCAGCAGAATTTATCTCAACACCACACTATTTTTCTGTTCTGAAAGGACTACACAGAGCACCCCGAATCGTGGCTATCGAATCCAGACGCCCGGAGACTATCAGCGTTGAAGACGTTGGCGCCGTTGTAGTTCCGGCTTCTGCTTTAGGCGGCCTTCCGATACTGGCAGCACAATTACACGACATTCCAGTCATCGCAGTGCGGGAAAATGAAAACATTCTGGATGTTAATAACAAAAAAATGCGACTGGAAAATTTGATCGAGGTGGAATCCTACCTGGAAGCAGCGGGACTAATCTCCGCGTTAAGACATGGGCTGCATCCTCGATCACTGAAACGGCCTATAAACAAGGCTACAAAACGTAAATGACCAACATGCCTTGCATTGGTGGTTGTCGTTTTTCCGTCGGACGTCGTAGTTGACTGGGCAGGACCTGAAACCACAAATTCGAATAAGGCGAACATCAACGATTGTCAATCGCATAAGAAGCCTCAGAAGCCTCTGATTTAGCAGAGGTTCCCTAGATTGGAATACAGCGATAGTAACTGGAGAATGGAGCCCGGTGTATATACACGATATCCACTCACAAATAGTTGACGATGAGAAAGTCATCTCAGGCATGTTGGATGACGAAAAGCTATGGTACAAATTACCTAAAGAATTTGGTCAGGATCAGTTAGCCGATCCCTTCGTCGCCGCGGCTCTGCTGGTGGCAATGAAAGCAGGGGAATCGATAAAGGTTGACCCGAAGAAGCCCGTCTCCTACAAGCTGCTTTGGGGTATCAGTTTACTGCAGGATTTGTACAGCAACTGGTGGCCGGAATTCCAACCAATCGAGGTGGAGTGCGAAGTTGGCAAAGCTGCTCCCGTACAGGATGGGATCGCGTCTTTTTTTTCCGGTGGCGTCGATAGCCTTTACACCTTTTATCGTAGACAGCAACTGGTGACGCATCTTGTGTTCCTCGGTGGCGTTGATGTACAGCTCGACAATGAAGCACTCTATACTGAAGCGTTGAAAAGTAATCGCACGTTTGCGAAACAGCAAGAGAAAACGTTGATACCGGTTGTTACAAATCTAAGGGATATCTGCCATTCGAAAGGCATCAGCTGGGGGAGTCAATTCAGCGGAGCGGGCTTGAGCAGCGTCGCGCTGCTATTAGGTTTTCCTTATGCCCTGGTGCCTGCCAGTCAGGCCCATGAGGAGCATTATCCGGATGCCACATCACCGGCGCTGGATCATCTGTTCAGTAACGAGGCGACTACAATTTACTACGATGGTGCAGTGAAGCGCTATGTGAAAATCAAAGAGCTCGGTGAGATACCTTCGAGCCTGGACAGGCTCAGAGTATGTTGGCAGGACAATGGCTACAACTGTGGAAAATGCGAAAAGTGTGTTCGCACGATGTTATTGCTCAAGTTTTTCAACCTGGAATGCCCGACTTTGCCAGAATTTGAAGGCTGGCAGTCCATGAGGAAGTGGCGAATAGAATCGGACGTGCAGAAGCGTATTATTTCCAGCCTGATCAAGGTAGCCCGGGAAACGAATAACCGTAGAATCCGCTATCAACTCATTTATCTCCGCCGCCGCGAAGCTTTTAAGAGATGGCTTGCCAGTATTGATAGAGTTTACTTCTCAGGTAGCTTTAAACGAATGTTTAAGAAAGTCATCGGACCTGCGTAGCTGATAAAGACAACAGGGGTAGCGGTTTGTGTCATTGAGGCCGCGAATGATCGGATCAGAATTACTTTGACACCATACCATTCGGTATGTACCATCTTAGGGTCCGAGTAATTGGAGGCTTTCATGAGCCCGGTTGATACCAAGCAGTTGTTGATGGAAACAGCCCTGGAACTGATCTGGAACAGCAACTACGACAAGGTCGGCATTGCCGAGATCTGCCAGAAAGCCGGTGTCACCAAGGGTGCGTTCTATCATCACTTTGCCTCCAAGGCAGAGCTGTTTGTCAGCGCCAGCGCCATGGAATGGGAACAGAAAAGTCGCGAACTGGATGAGGCCCTGTCGCCCCGTTACACGGCGCTGGAGCAACTGGAAAAATCCATCTCCCTGATCCTGGAAAAGCAGATAAAGCAATGCCCGGAAGGCACCTCTTATATCTGTGGCAGCCCGATTTTCACGGCCGGAGCCCAGGCCGGCTGTGGCTGTAACGAAATTCAGCAGGTGGCGCAGACCATGTCGGAAAACGCCGCACGCTATTTCGCTGCCCTGGCCCGCAACCTGGCGGCCGAGGGTTACCTGGTCGATCAGGCGGACGCTGGCGTTCTGGGCCGTCTGATGGTGCAGTACGTGCAGGGCGTGGTTACCACCGGGCGTATAGTCCAGAACATCGAACAGCTTCGCCATGACCTGCGGGAGGGGCTGTACCGGCTGCTGAATGTGAAAGCGGAGTATCAGCACGCCTTGCAGCCCGAATTGGCTTCACGTCCGCAACGTACCGGCACCGACGATTAACCCAAGTATGCCCGGTTTGACGGGCAACTGCCTATTCCCATACCTGACGTAATGGTACTCAAGCTCCCGCCACGGGGGCCTTTTCGCATGCCAGACTCAAAACTTCCTTAAATTAGCTGTTGACATACATACCGGTCGGTATGTATCGTTGCGCCTGTCCATACCAACCGGTATGGACAAAGGGCCAATAACAGCAACAAGCGCCCGCCTGAATTCACATGAACCGAAGATATCCCGGGGCTTGCGCCACTGGCAGGAGCTGATATGAACGCCGCATTTAACGCAAAAAGACCACGAAGCATCTGGGTGAGCCTGGCATTGCTGGTGCTGATTTCTGTCGCGCTGGGCTCTTTCAACCTGCGCGACGCGGATTCTTTCGCCGCCGAGGACGAGCCGGCGGCTCCTCCCCCGCCGGCGGTGGAAACCGTGCTGCTTGAAACCAAGAACTTGCGTCGCTGGGACCGCTTTTCCGGGCGCCTGGCAGCGGTGGAACAGGCCGAGATCCGGCCGCTGGTTGGCGGTACCCTGCAACAGGTGCTGTTTGAAGAAGGGGCCCGGGTCGAGAAAGGACAGTTGCTGTTTGTCATCGATCCCCGTCCATTTGAAGCCGCCCTGCAGAACGCCAAAGCCATTCTGACCTCCGCCGAGTCCGATGTGGAACTGGCCCGGGTCGAGTTTGAACGAGCCGAAGGACTGGCTGCCCGCAACGTGGTGTCCAAAAGTCTGCGTGACAACCGCCTCAACGATCTGAAAGTGACTACCGCCCGGGTCGAGGCGGCCCGTGCCCAGGTCACCGATGCCGAGCTTAACCTGGAATATGCCCATGTACGGGCACCGATCGACGGCCAGATTGGCCGTGCCGAAATCACCGTCGGCAACGTGATCGAAGCAGGCGGCAACGCGCCGGTGCTGACCACGATCGTCAATCTCGACCGGCTTTATGCGGAGTTTGACGTGGATGAACAGACCTATTTCCGGGTTGCGGTCGGTAGCGATCGCGCCCTGGATGGTGAGGGCGGCTACCCGGAGGTCATCAGTGGGCGCCAGATTCCGGTACGGGTCAGTCTCGGCGGCGAGCAGCCACTGGACTTCAATGCCTACCTGCAATCCTTCGACAATCGCTTCGATGCCGGTACCGGTACCATCCGTGCCCGCGCCCTGCTCGATAACAACCTGGGCCTGCTGGTACCGGGCGTGTTTGTCAATGTGGACCTGGGCAGTGTAACCGAGGTGCCCACCCTGTTACTCCCCGACCGGGCGGTCAACGTCAGCCAGGACAAGCGTTTCGTATACGTGGTAGGGGAAGGTGACGTGGTGCAGTATCGCGCCGTGGAGCTGGGTCGTGCCATTGATGGCCGGCGCGTGGTGCTGAGCGGCGTGGAACCTGGTGAACGGGTTATCGTCAATGGTACGCAACGGGTCATGCCGGACATGCCGGTGCTGGTGACCGACCGCTAGACAGCGGGCAATAGAGTTCAATCAGGGAATCTTCCATGAATCTGTCGAAGTTTTTTATCGATCGGCCCATATTCGCCAGCGTAGTCTCCATCCTGATCCTGCTGGCCGGGCTGATCTCCATGTTCAGACTGCCAATTTCCGAGTACCCGGAAGTGGTGCCGCCCACCATTGTGGTAACGGCCCAGTTTCCCGGTGCCAATCCGGCGGTCATCGCCGAGACCGTGGCCACGCCGCTGGAGGAAGCCATCAGCGGCGTGGAAAACATGCTGTACATGAATTCCACCGCCAATTCCGACGGCCTGATGACGCTGACTCTTACTTTCGCCATAGGTACCGATCCAGACCTGGCTCAACAGCAGGTGCAGAACCGGGTTGCCCAGGCCCAGCCACGGCTGCCGGACATTACCCGGCAGTTGGGCGTGGTAACCCTGAAGGCATCGCCGGACCTGACCCTGGTAGTGAACCTGACTTCGCCCGATGGTCGCTACGACATGCTGTATCTGCGTAATTACGCGTTGCTTAATGTGCGCGACAGGTTGGCCCGCCTGCCCGGTGTCGGCCAGGTACAGATGTTCGGAGGCGGAGACTACGCCATGCGCCTGTGGCTCAATCCCGACGCCATTGCCGAACGCAATCTCAGTGCCAGCCAGATTATCGACGCGGTGCGCAGCCAGAACGTCCAGGTGGCGGCCGGCCTGATCGGTAGCGCACCGAACCCGCAACCGCTGGATATCCAGATGCCGGTAAATACCAAGGGGCGCCTGGAAACGGTCGAGGAGTTTGAAAATATCATCGTGGCCACAGGGGCCGGTGGCGCTATTACCAGACTGCGCGACGTGGCGCGGGTGGAAATCGGTGCGTCCCAGTATTCCTTGCGCTCGTTGCTTAACAATGACCAGGCGGTGGCTCTGCCGGTCATGCAGGCACCGGGTGCCAATGCCATCCAGATCTCCGATGATGTGCGCGCCACCATGGCCGAGTTATCGGAAAGCTTTCCGGACGGCATGGCATTCGAAATCGCCTACGACCCGACGGTGTTTGTCCGCGATTCCATCAAGGCGGTGGTAAAGACCCTTTTGGAAGCGGTGGCGCTGGTGGTGCTGGTAGTCATCCTGTTTCTGCAGAACTGGCGTTCATCGCTGATCCCGCTGCTGGCCGTGCCGGTCTCCATCATCGGCACCTTCAGCCTGCTGCTGTTGTTCGGGTTTTCCATCAATGTGCTGTCGTTATTCGGGCTGGTGCTGGCCATCGGTATCGTGGTGGACGACGCCATCGTGGTGGTGGAGAACGTGGAGCGCAATATCGAAGAGGGTCTGTCACCCAAGGAGGCCACCTACCAGGCCATGCGCGAAGTGAGCGGCCCTATCATCGCCATTTCCCTGACCCTGATCGCGGTGTTCGTGCCGATTGCTTTTATCAGTGGCCTGAACGGTCAGTTCTATCGCCAGTTCGCCATGACCATCGCCATTTCCACGGTGATCTCGGCGTTCAACTCTCTTACCCTGAGTCCGGCTCTGTCCGCTGTGCTGTTGAAGAGCAAGGCCGATCGCGAACAGCAGGCTGCTTCCAGAAACCTGTTCAGTCGCGCGCTGCAGCGATTTTTCGATGGCTTCAACAGCCTGTTCCGGCGCAGTTCGGAGCGCTACAGCATTACCGTAGGCGGGTTGCTGGGCCGACGCACCCTTACCATGACCGTCTACGGGCTGCTGCTGGTGGTGACCTGGGGCACCTTTGAAAGCCTGCCGAAGGGGTTCATTCCCACCCAGGACAAACAATACCTGATCGGCTTCGCCCAGTTGCCCACCGGCGCGACGCTGGATCGCACCGAGGCGGTAATGCGGGAGATGACCGAGATCGCCATGGCGGAGCCCGGTACGGCCGATACCGTGGCGTTTCCGGGCCTGTCCATTAATGGCTTTACCAACAGCGCCAGCGAAGGCATCGTGTTCCTGGGGTTGGATTCCTTCGCGGCCCGTAACGATCCTGACCTGTACGGTGCTGAAATCGCGGCGCGGTTGCAGGCCAGATTCAACGAGATACCGGAAGCGTTCATCCAGATTTTCATGCCGCCGCCGGTGATGGGTCTGGGAACCGTGGGTGGCTTCAAATTGCAGATACAGGACCGCACCGACCAGGGTTACGACGCGTTGAACGACGTGGTTGGCCAGGTCATGCAGAAAGCCTGGCAGCGACCGGAGCTGACCGGCGTTTTTTCCAGCTACCAGATCAATTCGCCACAACTGTACGCGGACCTGGATCGTGACAAGGCGGTACAGCTGGGCCTTTCCATTCCGGAGGTGTTCAATACCATGCAGGTATACCTGGGCTCGGCCTATATTAACGATTTCAACATGTTTGGTCGGACTTATCAGGTCATTGCGCAGGCCGACTCCCGGTTCCGGGACACGCCGGATGATATCGCGCAACTGCAGATCCCCAATAACAAGGGCGACATGGTACCGCTTGGCACCGTGATGTCGATTTCGGAAAGTTACGGGCCGACTGCGGCGCAGCGCTACAATGGTTTTCGGTCCGCCGACCTGCTGGGCGGTCCGGCGCCGGGCTATTCCAGTGGCGACGCCCGGATAGCGATCGAGGAAGTGCTGGCGGAAACCTTGCCGCCGGGTGTGTCGTACGAGTGGACGGAACTGACCTATCAGGAAATCCTGGCCGGCAACACGGCCCTGCTGATCTTCCCTCTGTGTATCCTGCTGGTTTACCTGGTGCTGGCGGCCCAGTATGAAAGCCTGACGCTGCCGCTGGCCATCATCCTGATCGTGCCCATGAGCGTGCTGGCCGCGCTGACCGGCGTGTGGCTGGCTGGTGACAGTATCGATATCTTCACCCAGATCAGTCTGTTCGTGCTGATGGGGCTGGCCACCAAGAACGCCATTCTGATCGTGGAGTTTGCGCGCGAACTGGAGCAGCATGGCCGCTCCATCGTAGCTGCAGCGATCGAGGCCTCGCGCATGCGCCTGCGGCCGATTCTCATGACTTCGCTGGCCTTTATCATGGGCGTGCTGCCCATGGTGCTGTCCACCGGCGCCGGCGCGGAGATGCGCAATATCATCGGCATGGCGGTGTTCTCCGGCATGCTTGGAGTCACCTTTTTCGGACTGTTCCTGACGCCGGTGTTTTATGTACTGCTGCGCAGCGCTGAAGACCGGCTGCGCCGCCGCAAGCCGTCACCGCAGACAGAAAATCTGCCGCAAGGACAAGCCGTATGAACAGAACCGTGATTAAAACCCTGGCGCTTGCTGTTGTTTCCGGTGCCCTGCTGGGCGCCTGTACCACGCCTGGCCAATCCCGGCTGGCCAGCGTGCCGCAACCGGAGGGAGTTTTTCAGGTACCGGACAGTAGCGCCGACAGGCCTGCCTTCAATAGCGGCAAGACCGTGGCGCGCTGGTGGGAAAGCCTCGAGAATCCGCAGTTAAGCGACCTGGTGGAAACGGCTCTGGACCACAACAACGACATCGGCGTGGCCCTGGCCAACGTGGCTGTCGCCCGCAGCCTGCTGGACCTGCAGTCGCTGGATCGTCTGCCCGCCATCGGTACCGGACTGGAAGCCGCCGATCAGCGCCTGGCCCAGGTGGCCAGCTTTCCCGGCCAGCCACAGCGCTTCACCACCTACAACGCGTCCTTCGATGCGAGCTGGGAGCTGGACCTGTTTGGTCGGGTCAGTCAGCGCATCAATGCCACCCAGGCCGACCTGGCGGTGACCGAGGCAGAGCTGGACGGGGCCTACGTGACGGTGGCGGCGGAAGTCGCCCGCACTTACATGCAACTGCGCGGTGTCCAGTACCGTCTTAACGTCAATCAGCGCAACGCCGATACCCAGCAACAGAGTTACCAGCTGACCCGGGAACTGGCCGCTGGCGGACTTGGTGATGCGCTGGATGAGCAGCGTTCGCTGGCCCAGTGGGAGCTGGTACGTTCCCGATTACCCGGCCTGGAGGCGCAGATCGATATTCTGATCAATCGCCTTGGCGTATTGACTGGGCAGATGCCGGGCTCGCTGCGTCAGAAACTGATCGTTCCACAGCCGCTGCCGGACCTGCCGGTCAGCGTCGCCCTGGGCGATCCCCTACAGATGTTGCAGCGGCGTCCCGATATCCGGCGCAGCGAACAGCAACTGGCAGCCTCACTGGCCCGTTACCAGTTAAGTGTAGCGGAACTGTATCCGGCAGCCCGGTTCAGCGGCAGCCTGGGATTTCTGGCCACCCACCTCGCGGACCTCGGTACCGGTGGCACCCTGACCCACCTGCTGGCCCCGCAGTTCAGCTGGCAGGCATTCAACATGGGGCGGGTGCGGGCGCAGATTGATGCCTCCGATGCCCGGGTGGAAGGACAGTTGCAACAGTTTGAGAAAACCGTGCTCACCGCTTTCGAGGAGGTGGACAATTCGCTTACCGCCATCAGCCACGAGTCCGAGCGCCGGGCGCGGCTGTTTGCCGCCGCCGAAGCCAGTGCCCAGGCCGCGGGTTTCGCCAGGGAACGCTTCGAGTCCGGCACCGACAGCTACCTGGACGTGCTGGACGCCCAGCGCACGCAGTTGGAAGCTGAGGATCAGCTGGTGCTGAGCGAAGTGGAACTGGCGCTGCAGCTGATCAGTCTGTACAAGGCGCTGGGCGGGGGTTGGGAATTGCAACACTAGCACCGCCTTGGGTCGCCTGGCGAATCAAGACCTTTTGGTAACCTTTTAGCAATTCCGTCATTGCTCAGAGGTTCCTTGGATGATGCGTCAGTGAGCCGATAAGGCAATGGTAGCGGCAGCGGCCTGAATGGACTGGTGGTTAAGTTGTCAATTTATAGCTGTACCTTATCTGGTCGTCCCCTATCCGGCCAAAGGTTTCAGGCGTCAGATTTTTTTACAGCAACATTGCATATCGCAGCCTATCTGGTTGTAAGCGTCAAATATCTTTACAGCCACATCTGACATCACAACCAGAATAAGCTGGAGAGCCTGCCGTTATTGGCATGGCATGGCCTTTGCTGTGATTTCCACGTAGCCCTTTTTGAGTCAAGAATCGAAGCTGAAGCTTGCTTTTAGACTGATAATTTGCACCCTGAATTCACCCTTGGGGCCTTCGGTCAATGCCGAATTAAAATTTGGACGAGGATCAGTGTGATGCAGAATACAAATTTTCCCCGCGAGACTACCAAAAAAATGAAAAGTCCAATCACCCGGATAACGATTTGCCTGGCGCTTCTTGCAGTTTATTTTCCAGTTAATGCGGGGCCGCTTCTGGATTTTTCGTTTTCCTTCTCCGACTCCGGAGGCACTGTGTCTGGACGTATACTTGGCCTTATGGATGACACGAGCAATCAGGCGGCGCAGCAAGTCATTATCGATAGTTATCCAACGCCGCCATTTTCTAATGTGGGTGGCGCATTCGGTGGAGAAGCGACGAGTTGGTCGACTGTTGGCCTGAATGATTTCAGCGTGCTCGGCGGCACAATCACTCAAATGGGCTTCTACGCTGCGGAAGGAAATCATAAATTCTGGTTATTCACAGCCCCTTTCTTCCCGCCGGACGATCTGAACGCATTGTATCAACTGGAACAGGACAACAGCGGTGATGGTTGCCTCGATTTGCCCTGTGATTATGTGAGGTCGATTGACAGCATTGTGGTTTCGAGTGCCAATGTCCCTGAACCCGGTGTCCTTGGATTACTCTCCCTTGGCCTTATGGGATTAGGTATGACAAAAATCAGAAAGTCCCTCCGGCGCTCTGCGTAGTGAGACATAACGAACATTCTCCCCACAGCGACCCACTTTCCAATTCTCAAGATTCAGCTGTCGCCAGATCTTTTTCGATGGTCCGGCGTTCTACACCAGGGCTTACAATCTGACAAGCGCGCCAGCTGTTGCGTACCAGAAATACCTTTTTGTCGATGTCGTAGCCTACGATTAGTATGCAGTGGCCGCCCTGGGGGCTTTGTCCGCGTTCCTGCGAAGTGGTGGTTGGTATAACACCGGTTTGACCGGCGGTCTCATAACAACGCTGCGGGATAAAGGTGCCGAATAATACGGGATAGCCACGTGCCACGGCATTCAATGCTCCTTCGGCACCTGCAACCCGGGCATACTGCACGGCCTCATGCTCAAGACCGTCCCGGTAGGCCTGCTGCGTGGATTCCCGGGCAAACAGTTGCGGATCTTAAGGCCAGATTTCGGAACGGCAGGCACCGAAGGCACGCACTGAGGCCATTGCCTCAGCAACTGTCGCACCGGTGTCTTCAGCGATGTTGCCGCGTAGGCGACGCGTATTGTAATAGACGAACAAGCGGCTTAGTTCAGGAGCCTGGCGATTGCGCTTGCCAATACTTCGTTGAAAACTGTCTCAAAATGCTCATTTACACTGGGTAAACTGCGCTTTTTCGACAGCTTTCGCCTCGTCCTGGCTGCGCTTATGACGTTTTTCAACAGCCTGCTGATACGCCGCTTTTTTTCAAATCCTCAAACACCAGATTCAGTTATAACTCCCGAAGCCGTGGTGACCAGTTGATCCAGGTCAGTTAGTGGTTCAGGATGCATCGTAGAATAGAGAGTTGTAACTAGCCACTGACCTCGGGTCAGTCAGGAGAATTTATGAACAACGTGTTACCCGGCGAAAAGATACGAGAAGCAGTGGGTATATTCTTCGACTCACACAAACTCGAAGAGACAATTGCAGACCTGCAGAAGGCCGGATTCCATCATGAGCGGATCGGGCTGCTGGCAGGTGAGTTTACGGTACGGGAAAAACTCGGGCACATTTATACCGACGCCAATGCGGATGCCGATGATCCCGAAGCGCCGCAAACAGCATTCGTTGCGAAAGACTCGGTCGGAGATACCATGCATGCACTGCTGGGCACCCTGTATATGACCGGGGCGGCAGTTGCCGGTGGTGCGGTAGTCGGCTCGGCTGGGATTCTGGGTGGTGCCGTGGCAGCCGCTGCCGCCACGACAGCCGTCTTCGCCGGCATAGGCGCCCTGCTCGCCGGCATTATCCATGAAAGCGACGCCGAGTATCTGGAAGAACAGGTAGACGAGGGGCACCTGGTTTTGTTCGTAAGGACAAAAGACGCAGAACAGGAGCAACGCGCTCTTGAGATACTGAAGCAGCACGCCGCCTTTGACCCGCGGATTCATACGGTCAAACCGGCAAAATGACTCTGTAGAGGCAAGCCGGCACTACTTGAAACGGTATGGTCAGCCTCGATAGTATCAACCGCTATATTGGGCTGAGGCGAGGATCATCAACATGATATTCAGACAATCCTATGACGACACGTCCTCCACTTACACCTATCTCCTGGCGGACGAGTCCAGCAGAGAGGCGCTGCTGATAGATCCGGTATTCGAGCAGTATCACCGTGATCTGGCCATGCTTCGCGAGCTGGGCCTCACGCTGAAACTGGTCGCCGACACCCACGCCCATGCCGATCACATTACGGCGGCCTGGCTGTTGCAACAGAAAACCGGCTGCAAGATCGCCATCTCGGCCAATGCCGGTGCAGAGAATATGGATATCGCCCTGCATCACGGCGATGTGTTCGGCGTTGAGGGTGTGAGCCTGGAAGCCCGGTCCACGCCGGGGCACACGAACGGATGCATGAGTTTCGTGCTGGCCGACCAGAGCAAGGTGTTTACCGGCGATGCACTACTGATTCGCGGCTGTGGCCGCAGCGACTTTCAGCAGGGCGATGCTGCCCGCCTTTACCACTCAATCAACGAACAACTGTTTTCACTGCCGGACGACTGTGCCGTGTATCCGGCCCATGATTATAATGGCAGAACGCAATCGACTATTGCCGAAGAAAATGAATTCAATGCACGTGTGGGTGGCCAGGCCAACGAGAACGATTTCGTGCACTACATGAACGCCATGCAGCTTCCGCACCCGAAGAAAATAGCCGAAGCCCTGCCCAACAATCTGCGCTGCGGCAAGCCCGAGTCAGGAGAGTTTCCCCCTGAACCCGATTGGGCCGACCTGCGCATCAGCTATGCCGGCGTGCCGGAAGTGGAACCGGTCTGGGTCATGCAGAATCAACCCTCCGTCACTATCCTGGATGTGCGCGAAACCGACGAACTCGACGGAGCAATGAAAGAACTTGATAACGCAGTATTCATCCCTCTCTCGGAGCTGCGTGAACGCGTGAACGAGGTACCATCCGACAAGCCGGTAGTCACCTTATGCAGATCAGGCAAGCGATCGGCGATGGCCATCAACATTCTCAAGGAAAACGGCCACAGTGAAGTCGCCAATATCTATGGGGGCATCCTGCGCTGGAATGCCAGCGCAACCACCCACAGCCTGTTACCCGCTGACGAGTAGCAGACATTCAACTGATTAAAAACGCGACGCGCACCGGTTGGCTACTTATTCAGCGCGCGCAGCATCCACGCTGTTTTTTCATGCACCCGCATACGATCGGAGACCAGAGCTGCCGTCGATTCATCGTCTCCTTCCTGAGCGGTGGCGAGCACCTTGCGGCAGGTCTTGACTACTTTCTCATGACCATCGGTAAGGATGTCCACCATCTCGGTACCATCGGGGATTCCGTCTACCTCCTTGATACTGCTGAGCCTGGCAAACTCCTTGTAGGTACCAGGCGCCGCGATATCAAGAGTGCGAATACGTTCGGCTATCTCATCGACTGCCGTCGCAAGTTCGGTATAGTGCTCCTCGAACATTAGATGCAGCTCCCGAAACTGCGGCCCGACAACGTTCCAGTGGAAATTATGCGTCTGCAGGTAAAGCGTGTAGGAATCAGCCAGCAGGTGCTTGAGCCCCTCTGCAATAGCCTCGCGGTCTTTGGATTTGATGCCGATATCGATGTTCGTACTCATCGGTTACTGCTCCACTTTCTCCATTTGTTCGCCACAGCATATCTCCTTGTGGACCATCTGGTCACCACACGGGCATGGTTTCTGGTAGACCAGCTCTGCACCACATTTGTTGCAACGATAACGATCTCCCGCTTCTCTGGACATTGTCAGACTCCTGTTTGAGTTTAATAAATTCAACCGGTTACAAACGGTACCCTATGCCGGGCTGCATGCCATCTATTGCCTGATTGACACCTGTTGCCCGTAGTCAATGTGGTAGCCATGTTATGAATAAACATGAAGGTAGTACGCTTCTCATACTACAGCCATATGTAAGCAGCATACCAAACCGCCCACGTCGGATTCATACTAGCAGAGCGTCTCTGGCCCAGGCTGACCCAGATCAACTCCGCTTACGGGAGTTATTGCAAAGGATTCTCATGCCCCTGGCCCCTCAAGCAAAGACCCTGCTCGACAAGATCGAGCAGTCCGGCATCCCGCCTTATGAGATGCGCGTCCCCGAAGTGGCCTGCCAGTACTACGAAATAGCCTGTGAGATCGCCAGGGGGAGCCCCCGAAACCGCACGACGTCAAGACTCTGCGCATACCGGGCCCGGATGGCGACCTGAAGGCACGGGCCCATCGCCCGTCGGCGCAAATGGGCCTCCCGGGCTTGGCAACATAAAGGCTATCCCCGATCCTTGATTGTGTCCAGTTTCGTGGGCGGTCAAGCCCGTGTACCAGCCACATTTCTGAGGAATCCGACATCTTTCGCTTTTCAATGCCTCACCAATTCCCTTTCGTCACTGGCAGAGTTCGGCCGGGGTTGCCACCGGGCCGCAAGTACACCGGCCACCGCTCCAGCCCCAATCACAGAAAACAATCCTATCTGCGACGGCGCCCTTTCCGGCGGCTGTGCCCGGGGATCGATAGACTACTTCTTTCTCATCGGCTGGCGTTCTTTCATCCTGGTCAGTGGCTGCCTGTGTTTTTTACTGCCCTTGCCCCGCCCTGCTGGTGTGATCATCGCCCGGTGTTTGCTGTTGGGCGCGAAGACGCCATGAAATCTTGTCAGGGCGACTCTGCTCTGGGCTAATTCGAATGTTAGAAATCTATAACCAATCAATAGTTATCTCAGATGCGCTCCAAAACGATGACGAGATAACTGGTATAGGACCGCTTAATGCAAACCTGTAGCGCAGTACCCCCGGCAAGATTCTGCCAGTAAGTGCCTGGGACCGGCAGACGGGTCAGGTAGCTCATCATAAACAGAAGCGGCTTGGGAAACTGACGTACGTATGCTGACAGGTCGACCACTTGCACAATTCGGAATCCCTGTCTATCAGCCAGAGACAGAAAATCCGCCCGGCTAAGCAATTGATTGATTTGCCAGCCATGCCTGAATTGCTGAATCCAGGCGTTCGCTTCACGCGACGAAGTTGGATTGATAAAGTCATCGCAGATCACTAGCCGGCCGCCCGGCAACAGGTTTTCCCGTGCCTTGCTCAGGAATTGATCGGGATTCTGGCAATGCACAAAAGATTCGATGGCACATGCCGCATGCTGCTTTACCGCTACCGTGAAAGACTCAAAACTGCCAGTGACAAAATCCACGTGCTCTTCACAACCCAGCGCCCGTGCCCGCTCTTGTGCCAACTTTATCTGAACTTCACTGATACTGATGCCCAACACATCGGCGCCCAGCGCGTGATGCAGCCACGTGGCGGTTCCACCGACACCGCAACCCAGATCCATTATGCGCAAGGGCTCAGTAAAGTGATCGGCCAATTGCCGTATCGAGTCAGCCACCCGTATATTCAGCTCTTGGAATGCCTGTTGGCGGTAGGTGACCTCTGGCGCCCAGATAGCTCTGTGAATGGCTGCCACATCGCCACTACCGCCAAAACGCAGAAATTTGCGGGTATTGGCATCATAGTAGTCGGCAATATCGGCGTCATCGACAATGGGCATAGGCAAGCTATTCGGGGATTTGATTCAGCTGCATCGAATTATTTTTGTGCCTTCTTCACTGCGAGAGATCCTAATTATATTAGGAAAATATCAGGAAAAGATCAGCATCTGGTACCCACTAACAATACAGCCTGGTAGATATGGTACGCCCGGCAGGACTTGAACCTGCAACCCTCGGCTTAGAAGGCCGATGCTCTATCCGGTTGAGCTACGGGCGCGCAAGAAAACTTTCTGGTCTACCACGGAAGTCGGGCTCCCGGACTGTTAAATCGCATCTCTTATTATCGGCCGATGCTTCGTCCAGCCAGCTGCCAGGGCCAGCTGGCGTTCACCTGTCGCTCAACGCTGACGCGTTGAATACGCTCGGGCTCACCCAGATGAGCTACGGGCGCGCAAGAAAACTAT
>Ga0070727_10002271_pt1 | contig 18788 bp, 4 predicted proteins | sample tdAd472_FD_66722 | JGI IMG/M metagenome (GOLD analysis project Ga0070727, IMG submission 66722) | Marine sediment microbial communities from the Atlantic coast under amendment with organic carbon and nitrate - tdAd47.2 | ecosystem: Environmental > Aquatic > Marine > Coastal > Sediment | place...
GGCTAATCCTACTCCTTCTGCCTGATACATGGTGTCCCACATGTTTTCTAGTAAGCTCTCTAATTCAGGATAATCGGGTGTAATCTCCTCTCCTACTTTCTTTAAAACGGGATGTCCGTAGCCGTATATAGGTAAAATCATTTATTCAAAATATAAAATTGAGCAAAGTAGCTGCCTCGTCAGTGACTGGGCTGTCCTTTTATAATGTAAGGTTTTTAGTATGGAAGTTGTTTCCATCAAATCTGCAAATTTGCGAATACTTTTGCTAATAGTGGTAATGATTGAGATAATCTTGCAGAATTAGTATCGCACTCATTTTGTCTACGAGGGCCTTATTCCTCCGCTTCTTTTGCCGGGGTACGGCTTGTAAGATCAGGCGTTCTGCTGCTTTGGAACTGAAGCGTTCGTCGTGCATAACTATTTCAATAGCGGGAAATTCCTTTTGCAAGCTTCGCACAAAACCCACCACTAAGTGGTGAATTTTGGAAGGCGTACCATCGGGGTATCGAGGTTCACCAACGACGATTTTCTCTACCTCTTCATCACTACAGTACTGTTTTAGAAAAGGCAAAACATCATCTGTAGCTTGGGTGTCCAAGCCATTGACACTAATCTGAAGCGGGTCGGTAGCGGCTACCCCCGTTCGTTTGGTTCCGTAATCGATTGCTAATATTCTTGCCACGGGGCAAAGATAAGAGAGTTTGGTAACTGCCGTGACATTAGCTGTCAAAAAAAATTGCCGGCTCCTCATCCGAAGATGTGGAAGCCGACAACTATCCTCCGCAGTCGTAATTTAATTCAAAATTTGATAACCAAATATAACCAATGGGCCGTCGAGAAAAGACTGCAAGGTGATGATCGACTTTCTTGTGGTGATGAAGGGAGGGGAAGGGGGGAGGTAGGGTACGGGTTGGCGGGTTAGAGGTGGTGAAATAGGTTTACATTCACAAAATAGGTCCTAGAATAGGTTGCGGGTTGGCGGTTAGCCTGGCTTTTGATTTTGATTCCCATTTTGATTTTGATCAAGTTGCGGGTGATGGCGAAGTAGGACTGGGACGAGTTGCGGGTTCCGATGGCGAAATCAGGTCGTTAGATTTGATTTAATCTTCTAATAAACTGATGTTTGAACTTCCCCCCAATCGGATAATTTTTGTTATTGACCTGTACTTCGCCGGATGTAATATCGACGGTATCTACCTGCGGGATTTGTACAATATAGTTGCGATGAATCTGTATAAAAAGGCGAGGCGATAGTTTTTGCTTCAACTGTTTAAGGGAAGTTTTGATCGCAAATTTCTTATGCTCTGTATTTAGGATACTGTAATTTCCTTCCGCTTCAATTACTAATATATCAAGCAAATGAACCTTGAATAGCTTGTTATTGCTCTTTACAAATAGGACTTCTTTGACCAATAGGTTTTCTTTCCAGGCTTGGGCTAATTCACTGGTTAGAAAAGGGCGACTTTTGTGGAAAAGTGCCATTTCAATATTGCTACGCAGCGTTAATTTCTCATAGGGCTTGAAAATAAAGCCATAGGGTTCTAGCAGCTTGGCCTTCTCGTAAATAGCCTCATTTTTTTCTTCACACAAGAAAATGATGGGTACCCCATAGCTTTTCAAATCTCCCAGGGTTTCCAAGCCTGAAAGACTTTCTTCAGCTTTCAGACTTAATAACATCAAATCTGGCAATTGTAACGCTATAATATCGATAGCTGCCTCTATCGATGGGAGAACTTGTGCCTGTATATGTCCGAGTTGGTTTACAATCGTTTCTATTTCAATCGCAAAGAGTGGATTGTCTTCCACAATCAATATTTTGACCTCTGCCATCTTAGGTTGCTCTTTATTAAGGAGTGAGTATATGGGTTTGTGTAGTTTTTACTAAATGGCCAGAACGACAAAGCTGTGAATCTCTCCTTTTTTTCTGAAATAAACGATAGGGCCTTGTTATTTGGTGATAAATATATTAATCTGGGGGGTAAAAAGCACTACCTATTATAAATTCACTTAATATGTTTAGCGAATGAGTACCTGGTGCATCGTCAAAATGAATATAACGCAAGGTGTTGAACAATAAATTGGAATAAGATTATGCTCCTTTATTCATCCAATAAAAAGACCTGATACATTGCTATATCAGGTCCTTCTCTAATTGGAATATCCCCAGCAGAATAAAATTCTGCCATGGGAATAGTTCCCCCTCTTATTTGATTTTTTAAGGAGAGAGATAGACTCAATAGAGATCTAACTCATCATTAGTACGCCCAAAAAATGAACTTACTAACTATACTTCTCAATGCAAAATCTTACGCAATAGTATAATATAAGTTTCGGTAATCTATGTTGAAGGTGAGGAAACGGATAAAGCCTGTGTCGAAGCCCGCAAAAAAGGTGTTAGAGCAGATTGGGGTAGCAGCATTCGGGCTAAGGCATCCTTTCTATCGCTAAAAACGCTACCCCAACATATGCTTATGGGATAAGTAAAAAAGTACGCGCTTGAATGGCTCTTTTTTCCTTCACAAAAAATGCAGAGACCAGAACTTAATCCAGCCTCTGCCTCCAAAAGGTCAACTAAGCTTTATCTTACAAATTAATTTGTTCTCTTTATGGCTAAACGATTGGTTATCAAGCATCGGATCACAATCAGTCGTGGATTGACAATCAGATACCCTATATTAATGCTTGCTGTTTTAGTCCCTTTCCTGCTTAAAGTGCGGTATCGACCAGCTACTGGTATTATTCCCCTGAGGAAAATCCTTGCTGCTGCCTACCTATCACCTCGGATTAGGATTAATGCTAGCGAAAATTAGTCTTGTGTAAGCTTGATTGACTTTATCTATTACTGACCTTGGAAGGTGCAGATTGAGTAAAGTCGGTTGACCTTCAGATAATGAAGTGTTGTAGGTATATTTATCAGAACTACCACTTATTTTCTTTGTGATGTTCTTTCTTTCTTCTACGAATCTTGCTACACTAAGGTTTCCTTCTTACGCCATATCTTTTATAAAATTGTGCAATAAAAACTTTCAATTTCACTAGACATGCCTTTCAAGCCTGAGTACACCACCAACTTTCTTTCAAAAGACAATGCACTTGCCTAACAAGCTAATTATTAGTCTTCTAAAGCCTAAACTAACTAGCTTATTACGCCACTGAATAGACAGTGTGCATCAGTTGCTACGCCTCACCTCACGAGGTTTCCCGCTCAATTTTATGCTATGAATCCATATGGAAGCGAAGCACAGAATTATTGCAGGATGAGAAGTAGAACTAAGCTCCCACCTAATACTTTGACCTTTTGCTAAAAGATATCAGAACATGTTTACATTCTGGTAATTGGTCTGTAAATGTCCTTTTTGTGCTGATACGTCGTCTCACAAAGCGGCTTGATAGCGCTGCTATGATCCACTTTGCGATCCTAGTCTCAGCAAAAAATGAACGATTTTCGCCACAAAGACCAAAACTTAAACATGTTCTAAGCTTGTAGGTGCGAAGAATGCCCTCGAATCTGTTGATTTGAAATATTCTGGCTGTAGGGGAATAGCTAATTAAAGATGTAGAATAAAATCTGAAATTAGCATGTCTTAGCCTATGACTAGCTCTCAATAATAAAACCAAAGGTACAAGCTATCCTATTAACATACTTGGACAATACACACATTTCCAATACCTGATAATTCAACATAAACTCCATCGAATATCAATCAAACCTATGCCTATCAATCACTTAGGCAATGACAATCCGTCGATTCAGTAATTTCTCATGTAGAGTCCATATTCGAAAGGCTAGAAATAAGAAGGCCGATATCAGAGCAGACTTCCTGATACCGGCCGTATGTTACCAGTGTTGTTCAAGGGGACGACTAACTTGCTGTTTCATTTGGCAAGTTTTTAATAGACAGTAACATAAATCAACAATTGAGTATTGGGCGAACGTTTGAGTCGTCCGCACTGAACTTCATTGGTTGAGAAAGAAAAAAAGGGGGGAACATTAAAATTTCCTAAACGTATGGTACAAATATACAGGGGTTTGCAGATAAAAAACAGGACAGAATACAAAATAGGAATACCATACTTTATCGCATAAAACAAACACTAAATTCTATTAATTAATTGATAATAAATCAATTACAAAGCTTAAAGCAACGATATGAAATATATTTTACTTTATTTAAAGTGAAGCAAAAAGGAGTGGAAATGATGAAATTACATCCCGATCAATGTAAAAGAGACAAATAAGATCACCCCGGGGGGCGGGGTGATCTTGGGATGCGTATTTGTTTCATGCGAAAACGGGAGCGTATGGCAGAATACCATACTAATTTGTTGATAGTAAATTTCAATTTTTTGGCGTCCCACCTAAGTGGGTTTGACGGAAGCCTGTTTACATATGTGTACTATGTGGTTAGAACGCTATAGTACGCTTAGAGATAATAATTTCTTGTTTCGATTTAAAGGATATCTCCTCCATCTAATGAGAAGACGTTTGGTGTGCAGTTTTTCAGTCCTCTTCTTGAATAGCCTCTCGAGTAACTGATGACACAAATATAAGGCAATATTATAATATAAACAGGACAGTATACTAAGTACACATACCTATTTATCTGAACAAAAAAAGACCATTATTAAACACAAATAACTACTATTCAATAGATTGAATATGCAACAAACAGCCAGTCAGATGAAACATATTGAATAAAATACTATAATTATAATCTACCATTTTAAACAGGATAGGGCCGCCGTGGACAAAAGATTTGGCTGGGACGAAACAGAGTACGATATTTAAGTTAAATTGATGCTTAGACTCTTTCTCTTTTACCTAGTAAAATTGTTCACAACTTTCTCATAAATGCAGTCGGTATGCTATATAGCATTTCAAAATTGGTAGATTCAGGGGTGCTTCCACACTACGATGATCTACAGAGACTTAGAATTCGCTTATTAAATTTTGATCTATTATTTGGTATAAGCCTACCGATGCTCGCTCTATTGATTGGTTTATTATTGGGGGCCTATGATATGTACTCCAATTTAGCCGTTCTTTTCTTTGTAGCACTTAGTGGTACTTCATTTTACCTCAACAGTCGACAATACCATGATGTAGCCTCTTTTCTATTTCTAAGTTTCTGTTTGATTGGTGTCTTCTCTGTCTGTCTCTTATTCGGCAAAGAAACGGAAGTCCATATCTACTTTTTATCCATCAGTGTCAGCTCCTTTGTATACCAGCTCAGGAGTAAGGTGATTGCCTGGAGCTTCTTTGGATTACAACTCCTGGCCTATCTTACCATTTATTATTTGCCTTACGAACCTTTTTTTCGATGGGAAGAAAGTGATCTCAAGATGATTGGAAATTCGAACATAGCCCTGGCCGTGGCTTTTTTTGGTAGTAAGTTGATTTTATTTGCCCAAATGTTCTTAACACTTTTGAAGCAACTGCAAGACTCTAATGCGCTATTATCTACCACCTTAGAAAGTACGGCAGATGGTATTCTGGCTTTTGATTTAAATGAGAAAATCACACGTTATAACCAGAAGTTTGCCGATATGTGGGAGATTCCTAGTACACTATTGGAAAGTAATAATCGCATCCCAGTTGCTCTATACGCGATGAGACAAGTCAAGGATCCTGATCGATTCTTGTCTTCTGTTAAAAGTTTCTCTACAGACCCAGAGATTATCAAATTTGATACTTTGCATTTTAAAGACGGACGTATCATTGAACGCTATACTCAACCGCAATGGATTGATGATGAAATTGTTGGACGAGTGATTAGTTTTAGGGACATAACGGATAAAGTACAGCAGGAGCGGATTATTCAGAATAATATTTCTCTGCTCAATCAGAAGAATAAAGAACTGGAGAAATACATTGAATCCAACCTTCAGCTAGAGAATTTTGCCTACATCGCTTCTCATGACCTGAAAGCTCCCGTACGCACCATCGTTAGTTTTTCTCAGTTACTGCTCAAATCAGCAGCTGAAAAGCTGAATAAAGATGAAAAGGACTTCCTGAATTTCATCATAGGAGCTACGCATAATATGCAGCACCTTATTGAGGCGCTTTTAACTTATGCTCGTGTCAATACCCAGGAGCATCAAACCAAAACCGTCGATCTTTCTCACCTATTTCCAGAGATTGAAGGCGATTTGTTTGCCATTATTAACGAGGCTGAAGCAAAGATTATATTTAAAAACTACCCACCCACCATTCAGGGTGACCCAACTAAACTTCGTCGTTTGTTCCAAAACCTGATTCAAAATGCCATCAAGTTTCGCCGACCAGATGTTGCCCCAGTGGTACACATTGAAGGAGTTGAACAGGAAAAAGACTGGCTGTTTTTTGTCAAAGACAATGGCATTGGCATTGAGCAGGCTTTTTTCGATAAAATCTTTTTACTCTTCCGGAAGCTACATAATATTGGTGCTTATAAGGGTACAGGCATTGGCCTAGCCCTTTGCAAAAGAATTGTAGAACACCATAATGGTAAGATTTGGTTGGAATCGGTCTTAGGAGAAGGCACTACTTTTTATTTCACCATAAAAAAAGCTGAGCCGAACAAGTTCGACTCAGCCCAGAAAAATCCTTCATAATAATTCCCTTTGCGGGAAAAATCTATTCAATTCGTATCATTTTCTTCGTTTTCGCGAAGTCATCATTCACTTCCAAGGTATAGTAAAGTACACCTCTTGGAATTTCTTCTCCATTTAATACAAGGGTGTGTTCCCCTTGATCATACTTTCCACTGATTGACTTCACGATTTTGCCTGTAACGTCCTGAACAGCTAATCGAACTTTAGCGGCCTCAGGCAACTCAAAGGTAATGCGTGTCTCTTGGCGGAATGGATTCGGGAAGTTTTGATACAGAACAGGTTCGGTCGTTGCATAGACGCCGGTATTAAACCCAATTTCTACACCTACTTTGTCCTTATCTAAATCATAAGCCTCCGTGGCCAAACTTCGATCACTGACATCGATCAAGTCTTTCAACTTACCATTAGTCTTAGCTTTAAAGACCAAACTAAAGACAATCGGCTTGTTGTCAGGGTCAGTCTGAATAGGCTCCAGGCTGCTGTGATTCCATGAAGTAAGTAGCAATCCATTTTCAAGCTGTGTAAGCCCAAAGTTTTCTTCCTGAGCCACGCCATACTTGATGTCCTGTAGCGATAGTGCCGAAGGATCAAAAGTCAGCGCAAACTGATAACCGAGGATATCAGCCAGGTCGCTCGTTTTGAAATCGACCGTGTAAGTTTTACCCGCCTTGAAGAACTGATCTTTCAGCTCAAACCCTAAGCCTCCAGTCGTTCCTCGCTCCTCGAGTGACATTAATTGATTGGCTTTTGCCGTACCATTAACATCACCGATTTTGATGGCCACGAAATCTAGGTCAAATTGACAGCTCGTTAGATCATCCGTTGTGATGGATTCTGGGAAGCTATCAGACCAAGGATTATTGGCTTGTGGGAATTCGTAAGCACGATCAACAAATCGCCAGCTGGTATTGTGCTGGAAGGATTCGATATCACCTAATAATAAGGCGCGGAGCTCCAAGATATCGAGTGTTGTCAGTGTACCCGATTGGTTGACATCCGCTGCGATCAATTTATACGGTGTATCTAGTGTATTCCCTCCCAAGAGGTGATTCTGAATCAACAATACGTCCAGGGTGGTAATTCCATTTCTATCATCACCATCTTTAAATGGACGAACGGTATAGCGTGCATTTTCTTCCATTCCTATGAATTCGAATGAACCGTTAGTTTCCGTTGCCGTGTTGGTCGGAACAGGCCCTTCAAGGATAATGGCTACGTCTTCTACCGTATTGGCTGCTTCAGTCATTACACTACCTTCTAGCAACAGATCCTCCTCGCAGTCATTGCAAACTTCGTTTGGATCACGAATGATGACCTCTGCTGTACAGTATTTATAGTTTGGTCCGCCGATGCTACCATCAGGTTGAACAGCATATGGGTTAAAAGCATTATCCCATACATACACTTCAACGGTAAGGCGATAGCGATCTTCACAAGTTAACAGTAGCGTCGTTTGATCAACTGATGCTATTTCCCCTACTCTATTGACAGAGAAACGTAGTGGTGCTGAGCAATCTTCTACATTACAAGAAGCCAATTCAGCGGCAAATACTTCCACTGCTGCTTCGTCTACAATGCCATCATTGTTCACATCCGCTGGTGTGGAAAGTGCCGTTAATACTGCTTCAAATCCATCGAAGCAGTTGGGTTCAGGTACATAGCAGTCTACCACAGAGAATGGCAGGCTGACTGTTCCTACATTTCCACAAACATCCTGAATGCTTAGTTCAAATTGATGGTTGCCGACAGGGAAAGTTCCTGTAATCGTATAATCAGGGTAAGTTCCGCTAATCAAACCTTGATCGCTGAGGTCTGCATCAATGGTTCCATCAGCACTTGCATCCAATTCCAGTGTAAACTGTAGTTGATCTGTTAAGCATCCTTCGGTAACCGTAAATGGATAAGTTACGACCGCATCACAAGCTAATTCTACCGTACAGGTAGGATCTGGCTCTGTAAATTCAACGACGGGTGCTGTGTTATCAAAGATCTTGATTTGCTGCGCATACTGCCAGTAGCCGGTGGAAACTAATGCTCTCCAGTAACCTTCTGGGTTAGTTGTATTGTCGCAATTGTCGCCTTTGGTACCGGCCAATGGTAAGCCATTCGTTATATCGCTGTCACGATCAATAAAGGCACCATCTGCGCTCACGATCACGAATATCCCTTCATTTCCTTCCAGGTTATCGCAATCCTCATCTCTGCTAATGACAACTGGATCAGCTACGCCATCCCACTCACAGTGGTTGATGACACTGTAGGTACGCATCACATTAACACATTCAGTACCTTCAATAGGTAAGAACTCATCAATGTAAGTCACTGTAATCGAATCACAGCCTAGCTTGTTGAGTTCAATACCATGGGCATTAAAGATGCAATCCGTTTCCGTATCTTCTGGGAAGCCAATCTCATAAGCTAGCTCGTAAGAGATTTGGATAAATTGTTCGAATACTTCAACAGATTCATTTCCTACGGCATCTACCGCTTTGAATCGTCGAGTAATCGTACCACTACCACAATCACTGATATCCAAGATTGGACTCATTTCAATAATAGTAGCTTCACAGTTATCAAATACTCTTGGCCAGCCAAATAGGCTTACTAATTGTGTGGAATCTGCGGGATCGAAATCGCTAGGCAATTCCGCGCAATCTACTTCTTGGTCTTCCAAACCAAATACAACCGGTTTGATTTTGTCTTCTACTAAGACATCTAACCAGCAAGTATTTTCATTGCCGCTAACATCCGTTACTAACAATTCGACAGTCACATAAGTATTGGCATCACAGCAGCTGAATTCTACCTGTGGCCCCCAAGCGGAGAAGATAGGTTCTGCTAGTGGTTCGCAAGTAACAGGATCAATCATCGACTTGCGTCGAACCTGTACAGAGGCTATGCCACAGTTATCGTAACTACCGAAGTTGATTTGATCGGCCGTCAATCGAACACCACCTTGGCTACCCAAGGAAACATTCAGATCGCCAATACAAATAGCCGTTGGGTATTCTTTATCCGCTACCTGCAGGATGCATTCCTGAACAGCTTGTCCTTCGCAAGCATCCGTCACCAAATAACGGAGCGTATAGTTTCCGATGGCCATATTCTCGACTGTTCGATCTGCTCCATCTTCAATTGTAGCGATCACTACCCCATCTGCATCCACTAGTTCGGTAAGAACCGCGTAACCCGCTTCGCAACCCACTATTGTCACCACTGGTAATGGTAATTCAGCTGTAGCGACGCAGTCATAAGGATCAGTTGGAATCATGTAAGTATCCGCCTCAAGGATTGGGCAGTAGTAATTGCTTTCAGGGCAATCCACGATCATCATGGAGCAGTAAAGGCCAGGATCGATCTGCAAGGTATCTCTACATTCGCCATCCATCATGTCAATAAAGATGATGTCAACGATACCATTCACACTAGAGAACGGTCCAAACATACCCTCAGTACCGTAGGCACCTGCTCCCAACATCTGTCCATCTATGGATTCAGCTCTCCAACCCATGCTCGCAACTTCATTACCTGTAACTAAGACCGTAGCTAGGAACATGTCATCTTCTGGGACATCCGGCGTACCAGCGTCATTACAGCTCACATCCGTCAATTCGGTTGTCACCTCGCATAGGGTAGAACAAGTCTCCGGTACTGGTATAAAGATCGCTAATTCACAAGATGGATTAAGATCACTAGCCACAATAAAGTTGATATTTCCATCTACGATATTGAATGGCCCGAATTCTTGCGACTCTGCAAAGTTACCGGTGAAGCCTTCTCCTCCGGTAGAAGTCCAACCCGTACCTTCTAGCTCGCCGTCTCTGACGGTTAGGCTAAAGACAAAGGTATCATCCGATGGATCAGTCGTTCCATTATCATCACATATAATATCAGTAATATTGGCCGTAAGGTCACAAACCGTACATTGACCTGCCGTAGGTGCTTGTACTTCAAAACCTCTAGTACAACCTTCTACACCAATCTCATCGATCAAGAATTTCTGGATTTGTCCATCAGCTGCTTGACCTGAGATCGTTACGGGTACATTAAAGGCACCTGTAATTGATCCGTCTTGAGTGATCCATCCGTCTCCTTGACCTTCTACAAGAACTGTAAATTCATAGGTCGTTTCACTATCACAAGTTGGACCTTCGACTATCGAAATAGCACCAATGTTACAGTCAGAAATCGAACAGGCGTCTGGTACTTCTACCGTGGCTATGGTCTCACCACAAGCCGCATTACCGACTGCGGTGATGACTAGGTTGATATTTCCATCAATAATGAGTAGTCCTTCCACTGTGGTTACTTCATCGAAGTTACCAGCAGCGATATTCGTACCCCCTAGGGTAGCCATCCATGCTCCACTTACGTTTGTTCCACTGACTAATAAATCAAAACTATAGGTATCATCAGCCGGATCACTAGTTCCGCTATCATTACAAACGATATTACTAACGATTGAAGATAAAGAGCAAGCTGCCGAGCAAGACGCTGGAGAAGTCACCGCTATGGATTCTTGTCCACAGTTGGCATCTCCTTCGTCGGTGATGGTTAGGTTATAATCTGTACCAATAGCTACATCGCTTACCGTAACGGTAGCCCCGTATGCGCCACTGGCGATTACTGCTCCATCAGCCGCTTTTGCTATCCAATTATCACCACTTACATTTTGACCGTCCACTTTCAAAGTAAAGCTGTAGACATCATCCGATGTATCATCATCTGTACCTTGGCTATCACACTCGCCCACTTCTAGTTCTACCACGAACGCACAAAGATCAGAGCAAGGTGCTGGTGCTTCAACCGTTGTAGTAGATGAGCAGGAAGCATCTGCCAGATCTGAAATGACGATATCGACATTTCCATCAGCAATGGCAAATGGTCCGAATACTGCCGTAGTTCCAAACAAACCAGTACCGAAGGTTTGGCCATCCGCACCAGAAGCTGTCCAAGCTGCTGCCGTTTCACTATTGATCACATCGATGCTCATTTCTACAAAGTAGGTGTCATCGCTTGGATCACTAGGAGTATCATTATCATCACAATTCACTTCAAGGATACTTGTTACTACCTCACAATCAGGAGCCGAACAAGTAGCTGGTGGTTCTACCTCCAACTGTACTTGACAAGTGATATTCTGTGCATCCGCAATCTTGAGGGATACTGGGCCATTCGCGATCAGGTAGGGGCCAAACTCTTTCGCCTGACCATATTGGCCATTGACGATTGGATCGGTACCTACGGTACGCCATCCGTTACCAAAGTTGTATTGGCCACTCACGTTCACCTGGAAAGTAAAGGTATCATCCGAAGGATCGGCTGTACCCCCATCATCACATTGCACATCCATTACTACCGCATCGATCAGACAAGCATCGGAACAAGCTTCAGGTGCATCGATGAATAAGCTTGTTCTACAAGATTCATCTCTTAGGTCATAGAAGTCAACCACTTTATCCCCTGCACTGATTTTGTAAGGTCCAAGTATAACCACTGCACCATAAGAGGCGAATTGTGGGAATAACTCTGGCGAACTCCAATTTGCGCCTGTATTGTTACCCGTTACTTGTACAACCGCTAAGTAAGTATCATCACTTGGATCATAAGGCGTACCGGCATCATCACAAATGGTATTCTGCAAGGTAGCTGTGATACTACACTCTTCAGAACAGCTTGCCGGTGGTATTACGGTAATATCTCCTTCACAAGTATCGTCCTCTGCATCTTTCACGACTACCGTTACTGGGCCATTGGCGATCAAGAATGGACCAAATGTTTTGGTACTTCCATAGGATCCTGATTTCACTAATGTATTGCCAACATAAGCATTCCAGTTTCCACTACCATTGTCACCATTCACTTCCAAGGATACGAAGAAGACATCATCAGATGGGTCTCCTGCTGTTCCACTATCATCACATTCTGGCGCTGCTGCCTGAGATACCACTATGCTGCATTCTTCAGAACAACTAGTAGGTGGCGTTACGATAACCGCTTCGCTACAGCTTGCATCATCGACATCGTGTACGCTTACTTGTATGGATCCGTTAATAATATTGTAAGGCCCGAAGCTTACGGTTTCACCATAGTTACCTGTTGCAACTACCGAGTTATTGATCACAGCTGCCCAACCATTCTGACCTACATTTAACCCATCAACTGTTAGATTGAAGGTATAGAGGTCATCGTTTGGATTAGCCGGTGTGCCATTGTCATCACAAAGGACATCACTCAATTGGACATCTAAGTCACAAGCATCTGAGCAACTCTCTGGTGCTTCAACCGTGATAATATCTCTACAGAGTGTATTACCGGAATCCGCGAAGGTCAATAAAACATCGTCACCTGAAATCGGATAGGGCCCGTAAGTAACCAATTCTCCAAAGTTGCCGGTTTCTCCTAAATTGTTGATCCAGGTTGTTGCGGCTGTATTGTTTCCTTGTACAAAAACAGTGAAAGAGAACTGATCATCACTTGGATCACCAGGTGTTCCATTATCATCACATACCGGTTCATTTACCACACTTACCGTTACGCTACAATCGGCAGAACAAGCTGCAGGTGGTGTAACAGTAAAGGTATCTCCACAATCTGGTACATCATCATCGTACACATTGATTTCGATGGCACCTTCGCTAATGGCAAATGGTCCCAAAGTAACGTTCTGGTTGTAATGCTCGCCAGATAATACTACTTCATCTCCTACTTTGGCGCTCCAAGATTCATTGTTAGAACCTGTAACACTAAAGGATACATAGTATACATCATCAGCCGGATCAAAACCAGTACCATTATCATCACATGTTACATCCGTCAATTCAGCTTCCAAGTCACAAGGTAGTAGTGAACAAGGTTCTGGTGCACTTCCTCTCATAATCACACGACAGCCTGAATCGTTAGCATCTATCGCGTAGATGATTACATCCCCTTCACTGATGGGGAAAGGTCCAACCGTTACTATTGCACCACTGTAATCTCCTGTTCCGACTACAGTATTGTCTACTGTAGCTGACCAGCCCGTACTTGTACCTACGCCGAAGCCTGTAATGCTAAGGTCAGCGTAGAAGATATCATCCGTTGGATCAAATGGTGTTCCATTATCATCACAGCGAACAGCCACAACGTCTCCCGTCAGATCACAATCCACATCTACTTCTGCGCCATCACCATCATCTTCATCACCGAAGTCATCATCGAAGTCGCCATCACCATCCGTATCTACGCCATTATCCGGAGTAGAGTCCACATCATCTTCATTGGCAGCCGTTACCTCTGCCAAGTTGTAGTAGGCGCCTTGATTATTCACTTGTGCTGTGATATACAAGAATTCAGTTTGACCATTCAGTAAAGTACCTACCGTCCACTCGCCAGTCGTTTCATTGAAACTGCCTTGTGTTGTGCTAGCGCTTTGGAAGGTAAAGCCAGACTGTAATTGGTCTTCTACTTTAACCCCTGTTGCTGTACTAGGTCCAGCATTGGTCAATGCTATCGTAAAGGTGACAAGATCACCTGCATCAGCATATTCGACATCCGCGCTCTTCTCTAATTCAAGGTCGGCAATCGGATTAGGATCAACTAATACACCATCGCCATCATCCTCATCTCCTTCATCGTCTTCTACATCACCGTCCCCATCTGTATCCACACCATTACCTGGCGTAGAGTCGATGTCCTGTTCGTTCATATCACTAACTTCCGCCAAGTTGGTGTAATTACCAGCGGCTAAGACCGTAGCCGTAATATCTAGTGTAGCCGTTTCTCCTACTGCTAGACTACCCAGCGACCAGTCACCCGTAGCAGCATTATAGTCAGCACCGGCACTACTACTTACGAAGCTGTAACCTGTAGGTAATTTGTCCGTCACTACTATTCCACTACCAGCACTTGGCCCTTGGTTGATTACCGTAATGGTAAACACCACATTACTACCAACATCTGGTGTGGCATTGCTGACTGATTTATCTAACTCAAGATCGATGACAGGAATTGGGTCAACCACTACTCCATCTCCATCATCCTCATCTCCATTGTCATCATCTACTCGGCCATCATCGTCCGTATCCACTCCATTACCTGGCGTAGAGTCTATATCATCTTCTTCTGCACGGAATACTTGCGCTAAGTTGGTATAGTTACCTGTCGCGTTTACAGTTGCCGTGAAGCTGATTGAAACAGACTCTCCAGCATCTAAGGAAGGTATCTTCCAAACTAGGTCCTGTACGTTAGCAATCTGAGCCGTACCATCAAAGCTGACCAATTCCACATTGGAATAGCCACTAGGTACAGGATCAAACACGGTAATATCAGTGGCCGTATCTGGTCCTTTATTAACTAGATCGATAGTAAAGGTTACCGTTCCACCCACTAGTGGTCTTCTGTTGTCTACTCGCTTATCTAGTTCCAAATCAATTTGAAGGGGTTCTACACCTGCATTATCTTCATCGTCCTCACTTTGGTCTCCATCATCATTATCAGGCGTACTATCCACATCATCCTGGTCGGCAGCCGTTACTTGTGCCACATTCAGGTAATCAATACCCGCACTAGGTTCGTTGACGATAGCATCAAAGCTTACGGTAATGCTACTTCCTGTTGTGATATCGATTCCACTCCAGGTAATTGTATTCCCTGCCAGTAGTCCACCGTTGCTAATATTGTCGATACTAGAATAACCGTTTGGAATAACATCTTCAATAGCTACTCCTGTTGCGTCATTCGGTCCTAGATTTTCTACTAGAATGTTGAAGGTTACGAGTTGACCTACATTCGGTTTTTCATCGCTAACCGTTTTAGTCAACTCTAGGTCAATCTGCTGTGGTGTAATACCCGCATCATCCCCATCATCTTCATCATCGGCATCTTGCGAGCCATCCGGATCGAGTGGTCCAACCTGGCCATCGCCATCTGTATCTGCGCCATTACCAGGTGTACTATCTACATCATCTTGGTCGGCAGCCGTTACTTCAGCCAAGTTCACGTAGCTTACTCCTGTAGCTGGCTCTTTTACGGTTGCATCGTAGGTCAAGCTAATGCTATTACCATTGGCAATATTAAGCCCTGTCCAGCTAATTACACTGCCGTCGAAGCCACCACCATTACTAATATTAGTGATTCCCTCATATCCGTTAGGAATGAGATCTTCGATCGCAACACCCGTTGCTGCGCTAGGCCCGAGGTTCTCTACTGTAATGGTAAAGCTGACCACATCCCCTACATTTGGAGAAGCATTATTTACTGTTTTCACCAACTGGAGATCAATTTGCTGTGGTGCAGTGCCGGCATCATCCCCATCATCTTCATCATCTGCATCTTGCGAACCATCCGGATCGAGTGGTCCTACTTCACCATCGCCATCTGTATCTGCGCCATTACCTGGCGTACTGTCAACATCATCTTGATCGGCAGCCGTTACTTGTGCCAAGTTGATATAGGTAATACCTTCACCTGGCTCATTCACTACTGCATCATAAGTGAGGCTTACACTACCACCGCTATTGATAGCTAAATCCGTCCAAGTCAGTACTCCGTCTTCTACGCTTCCATCATTGCTGATGTTTGTGATAGCCGAGTAACCATTTGGAATAAGATCTTCTACCGCAACACCAGTTGCGTTATTAGGTCCAAGGTTATCCACTTTGACGGTAAAGGTGATGACTTCACCTACATTGGGTTCAGCATTGCTTACTGACTTAATTAATTGTAAGTCGATCTGTTGTGGAGTAAGTCCCGCATCATCTCCATCATCTTCATCATCTGGATCCTGTGAACCATCAGGGTCAATGGATCCCACATCACCATCTCCATCTGTATCCGCACCATTGCCTGGCGTACTATCCACATCATCCTGATCAGCGGTGCTTACTTCAGCAATATTAGTGTAGGTTATGCCTTCTCCCGGTTCATTAACAGTAGCATCAAAGCTGAGGCTAATATTACCTCCGCTTGCGATACTCAAATCCGTCCAATTAACAGTACCGCTACCTTGGCTACCACCATTGCTAATATTAGTAATTGCTGAATAGCCATTTGGTACGATATCTTCGATGGCAACTCCTGTTGCATCATTCGGTCCGAGGTTTTCAACGACAATCGTGAAGGTTACTACCTCGCCTACATTCGGTGCACCGTTATTAACGGATTTAACGAGCTGTAGATCAATTTGCTGCGGTGTAATACCAGCATCATCACCGTCGTCTTCATCGTCTGCATCTTGAGAACCGTCTGGATCTAATGGTCCTACATCACCATCACCATCTGTATCTGCACCATTGCCTGGCTCACTGTCTACATCATCTTGGTCAGCCGCTTTCACCTCTGCTAAGTTGATATAGTCGACGCCATCTCCTGGCTCATTCACGACTGCATCAAAGCTAAGGCTAATGCTTCCACCATCACTAATACTCAAATCTGACCAAGTAATTGTACTTCCGCTTAGGTCTCCATCATTGCTAATGTTACTAATAGCACTATAGCCATTAGGCACAACATCTTCGATGACTACACCTGTCGCATCATCAGGTCCAATGTTACTTACTTCTATGGTGAAGGTAATGACCTCTCCAACATTTGGAGAAGCATTGCTTACAGACTTGATCAATTCTAGATCAATTTGTTGCGGTGAAATACGCGCATCGTCACCATCATCTTCATCCTCCTCATCTTGCGAACCATCATCATCTAGTGGCCCAATCTGACCATTACCATTGGTATCGGCCCCATTACCGGGTTCACTATCTGAATCAATTTGGTCAGCATCTGTAATTTCAGCCACGTTTACATAGTCAACGCCATCGCCTGGTTCATTCACAACTGCATCAAAGGTTAATTCGATATTCCCTCCATTCGCAATCGTCAAATTATCCCAAGTAATCGTTCCGTTATCGTTACTACCGCCATTACTGATATTGTTGATAGCGCTATATCCATTAGGTACAATATCCTCTACCGAAACGCCAGTCGCATTGTTAGGTCCTAGATTATTTACATTGATCGTGAAGGTAATGACATCCCCTACATTTGGAGACACCTCACTCACACTCTTGATCAACTCTAAATCTATTTGCTTATTGATACCTGCATCAAGGGTAGGATCATTTTCGCCACTTGCTAAAGTAGTAGTAGCGGTCATGCCATCCTGTGCTGGATCAGCATCACTATCCAAGGCATCATCTCCTACATTCAATGGACTGAACACAAAACCTTCTGGCAATACAAATTGTACGCTATAGATACCTGGTACTAGGTCATTAAAGCTGTAAGAGCCATCTGCCGCAGTCGTGGTCGTTTCGATCACATCACCTGCTTCATCTTTCAAGTTAACCGTTACGCCTTCTACGCCGGTATCACCATCATCCTGGATGCCATTAAAGTTTAGATCATTCCAAACGTAATCACCTAGACTAGTGGTTTGATAAATACCTGCATCAAGCGTGGGGTCATTATCACCACTTTCTAGGGTCGTCGTTTCAGTCATACCATCTGCTGTAGGATTCGCATCACTATCTGATGCATCGTCCCCTACATTCAATGGACTGAACACAAAACCATCTGGCAACTCAAACTGGACACTGTAAGTGCCTGGGTCAAGGTCTTCAAAGCTGTACGAGCCATCCGCTGCAGTCGTAGTCGTTTCGATCACATCGCCTGCTTCGTCTTTCAAGTTCACGATTACGCCTTCTACACCGGTATCGCCATCATCTTGAATACCATTGGCATTCAAGTCCTCCCAGACGTAATCACCAAGGCTCGCTGGCAAGTAAACACCCGCATCAAGCGTCGTTTCTTCATCACCACTTTCCAGGGTAACCGTTTCGGTCATACCATCCTGTACTGGATCAGCATCACTATCTAAGGCATCATCCCCTACGTTCAGTGGGCTATATTCATATTCATCAGGTAATACAAACTGGACGCTGTACGTGCCTGGATCTAAATCATCAAAACTGTAGGAACCATCCGCAGCAGTCGTCGTCGTCTCAATTACGTCTCCATTCTCATCTTTCAAGTTGACGGTAATACCTTCTACGCCGGTATCGCCATCATCTTGAATACCATTACCGTTGAGGTCTTCCCAAACATAATCACCCAAACTGGCTGGCTGGTAAATACCCGCATCCAATGTTGGATCATTGTCACCACTTTCTAAGGTGGTCGTTTCTGTCATACCATCTTGCGCTGGATCTGCATCACTA
>Ga0070727_10002273_pt1 | contig 18781 bp, 12 predicted proteins | sample tdAd472_FD_66722 | JGI IMG/M metagenome (GOLD analysis project Ga0070727, IMG submission 66722) | Marine sediment microbial communities from the Atlantic coast under amendment with organic carbon and nitrate - tdAd47.2 | ecosystem: Environmental > Aquatic > Marine > Coastal > Sediment | place...
AGGTCCGCTACATGACCTCCTGGCTCCCCCCGGCCGTCCGCGTGAGCCTCAAGATCAAGGACTCCAAGAGCCAGGAAGTCCGCTCGGTCCAGCGCGTGTTCAAGCTCCTGGGCGCGAACTGAGCTAGTCCAAGAGCGGCTGCGTCGCCGCCGGGAGCGGCAACCAGGCGTCGACCTCGAGCTGGAAGTCGACCGCGGAGAGCAGGCCCTCGCCGTCGATCTCGAGCTCTTCGTCGAGGGCGACCCACGTCCCTCGCGCGCCGACCCACGCCCCGGAGTCCGGCAGGTCGCCCGCGGCGAAGTGCGCCACGACGATCCGATCGCATTCGTCGATCAGCATCAGCGCGACTCGCTCGGGGAGCGCCGGCACCGACGCGGGGTCGAGCCGGTGTGCGCTGCCGACGAACGTCCAGGTCGTAGGCCGCGGCGGTCCGCAGAGCGCCGGGTGTGCAGTAAACGGGTGAGCCATGGGTGCCTCGCTTCCGTGGGGAGCAGAGGCAAGCGCTGGACCAGGGCAAACCCCGCCCGCGCGGGCTGGCGGCGGCGAGGCGAGCACCCGGGGTGCACCGCAACCGGCGAGGTGGGCAGATCCTGCCCACTCACGAGACGCAGCCGAGGGTGTGGAGAACTCGCGCGGAGCGTCTCCTCCTGAACTGGACTTACGCGCCGCCCTTGGACATTTGCACCGCGACCACGATCCCGACGATCACGGCGACGATCGCGAGCACGAGGAGGGTGATCTTGATCCAGCTGTAGGGCCGCTTGCCGACGACCTCGCCGGTGCAGGCGTTGACGAGGAAGCGGTAGATCTTCTCGTTGTAGCGGAAGCTCGAGATCCAGAGCGGGAGGAGGAAGTGCTTGAAGGTCACGTCGTCGTGGCGGATCGAGAGCGAGTAGATCCGCTGCTCGTCGCCGCCGATGTCCCGCCGGACCGCGGTGCGAATCCTCGGCTCCATGCGCTTCTCGGCCAGCTTGAAGCCGTCCTCGAGCCCGATCCGGTAGCGCTCGGCCTTGAACCCCGCGAGGTAGGCCGGCTGGTAGGGCGTGAGCTCCTTCAGCGGCCAGGGCTCGAGCTTCTCGACCAGGCCGCGGTCGAGGGACTTGCTCGCGTAGATCAGCACGTCGTCGAAGGGCACCCGCACCGTGCCGCTGGCGTGGCGCCAGCGGGTCTTGCGCACCTGGCGCGTCTTGCGGTTGCCCTCGGAGTCGGTGTAGGACTCGCTGACGTAGTAGTGATCGCCGCGCTGCCCGCGGTAGCGGGTGGTCGTGTTCGAGTCGTAGGTCCAGTACGGCATGTAGACGCCGTCGATCCGGTCCGCCGACGCGCGCTGCTTGAGGTCGTTGGGGGCGAACCACAGTCCCTCGACCCACTTGTGGAACAGGTCGCGCGACTTGCGCTCGTCCACGCGGAAGGGGAGCACGCTCTCGGGGACGATGGCGTCTTCGCTCGGCTTCTGGGTGACCACGATCGGCGAGCCGCAGTAGGAGCACTCGCTGGCCTGGCCCTTGATCACCTCGCGCGCGCCGCAGCCCTTGCACTCGAACTCCTGGCCGCCCTCGACCAGGTCGCTGGTCTTGGCCTTGGCCATCCGCGCCAGGCCCTCGTGGAAGTCGTACTCCACGACCTCGACCTGGCCGTCCCCGTCCGGCCCTTCGGGCTCGTCGGCGCCGATCTCCTGGGTCGCCCCGCAGTATTCGCACTCGAGGGTGGTGGTCCCCGGGGCGTAGGTCAGCTCCGCTCCACACCCTTCGCACTTGATCTGCAACGAGTTCGACTGGTCGCTCACGGGCCCCCCCTCAGCCCCACAGGGTGCGACGACCCACCGCTGGACGCAAGCCCACCCTGACTCGGCTTGAATCGGGGCGGAGGCCGCATACCATGTGCCCTTCGTCCCCTCTCAACCTGGAGGAACCATGAGCCGTTGGCTGCTTGCACCCCTTCTCGCCGTGGGCTTTACGCTCTGCGGTTGCCCGACCCCCACCGACTCCAACGGAAACGGCGGCACCGACACCGACACCAACGGCGAGACCGACGCCGCTTCGGGGGACGCCTACCGGATCGCGGTCGCGGGGCCCCTGACCGGCGACTCGGCCGACATGGGCGCCTCGATCAGCAAGGCCGCCAAGCTCTGGGAGAAGGAAGTCAACGCCGCCGGCGGGATCAAAGGCAAGAAGGTCGAGCTGTCCATCGAGGACGACAAGGGGCTCCCCAACGAGGCCACCAACGTGGCCACCAAGATCGCCTCCGACGAGAGCGTGTGCATCGTGGTCGGCCACTTCAACTCCTCGTGCACCAAGGCCGCCCGCTCGCGCTACGAGCAGGCCGGGATCGTCGAGTTCACGCCGGGCTCGACCAACGTCACGATCTGCAAGGAGTCGGAGTGGACCTTCCGTAACCTCTACCACGACGGGACCCAGGGGATCTTCATGGCCCGCTACGCCAAGCAGGCCCTGAAGGCGAACTCGGTGTCGCTGGTCTACGAGAACGACGACTACGGCACGGGGCTCAAGGAGTCCGTGGCCGCCGAGTGCGCCGAGATCGGGCTGACCATCGCGGGTGAGGCCGGCTATCAGCGCGGCCGCCTGGGCGACCCCAAGCAGCTGGCGACCACCCTCCAGAGCCAGAAGCCCGACGTGATCATCGTGTGCGGGCTCTACTCGGGCGCGGCCCTGCTGACCAAGGCGATCCGCAACGACCTCGGTTGGAGCGACGTGAAGATCTTCGGCTCGGACGGCGTGATGAACGCGGCCTACGTGGACACCGCCGGTGAGACCGCCGAGGGCGCCATGGTCGTGACCCCGTTCTTCTTCTCGGACTCGGGCAGCGAGCAGGCGAAAGCCTTCCGCCAGGCCTACCGCGACGAGTACAAGGCCGACCCCGACACCTGGGCCGCGCTGACCTACGACGCCCTGGGCATGGTCGCCAAGGGGATCGAGGCGGTCGGGGCCGACCGCAAGGCGCTCCGCGACTGGATGGCCGGGGTCAAGACCAAGGACGCCGGCTACGAAGGCGTGACCGGGGTGACCTACTTCGACGACAACGGCGACTGCCCCGGCAAGCCACCGATGGTCGTCGTGGTCAACAACGGCGAGTTCGAGGCTGCCGACCCGCCCTCCGTCCCCGTCGACTAACCCTCACCCCCCGCACCGAGGCCAAACCGCCGCCGTGGACATCGACTGGGGTTACTTCCTCAAGACCCTCTGCAACGCGCTCAGCGAGGGCTCGATCTATGCCCTGATCGCTGTGGGCTACACGATGGTCTACGGGATCATCAAGCTGATCAACTTCGCCCACGGCGAGGTCTACATGATCGGCGCCATGGTCTCGGTGTGGCTCTTCGTCGAGCAGCAGCTGCCGCTGCTCGCCGTGATCCCGCTCTCGATGCTGGTCTGCGCCGGACTGGGGCTGTTCCTCGACACGGTGGCCTACAAGCCACTCCGCAAGTCGACACGCCTGGCCGCGTTGATCACGGCGATCGGCATGTCGCTGATCCTGCAGGGGGTGGTCCAGCTGATCACCCCCAACTACCACGCGCTGCCCAGCGACACGACGGCCACGGTCGTGGGCGAGGAGAAGGTCGAGGCGCTTGCGGAGCCGCGCGCGGGTGCCGAGGCGGTGGCCAAGGTTCGCCCCGACCAGGCGCGTCCGGTCACCGATGCCTCCAACAAGGAGTTCGTCGGCGTCTCCTGGCGGATCAAGGCTGGCACCGACCCCGTGACCGTGTGGCTACCGCGCGACGCGGTGAAGATCGAGCAGGGCTTGCCGGACGTGCTGGACCGGAGCGTCGTGGGTGAGGTCGCCTTCGCTGCCCCGGCTCAGGAGGACGTCGACGGCGAGCCGGCGATCTCGATCTTCCGCCTGCCCCTGAAGGACGTGCTGGTGTGGATCACGGCCTTCGCGATGATGGGCGGCCTGCACCTCCTGGTGCAGAAGACCAAGATCGGCAAGGCCATGCGCGCCTGCGCGCTGGATCAGACCACCGCGAGCCTGATGGGCGTCAACGTCAACCGCGTGATCGCGTTCACGTTCATGGTCGGCTCGGCCATGGCCGCGGTGGCCGGGATCCTCTACTCGATCAAGGTCGGCGGGAACATCTTCTTCCGCATGGGCTACTACCCGGGGGTGATCGCCTTCGCCGCCGCGGTGCTGGGCGGGATCGGGCACCTCAAGGGCGCGCTCGTAGGGGCGATGCTCCTCGGCTTCGCCAGCTCGTTCTGGCAGGGCTACGCCAACTGGGGGCTGCACACCCTCGTTCCCGGCTCCGGCGGGAAGGACCTCTCCCCCTACAACTTCGCCTTCTGCTTCCTGGTCATGATCGTGGTGATCGTGTTCCGTCCCTACGGCCTCCTCGGCCGGGCGGGGGCTGACCGCGCATGAGCAAGCTGCTGCGCAACGACTGGGCTTGGCTGGGTGTATTCCTCGTCGCCTTCGTCCTCTTCGGCCCCCTCCCGCCCGCCCTCGGCATGGGCGCGATCGTGGGCGACTTCGGCGTGCAGGTCCTGCTCACGATCATGATCTACATGATCTTCGGAGTGGGCCTGAACATCGTGATCGGCTACACCGGCCTCCTCGACCTGGGCTACGCCTCGTTCATGGCCATGGGCGCCATCGTGGTCGCTGGTGGGCTCGTGCTCACCCTGCAGCCCGAGGGCGAGACCTTGCAGGTCCCCCTCGACGACCTGCGCCTGACCCAGGACCAACGCGAGCTCGAGGCCAACGCCAACGCCGGCCCGGTGGTCGTGCAGTACCGCCCGGACTGGGGCTACGACGTCGTCTCCGGGGCAGAGGCCGTGATCGCCGCCAAGCAGGCCGAGGGCGAGACCGGCGGCAGCGAGCCCAAGACCCTCAGCGTGCAGCCCTACGCCGGCCTGGTGCTCCCGGTGGGGCAGAAGATGGCCAAGGGCAGCCACCCCTTTGGCTCGACCGGTGGGTTCTTCCTCCTGCTGCTGATCGCAGGGGTGGTGTGTGCCGCCTTCGGCGTGCTGCGCGGAATCCCGACCCTGCGCCTGACCGGCGACTACTACGCGATCGTGACCCTGGGGATCGCGGAGATCGTCTACCTCGTGATCCAGAACGAGGGCTGGCTGACCGGCGGGGCCTTCGGGATCAAGCTAGACGGCGAGACGATCCCCCAGCTGTTCGGCGCCGACCCCACCGTCGACCAGGGCAAGATCTGGCTGTTCAACTTCTACTACGTGGTCCTGGCCGCGCTGCTGTTCGCCTTCGTGTTCAGCAAGCGCCTCGAGCTCAGCCGCCTGGGCCGAAGCTGGGCGGCGATCAAGGCCGACGAGGTCGCGGCCATGGCCTCGGGGATCGACGTCAAGAAGGCCAAGATGCTGGCCTTCCTCGCCAGCGGCTTCCTCGGCGGGATCGGCGGCGGCCTCTACGCGCTCAAGCTGACCACGGTGACCCACGCCCAGGCCGAGGTCTTCGAGTCGATCATCGTGGTGTGCTTCCTCGTGTTCGGCGGCATGGGCACGATCCGCGGCGCGCTGCTGGGCGCGGCGGCCCTTCAGGGCCTGGCCGAGTTCCTCCGCCTGCTCGCCGACCCGTTCTGGGTGCGCGAGACCTTCCACCTCGCGGCAGACAGCGAGCTCGCGATCCCCAACGAGGCGCGGATGCTGATCTACGGGCTCATGCTCGTGCTCCTGATGCGCTTCCGCCCGCAGGGGATCCTGCCTCCGCGCGCCGGCAGCGACCCCCCCACCGACGAGCAGCTCGCCGAGTGGCGCAAGGCCAAGACCCCGCTCTACGAGGTCGGAGGCAAGGCGTGAGCGTCTTGCTCGAGGTCAAGAAGCTGGGCAAGAGCTTCGGCGGCCTGCGCGCCGTGAACGACTTCTCGTTCAAGGTGCAGCAGGGCTCGATCACGGCCCTGATCGGCCCCAACGGCGCCGGCAAGACCACGGCCTTCAACATGGTCACCGGCGTGATCGAGCCCACCGACGGTTCGATCTTGTTCGCCGGCACCGAGCTGCGCGGCATGCGGGTCGATCGCATTTGCTGCCAGGGGATCGCGCGCACCTTCCAGAACATTCGCCTGTTCGATCACCAGTCGGTGCTCGACAACGTGACCGTGGGCCTGCACCGCCGGCTGCGCACGGGCTTCGTCGGCGCCCTGCTCAAGGGGCCCCGCACCCGTGAGGAGAAGCAGGCCAAGCTGGCGAGCGCAAAGTACCTCGACTTCGTCGGCCTCCTGCACCGCGCCAACGACGAGGCGTCGAGCCTGGCCTACGGCGAGCGGCGGCGGCTGGAGATCGCGCGCGCGCTGGCGAGCGGGCCCAAGCTCCTGCTCCTCGACGAGCCAGCGGCGGGCATGAACCCCCAGGAGACCGTCGAGCTGGTCGAGCTGATCCGCAAGATCCGTGACACCGGGGTCACCGTGTTCCTGATCGAGCACGACATGAAGCTCGTGATGGAGATCTCCGACCTGATCTACGTGCTCAACCAGGGCGAGGAGATCGCCCGCGGGCTGCCGAACTTCATCAAGAACGACGAGCACGTGATCAAGGCCTACCTCGGAGTGCCCGAGTGAGCCGCGACCCCTGCAAACTGTGCGAGGAACCCCTCGAGGACGACGACCACCTCCTCGTGTGCTCGGCGTGCCTGGTCGAGCACCACGCGGCCTGCTACATCGCCAACGGGATCACCTGCGCTGCGTGCGGGAACAGCGAGACCCCCATCGACCCCGAGCAGGGCAAGGTGAGCTCCGACTCGGGCGCGGTCGAGGCCACGACCTCGGGGACCGGCGCCGTCGCGGCCTCCAGCTCCGGCTCCCACCCCGCCTCCGGCACCGGCGACGTCGCGGCCTCCAGCTCCGGCTCCCACCCCGCCTCCGGCGCCGTCGCGGCCTCCGGCTCCGGCTCCCACCCCGCCTCCGGCACCGGCACGGTCTCCGGCACCGGCGCCGTCTCGGGCACCGGCGGCGCGGATCCCTCGGCCTCGGGCTCCGGCTCCTTCGCGTTCAGCGCAGGCTCCGGCTATGCCCCCGCCTCTCCGTCCGCAGACCCACAGCCGGTCCCTGTGGAAGCACCGGCCCCCGAGCCCACCGGACCCGTGCTCCTGGAGCTCGAGGACGTGGTCGCTGGCTTCGGGGCCATGGAGGTCCTCCACGGGGTCTCGCTCAAGGTCCACGAGGGTGAGATCGTGGCCCTGATCGGCGCCAACGGCGCGGGCAAGACGACGACCCTCAACGTGATCTCCAACGTGGTCAAGGCGCGCAAGGGCGAGGTCCGCCTGGCCGGCGAGCGCACCAGCGGGCGCGGGATCCAGGACACCGTGCGCCGCGGGATCATTCACGTCCCCGAAGGCCGCCGCCTGTTCAGCGAGCTGACGGTGCTCGAGAACCTGGAAATGGGCGCCTTCCTCCGCAACGACAAGGACGGGATTCAGCGGGACATCAAGCACATGTACGAGATGTTCCCGATCCTCGAGCAGCGCAAGAGCCAGCGCGGCGGGAGCCTCTCGGGGGGCGAGCAGCAAATGCTCGCGATCGCGCGCGGGCTGATGGCCGAGCCCAAACTCCTGCTCCTCGACGAGCCGTCCCTGGGGCTGGCGCCGATCATTTGCCAGCAGATCTTCCGCACGGTGCGCGAGCTCAACGCCAAAGAAGGCGTGACCGTGTTCATCGTCGAACAGAACGCCCACGCCGCCCTCGAGCTCGCCCACCGCGCCTACGTGATGGAAACCGGCGACGTGATCATGTCCGGCCCGGCGAAGCAGCTGGCGAACGATCCTCGGGTCAAGGCGGCCTACCTCGGCGAGTGATCCGTTCTCCACGGTTATCCCCAACGGTGTGGATAAGTCGGCCAGTGACCGCCCCAAACACCATGCCCAAAAAGGATTACAGCTACTCCACAGAGTTGTTGAAAACCCGGGGAGAAGTTCGAGGCCCCCGGTCCGGCCCCAGGCTTGCTAGGTTTAGGCCGCTCGGAGGTTTTCATGCGTCGTCTCGTCCTGCTCGCCCTCGTCACCTCGGCCGCCCTCGCAGAGGGACCCCCCTACTTCGACCCCGACCGCAGCCTCAACAAGCAGGGCGAGGCCGCTACCGCCGCGGTCGAGGCGATCCGCAAGGGGGCCGACGGCAAGACGGTCGCCGGCTACTTCGCCGAGAAGAGCGCCGAGGTCCGCGACCGCTGCTTCGAGGCGGTCCTCGAGCGCGCTGACGACGAGAAGCTGCTCGGCGAGTTGGCAGGGTACGTCGGCGACCGCGACCCCTTCGTCGCCGCCGGGGTCGCCGAGGTCTTCGCCGCCACCCGCTTCGCCAAGGCGCGCAAGGTGCTGGAGAAGCGCGGGCTGACCGCCAAGGACCAGCTGGCCCAGCTCGAGGCGATCTGGGCCCTGGCGGCGATCGGCGACGCCGAGTCGGCCAAGCCCCTGGAGAAGGTCTACAAGAAGAGCCGCGACTACCGCGTCAAGGGCGACGCGCTGATCGCCTGGGCCGAGGTCGACCCCGAGGGCGCCCGCGAGGAGGCGGAGGAGGCCCTGGAGGACAAGCTGCCCCCGGTGCGAATCGCGGCCCTCGTCGCGCTGCAAAAGATCGAGGGCAAGGCCGCCCTCCGCGCGGCCAAGTCCCTGATCGAGACCGAGCTCAAGGGCAAGGCCCAGGTGTGGGAGGGGCGGCTGATCTTCGCCGCCCTGGACACCGTCGAGGCCTGGACCAACCGCAAGAGCGACGCCGAGCTGGGCAAGGCCATCGTCGACGCGCTGATCGAGCGCCTGGACGAGGTGGACGGCCTGCCCCAGCACCGGATCGGGCAGACCCTGCAGAACCTCACCGGGCAGAGGATCGCGCCCAACGCCGACATGTGGCGCGGCTGGTGGAAGAGCCAGCGGGAGGGCTTCACCTTCCCCGACCCACCCCAGGCCAAGGACGACGAGAAGCCCAAGGGCCCCAAGGCCGGTGACGGCAAAGACGACGAGGGCGGCCGCGAGGGGAAGCAGACCGGCGACGAAGCGACCCGCGTCCGCTTCCACGGGATCCCGATCTACTCCAACCGCCTGACCTTCAGCCAGGACATCTCCGGGGGCATGAACAACCCCCTCGACAGCGACGACGACGACTCGCCCAGCAAAATGGTCTTCAGCAAGCGCGAGCTGACCCGGGTCCTCGGCCAGCTCGACAAGGACGTGATGGGCAACGTGGTCTTCTTCTCCACCGAGTACTACCGCGTCTCCGACGAGCTGCTCCCGCTCAAGCGCGCCCGCGACAAGCTGGTCGAGTTCGTCCGCGCCCAGCAGACGCCGAAGAAGGTCGGCAAGCAGGGCAGCCACAAGGGCCGCTCGAACCTCTACGACACCCTCGCGTTCTGCATGCAGGACCCGGCGATCGACACGATCTTCTTCCTCTCCGAGGGCGGCCCCAACGAGGGGCGCTTCATGCGCCGCAAGCGCTTCATGCGCCACCTCGAGAAGCTCAACCGCTACCAGCGGGTGCAGGTCCACTGCCTGCAGGTCTCCTACGCCAAGGGCGGCGCGGTGTTCCTCAAGGAGGTCTCCAAGATCACCGGCGGGACCTACTACAGCCTCGACGAGATCAAGGCCGCGCACCCGAAGAAGTAGGCGGCCGGCCGGGCGCCTACTCCTCCCGCCAGTACTCGACGCGGGCGCTCTCCTTGCGCGTGTCAACCTCGTCGAGGCGGAACAGGTGCGGGTAGGCGCTCACCGCGGGGTCCTCGGTGTCGAGCTCGGCCACACTGACGATCCGGTACCAGTAGCGCTTGCCGGGCTCGGCCGCGGTGTCGAGATACTGAAGGCCGGCGCTTTCGCCGAGCAGGGCCCACTCGCCAACCTCCCCCTGGAGGTCCTCTGCCCGCCACACCTCGTAGCGCGTAACCACGTAGCAGATCTTGGGGTTGGGCTCCCAGCGGAGCTCGATCCCGTTCGGGGTGCCGTGCCCGTCGACGAGACTCGGCGCTTCGTGCACGACCCGATAGCTCAGCAAGGCCAGCGGGTCCTCTGCCTCCACGAGCTGCACCGGCGTCGGTCCCTTGCCTGGGACGAGCATTGCTGGACCCTCCACGTCCCCGCGCCGGCAGGCCTGGCGCACCTCCCTGGTCCAATGCTCCTCGGAGATGGCGAAGAAGGTTCCCTTGCCAAGGAAGGACGCCCGCGGGGACTCGACGCGCTGGATCGCGCCCTGGGGCACGGGATCGGAGACCAGCGCTGAGGAGATCCAGCGTCCATGGCGGCCGTCGAGGGTGACCTCGTCCCCGCGGAGGTCGATCCGGTCCGGCTGGTCGTCCGAGGTGTGGAGCCGCACCCGCAGCGGCACCGACCCGTAGCGCAGCCGTGGGAGCACATAGCTACAGAACAAGCTGCCCGAGAACGCCTCCGCCTGCTCGGGGGCGTCGAGGTCGAGGAACGTCTGACCCTTGAGGCGCTTCTCCAGCTGTTCGCGCTGACCGCTGAGCAGCTCGGCGAAGGAGCGGACGTAGAGTCGCTTGGCGAAGCGCGACGCCTCCCGGGCCCCCACGGTCTCCCAGAGGGTGGTCGGCTCTTCGGCGCGGAAGTGGCGCAAGCCAACCAGCTGACCTTCCCAGCTCACGCGCTCCTCCAGACGCTTCCAGCTCATGCTCGACCCGCCGTCTCGCGAATCCCAGAGGTCGGCGGTCACCACGACCCCGTCGTCGACGCGCTCCACCGTCACTCTCGCGAGGGCGACGCCGTTCTCGTTGACGAGGAAGGTGCTCCCCAGCACGCGCTCGAGGGCGCCGTCGGCACGGGCCGCGGCGAGGGCCGTGCGCACCGCTGCCACGGCAGGCACGACCTCCGCCTCGACGAGCTCCCAGGGCGGAGTCTTCTCGACGCCCGGCCAGAAGAAGATCGGATCCGCCGGCGGAGCCACGAGCGCGCTGCGGTCGGCCCACTCGTCGTCCGTGACCCGCACCATGCACGTTTCGCGATAGCCCTCGATCGGGCAGCCGAGGGCCCCGACGAACACGCGCACGACCTCCCCCAGCGGCCGCGCCTGGACCCACACCTTCCCCAGGTCGCGGACCGTCGCACCAGCGGCGTCGGTCGCGACGCCCGGCAGGAGCTGAGCCTGCATGGAGCCGCCGCCGTGGAACACGCGGAACGGGCGGAAGACGTCGACGCGCGTCAGCTCCTCGACCTCGAGCAGACGAGGCAACACGAACCCCCCGAACAGGCTCCCGGCGACACGCCCGCGCTCACCGGCCGGCACGGACGCTCGCTCGATCTCTTGCGGCTCCGGCAGGAGGCGGGCAGACGCCCCCTCTCCCGCCAGGGTCGCCCGCCAGCTCGTGCGTCGGTAGAGCTCGCCCGCGCGCTCCATGCGCACACAGAACAGCCGGGTGGGGCCCAAGCGCTCCCAGCGAGCGTAGCTCCGGAGGACGCCGTCCCAGCCGACGCGCTCGCGGTCGCGCCGCCAGGTCCACGCCTCTCGCTCCGGGCGCCAGTGGTCGAGGGTGACCTCGAGCCCCTCTCCATCGGGAGCCAGGGCGACCTCGACCTGCAGCAGGTCCTGCGCACGGCCCCCCTGACTGGGGTCGACCTCGACCCGGTAGCGCGTGGTCCCGCACAGCTGCTCGAGCTGCCCGGCAGCGCGCGCCTCCGTCAGCAGTCGCGCCGCCAACGGGGAGGCGTCGTAGGTCGGCGTGAGGTCGAAGGGGACGAGCTCGACCGTCCCCGCCCGCTCCCCGCTGGTGTAGGTCCGGAGCTTGGTTCGGTGCACCGCGAGCAACCGCAAGCTGCCGGCTTCCAGGTGCGCGATCACCCCCTCCTCGACGGGGAGGTAGTGGTCGCCGCGCTCGTCCGGGGTGCTCTGCCCCAAGGACCCTCGCACGAAGCTCGGGTCGACGGGTTGGCCCAGGCGCTGCCCACGGTAGGTCCACGATCCAGGGCTGTAGAGGCCGCCTTCCCCACCGATCCGCCGGTTGCCGCTGGCGGCGAGCTTCCCGTCGGAGGCTTGCTGGCCAAAGAACGAGGCCTGGATCAAGCGGTCCTTGGCGTCGAAGAGCACCCGGACACCCTGCTGATACCAGGAGAGCCGCTGCCCTCCGCCCCTGAGCTCATGCTCGGCGTCGGGGGGGCCGAGCACGTCGATCACCGCCGCCCGCGGCTGTCGCGGAGCGAACCAGTCGATCTGAATCGCTCTCGCGTCCTGACTGGAAAGATCGAAGGAGCCCGGCGACACGTTGCCGTTCGCGTCCGGCGTGACGTTGGGGGCGACGAAGATCGCCTGCAGCTGCATGTCGGGCGAGAGCTGGGCGAAGACGCCCTTGGCGACCTCGAGGTAGTGGACCCCGTTCGCGTCGGGCACGCTCGGGGCCACCGCCCCGGCCAAGAGCTCCGAGGTCGCAGGCTCGCCGAACTCGACCCCGCGGTAGCTCCAACTCGCGGGCAGGTAGGTGCCCACGGGGCCACCCAAGCGCTGGTTGCCGCTCGCGTCGGGGTGCTCGTCCGAGGTGTGGAAGCCGAAGAACGCAGCCTGGATCAGCCGCCCCTTGGCGTCGAGGGTCACCCTCGCGCCCTGCTGGTAGAAGGCGAGCACGGTCTCGTAGTCGTCGGCGATCACCTTCTCGGGCTCCCCGAGGGCCGCGATCACGGCCTCACGCCCGACCCCGGGCCGGAGCACGTCGAGGGGGACTGGGCGCGACGCGCGGACCTCCGTCGCCTGGACCTCACCGGGGTCCGCGCCGCCGAAGCCCAGCCGGGTCGCCGCCCCGCCGTCGAGGGCGGCCAGCGCAGCCCCGCCGACCAGCACCCCGCCCAGCAACCAAGGCCAAGCCACGCGGCGGCCGATCCGGGGCTTCAGCCGCTGGGGATAGACCAGCGCGTCCCCGCCACAGGCGGGCGCCGCGCAGTGGCCGTGCTCCTCGAAGCACTCGCTGTGGTGCGGCGCCAAGCACGCCGCGCAGAAGCTGGCCTCGGCCTGGGGCAGCCCGGCGTGGCAGTAGGTGCAGCGCACGCCGACCCGGATCCCCAGGTCGCGCGTGTGCTTGCTCAGCTCGGCCTGGATCCGCTCCCAGGTGCGCTCCTGCGAGGGCAGCCCCTCGCCGTGGGTCAGCTGAGCCTCGAGGGCTTCGCTCCACGCCGCGCAGGCCTCACACTGCATCAGGTGCTCAGCCCAGGCCTCGGCTCGTTCTTCGCTCAAGAGATCGACGGTCGCGCGCACGGTGGGGTCCTTCCAATCGCTGCACGCTTCGTCCCCGGTGGTGTAGTGCTGGACCGCCTCGAGCAGGCGCGCCTCGAGGCTCGCCGGGCGCACGCCCCAGGTGCGCGCCAGGGCCTCGAGCCCGAGGCCGGCGCGGCGCTCGAGCACCAGCGCCAGCTCGGCGGGGGCCACCGGCCGCTCGGCGTCGTCGGCCTTGGCCAGCACCGCGAGGGTCGCGTGGCGAGCGCGCATGAACAGCGCGGCGGCCTCGTAGTCCTGCTCCTCGGCGGCGCCCGTGAAGGTGCGCACGACCAGCTCCTCGGCCAGCCAGGCGTCGCGCCCGCTGAGCGCCGAGACGTAGCGGTAGAGCGCGTCCCCCTCGGCGGCGAAGGCCGCTTGCAGGGGCTCGACCGGCGGCGCCTGGGCCGGGGTCCACTCCGGCGCCGAGGCCGGCTCCAGCCCGCGGAGGGCGGTCAACACGTCGGCGTCGCTCATTGCGCACTCCCGCGCAGCAGGCTGCGCAGCTTCTGGATCGCGTAGCGGTAGCGCGAGTGCACGGTGCCCAGGGGGACTCCAGTCGCGCGCGCCAGCTTGACGAAGGTCAACCCCTCGAACACCCGCAGCTGGATCACCTCGCGCTGCTCCGGCGGCAGCGCCCCCAGCGCCTCCCGCACGACCTCCGGGTCGGGGTGCTCCCCACTCGAGGGCTCCGCGGCGGGCTCGTAGCCCTCGGCCAGGGACACGGGACCCTTCGCACGCACCCGATCGTAGGCCGCGTTGCGCACGGCCCGGGTCACGTAGGCGTCGAGGGTCTCCGTGCGCAAGGCCTCGCGGCGACCGAGCAGGCGGGCGAACACGTCCTGCACCGCGTCTTCGCTGGCCGCCGCGTCCCCACAGATCGCGAGGGCCAGCCGGTATCCACGGTCGCAGGCGGCGCGGTAGGCCGCCTCGATCGCGTCGTCGACGCCGGGCAGGGTGGGGGGCTGGGTCATGATCAAGCTCACGCCCTACTTACGGGCAGGGTCCCGAATGCATCTAACCTTTTTCCGAGGCCGCCCGGCCAGGACTCTCCTCGCGCTAAGCCGTGGCCCTGCCGAGGGCGCACCAGGCGCGGAGCCGCTCGTAGACGCGGGGGTCGTTGAGCACGGCGTAGTGGTCGAGCCCCCCGAGGACCTCGGCCTCTGGGCTCCCCGCCGCGCTCGAGACCCGCACCATGAAGTCGCCGAGCAGCCGCCCGACGGGGTGCCGCGGGTCGTGGGTGAAGCTAGCGGCGAGGCGGTGGGTGGCGACGCCGTCGAGCGGGGGCGGGGGCCTGCGCGTGTCCTCGAGGAGGGCGTCGGGGTCGCGCCCGCGCCAGTCGTCGTGCAGGAGGTTCCCGTAGCGCAGGTCCTTCAACCCAGCGCTGCGCAGCTTCAAGAGCTCCGCCGGGATCTCGGTCGCGGGCACACCCCACACGTCGAGGAGCGCGGTGGTGAGGCTCCCCAGCTTCTCCAGCGGGGAGCCGTGGTGAGGGGTCGCCAGGCACACGATCCTGCTCAGGCGCTCGAGCCAGGGGCGGCCGGCGGCCTGGTGGCAGGCGCTGCGCACGACGAGCCCGCCCATGCTGTGCCCGACGAGCACGAGCTCCTCGATCGGCCGCGGGTAAGCGGCGAGCAGCGCGTCGAGCAGCTCGGCCAGCTCCTCCCCGTTCTCGGAGACGTGCAGGCCGGTGTTGTAGCGCAAGTAGAGCGGGGTGAACCCGAGGTCCCTCGCGAGCCGGGTTCCGTAGCTCGTGCGGGGGTCGCCGTGGCTGGCGGCGGCGCCCAGGATCCACGACCACTCGGTCGTGCACATGCCGTGCACGAACACGCAGACCCGCCCGGTCGCCTGGGGCAACGCGTCGCGCAGGGCCTCCCCCTCGAGGGGCAGCGGCGCCCCGTCGCGGCGGAAGCCCATGGAGATCTCGAGGGGGTTGCCGGCCGCCCGCAGCCGATCGCCGAAGACCCCGTTCAGCGTCCCCTGCACCTGATCCCGCCACCAGGGCCGGCTCCACATGGCGTCGGAGCGCATGGGCGTGGGCAGGGGGCTCCGCGGCCGACGCACGCGACCCAGGAGGGTGAGCGCACCCCCAGCGACCTCACCCAGCGCCCAGCTGATCCCGCGCACCGAGCGGAAGTTCGCGCTGGCGTAGAGCTCCCAGCCCAGGTCCGCGACGGCGGCGTGCTCCCTCCCCGTGGGCAGGGCGCGCAGGAGCCTGAGCGGCCGATCGAGCGCGCGGCGGTGGCTCCGCTCGACGACGGCGGTGGTGGTGTGGATCAAGTCGACGAGGAGGTCCTTGAGCCCGATCCAGGCCTCCGGGTCACTCACCGCGCAGCCCGTCCAGGCACCCAGGGCAGAGCACGACCCGCGGCTCGAGCTGCTGGGGTCCGTCGACGACCGCCAGCGCGCCCTCGCTCCCCTTGGGTAGGATCGCGTTGCAGGTGCTGCACACCGCGTTGAGGTTCAGCACCAGCTTCTGCCAGCCCAGGATCTGCCCCGGCGCCTTCCCCGCGGCGCCTTCTCCGCGGGCGGAGCGCGCGACCTCCGCGCCGTCCTTGACCGCCGTCTCCACCAGCCCAAAGGCGTTGAGCAGCACGTTGCGCACGAGGTTGGAGACCGAGACCCCGAGGCTAGACGCGCGGTCCTTGAGCTCCTGGTCCAGCGAGTCGGAGATCCGCGCGTGCAGCACCCGCTCCTTCTTCTCGTCGGGTTGATTCATGGCAGCCTCCATCGCCGGTTCACATTGTGACACGCGCATGTCACGTTGTCTCACGACCATTGCCAAGCCGTGCCCCCCATGGAGCTTGCCGCCACTGCCGAAGGCTCATGAGCGATTGCTATCTCGTGGTTTATGGCGCTCAGCCGCCGAGGGGTTGTCGCCTACCGCCCCGACCCTGATATAAGGGTGCCCTGACGGCGGGTCAGCCGGCCCGTCGCGGAGGAGCTCCCATGGGCAAGTCGCTGGTCATCGTCGAATCCCCGACCAAGGCCAAGACCCTCAAGCGCTTCCTGGGGGCCGACTACATCGTCGAGTCCAGTGTGGGCCACGTGCGCGACCTGCCGGCCAGCGCCGACGAGATCCCCGACAAGATCAAGGAGGAGTGGGGCAAGGCCAAGGCCCGCCTCGGGATCGACATCGAGGCCGACTTCGCCCCGCTCTACCTCGTGAACCCCGAGAAGAAGAAGAAGATCTCGGAGCTGAAGAAGTACGCGAAGGAGGTGGACGAGATCCTGCTCGCGACCGATGAAGACCGCGAAGGCGAAGCGATCAGCTGGCACCTCAACGAGCTGCTCAAGCCCAAGACCCCGCCCAAGCGAATGGTCTTTCACGAGATCACCAAGACCGCGATCCTCGAGGCCCTCGAGCACACCCGCGAGATCGACTCCAAGCTCGTCGACGCCCAGGAGACCCGGCGGATCATCGACCGCCTCTACGGCTACCTCGTCTCGCCGATCCTCTGGAAGAAGATCGCGCCCAAGCTCAGCGCCGGCCGCGTGCAGAGCGTCGCCGTGCGCATGATCGTCGAGCGCGAGCAGGCGCGGATCCGCTTCGTCTCGAGCAACTACTGGGACCTCTCCGCGGAGTTCAAGGCGCCAGACGGCAAGACCTTCCCCGCCAAGATCCAGACCGTGAACGGCCAGCGGTTGGCCTCGGGCAAGAGCTTCGATCCGGACTCGGGCAAGCTGATCAAGGAAGACGTGCTGCACCTGCAGGAGGAGCGGGCCACGGCGCTGCGCGACCTGCTGCAGAGCGCGAACTACCGCGTGACCTCCGCCGAGGAGAAGCCGTTCAGCAAGCGACCCAGCCCGCCGTTCACCACCTCGACACTGCAACAGGAGGGCAACCGCAAGCTGCGCTTCAACGCCAAGCGCACCATGCGCGCCGCGCAGCGCCTCTACGAGAACGGCTTCATCACCTACATGCGAACCGACGCGACCACCCTCTCCAGTGAGGCAATCGACGCGGCGCGGACCGCGATCCAGGAGCTCTACGGCGACGACTTCCTCCCCGCCGAGCCCCGGACCTACGCGACCAAGGTCAAGAACGCCCAGGAGGCGCACGAGGCGATCCGCCCCGCCCACCCCTTCGCACCGATCAGCGACGTCCAGGCCAGCCTCGGCGTCGACGAGACCAAGGTCTACGAGCTAATCTGGAAGCGGACCATGGCCTGCCAAATGCCCGACGCCCGCGGGCGGCGGATGGTCGTCAAGATCGCGACCACCGTCGACGGGCAAGAGGTCGTGTTCCAGGCCAACGGCAACGTGATCGACTTCCCCGGCTTCCTCCGCGCCTACGTCGAGGGCTCCGACGACCCCGACGCCGAGCTCGCCGACAAGGAGACGATCCTCCCCCCGCTGAAGGAGCAGGACCCGGTCGACCCGGTGAGCCTGACCGCCGACGGGCACGACACCCAGCCGCCGGCGCGCCTGACCGAGGCCTCGCTGGTCAAGGCCCTCGAGGAGAGCGGCGTCGGCCGCCCCAGCACCTACGCCTCGATCATCGACACGATCCAGCGCCGCTACACGTTCAAGAAGGGCAACGCCCTCGTGCCGACCTTCGTCGCGTTCGCGGTGGTGCGCCTGATGCGCGAACACCTCGGGCACCTGATCGACCTGACCTTCACCGCGAGCATGGAGGAGCGCCTCGACCAGATCGCTTGCGGTGAAGAGGCCCGCCTGCCCTACCTCAAGGAGTTCTACTTCGGCAACGGCGTCCCCGGGCTCCAGCCGCTGCTGGAGAAGAAAGAGGAGCAGATCGACGCGCGCGCGATCTGCTCGGTGCCCCTCGGCGAGCACCCCGACAACAACAAGACCGTGTGGCGCCGGGTCGGACGCTACGGCCCCTACGTGCAGCTCGGCGACGACGGCGACCGCGCCAACGTGCCCGAGGGGCTCTGCCCCGACGAGCTGACCCTCGAGAAGGCGGTGGAGTACCTCCGCGCCGGGGCCAAGGCCAAGGAGCCCCTCGGCATGCACCCCGAGAGCGGGCTGCCCGTCTACGTCAAGACCGGTCGCTTCGGGCCCTACGTCCAGCTCGGCGACCCCGGCAAGGACAAGAAGGCGCCCAAGCCGAAAATGGTCTCACTGCTCCCCGAGCACAAGCCCGAGGACCTGACCTTCGAGCAAGCCCTCGAGCTGCTGACCCTCCCGCGGACCCTCGGGCAAGACCCCGACGGCGTCGACGTGGTCGCTCACTTCGGCCGCTACGGCCCCTATATCAAGCGCGGCACCGACACCCGCAGCCTCAAGGAAGGCGACCACATCCTCAAGATCCAGCTGCCCCGCGCCATGGAGCTGCTGGCCGAGCCCAAGGCGCGCGGCTTCAAGCGCCAGGCTCCCGAGATCAAGGTCTTCGAGAACGTCGAGGCCCTCGACGGGATCAACGTCCGCCTGCTGAAGGGCCGCTACGGGCCCTACCTCTCGGACGGCGAGGTCAACGCCAGCCTGCCCAAGGGCTTCGGCGACCCCACGACCCTCACCGTGGAGCAAATGGTCGAGCTGGTCCTGGCCCAGCGCGCCAAGAAGGGGAAGAAGAAGAAGAAGAAGAAGGCCACCAAGAAGAAGGCCACCAAGAAGAAGGCCACCAAGAAGAAGGCCACCAAGAAGAAGGCCACCAAGAAGAAGGCCACCAAGAAGAAGGCCACCAAG
>Ga0070727_10002276_pt1 | contig 18764 bp, 15 predicted proteins | sample tdAd472_FD_66722 | JGI IMG/M metagenome (GOLD analysis project Ga0070727, IMG submission 66722) | Marine sediment microbial communities from the Atlantic coast under amendment with organic carbon and nitrate - tdAd47.2 | ecosystem: Environmental > Aquatic > Marine > Coastal > Sediment | place...
AGTCATACCGAACTTCGCCAGTGTGTTTTGCCGACAGTCGCGAGTGGCTCCGCGATCGAGTCGACCACTGGGGCTACGCGGAGACTCGTGCTGAGTACGAGGCAATTCTGCGAGCGTCCGACGTCGTGGTTTCAACCGCCGAGCACGAGTTTTTCGGGATCGCGATTCTGGAAGCGACGTCGGCTGGCTGTGTTCCGCTGGTCCCGCGAGCGCTCGCCTATCCAGAGACGCTGGGCACTGGTCATCGTTGGTTTCACGACAACTCACCAGACGATGTCGCGGGCCAGCTTGAGCGGATTGCCGCGCACGGCGGGCTGTCGGATCAGCCGAACGTCGACGTTTCGCGCTTTGAGTGGGAACGACGAGCCCGTGAAATGGACGCTCGAATCGAGTTCCTCTGTCAGTAGCGAAACTCGCGCAGAGTTTCGGCCTGCTGGGATCGAGATGAAAGGTGCTGGCGAGCGAAACTGCCGAGCGGCCAAAGTAGCCATCTCGCTCCGCCGAGATGAGCCGCCGTCAGGCTTGACGTTCGCGAATCATTGAGCTGGCGTAGCGGGAACTGCGTGTCACGGCAGCGGCGAGTACCACTTCAACCCGGCTTCTGCGGCGTCAGGGTTCTTCTGAAGTGGAAGGGGCTTCTGCGTCCGGCTCATCTCGGCGGAGCGAGATGGCGACTTTCGAAACGCAGCTACGAAGCCGGTGCGTCGGCTTCTCGAATCTCGTCGAGGATCGAGCCCGGACGCGGACGCTCGGGGACGCCGCCGAGGTTCCGGTGCGCGATCAGCTCGGCGACGATACTGACTGCGATTTCCGGGACGGTCTGCGAGCCGATGTCGAAACCCAGCGGAGCATGAACTTTCTGCAGCGCGTCACGCGAGACGCCTTCGCGGAGCAGGTCTTCGAAGATCAGCCGGATCTTGCGACGGCTGCCGATCATCCCGACATAACGCGCGGGCTTTTCGGCAAGGTGGTACAGAGCCTCCTCATCGTGATTGTGCCCGCGGGTCACGATGATGCACATCGTGTTGCCGTCGATCTCAAGGCCGCTCAACGCGGTGTCAATGTCGCCGACAATCAGCCGCTCGGCCTGCGGGAAACGGTCCTGATTGCAGTACTGATCGCGGTCGTCGACAACCCAGACGTTGAAGTCGACCGACGCGGCAAGTTCGGCGACCTTCTGGCCGACGTGGCCGGCCCCAACGATGACCAGCCGGCAGCGTTCCAGCTGCGGCAGGTAGGAGACTCCGCCAGCAACGTACGCTCGCGGTCGATCGGCAATCGGCTTCAGGCCAGCGTGAACGGATTCCGGCAGTTTGCCCTTTGTTCGCGACGCGGCCACTTCACCCTGTTCGTTGAGCAGGAACCGATCAGCTTCGGCACCGCCGGTTTTCTCCGCATCAATGACGACCGCTTCCGTCGAGCCCTCACCGTTGCGGATTTCCTGCAGGTAGGTCTCAAAGTACGACAGATCGTCACCGGGCCGGACCGGGTCGACGAGCATCTTCATTCGCCCGCCGCAGATCAGGCCGTCATCCCAGCCGTAATCGCTGTCGAGCTGAAATGTCAGCAGTTCGGCCCGGCCTTCATCGAGCAGCCGCAGCGCTCGGCGTTTAACTTCCGCCTCGACACAACCCCCGCCGAGCGTCCCGGCCTGCGAGCCGTCCGCGAAGACGAGCATCGCGGCTCCCGCCTTCTGCGGCGTCGAGCCCTTCGTTTCCACCAGAGCCGTCCATGCCACCGACTGCCCATTGCGGACAGCGTCCATCAGTGCCTGCAGCAGCTCCTGCATGGTCAAACCTCGAAGAATCAGCGACAGCACGCCAGGCAGTGTTGGTCAATCGCGATCGCAACGTCGCTGCGGTTGCCAGACCGCGGGAAACCCACGCTCTGGCAAGCGTAGCTACGGATTGAAATGCTTCCTGGCCTTGTGTTAGTGCCCGTGAGCGTGGGCCGGTTCCGGCTCTTCGTCTTCCTTGAAGCAGGTCCAGCGATCGACGCTTCCCGCGAGCTGCACCGAGCCGCAGATGAACATGATGCTGAAGAGAGCCGTCACATAGACCGTTTTGCCGACGTAGTTGCTCAACTGCAGCTGGAAGATCGAATGCGTGCCGCCTTCGGGAGGGGCGATCAGGCCCCAGATCAGAATCATCATCAGGTAGATGAACAGGATTCCGGTCCAGCCACCTTTCACGAGCACCTCGCGGTACTTGACCCAGTTGACAGCGAGCAGCCAGAAGGCCACCCACAGTAGGAGCGGAGACCACGGCAGCACCTGAGCGATCAGCTCGTAGGCCAGTTCCCAGAGCGCCACAACCACGGCGACCAGACGATTCAATAATTCCAGCATGATCCTCGAAACCTGTTTGTGTCAGGACCTGTTTGTGTCAGGGACGAGTCGGACAGCGGGCAGTCGGACCTCGCCGATTGCACCGAAGGTGGTGTCGTGTAACAGATTCCGGCGAGTGCTTCCAGCGAAGACTGGCTGACTGCTCCGGCATTCTCACCCGTGGAAAGTCGCTCTTGTCGTTGCCGTCGGTGCGGTCGCTACGGCTGGGGGAACTGCGTCACCGATGTCGCCAATTCTGCTGTAAACAGTGGCCGGTCCACGATTTCGGGCCTCTCGGTTTGCCTCTGGCGAATACTGCTGGTGGAATGCAGTTCGCATTCCGCAGAACCTGTCCGTCTTCCGTGCCGATGGCCATGCCCCCTCAACCTCGACTCTGCTCCGCACTGTCCGCACTCGTGGCCGCTTTGGTACTGCTGCCGGGTTGCGGTTCGGATGTGCCGCGGCAGCCGGTCAGTGGGACGGTGTCGGGAGTCGGTAGTCGACCGGGGACCGTCACGTTTCAACCGGTCGAGGGCGTTCACGCTCCGGCGGCCAGGGCTCCGCTCAGAAACGGGCGGTTCGAGTTCGACGAAACCGATGGTCCGCTGCCGGGCACCTACCGGGTTCGGGTTGACATTCAGAAACCGCGGCAGCTGACCGGCGGCACGGTCACAGTCAAAGGCGTCGAGGTCCCGGAAGCGGCCGTCGGCGAAGTCCCGCCGGAAATGGAATCGTTTTTCGTCGAAGACGTTCGGATCACCGCGTCCGGTCGTCAGCAACTGAGTCTCACGGTGGAGACCAGTAATTGACGCTGGCCCGACCAGCCCGTGACACTGCCGGCTGGTCGGTCACAGTTTGTGATTACGAGTAGCCGCGTTCGCGCAGGACGCGGGCCAGCCAACGACTCCCGCGTTCTGCGCGAACGCGGCTACGACCTTAAAGCCGCTTCTCAATCATGCCCCGCCCGATACGCGCCAACTCGAAGCTGTCCGCGTCGCCATCGACCGACGACCGACCTCGCACGCGCCGTCGTGGTTTCACACTGATTGAGCTGCTGGTGATCATCGCAATCATCGCTGTCCTGGTCGCTCTGCTGCTGCCGGCGGTGCAGTCGGCGCGCGAGGCGGCTCGGCGCAGTCAGTGCTCGAACCGGCTGAAGCAGTGGGGGCTGGCGCTGCACAACTATCACGAGCAGCATTCGACGTTCCCGATGGGCAAGGTCAGCACGCGGCACTGGACATTCCGGGCGATGCTCCTCCCGCAGCTTGAGCAGGACAATCTGTATGCCCTCGTCGACTTCGACCACAACCCGCACTGCTTCGATTACGCCGTGACGGCGACCGACAACCCGTCCGAGCATCGTCTGCCGCTGTACTTCTGCCCGAGCGACCCGAACGCCAACCGGCTCTTCTCCGGCTTTCTGGGAGTTCACACACCGGGCACGTACGTCGGCGTCAGTGGTGACGATCCGACGAAGAAGAACGGCACATTCTTCGCCAACAGCGCGATCAACTTCGCTGGCCTGACGGACGGCACCAGCAACACGATCGTGATGGGCGAACGCGGGATTCCGGAAGCACTCAACATCGGCTGGATGCTCTGCGGCAGCACTCAGGACGCCTTCATCGACACCAGCGTCGGCCTTGCCCCCGGCAAACCGGACGGCAATCACAACGACCACTTCTGGAGCTGGCACCACGGCGGCGCCTACTTCCTCTTCGCCGACGGCCACAGCCGCTTCGTCAGCGAAACGACCGACCACGCCACAATCAAAGCCCTGTCCACCCGCGACGGCAACGAAGATGTCGGCGAGTTCTGAGGTCAGTCTGGTCGAAGCTGGATTCGCAGGAATTCAGTCCGTTCGTCGAAACTCTGAACTCTCGCTGCTCCATTGCTGTGCAAGTTCGACGAGCACGTTGACGGCGGTTTCAAGTTCTTCCTTGCTCGTCCATTCGAGCGGTGAGTGCGGGTTGTGTTCGCCGGTGGAAAGGTTCGGCGTGGGCAGGCCTCGTTCGGTAAGGATCGATCCGTCGGTGCCGCCTCGAATGATCGACAGCTCAGGCGTCAGACCGCAGGCTTCCATGGCAGCCTGCGCTTTGGGAACGGCTCGCGGTTCCGATTTCAGACCGTCGCCGAGATTGCGGTACTGCTTGCGGATCTCGACGGTGATTGTTGCCTTCGGGTGTTCCGCTCGGAGATCGCCAGCGATCGACTCCAGCAGAGCCGCCTGGTCCGCGAGCTTGTCGGTGTCGAACTCGCGCAGAATGATCCGCGTGACAGCCTTCGCGACGCCGCCTTCGAGCACGTACGGGTGCATGAAGCCGTCCCGTCCGTCAGTGGTCTCCGGTGAGAGATGATCCGTCGGGAGGCGCGCGATGAACTGCGAAATGATCCGCAGCGCGTTGACCATCGCGTCCTTGCCCTCGGACGGGTGCGTGTTGATGCCCTCGACCGTGACGATCGCCACGTCGGCAGAGAATGTCTCGCAGTCGACCTTGCCGATTCCGTCCCCGTCGAGCGTGTACCCGCAAACGGCGTTGAGACCGGGAATGTCAACTTTGTCGACACCTCTGCCGATCTCCTCGTCGCACGTGAACACAAGGCGAATCGGTCCGCGCGGAATCTCCGGGTTGTTCATCAACCGGTCAGCCGCAGCCATGATTGCGGCGACGCCGGCCTTGTCGTCGGCCCCCAGCAGCGTCGTTCCATCAGTTGTGATAACCGTCCCGCCGACCAGCGTCTTGAGAGCGGGATTCTCGGCGACACGGATGATCCGGCTGGTATCGCCCGGCAGAACAAGATCCTCACCGTTGTAGTTCTCGTGCAGAACCGGCTTGACGTTCGTGCCCGAGAATTCGGGAGAAGTATCGACGTGCGCGATCAGGGCAATCGCTGGAGCATCGTGATCGACGTTGCCGGGGACCGTTGCCGTCACGACTCCAAAGTCTGACATGCCGACGTCGTCGAGGCCGAGAGCCTGGCACTCGTCGACAAGCATCCGGCAGAGATCGAACTGCTTTGCGGTGCTGGGGTAGCTGTCGCTGTTCTCGTCAGATTGCGTGTCGACCTTGACATATCGCAGAAAGCGGTCCAGCACAGTGTCCATGAAAAGCCTCGGCGATCGAGCCTGAGTGAGCGAAGTTGAGAATTTGAAAACGAGCGTGCTTCGAACAGAGCCGCGACCACAGCATCGAACCGCCGCCAGCACGTCATGCCGAGAGTCTGACGATCTCGTACGCCGGGCCACATCGAGCAGGCATCGCGCGGAGCAGATTCAGCGCGGAACCTCGAAGGCGATGTGAGCAGCGGTGAGCAATCCCGCCGCCTGAGAATCGCTGCCGTTCGAGGATCACGGCCACTCACGCGTTCGCCGGTTCCGCTTCATGAGTCTGGGCCGCTTGCTCGAAGCGCCGTCGGTAACGCAGCTTCTCCCAGAAATTGGCCGGACGCAGGTTGCCATCGTCCGGCGCGACGGAGTGCCGTTTGCCGCGTCGCGTCACGAGGACCAGGTGGCCGTCGTCATCAACGTCGGCGACGACCCACAGCTTGTCGACCACGTACGAGTAGTTCTCCCCCATTGGCTGCGGAGCAACATCGTGAGCCCGCTTGCCGGGGAACTTGCTGAATTTGGTCCGGCGATAAACCACCCAGTCACCGACCTGAAAGTTTTGCGACACCATCGGAGCACCTCGTTGCTTCAGAGGACCGCCCATACGTATCTGGCAGCCGACTGGTGCGGCAGTTTAATCGCGACAGAATTCCTCGCGAAAGGTGAGCCTTGCAAAGATTGCGAGACGAACGCCGTGAGGACTGCTTCTTCTCGCAACCGGTTTCCGGGTCGCCAGCGGCCGATCAGGGCTGAACGCGAATGACGACCAGCGTGCGGTCGTCCTGATTCTGTCCGGCAGTGTGCGTCTCGAAACGCGACCAGATCCGCTCCAGAACCGCAAGAGCGTTTCCACTCGCGTCGTTCTTGAGAGCTTCGACAATGCCCTCTTCACGAAACATCTTGCGGGTATGGTCGCGGGCTTCCGTGATGCCGTCGCTGAACATGATCAGCAGGTCGTCCGGCTGCAGGTCCAGCCGCTGAGACGAATAGTCCGCGATGTCGACAACGCCCAGCAGCATGCCGTGCGATTCCAGCATCCGAATTTCGTTGCCGCGAATGTGCAGCCCCGGCGGATGGCCAGCGTTGGAAAAGACAAAGGAATGGTCGCGGTCATCAATCACGCCGACAATCACACTGATAAACTGATGCACTGCCGTCACACGAAGCAGCGTGTGGTTGATGTTGGAAACGACTTTCTCGGGAGACGAAAAGCATTCCGGATCATTGTCCAGAAGTGAGTGCAGGGCGCCTCGAGTTGCCGTCATGACCATTGCGGCCGGAATGCTGTCGCCCGAACCGTCGCCGATGATGACCACCGTGCGATGCTCGTCGAGCCGGATGAGTTCGCACAGGTCGCCGCCAACCTCATGATGACTGCGGCTGCGAACTGCGATCTCGCACGCGGGAAACGTTTCCTGAACCTCGCTGAAGTCCTCGGCCACGCTGGCCACGACATCAAGTTCCCGTGTCAGCCGCTGGGTCGTTTCCTGTTCCCGCAGCAGAATCAGCCGCTCAAATGCATCCGCCATCTGGCGAGCCAGACCAGTGACCAGAGCGACCTCGCGCTGGGCGAGCTGGTGATTTCGTCGATCGTACAGCCACAACGTCCCGACCGGGCCGGATTCATTTTGCACGGGAACGCACAGGCCGAGCTTCATGTCCTGCGGCAGAAAGAGAGATGCGTGCCGGGACTCGGGTGTCAGAAACGCCGGCCCGGACCGCAACGCTTCGACGTCAATGGCCGCCGTGCTCAGCGAGCGGCGGCGAGTCGGGACCGCCGCATCGGGAATCTGCTGAGCCATGCGGAAACGCAACGAGCGGCCATCGGGTTCGAGCACGAACAGCGCCGCTCCAAGAAATCCCGGCAGGCACACCGACGCTCGCAGCAACGCACGAATCCGATTCCGAAAGTCGTCTGCGATCGCCGCGTGGTCGCCGATGAGCGCACCGATCTCCTGCGACTGGCTCTGCAGCTTCCGCTGAGTGTTCAACAGCAGATTGATCTGATTGCCGAGCAACTCGGCAAGTCGATGCGTGGATTCGAATGTGAGAGTGACGTGCCGCAATCCGGGAAGATCGAGATGCAGCGCGCCGAGCCGGTTCAGGCCGTCGGTGATCTCCGTGTGCCAGCACCAGTCGAGTTCTCGACGATCGAAGCCGTCCTGTTCGAGGCCGCGGTCGGGAATGAACTTCAGCACCCAGCCGGTCGCTTCGGAAAACTCGGTGCAGAGACCCTCGATCCACTCCTGCGGATTCGTGGTTCGTCGTTCGAAAGCTGACTGGAGAGACATGGGGAGTCCGGTGGGCTCTTCGTATCTGCAATTCTGACGGGGTTTCGGCTTTCACGCTCGCAGTGCCATCCTCGACGTCACCGCCAGACTCCTGATCGTCTCTCTCGTTCGCTGCCGGCGAGACGATTCCGGTTGCTGGCTCGGGGTCGCCATGACGCGCGGCAAGTCGTCCGACTGTGCGATCCGTGCCGATCATTCCGTCGGCTTTCGAGTGCGACGCGGATCGTTTTTTCCGGCACAGTCGTTACAACGCCGAGAACATTGAGCCTCAAATGGAGACGAACGAACGATGAAGCTGCCGACGGACTGGCCCGTCACGATTACTCTCCCCGTTCAGTGGGGCGAGCAGGACGCTCTCGGGCATGTGAACAACGTCACCTTCTTCCGCTGGTGGGAATCGGCTCGAATCGCGTACAGCGTGAAGGTCGGCCTGATCCGCGAAAACCAGGTGGCCGGAGACGGCACGGTACTCGTTTCGATGAAGTGTGACTTTCGCCGGCAACTGACTTTTCCTGACACGGTGCACATCGGCTCGCGACTGTCCCGTGTTGGGAATTCGAGCTTCGAAGTCGAGCACCGCCTGGTCAGCGACACTCAACCGGAAGTCTGCGCCGAAGCCGTTTCAACAATGGTCTACTTCGACTTCGCCACTCAAAAGCCCTGCCGGATCCCCGACGACGTGCGAGCAGCGATGCGGGAACTCGAGGGTCTGCGGGCCGTCGACGGACTCGATGGCTGACCTGCCGCTTACGCTGACCTGCCGCTTACGCTGACCTGCCGCTTACGCTGAGCTGCCGCTTACTTCGTAGCGAAACTCGCGCAGAGTTTCGGCAGGTCAGACCTGCGAGGCAAAGAAAAACGCGTCCTCATCAGTGACGAGGACGCGTTCTGGAAATTTCAGTTGGCAGCCCGTGAGGACCTCTATTCTTCTGTAGCTACGCTCGCCAGAGCGTGGGCCTGCCGGGAGCGGTGTCGCCGGTGCGTGTCCACCGTCTGGCGACGGTAGCTACGTCGCGTTCACTGGCGGTTACTCCTCGTCGGTCACGCAGCCTTCCGAGGCGGACTTCACGAGGCGGCAGTACTTTGCCAGCGTGCCGCGATTGAACTTGAACGCGGGGGTCTGGAAGGCGTCGGCTCGCTTCTGCAGTTCGTCATCAGACAGCTCGATGTCGATCCGGTTGGACTCGGCATCGATCGTGATGACGTCGCCGTCCTGCACCAGAGCGATCGGGCCGCCAACCTGGGCTTCCGGCGTGACGTGCCCGACGATGAAGCCGTGCGAGCCGCCGGAGAATCGTCCGTCCGTGATCAGAGCGACATCCTTTTCGAGCCCATAACCGCAGATGGCCGACGTCGGCGTCAGCATTTCCGGCATTCCGGGGCCGCCCTTCGGACCTTCGTACCGGATGATGATCACGTCGCCCTTCTGAATCTTCTTGTCTTCCAGTCCCTTGAGCATGTCTTCTTCAGAATCGAAGCAGCGGGCCGGGCCGGAGAACTTCAGGCCTTCCTTGCCGGTGATTTTCGCAACAGCCCCGTCCGGACAGAAGTTGCCGCGCATGATCCGGATGTGTCCCGAGTCCTTCAGCGGCTTCTCGACGGGCATGATGATTTCCTGGCCCTCGGCGAGCCCGGCGTTGTCCGCGAGGTTCTCGCCGAGCGTCCTGCCGGTGACCGTCATGCAGTCACCGTTGAGATAGCCCTTGTCGAGCAGGTACTTCTGAACGGCCGGGACACCGCCGATGTTGTGCAGATCTTCCATGACGTACTTGCCGGACGGCTTGAGGTCCGCAATGTACGGGACACGGTCGGCGGTCTTCTGGAAGTCATCAATCGTCAGGTCAACGCCCGCGGACCGCGCCATCGCGATCAGATGGAGCACGGCGTTCGTTGACCCGCCCAGTGCCATCACCATGACCATCGCGTTCTCGAACGCGTCCCGCGTCATGATGTCGCGCGGCTTGAGATCCAGCTCCAGCAGCTTCTTGATCGCGTCGCCAGCGGCCCGACATTCGCCGATCTTCAACGGATCCTCGGCGGGGATCGACGAGCTGTACGGCAGTGAGAGCCCCAGCGTTTCGATGGCCGTCGCCATCGTGTTGGCGGTGTACATTCCGCCGCAGGCTCCCGGTCCGGGGCAGCTGTTGCGAACGATGTCCTGCCGTTCCGCATCGTCAATCGAACCGCCGATGTACTGGCCGTACGACTGGAACGCCGACACAATATCGAGTTTTGGATGCCGGTCCGTGCAGCCGGCTCGGATCGTTCCACCGTAAATCATGATCGCCGGGCGGTTGACGCGGGCCATCGCGATCACGCAGCCCGGCATGTTCTTGTCGCAGCCGGGAATCGTGACCAGGCCGTCGTACCACTGAGCCCCCATCACGGTCTCAATCGAGTCGGCGATCAGGTCGCGGGACTGCAGCGAAAAGCTCATCCCGTCGGTGCCCATCGAGATGCCGTCACTGACGCCAATCGTGTTAAACCGCATCCCGACCAGGCCGGCCTGCGACACGCCACCGTGAACCTCGTCCCCGAGATCCCGCAGGTGCATGTTGCAGGGATTGCCTTCGTACCAGACCGACGCGATGCCGACCTGGGCCTTGTTCATGTCGTTTTCGTCCATTCCCGTCGCGTAGAGCATCGCCTGCGAGGCGCCCTGTGACGGCGGCTGGGTAATCTTCGAGCTGTACCTGTTGAGCTGCTGGTCGGACATCGTTCTCGATCAATCTGGAAACAAGGTGGTCTCGTCAGGCGTGAGAGCCCGCCGCCCCGAACTCGCGTCGAGTCCTTCAGGCGGGTCTGCTCTGCCGGTTTCGGGCGAGCGTTTTAGCAGGTTGGGGGGCCATTGTCGCCAGTCACCGCCGGTCGAATCGACGTCGCCCAGGCCGCCGGAAAGATTCGCCTCAGAATTCGCGGCGAGTGCTCGAATTGCCTCGCATTCCGCTCACATTTCGGCCTGCCCCCCGGATCGTGAAATACCTTCGAACAGCCCATTGGCCAATGACATCTGTCCCAACGGAATCTGTCCTCAACGGCAACCGCCACTGAATGGAATCCCGCCCGATGACCGCGCTGTCCGGATCGCACAGGATGGGCTCGGACGAAACCCGCGTCGTGTTGAGGTCGCTGTCCGTGCTGGCAGCCGTCGTCATCTGCGGCACGATCGGTTTCATGCTGACAGAGCAGCACTGGAAGCTGTGGCAGGCGTTCTACTTCACGCTGATCACGATCACGACGGTCGGCTATGGCGATCTGGGAATCTCGGAAAACGGCCAGAGGTTCGCGGCGGTTCTGTTGCTGTGCGGAATCGGAACGGCCACCTGGACGCTGACGACCGTTGTTCAATATGCCGTCAGCTATCAGTTCGACTGGAAGAAACGAATGCAGAAAATCCTGAAGCAGATTGCCGATCACATCGTGGTGTGTGGCTACGGTCGGATCGGACAGACGATCTGCCGGGAACTCTCGACGGCAGGGATTGATTTTGTCGTCATCGAACGAGACGAAGCGATCGCGGCTGAGGCCGTCGCGCTGGGGTACGCCGTTGTGCAGGGCGATTCGACGGACGAGGCCAACCTGAGGAACGCCGGCCTCGAGCGAGCACGCGGCATCGTCTGCGCCGTCGAGTCGGACGCGGAGAACGTGTTCATCGCGCTGACCGCACGCGAAATGAACCCCGAGGCCATGATCGCCAGCCGGGCCAACACCGAGGCCGGGGCGCGCCGGATTGAGCAGGCCGGAGCGACGCTCGTTGTCTCACCGTTCCTCAGCGCCGGCGAGGACATCGCCCGAGCGATCTCGCGGCCACATCTCGCCGAGTTTCTGCGGCAGTCGAACCGGCACGACAGTGAGTTCACACTGTCCGAAATCTGCGTCACACCGGACTCGCCGCTTGCCGGTGAATCGCTGCAAACCTACGGCCAGCGTGAACGCTCAATTGCCTTCATCGCGATCAAGCGGCTCGGCGAGGGAACGATTTTCCGCCCGAGTGGAGACGTCCGTTTTCAGCCGCAGGACGTCATCATCGCCGCCGGAGTCCCCGACGCTCTTTCCCGGATGGCACTTGCCGCCCGATGCTGAGCCGCGAAGCTCTCCGGCCATCGGTCAGGCGCCGTCCTGTTTGTGGACGAAAACGTCGCGCGACGGAAACGGAAAGTTGAAGCCGCGCTCGTCGAATCCGAGCTTGATCTGTTCCGTGAGAGCCCACAGCACGGCCCAGTAGTCAGACGTCCGAACCCATGGACGGACAACAAAGTTGACGCTGCTGTCGCCAAGTTCGCTGACGGCAATGACGGGTTCCGGTTCCGGCAGAATGCGATCGTCGCCGCGGACGACCTCGTCAAGAAACGCTTTGACCGCTCGCAGATCGTCGCCGTACCCGCAGCCAATCACCAGGTCGATGCGCCGAGTCGGCTTGGCCGAGTAGTTCACGATATTGCCGTTGATAATCCCGCCGTTCGGCACGATCACCTGCTTGTTGTCGCCGGTTCGCATCAGCGTGTTGAAAATCGTGATCTGCTCGACCGTTCCCGACGTCCCGGCCGCTTCGACAAAATCACCGACTCGAAACGGCTTAAACAGAATCAGCATGACCCCGGCCGCGAAGTTCGAGAGCGATCCCTGCAGCGCGATGCCGATCGCAATTCCCGCCGCGCCCAGAATGGCTGCCAGCGAGGTCGTGTCGACACCCAGCCGGTCGAGGGACATCAGAATGACAAACGTGATCAGCACGCTGCGGGCGATGTCCGAAAGAAACTTCGCCAGCGTGTCGTCGACCTTCGATCGCGTCATGACCGAATTGAGCAGCCGCACAATCAGGCGAGTGGCCCACTTGCCGACCAGGTAGACGGCGATGGCCGCCACCAGATTGATCAGAAAGTCGAGCCCGCGCTGAGCCACGAAGCCCTGAATCTGATCGAGCATTTCCTGGAAGTCGATCTTCCAGTCGATCGCCAGCAGCAGATTGAAGCCGTTCATGCACCCGTCCCTGGGCCAGAAGTTTGCAAAGAGATCCCGCGTGAGGCCGGAGTCTGCTGAAGTCGCCAATCGGCGCAAAGACCGATTCGGCAGAGCAGCCCGGCAGAGGCCACGAGAGCCGAAACGTGTCGATGTCACAGGTTCTCCGCAGGCCCGTTCGCCACGGAGGGTGCTGCAGGGACGGCCCTCTCCGCGGCTGAGACCGCGACTCTCCCGCAAGCGGGAGAGTGAAGCACGAGAGCCGCACCCTGAGTTATCTGAGGTGAGACTGCTCGCCGGCTCGAAACCGTCGCGGGTGCCGCAGTGCGGGCTCAGCGGCTACGCACTTCGACGAGGACATCGTCGGGGGCGGTTTCGATGACCGACACGTCGACGTCCAGGAATTGCCGGATGACTTCGATGTGCGTCCGGGAGTGCTCCGTGAGCTTCAGCGTTCGAAACGCACCGCCGCCGGAACCTTGAGCCGCTCCGATGGCCAGCGGCAGCAGCAACTGATCGGCAAGGTGCTCACCGACCGGAACCTCACTGGCGAGAAAACGCTGAACCTGTCTGGCGAGTTGCCCGGCCACACGCTCGGCACGCTTTCCGGGCTCACCGAATTCGACGAGGACTTCCGTGAGGTTTTCGAACTGCAGATCGCAAACCAGTGCGTTCCCGGGGCCGGCTGAGTTTCTGACGACAACGACCTCGGCGAGATGCTCCGGCCAGTCGAGTTCGCGCGTCAGAGCCCGGCACTCACGTCGGCCAATGTTCTCATTGAGCCGTGACAGGATCGCCTGCGCTCGCCGCTCGACCAGTTCGCCACGCTCCATCAGCACCAGCGAGCCCAGCACGGGCGACGGAGAAACCGTCACTTCGATCTCCCCTTGACCGACAGGAAAGAAACCAGGGCGGACAAGCCGAGCATTGACGCATGGTCCTAACTGGCTGACCAGCGGCAAATAGCTTCGGTGCAGAAACTCGAACGGAGGCGCCATCGGGTTATGCGTCCCGCCTTCGATCCGGAGCGTCGACGGCCCAGTTGCACTGAGCAGGGCCGGGAGGACCGTCTGCAGAACAAGACCCGTGCTGCCCGCTGTCCCGATGCGGAACGAGTAGTCACCGCCGGAAATCTCGCCAGGCTGGAAAGTCAGTTCGCGCGACCCGATGGCCGCTCCAGCGACGCTCGCGCTGCAGACTTCGGCCGACGCTGTGACGGCCGTCAGATGAGCCCGCATCAGGCCGGGCTTCTTCCGGCCGGCGCGAATTCGATTCAGTCGAACGGGCTCCCCGGTCACCATCGAAAGTGCCAGTGAGGACCGCAGGATCTGCCCGCCGCCTTCGCCCTGTGATCCGTCAATGTCGATCATCCGTCGCCTCACCCGCTAACTTCTGGAAGAGATTCTGGCGGCGGATGACACCGAAAAGGCGTTTGGGGATCGCTCCTGTTTAAGGCTGGCCAGCCAGCCCGGCGACTCGGGCCGGGGGGCTCCATTGAAGTTCCATCCCTCTATTGAAGCTCCCGCCCGCAGTGTCGACAGCGGTGCCGCGAGCTGTCTGTCTCGCGACCGCAATGAAAGCAGGTCAGCGGCGCGCTGCGTTCCTCGAACTGGCTGCCGGCATCCACTCCCGCGCTGAAAATCATCGTCCCGACGGCCAGTGCGGCGAGGATCAGTCCCAGGCCCGAAAACAGCCAGAAGATCATCGGTCGGCTCCGCTCCGGTCAGAAAATTCCACGCAAGAGAGTCCCGGACATTACCCGGTGAGGTCGCGTCGAGCGAACCGCCCCTGTTCCCTGTTCCCTGTCAATAAAAACAGGCCGCTGGAAGCCATGTTCCAGCGACCTGCCGATGATCGCGAGAGTTTTGAGGAGCGGCTCAGAAAACCGATCACCAGACGGGACCGGGAATCGTGACGTTGAAGCTCGGCTGCCCAGGGTAGTACCACGGACGACGATAACTGTAATACGGATACCGAATGTGGCCGGCTTCGCCTCGAGCATTGAACAGCGGTCCGAACTGACCGGGGTATCCGCCATTCATCAGATCGTACATTGATGGCTGAGCCACCGGGGCAACGGGAGCGGCAGGCGGCATCGGCTGCCACGGCGCGGGATACGCGGCGGGGTAAGCCATCGGGTAGGCCGGCGCCGGCTGTGGCACGGGGTAATAGTAGTAGTAAGTCGGCGTGTAGATCTGAGTCTGCTGCGTGACGGCGTTCTGCGGAATGGTACTCGTCACCGCGACGGTCGGCTGCGGCCTGATCGCCGGGGAGAGGGAGTTCACACCAGGAACCGGGTGAACAACGTTTGCTGGCACGCCGACGGCGGGAAGCGCCACTGTCTGTGGGGCCACGACGACAGAGGCCGGAACAGCAACGGCGGGAGCGGCAACAACAGGCTGCGGCGCGGCAACGAGAACTGCTGGCTGCTGAGCCTGAGCGATGGTGGCTGAACTGGCCGCCGACAGAACGACCGCTTTCAAAAAGGACATACGAAGCATCGGGCTTCCCCTCAAACTGGGATTTGTGCAGCGTCCGGAATGAGCGTCGCAGCTGCTGCCTGACGTCTCATTGGACAGACGCGTTGTCGATGATTTGGGCAGAAAACCGACTGAGATTTGCCGACGACGAGGGGAAGTCGCTCTCGACGCGATCACACGCCGAATGGCAAGGCAGTCAAGATGCCCAGGATGCACGGAGTATATCCGGGTGTCGAGACACCTTTATCCGAGCGACGGGGAGCGGCAAAGTTTGCAGGATTCCATGTGTCGAGTTTGACGAAAATCAGGATTGACGGCTCAGTGCGTCCTTTGTCGAGGTGCGCGGTTTTCATGCAGGAGCAGGCTTCGTCGCCTGCAACTCCCCATGAACGGGCCGAAGTCTGACGTCTTGAATCCAGGGGAACTTCCGATGCTCAGCAGTTGGCTGGTGGCTCTTTCAGTAGCTGTAAGCCCGGGGCAATGTGCGACTTGCGGCCCAGATGGCGGCACCATCATTGACGGCGGCATGGCGTTCTCGCCCGGCATGTCGGCAGACTCATGGTCTGCGGGGATGGGCGGTTTCGGAAACCCCTACGACGCGGTCTCGATGGGTGGCGGCGGAGGCGGCGACCAGCTCTATCCGTTCGACTCTCCCGAACCGTGGCTCTGGGGACACTTTCAGGAGATCCCGGCTTACGGCGGCTACGCGTCGTTCCGGCCACACAACTACAAGCACGTTCTGGCTCAGATGGACGTTGCCGGTCGCTGGGGTATCTCGCCGACGATGGCCTACTCTCATCAGTGGTACCATCGCTACCGACAGCGTGCCGGCATGCATCCGAACTACGGAACTCCCTATGCTGCCACGGGTAGCGGTGGCAGTTTCGGAGACATGGCCGCCGCCGATTCGGCATCCGGCTCTGGCCGATTCTATGAGCCAGGACAGGCTGACGACTCGCTGATTCAGGCAGCAGCCATGGAACGGGGCTACGCGGGAACGCCGATTCCTGGCATTTCGGTGCCTGCCTACCAGCTGTCCGAAGTGCCGGAAGGCCGCGACTCTCTCGGGGACGAGTACCTCAGTCGCCTGGCTCAGATGCAGCAGCACATTGATCGTCAGAATTATGAGATGCAGGTTCTGCGGCAGCAGGTGCAGTCCGCGTCCTCGGCGCAGGCAGCAGCCGTTCCAGGGCAGTTCCCGTACGCGAGCCCGGCTCAGGCGGCAGCCCCGGCTCAGGCCTACCATCCGGGGATGAATACGTACGCTCAGTCGGGATATCAGGAGTTGCCGCCTCCGGCCGCCTACCAGCAGCCACCTCAGTCGATGACGCAGCCTGGCTACATTCCGGCGCAGCCGCAGCAGAGATTCGTCCAGCCGAACTATCAGCAGCCGATTCCGAGTCCGCAGCCGAACTCGGCATCAGCGACGGGCTACGTTCCGCAGGGCCAGTTCCAGCCGTCGGCCTCTCCGGCCTACGCTCCTCAGCAATTCGCACCTCAACAGTTCGCCCCTCAGCCGTCACCGCCCGCGAACGGACAGCCGGTCTATAACGGAGCCGCCTCGCCCTACGGCGTCGCTCCTTCAGCGTCTGGCTATCCCGCAACGCCGCAGTCCAATGGGCAGGCGAGTGGCTACAGCCCTCAGTACCCGTCGGGGCAGGCTGACCAGTTTTCGGTCCCGCAGCAGACTCCCCGGCAGCCACTCATCGTACCGATGGGACACCCGTCTCAGTTGCCGGCCCAAAGCTACGGTGCCGCTCCCGCGCAGTCGACCGCCTATCCCGGCACGTCGGGCGGAGTTGTGAATGCCTACTCTCCGCAACCGGCAGCGCTGCCGTCGAACGCGGCCTCTGTATACGGAACCAGTGGCTTTGCGAGGTGACCTCAGGCATTCTGGCTGCCAGGGCCTGTGGGATCAGCTCGTCCATCACCGCCAATCAACCTGCCACAGCCGCCGCATGATTCCCTCACAACGACTCGATGTCTCCCTTCGCTGAAATGTGAAGGGAGCTTCGAGTCGGTGGCGAGTCGCCGAATCCGCTGGTACCGTTCGCCACGCTGGGCGGAGCGGTCGTAGATTTGTTGCAATCTCTGCTGTTTCGCCTGCCGATGACCGCACCATTGGGTGTGTGGCGAGCCCTGAACGACCTCTTCTGATTTGCTCCGTGACGATGCAGTTTCCCCCCGTCGAAGAACAGCTCGCGGTCATCCGTCGCGGCGTCGAGAAGATCGTTCCTGAAGAGGAACTGGCGACAAAGCTTGAACAGAGTCGCCAGAGCGGAACGCCGCTACGCGTCAAATACGGCATCGACCCGACCGGCATCGACGTCCATCTCGGGCATACTGTTCCGCTGCGGAAGATGCGGCAGTTCCAGGAACTCGGTCATCAGATCGTGCTGATCATCGGGAACTACACCGCGATGGTCGGCGACCCCAGCGGTCGTGACGAGGCTCGGGCCAGTCGGCTGACGATGGAAGCCGTCGAGGAGAATGCTCGCGACTATCTCGAACAGGTCGGGAAGGTCATCGATCTCGACCGGGCCGAAGTTCATCGCAACGGCGACTGGTTCGGGAAGATGGACTTCGCCCAGGTGCTGAATCTCTGCGGCAAGGTCACCATCGCCCAGCTGCTCACGCGCGACGACTTCTCAAAACGTTACCGCGATGAGAAGCCGATCTTCCTGCACGAATGCCTCTATCCCGTGATGCAGGCCTGGGACTCGGTCGAGATCAAAGCGGACATTGAACTCGGCGGCACCGAGCAGCTCTACAGCTTCATGCTGGCTCGCGATCTGCAGCGCGACGCCGGGATCAACCAGCAGATCGGCATCATGTCGCCGATTCTGGTCGGCCTGGACGGCGTCCGCCGCATGGGTAAGAGCCTGGGCAACTACATCGGCATCAGCGAAGAGCCGTACGAGATGATGAAGAAGTTCATGCAGCTCCCCGACGAGGTGATGCGCATGTACTTCGAGCTGCTGACAGCCCTGCCGCTCGACGAGGTGGATTCGCTGCTGAGCGGCCACCCGAAGGAAGCCAAGGTCGCACTCGCGAAGAATGTCATCGCTGAGTACTACCATGAGTCCGCCGCTCAGGAAGCGGCCGATCGATGGCAGCGGGAAATCGGAGACAAATCAGCGCTGCCTCAGGATATCCCCGAAGCTCAGATTTCGGCGGGCGAGCTGGACGGGGACGGTTGTGTTCGCGCACTGGCACTCCTGGTGCAGACAAAGTTGTGCGGCTCGAACAGTGATGCCCGACGAATGATCGCGCAGGGCGGAATGAAACTCGGCGAGGACAAGGCAAAAGTCGAGGGCATCGACCAGCCAGTCAAAGTTGAAGCTGGCCTGCTTGTCTGGGCCGGCAAAAAGAAGGTCTGCCGGGTTGTTCTCGCAGACTGATCAGGACGGACATTTTCCACCACGAAGAACACGAACGACACGAACAGGCGTCGTTCGCAATCTGCCCCTTTTCGTGTCCTTCGTGAATTTTGTGGTTCCTCATCAAGCATCGGAGAGGAATAGATCATGGCAACAGGGTTCGGCATCGTTGGCTGCGGAATGATCTCCCGGTTTCACGCCAAAGCGATCGAAGAGATC
>Ga0070727_10002277_pt1 | contig 18761 bp, 18 predicted proteins | sample tdAd472_FD_66722 | JGI IMG/M metagenome (GOLD analysis project Ga0070727, IMG submission 66722) | Marine sediment microbial communities from the Atlantic coast under amendment with organic carbon and nitrate - tdAd47.2 | ecosystem: Environmental > Aquatic > Marine > Coastal > Sediment | place...
AACGGGCGGGGCGCCATGGTGAATTCGACACTGTTGGAGGATAGCACAGCACCGAAATCGTCCAGGTTTTCGACGGCCCAGCCCAGGTGGTCCATGGAGGTTCCCTGGGTAGGAGCGACTTCGCCACTTGCTTGAGCGGCCATCAGCCACACGTCACTGTAGTTGATGGCCGGTAACACGCCTTTCCACTGCACAATGTCGCCGCCGAAAATCCTCTGATACCAATTCAACGTTTCCCGCGGGTTGGGCGAGGAGAGATGCAGGTGATGCAGGCCCCGGGTTTCAGGATCATCTATCAGCTCGATCTTAGTACCCCAGGGATCTTCCACGAACGCTATGGTCATGCCGGAGAATTCGGTAATCTCCCCGAGTTGCGTACCGCCATCGGCTACCAGAGCCGCGGTGACTTCCTCAACACTCGCCAATGAAATCCCGATGTGATCAACACCGGTGCCAACGGATCCGCCGGTTGATTCCCGTTCAAAGAAAATCACGGACATTTCACCGTAAAAGACGCGGTCAATCGGATACTGAACACGGTCGGCATCACCTCGATTGAAGCTTCCCGCTACACCACCGAAATGTTTTACGTACCAGTCCACTGCCTCCCGGGCATCGGTGGCCGCCAGGTGGACATGGTCGTAGGGCGCCGCTGTTGCCAGGCTGCCGTACAGGATGAGGCTGGTCACTAGAAGGAGTAGTTTTTTCATACGCTTTCTCTTTTCGGTTTTTGTTTATTGCGGGACAGTTGCGTGGATAATTTATCAGAGTTGGCCGGATTCTTCCCGGGTTATTAGCTGTAACGCTGGAAGATATGGTCAAAATAATAACGGAGTTACGATTTTCAGGAGTTTAGCCAGAGCCTGTATCGAACTAATAGTACCCGACAGGGTTGCTCGGGTGGCAAGCTTTAAGCCTTCGCCTGACTCTAAGGTCAAGTTCTATTGCATACCGATTTTGGACTGGATCTGAACGGCAGTTATCGACTGTGTTAGTATCTGACCCGAAGTTGTTGAGTTTAAATCTATGAACAGGCTGTTTTTAAAAGAGAAAAACGTCGTCAGGGCCGCATTCCTGCTGGTCGTGGCCTTGTTCTATGCCCCTATGAGCGGTGCGGCAAACCATTATTGCTTCGACGGCATGGAACCGCCGGTTTCCATCCATTTCGACAATCTGACCGGGCACGACGGTCACGATGACGAAAAAGGCCATGTAGATCTCGAGAAACTTTTGCTGGATGACAATCTGGTCGGGAAGTTTTCCGACCTGGTGGCACTGCCGGAGACAGGCACGGTCGTTGAACAGGCTCACTACGAGCCCGCTTCCCTTTTGCCTGTTTCAGACTTCATCCCAGTACACTCTTATTGCTGGCAGCTCAATCCGCCACTGCGCGCCCCCCCGCAGGCCTCCTGAACCGATCTTTGAATAACTGTAACCCGATCTATATTGGGTTCAATTCTCAGTGCGCGCCTGCAACAGGCGTGAGGCACATTGGTTGCAGGAGGGTTTATGAATCCTTTGAAGGTTGCAGTGATGGCAGGTCTGTTCACCGGGCTATGTCTGCCCAGTCAGGTAGTCACTGCACAGGAAAATATACTGAGCCTGAGCGATGCAATCGGTCTTGTGTTCGATAAAAATCCGCAGCTGCACGTCTATCAGCTACGGCGTGAAGCGCTGGAAGGTGAGGCGCAGTCGGCGGCCTTGAAGCCGGCGATCCAAGTCAACGCCGAGGTAGAAAACGTTGCCGGTACCGGTAATCTCAGCTGGTTCCAAGGCACTGAATGGGCCCTGAGTCTGTCCCGGGTCATCGAGATGGGAGACAAGGCTCAGGCGCGCAGTGCCGTAGTGCGACGTCGGCAGGCACTGGTAGATACTCAGCGCCAGGTCGCCGAGCTAGACCTGCTGTCGGAAACTGCCTCGGCCTACATCGACTTCACCGCTGCTAATGCCCGGTTAGAGGTTCTGTCTCGCGCGCTTGAGCTGTCAAGGACGACCCTCTCCGACATCGAACAACGCGTCGAGGCGGGCAGGTCTCATGATGCAGAGCGCGCTCGATCCGAAGCCGCTGTGGCTCAGGCAGAGCTGGCAATTCAATCGACGCGCTATGCCATCAACGCAAACCGCCTGAATCTCAGCGCATTCTGGGGAGAATTCAGCCCCACAACGTTCGAGTCCTCGGCCGAACTGCATAACCTGCAGGAGCTGCCGGCTATCGATAATCTTCTCGAGCGGATGCTGCAGAACCCGGCGATCACAGTGTTCACTACCGAGAGTCGCCTGCGAGAGGCCGAGTTGGCGCTGGCCAGAGCGCAGCAGCACAACAACTTTTCGATAGGCGCAGGCATCAGACATGTCGCCGAACTTAACGACACCGCCTTCGTGGCGCAGTTCAGCATGCCCTTGAAGTCGCGAGAGCGGGCACAGGGAGCCATCACCACGGCCCAGGCTAACCTGTTAAGGGTCGAAGCCAGCGAACAGTCGGCAGTCTGGCAGATGACAGGCCGGCTGATGGCCCTGGATCAACAGCGCCGAGCCGCGGTAGCGCAGCACAATGTGCTGCAGAACGACGTGATCCCTCTATTGCAGGAAGCACTGGGCTCGACGCTGGCGGCATACGAGAACGGACTGTTCAGCTTCACCGAGATCAGTGCGGCGCAGAGAGCGCTGCTCGATGCCGAACTGACCCGGATAGATGTCGCTGCACAGGCACACCGACTTTTGATCGAGATAGAACGCCTGAGCGGACAACCTTTTTACTTTAATGGAACCTCTGATGGAGGTGTTCAATGAAATGCTTTTTCAACTCACTGCTCTTACTCCCAAGCCTGCTTTTGATCCTCCCGGCTGTGGCACAGGATCACATTGATCATGAAGAGGGCGTAGTAGAAACCGGTCCTCACGGTGGGCGCCTGTTAGAGTCGGGAGACTTTGCCCTGGAGCTGCTGATCTACGAAACAGGAGTGGAGCCTGAGTATCGTGCCTGGGCTTTCGATGGAGGCCAAGAACTTGCTGCAACGAATTGGGACTTGTTGGTAACTCTGCAGCGCCTTGGTGGAGAACGCGACGTATTCGAATTCTCTGCCATCAGCGACGGCAACTATCGCCTGGGGTCCGGCGTGGTAGGTGAACCGCATTCCTTCGACGTAAGCGTCAATGCCACGTATCGTAATCAGCGTTACTCGTTCGAATACGAATCCTATGAAGGGCGCCTGGAGATTTCATCCGGAATAGCACAGCGCATGGGCGTAGGCGTCGCTACGGCGGATAGTGAAACGCTACACGAAACGATCCGTCTTTACGGCAATATCGTCCCGGACCCCAATCAGGTCAGCCATATACATGCCCGTTACACCGGCATAATCCAACAGATCGAATTCAATCTGGGTGATTATGTGGAGAGCGGTCAACTTGTTGCGGTTATTCAGGCCAACAACAGCCTGCAGAACTACGAGGTCAGGGCTCCAATCAGCGGCATCGTGGTGGATATTCATGCCAACCCCGGAGAACTGGCCGATGCAGAGAGCCTGCTGACCATCGCCAACTACGGGATGGTCTGGGCGGAGCTTAATCTTTTTCCCGGCCAGATTCAGCGCGTCCGTGCCGGACAGATGGTTACCATACGCTCTGGGCAGTTCGAGACGACAAGCAATATCCGCTATCTGAATCCTGGAGAAGGCGGCTCGCCTTACGTCGTGTCGCGAGCCCCGATCGACAACAGTGAACAGATCTGGACTCCGGGACTACTTGTCGAGGGAGAGGTCAGTGTTGCCGAATACCAAGTCGATCTCGCCGTCGACAATCGAGCGTTACAGAGCTTCAGGGACTGGGACGTGGTGTTCATCAGAATTGGCGATGTCTACGAGATTCGCCCCCTGGAACTGGGCCGTACCGACGGGCGATACACGGAAGTATTGGGAGGCCTTGATCCCGGCGACACCTACGTGGTTGAAAACAGTTTCCTGATGAAAGCCGACTTGGAAAAATCCGGCGCCGAGCACAGTCACTAGAGGCAACCATGATCAATTTTATACTACGCGCATCAATTGCTCAGCGCTGGGTGGTCATCAGTGTCGTCCTGGCTCTGTGTGGCCTGGGCATTTACAACTACTTCCGGCTTCCGATTGACGCCGTCCCCGACATAACCAACGTACAGGTGCAGGTAAATACCGAAGCGCCTGGGTACTCCCCCCTTGAAGCCGAGCAGCGCATCACCTTCCCTATTGAAACCGGGCTCGCCGGTTTGCCAAATCTCTCCTACACACGCTCTCTGTCACGCTATGGCCTTTCTCAGGTCACTGTCGTTTTCGAAGAGGGCACCGACATTTACTTTGCCCGTAACCTGATAAACGAACGCCTGGGTGTGTTGCGCAATCGCCTGCCGCCGGGACTCGAGCCGGAGATGGGTCCCATTGCGACAGGCCTGGGTGAGATATTCATGTACACAGTCTCGGCCGAGCCTGGTGCCGTTCAATCCGATGGCAGGCCCTACGACAGCATGGCGCTGCGTGAGGTACAGGATTGGATCATAAAACCGCAGCTTATTCAGGTTGAGGGCGTAACGGAAATCAATTCCGCCGGCGGGTACGATAAACAATATCATGTGACACCTGACCCACAAAAGCTCTTGCAGTACGACCTGGATCTGCATGACGTCTTATCCGCTCTGGAGTCAAACAATGCGAATCGGGGAGCCGGGTTCATCGAGCCCAATGGTCAACAGCTTTTGATCAGATCGCCCGGCCAGCTGCAGACAATGTCCGATATCGAAAACGTCGTTGTGCGTGTACAGGAAGGTGTACCGGTGCGTGTAGAGGACGTGGCGGATGTCGCGATAGGCAGAGAACTCAGAGCTGGTGCCGCAACGCGGGACGGACAGGAAACTGTTCTCGGCACCGCATTCATGCTGATGGGGGAGAACTCCAGAACGGTAGCGAGGGATGTGGCACAGAGGCTGGAAGAGATTCAGCCCAGTCTGCCGACAGGAATCGTCGCCGAACCGGTCTACGATCGCACCTCGCTGGTAGAGCAGACCATTTCAACGATCCGGGAGAACCTGGTTGCGGGTGCGCTGCTCGTGATCGCGGTACTGTTCATCATGCTCGGTAACATCCGGGCGGCGCTCATCACCATGATCGTTATTCCAATCTCCATGCTGGGCACATTCACCGGCATGATGACTTTCGGTGTGTCTGCGAACCTGATGAGTCTTGGTGCTCTGGACTTCGGGCTGATTGTCGACGGAGCGGTGATTATCGTGGAGAACAGCGTCAGGCGCCTGGCATTGGCTCAAAAAGCCAATGGTGATCTACTCAGTCGTGAACAGCGCTTCGAAGTCGTGTTCAAAGCAACCAACGAAGTGATAAGGCCAAGTCTCTTCGGGGTAGGCATCATAACCTTCGTCTACATCCCCATATTCTCGCTCACCGGTATTGAAGGCAAGATGTTCCATCCCATGGCGATCACGGTGATTCTTGCCCTTTCCACGGCTATGGTGCTGAGCCTTACGCTGGTTCCTGCGGCACTGGCAATCTTCATGCGTGGACGCGTGCGGGAAACCGACAATCCTCTCGTGGGCATGCTTAAACGCGGCTATCAACCGATCCTCAACCTGGTATTAAAACTTCGCTGGCTCGTAGTTGTCATCGCTTTAGTCCTGGTCGGCATCTGCATCGGCATGGTCGGCAGGATGGGGTCCGAATTCATCCCGCAACTGGATGAGGGCGACATTACCATGCACGCCCTGCGCATTCCCGGCACAGGGCTGCAACAGTCAGTGGACATGCAACTGGTACTCGAGGACAGGCTGCGTGAATTTGAGGAAGTCGAACTGGTTTTCTCGAAGATCGGGACGCCTGACATCGCTACTGACCCGATGCCTCCGGGCATTGCAGACACATTTCTCATGCTTAAACCGCGCGAGGAATGGTCCGATCCCGAGAAGACCAAGACCGAACTGGTGGAGGAGCTGGAGACCGCTGTCATGGCGCTGCCCGGCAACAACTACGAATTCACCCAGCCCATCGAGATGCGTTTCAACGAGCTCATTTCCGGAGTCAGGTCAGACCTCGGCGTCATGGTTTTCGGCGACGACCTGGACCGGCTCAGCGAGCTCGCGGAAGAGGTTTTACACATAGTGGAAGACACGGAAGGCGCCAGCAATCCCCGCGTCGAACAGGTGACAGGACTGCCGATTCTGACTATCACACCCAGGCGTGAGGTGATGGCTCGATACGGGGTCAATGTCAATGAGATGCAGGCCCTGCTCGCCATCGCCATGGGTGGTGCGGACGCGGGCGTCATCTATGAGGGGGACAGACGTTTTTCACTTCAGGTCAGGCTGCCCGAAAAATTGAGGAACGATGTCTATCGCCTCGGCGAGTTGCCCGTGCCGACACAGGCTTTTACCGGCGGGCCCGGATTCATACCGCTAGCCGAAATAGCGTTGATAGAGATGATCGAGTCACCTAACCAGATCAACCGTGAAAATGGCAGACGCCGTGTCGTGGTCACCAGCAATGTCGAAGGCCGCGACCTGGGTTCATTCGTCAATGAAGTTGAAACCCGGGTGGAGGCCGAGATCGATCTGCCCGTCGGTTACTTCATAGAATACGGTGGCACCTTCGAGCAGCTCGAATCGGCGCGTAATCGTCTGGGCCTTGTCGTGCCGGTGACGCTGGCGGCTATATTCGGTTTGCTGTTACTGGCATTCAGCTCGTTTCGCGATGCATTGATCATTTTTACCGGTGTGCCTCTGGCACTGACCGGCGGCGTGCTGGCACTCTGGATCAGGGATATGCCGTTGTCCATTTCGGCCGGCGTCGGATTCATCGCACTGTCCGGCGTGGCGGTGCTGAATGGACTGATCATGGTGGCGTTTATTCGCCGCCTCATCGACGAAGGATACCTGCTGAGGGACGCAATACTTGAAGGAGCCATAACCCGATTGCGCCCGGTGCTGATGACTGCCTTGGTCGCGAGCCTTGGATTTATCCCGATGGCCCTGAATACCGGCATCGGGTCTGAGGTACAGAGGCCACTTGCCACGGTAGTAGTGGGAGGTATCCTGTCATCCACGCTGTTGACGCTGCTGGTGCTGCCTGCCCTGTTTCAAATTGTACATGCCAGGAAACCGGTTTTTTTGACTTAGGTTGTCGACCAACCCAGAACCAGAACCGGAACTAAGCCAGCCAGACACCCTCCCTGTGCTGGTCACAGGATTCGAATAGACCTGCGGCGACCTATACATTGCGTTTCGATGAGGTGTCCGGAGAAAATGGATCGAATTCCCCGAACAAGCGGCACGCTATGGCAATTGATAAGTTTCGCTACCCAACCCTTACTGCGGTAGTTATAGCCAACATGGTAGGCACCGGGGTTTTTACCAGCCTTGGATTCCAGCTACTGGATATTCGTTCGGGATTCGTGATCCTCCTGCTTTGGGCACTTGGCGGCGTCGCGGCATTCTGCGGTGCGCTTTGCTATGCTGAACTGGGTGCCGCACTACCGAGATCAGGTGGCGAGTACAATTTCCTGGGCAGGATATTTCACCCCAGTGCTGGATTCGTGTCCGGCTGGATATCCTGCACCGTGGGCTTTGCCGGACCGGTTGCGCTGGCCTCCCTGACCTTCGCTGCCTATGGAGCATCAGCGCTGCCGATTGACATGGGCCAAGGGGCTGAAAAACTTGTTGCAGCCGGCCTGTTAGTTGCTCTTACCGCTGTTCACGCGACCAGTCACCGCACCAGTAGCAGCACCCAGATTGTTTTCACGGTGATAAAAGTCGTTGTGATACTTTTTTTTATAGTCGGAACGGTGCTGGTAGCGGATCAACCCCAACCCGTTGACTTTTTACCGGTCGCCGGCGACGGTAGATTGATACTGAGCGCGCCCTTTGCAGTCTCACTGATCTATGTGAGTTTTGCCTTCAGCGGTTGGAATGCAGCAACCTATGTCAGCGGTGAACTCGAGGACCCGCAGCGTACCCTGCCACGAATACTCATCGTTGGAACCTGTATCGTAACGTTGCTTTACCTGGGTTTGAATTTCGCGTTTCTTTACGTGGCCCCTATGGATAGTATGGCTGGTCAGGTGGAGGTTGGCGCTATCGCAGCACGCGTAGCTTTCGGAGAGACCGCCGGGCGCTTTACTGGCATTATTCTGGCATTATTGCTGGTTTCCACCGTCAGTGCCATGACTATCGCAGGACCACGTGTCATACAGGTTATTGGTGAGGACTTTCCCGCCTTAAAACGATTAGGTAAGACCAATACCAACGGCATTCCTGCCATTGCTATCTATACCCAATCCATCATTGCCCTGCTGTTTATTTTTTCCGCCACATTCGAGTCTATTCTGGTATTCTCAGGATTTACCCTGGCTCTGAATACGTTCGTTACTGTTCTTGGCGTTATCGTTCTTCGATGTCGCAATCAGGTACTGTATCGTCCATTCAAGATACCATTGTATCCGATTCCACCTCTGATTTACCTGCTTCTTGTCGGCTGGACCCTGATCTTTACGCTGATCAGCCGACCTGTAGAGGTGCTGTTCAGCCTGGGTCTCATTGGCAGCGGCCTTATCTTCTACTTTCTCAGTGCCGGCACAAAACCCTGAAAATGACGGCTTACAGGGAGCATTAACTTTATCTTCGAAACTGGGTGTTGTTCAGTTTCATGATCATCACCTCGTCATCAGTCTGATATCAATCGAACCTTTTGTGAATCTGTTCCTTTTCCGCTGCCCACCGAACCAACATTCAATCCCGGGTCATGCTCGGACGGCTGCCAGGCCGGGAAAACCATCGCTGTTTTCCGGATTGACGGCCCGGGCGCGGACCAGCAACTGGGTGGCCGGATCGCAGGTAAAAAAGTCTGCCCGCCTCTCGACGGCACGTTGAACTTCACGCGACGGTGTCATTGAACTACGCGCCCCCAGTTCGGCGAAGCTGGATTAATAGAGGGCGACCATAAAGTCGTAGTCCTCGACAAAATTTCCGGCGATCGCCGGAACCCGGTAATACACCTGGCCTGGGGCGGTGGCATCCCGGGGCTGATTGCGCCGGAACTCGATCGCTTCCTGCATGGTGCCCCCATCTTCCAGATTGCACGAGAGCATCATGATCAGATTACCGTTCGGTATATTCTGCGCAAAAGCGGTCGTACTGAATACCGCGGACATCATCGTTATTACTGCTACTACCTTGAAAACTAATATTATTTTCATTCTGGATCTCACAGTTAACTGCTGTCATATATTTAGGTAGTTTTTCTTCACTTGTCGGATCAGACAACTCCGACAGGAACCCACCACTGTACGCCGATGGCGGTGTGATTTTCAATGACAGTTGATAGGGTCGATTGACTTTAATCAATTACCCACACGTTCAGGCCAACTTGTTGACAGCGACAGGCAGCCATTCTGATCCCAGGTAAGGTGTTTAAGGCCAACGGGGCAATCTTTGTGTTGAGGAGCTGTGATTGGATTGACTTGAGATACCGCAGTGCTATCTTTGGAGTGTCGTGGATTATTAGCCATGCCTTCTCCGCGCTAATTGTTCGTAGTTAGCAGTCAGCAAAAACCAACAAAAAACTCACCTGCCCCGCACGGAAACCTGTTGTCGTGGTACTTCGGGCTGATAAGGAGCTACACTCATGTTTGCCAAGCTTATTTTTACTTTCCGTTTTTTCCATTCGCTCTCGCTGGCGCTGAAAGCGCTACTTTGTGCGTGCGCGCTTTCACTGTCGTCCTATGCCGCGGCTGACCATTCCATTGTCGGTGTCTGGCTGGGCACCGAAGTCGAGATCATCGGCGGTGACAATCCTGGTGTCACCCGGGTCACCAATCCCCGCCTGCTGATCTACACCGAAGGCGGCCACTTCATGTTGAACTTCGAACTGCAGGACCGGCAGCCGGGCGATTCCAATCAGGCCATTGCCGATGCAGCGAGGAACTACAATTCCTGGGGCGGCACCTACATGGTTGACGGCACCGACATCATCTATATCCGCCGCATCGCGATTAACCCTGTCCTGATGCAGCCGGAAAACCAGCGTACGGTCCGGCAGCTTCGCGCCCTGACACCAACCATGCTGGAAACCTCGCTGACCAATGACCAAGGCGTAATACAGGTACTGCGCTACCGGCGCGTTGAGTAAAACGCGCTTCCGTAACAGGCCGGGTTGATCGCAATGATCAATTGTTTTTGCAGCTTATTCAGTTGGTTTAGCAAGCCCTTGAGTGTGGGCCGGCATTTAAAGGACAGACACTCTCCGCTATCTTTGTCCAGGGCGGCACCGTGGTAGTTGGTATCGTCGACATCCAGGCCGATATGGATTATGTTTGTTTGCATAGATGCCTCCATCACGAAATTTGAATTGGTGGTGCACAATACCACCTTGAGGTATCCATCTTCGATGGTAGCCCTCGAACCATTAAGGGATGGGGGCGTCTATATCTTCTATACTCAATCTGGTGGAGGAGGAGCCGGCTGACGACCTAATTTTCCTGGCCCACAATGGCCCGCTTGGTATGGGCGATGAACCACATGCCATGTGGGGTTGTGACTTCAAGCCGGGTGGGGGTGACTGGGGAGACCCGGATCTGACAGCCGCTATTGATCATGCCCGCAGCCTGGGTAAACGCGTACTCGCTGTAATTGGTGGCCACATGCATCTGCGCACCAAGCAGGGTAAAGAGCGCCTGTGGATGCAGGAAATTAGAAACACGCTTTATATCAACGCGGCGGCCAGGGTAAAAGCGATCTCCCGGTCCTGTCGACTGGCGCCAATTCGCGCATCGATAGTCTGAAGTCTTGATTCCACACCATGCCTTTCTACCTCCGATTCACTTGCGGCCATTATCTGTTCGAGGTCGGATTGGTTCAGGAAGCCGTGAGTCAGCATCGCGAGAGCACCCACGATGGCGTCCTGCTCGGCATCCGCTCTGTGGCCATCGGCGATCATCATCAGGAACATGGTTTCCACATAGGGTGCAGCCCGGTTGATCGAGGCCTGCCTGCGATCTTCGGTGGCATCGGTAGTTGTGGATTCAGGATTGGTCAGCCGACCGTTTTCTATCAGCGCGTCACGTAATCTTCGAATGGTTGTGGTGTCTAAAACCAAAGGCATTAGCGGAATCCTTTTCACGGAAACTCTTTGATATACGGCTGGCAGAACTAAATAACCTACGCCTTAGAAGATAGCTTGTCTATTTTTTGGTGGGGTCTACCCCAAGGGGATAACAAAGAACTCAATCGTTGTTTCTATGAGTGCTTACGCCAGCACGGGATCGAAATTGAAGGGATAACAAGCTTGTGAATTCTGACGTGCACGGATGCTCGCGCGGTCCAGCTGGTCCTAATCGAAATATATGATGTGGGGTGTAACAAAGGTATATTTTCTTCACTGTGTTGCTTGGGCTCGCTGGCCTCATCGGGTTCCAGCTCTTCATGACGACACCATTTCTGGTGGGTATCTCATGCCCAGAAAATCGCATTTGGTTTGGGTCAGTTAATTGAGGGGTCGTCAAATGTTTCCTTGCCGGGTTTCCTGATGCCAAGGGTTTTCATCTGATAAGCTAAAGTGGACGGCTTGATCCCAAGTAGCTCGGCAGCACCATTATCTCCCCAGGTTTTCCAGTTTGCGTGTTTGAGAGCGGCTATGATGTTTGCTTTTTCAACATTACGCATTTCAGCGATGGTAAGAAACTCGTTCGAGGAGTCTGGAACCTTTTCAACAGCCCGGGTAACCCCAGGCTCTGAGGCTGTAGAAGCAGGCAGGTCCAGTAACAGTTTTTTACCTGTGCTACTGATTACAGCTCGCTCTATGGTGTTTTTCAACTCTCGTATATTTCCTGGCCAGCTGTGGTTCTTCAGTTGAGATACCTGGGCCATTGTAAGTTTTAATTGATCTCGGCCCATTTCACAACAGGTCTGTTCCAGGAATTTCAGTGCGAGAGGTGCGACATCTTCAATGCGATCTCGCAGTGGTGGCACCTCTATCGGAAAGACGCTCAGGCGGTAATAGAGATCTTCTCTAAAGCGGCCGGTTTTGACTTCATTTAGGAGGTCACGGTTAGTAGCAGCGACCACACGAACGTCAACTTTTTGTGTCTTGTCGTCACCGACTCTTTCAAACTCATTCTCCTGTAATGCGCGTAGTAGTTTGCCTTGCTGGGCAAGTGGGATTTCGCCCACTTCGTCCAGGAATAATGTGCCGCCATCCGCCAATTGCAGTCGTCCAACGCGATCCTGATGAGCGCCTGTAAAAGATCCTCTAACGTGGCCGAAAAATTCACTTTCAAATAACTCATTAGGAATAGAGGCACAATTGACCTTGATCATTGGTTTCTCAACCCGGTCACTGTGCATATGAATCGCCCGCGCAATCATTTCCTTACCTACTCCAGACTCACCTAGTATCAGCACGCTAGCTGGGGTGGCCGAGACTGCTTCAACTTGTGACAGGGTTCGTTTAAGCGGTTCGCTTGCACCGATAATTTCACCAAACCTTCCTGCGATATTGACTTCTTCTCTCAAATAATCACGTTCCAGTTGTAATTGTTCCTGGAGCTGTTTTATCTCTTTGTAGGCCTGCTCCCTTTCGGCTTCAACCTTTTTACGATCCGATACATCTCGAAAAATCACCACAGCCCCACAGGGTTTGTTATCCCTGATGATGGGAGTCGAAGTGTAATCAACCGGCACGGGACTCCCATTGGTATGCCAGAAAACTTCGTTTTCTACTCTGTGTACTTCACCGTCCTCAATGGATTTATAGATCGGGCACTCTTCACGAGGATAATTCGAGCCGTCCGCATGTGAATGATGGTGTATTTCGTGTGAGCGTTTACCCAGCACGTCTTCACACTTCCAGCCCAGTATCTGCGTGGCGGCGTCATTGCCGAAGGAGATGAGCCCATTGCTGTCAAGGCCGTATATGCCTTCCCCGGCCGCGCCCAGAATTAGCTCGTAGGAAGTTCGAAGTTCTTCGAGTTGATGGAAGGCCGTTTCGCGTTGTTGCTCTGACTGGCGCCGAGTTGAGTCGTCATGGAAAACGATTACTGCGCCGTTAGGTATTCCATCACGAAGAATAGGTGTGCTCACATAGGACACCGGCACAGCATGTCCGTCAGTGTGCCAGAACACCTCGTAATCCACGCGATGCACTTCACCATCTTTCAGTGCAGCATAAATTGGGCATTCCTCTCTGGGGTATGGGCTTCCATCTTCATGGGAATGATGGTGAACATCGTGGGCGAATTGACCCAGAATCCGATCAGTTTCCCAGCCAAGAATTTCGATAGCAGCCCTGTTGCTGAAGGTGATTCTTCCGTCCTTGTCGAGGCCATAGATGCCCTCGCCGGCAGAATCGAGTATCGCCTGGTATTGGGAGAGGACGAAATCCAGGTTCGATTGATTTGCTTCTTCAGGCTGGGCCCGGGGTGATTCGTTCATTTTGAAAACCCAAAATTTTCGAGGATTAGATCACAAAAAGTTGTGATACACAAGTTTTTAAGGTTGGCACAATATTGATAACGCATTGAAATATAAAGGATAAATATCTGGCACGGCAAATGCAATGTACAAACCCGTAATCTCAAACACAACGTGTGAGCACTCTAATCAAAGGAGGCAAGACATGCATCATCTGGAAACCGAATACGAGTTATTCCCGACCGCTTTCCTGGGGGTGGAAAGGGAACTAATAAATGACCGCGGCTATCAGGCGGGTATCTACGAATCGTCGCGATATCTCAATGAAGAGCACAGCTTCGATTTTGAGGCGATGGCCGAGATTCCCGCAGCGCTAAATGCGTTCATGGAAAGTCAACGCAAGTCAGTTCTATAAGGAGTTACCCGAATGCAGAAGAAGCCCGTACCACCATTCACGGAAGAATCTGCCCGCGCCAAGGTACAGGCGGCAGAAGACGCCTGGAACAGTTGCGACCCCGAGTTGGTCGCCCAGGCTTACACGGTGGATTCCGAATGGCGAAATCGCGACATGTTTTTCACTGGCCGCGAATGCATCAAAGAGTTCCTGATCCTCAAGTGGAAGAAGGAGCTTCACTACAAACTTATGAAAGAGCTCTGGGCCTTTCATGGGAATCACATCTCAGTGCGATTCGAATACGAATGGCAGCATGCCGAAACCGGACAGTGGTTTCGTACTCATGGTAATGAGCACTGGGAATTTGATGAAGATGGTTATATGCGTCGGCGTGATATGAGCGCCAACGATATTCCAATCTGTGCGAGTAGCCGACGCATTGGTATCAACAAGGCAACCTAGTCTCTAACTTTCAAAAGGAAATTACTATGAAATATATAAACTCTCTAGTCTGTGTGGTTCTGGTTGTTGGCGCCGCTGGTGCCGGGGCTCAAATTCCAGATCCGGGCATGGTTATCGTGCCAGGTCGTACTGCATTACTGATTACCGACCCTCAGAATGATTTTCTGCACCCTGATGGTGTGGCCTGGGGTGTAGTGGGAAATTCTGTAACGGAAAACAATACGATAGAAAATATAGAGTCGCTGTTCAAAGTGGCGAAAGATGTGGATATGCCTGTGTTCATCTCCCCGCACTACTACTACCCGGCGGATCACGCCTGGAAATTTGAAGGTGCGCTGGAAATGCTGATGCATAACATTGGCATGTTTGACCGCAAGGATGCACTCGACACACATGGTCTGCACGGCTCTGGAGCAGACTGGCTGGCGCGTTACAAGCCCTATATCAACGATGGTTCTACAGTGGTTAGCAGCCCACACAAAATCTACGGTCCGGAAACAAATGATCTGATTCTTCAGCTTCGTAAGCAGGGAATAGATAAAGTCATTCTGGCCGGCATGTCGGCGAATCTTTGCACGGAATCTCACATGAGAGAGTTGATCGAGCAGGGCTTTGAAGTTGTGGTGGTATCTGACGGCACAGCCGCTGCGCAGGTGCAGGAAGGAGACGGTTATCAGGCTGCGCTGATCAATTTCCGTTTTATTGCGAACTCGGTCTGGAACACAGAGCAAGCCGTACACCGAATTCGTAACAGCTACTAGGAGCACTGAGGGCGGAACGGTTGTCGAGTGGCCTTTGGAATCTGGCCTCTGCAGTCTCGCATCCGTTCGCCCCCACACTCCCGAACCCACTTGAACGAGAAGTAAGGACCATGAAACAGACTAACCACAGCCACTTTCTCTCGAGGTCGCGCTTTATGCTGAGACCAGGTGGTCGCGCTCGCTCCAATGTGATGGCAATTGCTGTGCTGCTGGCACTGTTCGCAAGCAGTTCTTCCAAAGCGGGACAGCCAGACCCGCTGGAAAATTTCAACAGGCCGGTCCACGAATTCAACAGTTTTATCGATGCTCTGTTCTTCAGGCCCCTGGCGGTCACTTATAAAAAAGTTGTGCCGCAATTCATGAAGCGGGGAATTAGAAATGTACTGAGTAATCTGGACGATGTAGCTGTTACCGCAAACGATCTGCTGCAGGGAAATTTCAAGCAGGCCGGCTCGGATTTCGGTCGGGTGGTAATCAACAGTACGCTCGGTATCGGAGGAATACTCGATGTGGCGGATACAGCTTTTTCGCTCGAAAAGCACCATGAAGACTTCGGCCAGACTCTCGCGCATTGGGGCGTTAAACGCGGTCCTTATCTGGTACTTCCTCTGTTGGGGCCGAGCACTGTTCGCGAAGGTATTGGAGGTGCTACCAATATTTTACTCAATCCCGGAATTGGAAGTCATGAAAGCAATGTCAGAGACAAGATAATCACCTTGAACGGAGCAAGTGCGCGCGCTGGCCTGCTTGGGCTCGAAGGCCTGATCAGTGGTGACGAATACCTGTTCGTGCGGGAGGCCTATCTTCAGAATCTGGATTACCGCGAAGCCGATGGTAGTCCTTCAGATCTGTTCGAAGAGTTCTAGTTATTAACTTAGGGAAGCCACTTTACAGGGACGTAAACCCATTGGTTACTGCTACAGGAGATTAAATATGAGCAACTTACAAGCTGTTACAAGAGGAGCCCACCACATCGGACTTACCGTGCCAAATCTGCAGGCAACCCAGCAGTTCTTTGCTGATTGTCTGGGCTTCGAACTGTTGGGAGAAATGCCAGAATACCCGGCTGCTTTTCTGTCAGACGGCACTACGATGATTACGCTCTGGCAGGCACAAGATCCTCAGACCGCGATTCCGTTCGATCGAAAAAATGTGATCGGATTGCATCATCTTGCGTTGGCGATCGAGAGCGATTGGCAGCTGAATGACCTGTATCGAACGCTGCAGAATACTGCGGAAGTCGATATTGATTTCGCGCCGGAATCTCTCGGAACAGGACCAACCCGGCATTTCACAGTAACCATACCTGGTGGAATTCGAGTCGAGTTTATCGCGCCAGTCCAACAAGCAGCTTAAGGTTCCTTCTCAGCCAGACCAGGGGTGGTTTATGTCTATCAACAAATTTGATTCGGTGTTCCACGAGGGCGAACAGATTGTGCAGGAGCGCATGGGTGTACGCGAAACCTCTAAAAAACTGGGCAGTCGATTTGTCCGTGACCACCTCACTGCCGAACAGCAGGAATTCTACCAGGAATTGCCATTCATCTTTGTTGGCTCGGTCGACGAATCGGGGCGCCCCTGGGCCTCAGTTCTTTATGGGCGGCCTGGATTTCTCAGTACCCCAGCGGATTCCACGCTGAGAGTCCAGGCCAGCCCTTTTTTTGGTGATCCCTTGAGAGAGTCATTGGTAGAAGGTGCCGAACTCGGATTTCTCGGTATCGAATTTGACACCCGACGACGCAATCGTGTGAATGGAAGGGTAGTTAAAAAAGAGAATGACAGTTTTGACGTGATGATCAATCAGAGCTTCGGTAACTGCCCCCAGTATATTCAGTCCAGGCAGATAAAGCGTTTGCCGGAAGGAGGCGCGTTGAGAGATCCTGGAGCGATTCGAAAATTCACTCGTCTCAGTGAACACGCCAGGCGGATAATCAATAAGGCTGACAATTTTTACATTGCCACATATTTCTCGTCTTTCAGGCAGGACAAGCGACAGGGAGCAGACGTATCCCATCGTGGCGGAAGACCCGGGTTTGTTAGAGTTGTCGACGAGCGCACAGTCAAGTTTCCAGATTTTCCTGGTAACAACCTTTTTAATACGCTGGGTAATATCGAGCTCAACCCCGTGGCAGGCCTGTTGTTTATAGACTTTGATACAGGCGACTTACTCTACCTCACTGGTGACGTGAAAGTAGACTGGGGTGGGGTGGAAGTCGCGCAATTCGATGGAGCACAGAGATTTGTAGAGTTGTCCATTACTTCGGGTTTGATAGTGGTGGCTGGGCTTCCTTTTCAATGGTCGTTTAAATCTTACTCACCCACTCTGGAGCAGACAGGTACCTGGGAAGAAGTTGTTGTTGGCGTATTACCGGCTCAAGACTACCGGGACTACAGGGTTTACCGAACCGAGAACGAAAGCGAGGCAATCAGGTCGTTCTATCTAAAACCTGACAACGGAGACACTGTTCCTGCTCACCGGGCCGGGCAATATCTGCCCATCGAAATTAGTGTGCCAGATGAACCTTTGTCCGTCAGAAGAACCTACACTATCTCCAACGCGCCAAACGGAGAGTTTTTTCGCATCTCGATCAAGAGAGAGCTTCCCCGCGCGCAGGGAATACCCCCTGGTGTCGCTTCAAACTATCTGCACGACCACGTCGTTAAAGGCTCGGTGATTCGCGTAGCGCAGCCGCAAGGGGATTTTGTTCTGGAAGAGGATAGCACCCGCCCGGTAGTTCTGCTGAGTGGCGGGGTAGGAATTACGCCCATGTTGAGTATGTTGCAACAGCTACTTCGCGAAACTGACGAGGGCGCGTGCAAGCGGCAAATCTGGTTTATCCACGCGGCGCAAAACTCTGCCCTGCAGGGGTTTCGTGACTATCTGCAGGCAATGGAGCGGCGCTATCCCAACATGAATTTATACACTGTGTATTCAGAACCGCTACCCGGCGATAAGCCTGGTGTGCACTTTGATGCTACTGGATTCGTGAACGTCGACCTGCTCAAAAAGCTGCTGCCGTTGGATGACTACGAGTACTACTATTGTGGCCCGCGGCCGTTCATGGAGAGTCTGAAACAGGGGCTCGACTCAATCAATATTCACCAGAAACGTGTCCATTGGGAGTATTTCGGCGCACCACCAACACGGTCTCAGATCGCCGCCTCCACGGCTGGCGAACTCGGTTTGCAGACCGTGCAGATCTGCTTCCAGAAGTCAGCTAAAGAAGCCACCTGGAATTCAACCCACGGTAGTCTGCTGGATTTTGCCGAGAGCGAGGGATTGCACCCGGTCTACAGTTGCCGCTCTGGCATCTGCCAGACCTGTGCAACTCCACTTGTTTCAGGTGAAGTTGACTATGTGCAGGAACCGGTGGTGGAGCCGCCTTCAGGCAGCGTTCTTATTTGCTGTGCGATACCTCACCTGATGGCTCCGGATGCGCCTTCGGGAAAACTTGTTCTGGGTCTGTAGGGCGAATACGCATTGGGGTACAAGGGCGCAGTGCCGCGGGAAAATATTTAAGTCAGAGGAGGGCTTGTGCGAGAGAGTGCAAGCAATGTGAGTAGCCAATGAAAAGAATAGAAGTGGAGATAGCGATAATCGGGGCCGGTACTTCTGGTATGACCGCATACCGGTACGCATCGAAATACACGGAGAGTATTGCCCTGATTGAAGCGCACCAGTACGGCACGACCTGCGCCAGGGTGGGGTGTA
>Ga0070727_10002278_pt1 | contig 18761 bp, 15 predicted proteins | sample tdAd472_FD_66722 | JGI IMG/M metagenome (GOLD analysis project Ga0070727, IMG submission 66722) | Marine sediment microbial communities from the Atlantic coast under amendment with organic carbon and nitrate - tdAd47.2 | ecosystem: Environmental > Aquatic > Marine > Coastal > Sediment | place...
AAAACAGATAAAAGCCAGCTGTGTTATTCCTTGTCACTATGATATGTTTACCTTTAATACGGTAGCACCCGACGAATTTATAACCCAAGCACAGCAACAGCAACAAGCTCATCAAGTATTACAATGTGGTGAGCGCTTAACCGTACGATAGAAAAATGATTTATGATAGATGAAACGATCAATGCAGCCATACGGCCCATTGCTGATGCGCTTAACCGTATTATTTTCTTTGAAATCCCTGCTTTTGGAACAGGAATCCCGCTCATCGTAGTTTGGTTGATTGGTGCCGGCGTCTTTTTCACCTTTTACTTCAATTTTTTGAACTTTCGGGGATTCAGGCACGCCTTTCACTTATTGCGAGGAGACTATGATGGCCCAAAGACTGAGGGTGAATTGAGTCACTTTCAAGCCTTGGCTACGGCCTTATCTGGAACTGTGGGGATTGGTAATATTGGCGGGATGGCGGTGGTCATTTCATTGGGTGGGCCAGGAGCGGTCTTTTGGTTGATAATGGCGGGCCTATTCGGGATGTCTACCAAGTTTGCGGAATGTATATTAGGGGTCAAATACCGCAAGGTGAACCCTGATGGGAGTATTTCAGGTGGCCCCATGTACTACTTGGAATTAGGCTTGGCGGAGCGGGGATGGACTAAGTTAGGTAAGCCTTTAGGTTACTTTTATGGTATCGCCATGGTGATCGGGTGTCTCGGAATTGGGAATATGTTCCAGTCCAACCAGGCTTATGAACAATTCGTTGTGGTGACCGGAGCGGATGCTAGCTATTTTCTCGATAAGGGGTGGTTGTTTGGGATCATTATTGCCTTGGCCGTAGCTGCGGTTATTATTGGCGGCCTGCGGAGCATTGCGCGCGTTACTGGACGATTGGTGCCTTTCATGGCGGTGGCCTATTTGGTACTCGCCATATTGGTTTTGGTACTGAATGCGGGCAAAATACCCTGGGCATTGGGAGCCATTATAACGGAAGCCTTTTCCCCAACAGCAATTAGTGGTGGCATGCTTGGGGTGATGATATTAGGAATACGACGAGCCGTTTTTTCCAATGAAGCAGGGATTGGCTCTGCCGCTATTGCCCATTCAGCGGTTAGGACGGATGAGCCAGTAACTGAAGGTTTCGTGGGGCTTATGGAGCCATTTATTGATACGGTGGTGATTTGTACCATGACTTCCTTGGTCATATTGACCACCGTCTATGAACCCGGAATGGGGGGAGAAGGTATACAAGGTATTCAGTTGACTTCCAGTGCTTTTGAAAGTACCCTTAGCTGGTCGGTGGCGCCATTGGCCTTTATTGCTATCCTATTTGCTTTTTCCACTATGATTTCCTGGTCCTATTATGGCCTAAAAGGCTGGACTTATATCTTTGGAGAATCGCCAGTGACCGAGGTCATCTTTAAAGTGATTTTTTGTGCTTTTGTCGCACTAGGCTGCACCATTCAACTAGATTCAGTGCTTGATTTTTCCGATGCCATGGTCTTTTTGGTCGCTGTTCCTAATATTATTGGGCTCTATATTTTAGCACCAGTTATTAAAGCGGAGTTGAGATCGTATCAGGCTCGCTTAGCGAGTGGGGAGCTGAAGCCGAAGAAATAAAGAGAAGAGAGAAGAGAGAAGAGAGAAGAGAGGTGCTAGATTCGTGGCTGGTATCAGGGCTGCAATCTCACTTCTGTCATCTGTCATCTCGCTTCGGATCAACTAGAATCCATCAATCAAAACGTATATGAAAAACCACTTTTACACACTGTTATTACTTTGCTGCTTTTGTGTCTTTGGACAAGCACAAAACGCTTCAACAACAAAATGGTGGAATCCTGCCACTAATGATTTTCCGGTTATAGAAGGCCAAGCATGGGCCGATGAAGTAGGACATCCGTATGACAGGCTTCCAGCAAGAGCCGAGGCACTGGTTAGAAAACCAGTCTGGGGCTTATCCAGACATGCAGCGGGATTGATGATCCGCTTCAGATCGAATGCTAGTCAAATCGTAGTGCGCTATGGCGTCGGGTCTCGGCATGCGATGCCGCATATGCCAGCCACGGGCGTAAGCGGAGTCGACCTGTATGCCATTGATAGTGACGGGAATTGGATGTGGAGTCGCGGACGATATGAGTTTGGAGATACGATTACCTATCGATTCAATAACTTAGAACCCAATGATCGTTATCACAAAGAGGGGAGAGAATATCGACTTTATTTACCCTTGTACAATAGTGTTGAATGGATGGAAATAGGCGTGGCAGAGGAAGTTTTATTTAAGCCCTTGCCAGTAAGGTTAGAAAAGCCAATTGTGGTGTATGGAACCTCCATTGCGCAAGGTGCCTGTGCGTCCCGACCAGGTATGGCTTGGACCGGTATTTTAGGTCGTAAACTCGATCGCCCACTGATTAATCTCGCCTTTTCGGGCAATGGTAGACTCGAGGAAGAACTATCCGATCTACTGGTTGAAATTGATCCCAAGATCTTCGTCATAGATTGCCTGCCCAACTTGGTCAATGCCAAAACTTACGATGAAAAAGAATTGACAAAAAGGATTCTTTCGACCATTAGAAAATTGAAAGAAAAGCGCCCTGATGTACCCATCTTGCTGACCGAACATGCGGGTTATACGGATGGTTTTATCCACCCCAATAGGAAAGAAGGGTATGAACGAGTAAACCGGATCCAAAAAGCAGCCTTTGGCCAACTAAAAGCGGAAGGCTTAATGGGAATCCACTACCTAGATCGAGCGCAGATAGGACTACAACTGGATGACATGGTAGATGGGACACATCCAAATGACCTCGGGATGATGCACTATGCAGAGGGGTATGAAAAAGCCTTAAGGAAAGTCCTGAAAGAACCATTAGGGAAGGCGAGTACAAGCCAAGTCTGTACCCAATATCGAGAACCCGGAAATTATGACTGGGAAGAGCGGCATCGAGCTATTCTTGAAGTGAACCGTACGGATCCACCTAAAACGGTATTTCTGGCCAATTCAATCATCCATTTTTGGGGCGGCCTACCGCGAGCCCCCTTGGTCAGAGAGGAAGAAAGTTGGGCGAGTTATCTCAGCCCATTAGGCGTACGCAACTACGCTTATGGTTGGGATCGCATTGAAAATGTGCTTTGGCGCGTATACCATGATGAATTGGATGGCTTTGCGGCAGAAAAGGTATTGATCATGATTGGAACTAATAATCTGCATCTGAATACCAATGAAGAAGTATTGGAAGGCCTAGCGCTACTCGTCGAAGCGGTTAAAACACGGCAACCAAGCGCAGACTTGGTGTTGATGGGACTACTACCGCGTCGGGACTATGAAGAACGAATCCTTACCCTCAACCTGAGCATTGCGCAATTGGCAGCGGCGGCTAATATCTCCTATGCGGACATGGGCGGTATTTTCCTACAGAAAGATGGTAAGATAAAAGAGGGAATGTTTTCTGATGGTTTGCATCCTAATGAAATGGGGTATGAGCAATTGAGGGAGGTGTTGTTGCCTATTGTCAAGGATTGAGTGGAAGACTTCAGAAGTTTTCTTAGACTGGACAAAGGAAACTTCTGAAGTCTAGTCAAGGTAGAAAATTTATGGACCAATCTAGCTGTCAATCTCAGAATGTTGACTAATTTCGCGACCTATGGCAAAAAAGGGAGGAAAAAGGTGGAAACACAAGGTAGAATCACTGGATCGTAAGATGGACATCGTCAGTTATTCGGCTAAAGCATTTTCTATTTTAGGTAGTAAATCTGCCGTAAAGAAAGCAATAGAGGGAGGACGATTATTCCTAAATGGCAAAGCAGCGAGCTTTCGTGACCAGGTGATGGAAGGAAGCTATTTGGAATTGCGAGGAACGGGACTGCAGCAAGCCAGACGCTTTGACCTATCGTTGGAAGTGATCTATGAAGATGACTTCCTGATGGTGGTCAATAAGCCCGGAGGGATAGCGGTAAATGGAGACCGAATCAAGACGGTAGAGAATGCCTTGGCGAAGAAGACTATGCATTCAAAGATAGAGGATGCACTTCCGCGACCCGTCGCCGTGCATCGTATTGATGTGCCTACTAGTGGACTGGTAATACTCGCAAAAACCAAAAAGGCCCTGATTCAATTGGGGCGAGCTTTCCAGGACAATAAAGTGAGCAAGGAATACATGGCCGTGGTACATGGCCATTTACCCGTAATAGGGCGAATCGAATCGCCAGTAGCAGGTAAGCATGCCATCACAGATTTTCAATGTGAGAGAGTGGCACCATCTCATTTTTATAAGCATTTATCTTTAGTCCGACTTCAGCCGATCACAGGCCGAACGCACCAGCTCCGCATTCACCTCACGGAAAAGAACCATTTAATTGTTGGCGATAAGATGTATGCTAAAAAGCATAAGACAATTTTGGGTAAAGGGCTGTTTTTAGCTGCTTGCCGCTTGCAATTCCAACATCCTATTGAAGACAAAGCTTTGGACCTTTCCGTTCCAGTTCCTCCTAAGTTTCATAAACTCTTAGATCGAGAAGAAGCTTATTTTAGTGGTCCGAAACGCAAGTGACATATGCTGCTAAGCCTTTATTTCTTAGTTTTCGTCTTTACAATCCGCTTCACCTCCCGAATCAACAAGGGGAGGGCGGGAGCCACCATATTATGCCCATATCCGTCCAGCTCCATCAGTCGAGTATCTTGATGACCCGCAATTTTCATCATCCGCATCATATAGGCATTCTCTTCATAACGGCCCAATAATTCCATTTCGCGATCACCCGTGATCAATAGGAGAGGAGGAGCATCTGCTCTCACATGATAGAGTGGTGCCAATTCATCTATAATAGGTTGTTTTCCATCTATTCCTCTTTCTTGTCGGACGGTAAAATGGGTAATCGTATGTCCACTGAAGGGAATGAGACCCGCAATTTGGTCAGCGTCTATGTCATGAACTTTCAACCAACTTTTGTCTAAGCCGATCATACTGGCCAAATAACCACCGGCTGAGTGTCCAGAAACAAATATTTTACTGGGGTCGCCGCCATATGCTGAAATATGCTGAAAGGTCCAAGCAACAGCAGCAGCGGCATCTTCAATATAGACTGGCGCTTTGATTTTGGGGTAAAAGCGATAATTCACGGCTACCACTGCCATTCCTTTGTCTTTTAGGCCCGCTGGGATATGTTTATTCCCCGAAGTTAAACCACCGCCGTGAAACCAAACGATCGTTGGATAGTCTTGGACATTATCGGGATAGTACACATCTAGAACACACCTTTCTTGGATATAACTATCTGCCGCAGTAGTAGCTTCACTATAATAGGGAATATTAGCTTTTAATTGGTAGTTGCTTGACTGTGCGCTGATGGATAGACTAATGAGCAACAGCAATAAGGTCAATAAGTGGTTTTTCATTTTGTGCAATTAAGATCAAAGTAGGAAAGATAATAATTGCGTTGGCATTATTGAAGATACAGCTTCAATATAATCTTTCCGGTCGGGCGCCTAAGCTCCGCCACAAGACCAGCTACCTTGGATCAAAGTCGTTCCCCCGGAGAGCGGTGGATTGCGCAAGTTCACACCATAGGGGCTGTTATCAATCCCTATCACCTTTGCATCTTGTAATGCATCTAGGCAATAGCCTTGACTCCATACCTCATAGCTGAGGTAGTAATCCCCTTGTGGGAAAGGAAAGTGCTGGACGGTCAAGACAATCTGACGAGCTTGTTTTAACTCATTTTCACTGAGGTGATAACCGGTCAATTGATTGGAATGTTCGCATACTTTGATGCCCATATTATTGAAGAGCGAAACCCGAATCAGGAAGTCCGTGGTCTGAAAGTCTGGGGCAAGTTGATAATGGAAGATTACCTGATAAGGTTTTGATGGGCTAAGCAATTCGACATTTTCTCCTTGTGGACTTAGGAGTTCAATATGCTGCACTCGAAATTGGCCACTTCCTTTGCGGTCTTGTCGTTCTTCTAGTGATTGTGTCGTTAGTTGTCTGGAATGATTCAGGTAAGTTTGGATGACACCCTCAATCGGTCCTGAATGGATGAGTCTGCCATGTTCAAGCAAAATTCCTTGCTTACAAATCCTAAGAATATGTTCATTGTTGTGACTGACAAAAAGAATGGTTTTCCCACTTTTACTCACGTCTTCCATTTTCTGTAGGCATTTTTTCTGAAAATCTAAATCGCCTACTGCGAGTACTTCATCAATGATGAGCACATCTGGATTTAAGTGCGCAGCCACAGAAAAAGCTAGACGAACCAGCATCCCGCTAGAATACCGTTTGAGTGGTGTCTCTAAGAATTTTTCTACGCCGGAAAAATCTACAATAGCATCAAAGCGCCCCTTTATTTCCCTTCTGGTCAAACCCAAAATCGCCCCGTTCAAAAAGATGTTCTCTTTTCCTGACAACTCTGGATGAAAACCCGTCCCCACCTCCAAGAGCGAGGTGACCCTTCCCTTGGATTGAATGTGCCCTTTCGTTGGGGGGGTAATTTTGGAAAGGATTTTTAATAGCGTACTCTTGCCCGCTCCATTTCTGCCGATAATTCCGACAGTTTGACCTCTATCTACTGAGAAGCTAATATCTTCAAGTGCCCAAAAGGTGGTGGCTTCTTGGAGTTTGGGTTGATATTTATGGAACGGATTAAATTGTTGGAGTTGATCCACTATAAATTCACGGGCGGTCAAGTTTTTTAACATGCCTTTCCCAAGGCGATACTCCTTGGCTATCTGATCTACCTTTAATACCCAATCTGACATAAGTAATATTTAAACTAAATCGGCGAAATAGTATTCCGCTTTTCGGAAAAGATAAACACCCAATAAAAAAAGACCGATGGAGGTTAGGGTCCCAATGAGTATGAAGTCTGGGGCGATCGCCTCGGAAACAAAGGGCGCACGCATCAACTTAACGGCACTTGCGGCTGGATTAAGAGCTAAGAGATACCGCAGTGAGCCACGACTGAAAATAGATACCGGATAAATGACAGGCGTCAGGAAAAATAGAAACTGAACCAAAAAGCCAATCATTAATCGTACATCCCGAAAACGGACATTCAAGGCTGCCAGGGTACTCCCAATTCCGAAGGAAGAAAGAATGACAATGAGGATGGCTAAGGGATAATACAAAAATTCGATAATCGATACTGCAAAATTAGGAGACCAGAAGACATAAAAAAGAAGCAGCAAAATGAAGATAACAAAAGCAATGAGGAAGTCGAATAGCGCAATGAAAATGTAAGCCAAGGGTAGTATAATTCGTGGGAAATAAATCTTTTTAATGATATGCCCATTGGAGACCATGCTGTTGGACGCATTGGTGATGGCAGCGCTAAAGAAGTTCCAAATCAATAAGCCACTGAAGTAAAAGATCGGTGGCGGAATCTCATCGGTTGAAATATTAAGGGTGCCAGAAAAGAAAAAAGTAAATAGGAGCATCATACTTAATGGCTGAACAATAGCCCACAAAAAACCAAAGATGGTTTGCTTGTATTTGGAGGTAATATCTCGCCAACTAAAAATATATAGCAACTCTCTATACTGCCATAATTCTTTGAGATCAATGGAAAAGCCAGCTGGGGGCTTGATCCAATTAATCTCTTCAGTTATCTTGTTCATACGCAAAGGGGAAGAGAAGAATTTTAATACTATCTGGATGCTATAACCTTAGTGTTGAAGTAGTATTTTAGCGAAGTGTTATGCTCTAAGTATTATAATTACAAATATTGCAATAATCATAGGGAAAAGGAAATACTAAGGGACTTTATCAGAAAAAATAGACCATTCAATCATGCGAATAGCCTTTTTAGCCGATGCTTTAGATTTACAATCTGCGGGTGTGCATGTGTATACGAGGGAAATCATCAAAGCACTGGCCAACATTGAGACTAAGCATGAATACATTATTGTTCGGGTGAACCGATCGGCTGAACCCACGACCTTTGAAGAACTACCCATTCCTTATATTAAGATACCTGGCTACAAAGCGTATCGCCTTTTCTGGCAGCTGCCTCGTTTACTGGCCAAAAGAAAAGTAGATGTTGTAGTAGAGCCGGCGCACTTTGGCCCTTTTAACTTACCCCAACACATTAAAAGAGTCACCTTCATCCACGATCTCACGCCCTTGCTTTTTCCTCAGTATCATGTATACCATAGTCAATTGCTCCAGCGATTGTTTTTGCCCAGTATTTTGCGCAGGGCTGCTCATGTCATTACCAATTCAGCGCATACTCGGCAAGATCTAATTCAGTTTTTTCCATTTACCGCTAATAAGTCCACTGCTACGCTCTTGGGAAAAGACCGGATATATCGCCCAGTGGAAGATGCTAAGGTATTAGAAGCTTATGGCATCCAGCCGCCTTATTGGCTTTGTGTAGGCACGATTGAGCCACGAAAAAACATTAAAGTACTGCTGGCCGCTTTTGATCGACTGAAAGCAGAGACCAATGGCCCGCATCAGCTAGTCCTATTAGGTAAGAAGGGCTGGAAGAGCGAGGACATTTACCAGCGTATTCAAGATTCTCCCTTTCGCGAAGCCATTCATCTGCCAGGCTATGTGGAGCGGGAGGCTCTGCCGGTTATTTATAGTATGGCAGAAGTATTTATCTATCCTTCCTTTTATGAAGGATTTGGCCTGCCAGTTTTAGAAGCCATGTCCTGTGGTGTGCCGGTATTGACGGCTGATGTTTCCAGCTTGCCGGAGGTCGGTGGTGAAGGCGCTTTGTATTTTGATCCTCACTCCGTAGAAGAACTCGTTGATTGGTTACGAAAGCTATCACAGTCTCCTGCATTGCGGCAGCAGCAGGGGCGCTTGGGGCTAAAGAGAGCAGCTCAATTCTCTTGGGAAAAGACAGCCAGAGAGACAGATGCTATATTTGATCAATTGGCAGCAAAAAAATCCTAGCAGCAATTCTGCAATGACCAAGTATCTCACCAATACCTGCGCACCAACCTGAACACCATCACGAAGCCGTTGCTCAGGCTTTGTCCCTTCTGCATCGTCTCTTCCGTGTATTTTACCTTGATTGGCACTTCCAGTAACTTTGCTTGCTGTTGATAAGCAATTCGGAAAAGCTCCGTACAGAACTCAAAACCATTGAACCTAAAATCAAGTTTTCGTGCAAACTCAGCACTGAATACTTTCATGCCTGATTGACTATCACTAACATGTACACCAGTTAGGAAAGCGGTTAGGATATTGGCGATTTTATTGAATAAACGCCTGTTTTTCGGGACTGGATTGTCAGGGTCTAAGAAGCGACTGCCAATGACGAGGTCGGCACCACTGTGATTGATCTTGCTTAGCATCGGATCGATATCCTCGGGATAATGCTGACCATCTGCATCCAAAGTAAGGATGTAGTCAGCCCCTTGTTCCAGCGCATATTCAATACCTGTTTGGGTGGCTGCGCCGGGTCCTAGATTCACATGATGTTTTAATACCGTGACACCGTAAGATTCGGCTATACGGTGGGTATCGTCTGTACTCCCATCATTCACGACAATGATGTTGGGATAGGCCCGCGCTACTAATTTTTCCAGTACAGATCCTAAACGGGGGGCTTCGTTTTTGGCTGGAATGACTATGAAATTTTTGACTGACATTTTAGGGGGTTCTTGCTATTTATTTAATTCTAAAAAGTGCAAATCTTCCTTTGTTGACCACTTCGCCTTGGCTTTGGAACACACCAGATATGAGTTGCCCACTTTCGTTTGATTTCAAAACACGATCTGTGGCAATGACTTCCACCAATGGATTTCCATAAAGTGTATTTAGTAGGTTGACAAATTTGCGAGTCAAGGAACGCTCTAGGGTGTAGTCATTGTTCGGCAATCGCAGATCAACAATTATATATTTATACCCACTAGCCTTCAAGGCCTGGATAATCTTGGTCTTGTCTTGAAAGCGATTGACTAATGCGGGGAAGAAGTCTAGAAAGGTATCTGAAAATACACGCTCATCATTCTTTTTCACGAAGTAGGAAAGGAAAGTTCCTACACTATATACTAATGATTCGTCTTCTTCATTAAGGGCGGCTATGGCTGTATTGTATTGTGGAAATAGTATGTCCATATACTGCTCAGCAGAAATGGCCCCGATTTGGTATTGGATAATGGGATCTACCAAAATCCTTTTAGCGGTTTGATTTTCTTGTAGGTTAAGCCTATAACTCCCCGCTCGATAGGCAAAGGCCATGAAGAGCCAGATGCTACTCATTCCTATCAATAATCCTTTTCTAAGCCGTGAAGACAGTAGCTTCCCTTCACCATTATGAATAACTCCTTTGATCATCAGGATATAGCTCGCGCATACAATCAGGAACCCATACCAGATGATCCCGGCGCCTATGAATAGCCATAGAAAAAAGTAAGCCATCATGAAGCCGATGAAGGCCTTTGTTTTAGGGCCATGAGCCCGAACGCGGTGTTGAACCAGCATTAATACGCTACTAAATAGAAGGATCAAGAGTGGATAAGTAATGTAATCTTGCTGCCCTGAAACGACAGCCATTAGGGAATGGATGGGTTGATAAGCGTACAAACTTAATTGGTGGATGCAGAGGCTGGTATAAGCCAAGGGCGCATCCGTAAATGAGATATTTTGGAATCCCTGATCGATTTTTGCAAAGCCTTCAGCTATGGACAAATTTTTTATACTCAAAAAAGCAGAAGGAACAGCGATTAGGAGAAAAAGGAAGCAAAGTAAAAGCCCAATGGCATTATAAATGGATTTTTCTTCTAGCTTGAAGAGGAAAACCAGAGGAATGAATAGCAGCAGCAAAAAGCCGACATCTACAAAGTAGGAAACAATATTAGACTTCGTAAAGGTATCGTAGGGAAGCGAGAGGTACCGAATACTTAATAGTTCATAGCCCATAAATTTTTGCACATCTTCCTTGCTACTAGAGCCTGCTAAGGTTTTTTCCTGGGAGATCTCCGGCGTGTTGGGCATAGCGTAAATTCCCGGTATGATGACCTTGTCATTTGGGGCAGCATTTCCTGCTTGTAGGAGATTTGGACTAGGACAAGCTACTCCTAGTGCAAGGAGCAATAGGAAAAAGTAATAGAGGTAAGATTTGTTTTGACTATTCGACACTTGAGCTTAGTTAAGTAAAGGTGATCAATGACTTCATGCTTACTTTAATCCAGGAATTAAGCAGCTATTCCCTCAGGTAAACCTCCTTCCATTTTCTCTCTAATTCGTCGATATTCGGCCTAGGGTTAGCCTGGGCGCCATTTAATAAACCTGTGGTGGAAAGCATTTTCGTTTCGCTGTAATTTTTGACCAACCAAGGCAATACGGGTAAGAGAAAAAAAGAACCTAATAGGATCGAGTACTGTAGCGTTTTGAATAATTTTATGCTATCGCGCTGCCAAAGGGTAAAGAGTCCCCCTAGTCCAGCTAGTAGAAGTGCCCATTGCAGTTGGGTAGCCCCGAGGTGATATTGTCTAAGCAATTGAACATCGTCTAAACGCAAAAATAAAATGCCAAATAGGACCAAGCAGAAGGCGGTGGCAAAGCCCAGCTTGTTGGCACTAACATACCACAATATGATGATCAGAGATAAGAAGGCAATCAGAGCGGTTAGCTTTATTCCCAAGGCGAACCCTGCAAATAGCCCCATCAGGGCAATGAGCTTGTTTTCCTTTAATAGGTCTGGTGTATATTTTGAGAGCAGGGCTGGAAACTTAGCGATTGATTCTAGCGATTCGTGGGGCTCTTTCTGCTGAGCCTGAACAGGCTTGGGGACTGTCATCCAATTGAAGAATAAGATGAGCAGGCAGAGGAGAAAAAAGAGTAGACCAAGGTCTGTTTTAATGTCTAATGCTGCTTGGAAGTGAACCAAAGGAGCGCTATAAAATAGAACCAAAACCAAGAAAGTAAAATTGATATCTAACCACCTTCGACTGAGATGAAATAAGGCATATAAACTCAACAAACCGCCCAATCCGGAAAGGCTTAAGACGACTTCTATTTTTTGAAAAGCCACTAATCCGACAGACATCAACAAAGACCAGTAATAAGGCTGGTAACCTGCGACTAAGCCTTCATGATCATGGATCAGATTGGCTAGTTTGACATATAAAGTCATGGCATCAAAACCCGTTGGACTGATGCGAAGAATATGAATAAAATTCAATAAAATAAGCAAACCCAGCCCCAAGCTGCTATAAATTCCGATGGCATTGAGGTGGGAATTGATGGGAATGGGGCGAAGAAAAATATCCCGCAAAAGCTGCAAGGTCTTTTTGCCATCTATACCCAAGATAGTCACCATCAATGGGACGAGTATAATCCCTTTCAATAAACCAAAAGTACCTAATAGAAATAGTAGAAAGATAAAGCCCATAAAGCCGAGTGCTATTTCAATCAAGGGCCTTTCACTCGCTTTAATGGTGGGCTGAATAAAGTTGAAAATCGTTTGGCCTAGCGAATAACAGACTAGAAAAACCGAAAAAGTACAAGCACTAATAAATAACAAGTACCCTAACTGCATGAATAAGCCAGTGATACTGAGTACGCCAGGAATTGCCTTGCTGTAAAATAAACTGACAATAAATAAATCTGCGAGTACAAAAGCTAGTAAAAGGCTGAATCCATTGAAGTATTTCCAGTTTTTTTTCTTTTTTGTATAGCCAGTGACCCACCAAGATAATAGGCCTCCAATCAAGCCGATAGCCACCAATAAATCATAGTATTGGAAATGTTTGATAGTGCCATAATAGCCTGGGTTGTGGTACCAATATCCTGTGAATATGATGACCGCCCAGCACACAGCAAAGCATAAAATGACACCTTTGACTATCCGTTTAAGCATAGTAAATAATTGAGGAGACCCTGTTGGTGAAATAGAATTGGCAACTGCACAGCTCAGCTGTCAGCTCATGAAAAAACACGGTATGAATTGAATAAGGCAGTTAGCTGCGAATAGATGGATGCTTCTCCGGTGAAAATGGTTGGAGAACCGAATAACTTCGGTGCAGCTTAGCGAAAATATTAATATAGTGTGAGACCAATTGAACTCTAATATAAGATTCCATCAAAAAAAATTATAATTTTATGTCATACTTTTAGCATTCACTTATTAATTTCTTGCCTCCACTTTTTGTATTAGAGCATGTTTGGGCAAGCGTGATTAGCCGAACCTGTCTACTCGGCGTAAGCCAGGTAGAAGTGAGCAAATTTTATTTTAGACAAGGCAGATTTTGCAGCCGATAGCTATCGGCAAATGCGGGAAATTAGGCGAAAAATCTAACGCAGGATAAAAGAAAATTTACCGTTTGGAGGCAATTAAGGCCTGCCCAAACATGCTCTTAGCCTAAGATTTCGGAGTAAAAAAAGTGAAGCCTCGCTCAAAACATGTGCTCAGACTTGCAGTAGATTTTACCGACACTTCCTATTAACATAATGCCCTTATTATGCAACTAGAGATCTACCAATGGCTGGCTCCATTATTTAGTATTGTACTGATATTTAGAACGGTACGGCAATATTTTAGCCGAAACAAAGGCTTAGTACAGGCCTTGATTTGGATGTTGTTATGGATCGGAATTGGAATCATCGCTTTATTACCGGTCCCTACTACCTCCGCCATAGCTAGCTTCCTAGGATTTGACAGTAATGTTAATGCTATCATTTTCGCAGGCCTGGGGCTGCTTTATTTATTGGTGTTTTCAATGTTTTCAACAATTAATCGCTTGGAAAGCCAAGTAACCGAATTGGTTCGGAAATTGGCGAAAGAGAATGCTACGCAGCAAAATGTTGAAAAATGAAAATCCTCTTTGTACTTGAAAACTATTTCCCAAAAATTGGTGGCGTAGAGACTTTGTTTAAAACCTTGATCGAGGAATTGGCGCAAGATGAAGCGAATCAAATTACCGTGATCACGTCGAATGCAGGGGCAGATGTTCCCAAAAAGGAACAGCAAGGGAATATTAGTATCATCCGTTTGACTATTTGGAATCGTTATCTATTTACCCTTTTGGCTTTGTGGCCGGTATTAAAACAGGCGGGTAAGCACGAGCTGATTCATACTACCTCTTACAATGCAGCCCTCCCAGCATTTTTGGGCGCATGTTGGAGCAGGAAAAAGGTAATCATAACCTTTCATGAGGTTTGGGGCAATTTGTGGTTTAGCCTACCTTATATGAGCCGCCTTGGTCGCTATGGCCACTATCTATTTGAACAGCTATTGCTTCGACTTTCCTTTACAAGATTTATTGCGGTGTCAGAAAGTACAGCTTCCGGCTTGCGACAAGCTGGGATACCTTCCGAAAAAGTGAAGATGATTTATAATGGGATTAACTATGATGAATTTGCAGGGGTAAAACCCGCAGTGCGCCCGCCTTCCCTTCAACATCATTTCATCTATACTTATTTTGGGCGCTTGGGGGTATCCAAAGGACTCGATATTTTGCTCGACGCAGCGGAAACATTGAAATTGAGCTTTCTGGAAAGCCGCCTACAATTAATCATTCCGACTACACCAGCTCCTTTTTATCAGGAATTAATTTCAACTATTGAGCAGAAAGAATTAAGGGATTATATTATCTTAAGGCATCATCTTCCTTTTGAAGAATTAAAAGCGACGCTGTGCGATTCGGATTGCGTGGTGGTTCCTTCTTACAGCGAAGGTTTCTGTTTCGCTGCAGTAGAAGCGATAGCCCTTGGCGTAGCCATTATCTCTTCGGATCAAGCCGCCTTAAAAGAGGTTGTCTGCGGTCGTTTTTTGAAAATGAAACGACTAGATAGCCCGAGTTTGGTCGCTGCTATTCATCAGGCCAAGGAAGGAGAATGGGAGGTCTCACCTGTTCAACAGTATGAACTTTCAAACACACTAAGACAGTATTTGGCATTGTATGCGGAAGTCCTACAATAAGGCTTCTTTGCACCTAATACCCCTACTCCGATGATGAATTCATCAGGGGGAAGGATCAAATAATTGTTTCGTGCTGGTTGGGCCTCTATCTGACGATTTGGGCCGGCCAAACCCACACTTAAATCATCCCGCAATGGTAGTCCAACCTAAGACAGAAGAGTTGGGTTTAAGTCGACTATTACAAAAAACAACCTATATCATTGGTTGGGATAATCGACTGAATCTCCCTGAAAGCGTATTAGCCTTTTTATTGCAGCACCTGCCTCAGCATTTTGGAGAAATGGAGATTTTGTTAGTGGGCTACGGTGGCGGTGGAACAGAAACCGTAGAAATTCTTGACTCAGTACGATATCTGCATTTAAAGGCTGGTGAAAATCACAGTGCAGCATTGAATAGAGCGGCTCAAGAAGCCAGAGGAGATATCTTGATTTTCGCCGATCCTTTTATTGGCTTATCGAAAACTGATTATAAACGTTTGTTGTTCCTAAGTGAAACTTTCGAGGCCGTTAGCCCCAATAAGGATAGCTTGCAGGCTATCCATAAAGGGCGTGAATTCTTACAAGAGGAAAAGCTTGAGCGGGTGCAGGGCACTATGCTGCCCACTAACTTTGCCGCTCATCTACTGCTGATCACACGTCCTGCGTTTGAGCGAATCGGCGGCTGGGATGAGAACATCCAGGATGCATTTGCCAGCACGGTAGCCTTAGCTCACCTGATTGGGCAGACCACCCAGAATTATACCCTAGCCGTACCGGCTGTTCAATTGATGGCCTGGAGCTTACCCCCTCCAAGTCTGGCCGACCAATCCTACCTGGCTGAAATAGAGACTTTCTCGGGCCTTGCCCTGGCTCGTTACAGTCAACGTCTGCGACAGCAATCCAAAACTCCGCCTACTGCTAATTTGCGTTTTGTGCTGGCCGTTACAACTTACAATAGGAAAGACTATTTGGCACAATTCATTGAAAGTTGGCTGGAGACTAGGAATCAGGAGGTGGAATGGAGGCTCATAATTGCCGATGATGGTTCTTCGGATGGGACCTTGGAGTACATTCAAGCTTTGCAAATACCAGGAACAAGTCTCACGCTGATTGAAAATAAGCGTGCTGATGTATTGCATCAAACTAATACCATTTTGCAGCAGCTCAGTGGGCTGGACTTTGATGTCTGCTTTAAATGCGATGATGATGTGCTTTTTAAGAAAAAAGGATGGGACGATCTATATTGGAACACTATTCAACGCACCGGCTATGATCATTTGGTCTATTATAACAAAAAATGGCGCCCGGCCTTGACCTATTCTACTCCCAAACAATATGGGCAGTTGATCGCCCATTGTGACTTATCACATATTCAAGGTGCTTTTTTCACCCTTACGCCCGAGCTTTTAAAGACGGTGGGGTATTTTGATGCCTATCATCTAGGCTTCAGAGGGTATGAGCACAATGATTATACTGCGCGTTGTTGTCGAGCTGGGTTTAATGTTTTGGAAAACCCTTTTGATGTAAATGGAAGCAATGACTTCATTGCGCTACAAGAAAAACTGAATTATGTAAGGGCCATGTCTCTAGCCATGGAAAATGCCATACAATCAACGCCTATACTGGCTGCGAAGAAACAGTTGGTTTATCAGAATAGAATATATGTTCCTTTCAATCAAGTAGAGGCGAGTTTGGATGCGCTACAACAAGAAGCTAAGCACAATGAAGCTGTCATGAATAGTCACAATATGCGCTTTCAGTTTGCCGATGATACTTGGGTGTGGAACCGTGGACTAGTGGGGGTATTGGGAAGTATCTTGAAAAGAGGATACAATTTTTGTTTGAGGCGGAGATGGTTCTTTTTTCCGAGCTTAATTAAGCGAGCGGGACGAACTTTGCTGCAATTAGGGGATGATTTGGTTAATATAGATACCTAGTAAATAAAGGAATCATGAAAGTTGAATTATCCATTATCATTTGTACACATAATAGGGAGGATCTTCTTAGAGAATGTCTAAATTCTTTTGTGGCACAGACTGCAACGCCTAGCTGTTTTGAAGTGATCATTGTAAATAATGCTTCGACTGATCATACGGCTGCCGTAGCGGCGGAGTTTGAAGCTACTTATCCGCATTTTCGAATGGTGACGGAAGAGAAGGTGGGGCTAAGTTATGCTAGGAATTTGGGGTTTAAAGTAGCTAAAGCTGAGTGGGTGTCGTATGTGGATGATGATGCTAAGGCCGCTGCCAATTATGTAAGGCGCGCATTGGAAACGATCAGTAAGCATCCATTTGACTGTTTTGGAGGCGTGTTTTTGCCCTGGTACAAATATGGAAAGCCGAAATGGTTGTCTCCGGGGTTTGGTTCTAACCGCACGATGATTATTGATGAAAAAGTTAGACCATTAGTCCAGCTAAATGCTTGTGGTGGTGTGATCGTATTTCGGAAAGAAGCCCTGGAAAGAGTAGGGGGCTTTGGTGGGCATTTAGGCATGACTGGGACAAATGTGGCCTATGGAGAAGAAGATTTAGTTCAGCAAAAGATGAGAACATTAGGATACCAAATTGGATTTGATCCTGAATTGCGTATTGATCACCTAGTAGCGAAGTACAAACTAGATTGGAAATGGCATATTCGTTCGGCCTATGCACATGGGGCGGCTGAAGTAGACGTTTACCGAATCACAATTAATTACCCAAACCTTTTTCTGTTGATAAGAGCTGGTATTTTTCCCGTTCTCAAGTTGCCCTATTTAATGGTTAAACTTCTTGTGAATCGACACTATTATTGGCAAAATGCTATCATCGATATTTTAGGCCCCGCAGCACATTACAAAGGTAAATTTGATAGGGTTAAAGGAAAAAGTGCGTAGAGATGTTCAAGCAGGTGGCCGAAAAAATGTAAACTATGTTAAAAGTGGATAAAGTATTCGTCATCCATACGAAAACGGGATTGGCTTACCGTAGGAAGTACATGGAGAAGTTATTGGCTGAGCATGAGATTGAATTTGAATTCATGCTAGACGGTGACGTTGACGATTTGACCCCTCAGATCCTAGCGCATTATTTTACGGAAAATATGCGACGTTATACGGCTAGAATTTCTTGTGCACTGAAGCATATTTATGTTTATGAGCGAGTATTAGCAACACCCTATAAAAATGTACTAATACTAGAGGATGATGCCATACTGCACCCTTCCTTCAGTTCTATTTTTAATCAACTGATCACAGAATTAGAGAATCGAAGCGATCTCAATCCTGACTTGGCCTATATCTGTTTAGAAAATTCGACCCTTGAATTTGTAGCTGCTAAAGATCAGCGTCCGGGGCAGTTATTGTATCGAAGGTATAAGACTCGTGGCGGGGGCGGCTACTTTTTAACTTATGCTGTAGCAGAGAAGATTATGGCTCACCTAAACCAGCATAAATGTCACATCACCAACGATTTATTACTCAATCAGCTGCTCCCACAATTAGATATTCCCACCTTCTGGTGCCAACCTCCATTGATCGAGCAAGCCAGTAATAATGGAATGTGGGAATCTAGCTTAGGAAATCAAAGCCAGGGCTTCTGGCGCAAACTGCGTTGGACCTGCCACAAGTTCGTCAATACTCAAATTCGTTATCGCTATTGGGAGTAATGTAGTTTGAAGAGGTATTTGTAGTCCAAACACGTTCTCAATTACGAATGATTTCCGGCTCCTCTTTTAAATATTTCCTATTGATATAAAAAGTGCCGAAAGGCAAAATCGAAGCGACCAAAACCACCAAGGTAGTTGTCCCATCCCACTTCATTCTCGCCCTGATTAGCAAGGCTATTACAATGTAAGCCACAAATAAAATACCATGAGGCATCCCCAATAATTTTACTATAATATCATTTTGCCCTAAATATTTGAGCGGTACTCCGACAAATA